>ORMF011024263.1_pt1 | contig 50938 bp, 48 predicted proteins | sample 1779871 | NCBI WGS metagenome assembly ORMF01 (sample SAMEA104232316, study PRJEB22302) | groundwater metagenome | biome: forest; feature: aquifer; material: groundwater | place: USA | collected 2011-08-07 | depth 5.4 m | reverse complement strand
TTGGGCCGGTGGCAACCACGGCGCCTGGCGCAACGCGGAGGTGGACCAGCTCTGGGTGAACTTCAACACCCTCCTCGACCGCGGCCAGCGGGACCAGCAGATCGTGCAGATGATGAAGATCGTCAGCGAGGAGCTGCCGATGTTCACCCACTACTTCAACACTGGCGTGCTCGCCCACCTGTCGACCCTTCGCGGCCCTGATTCGGGCACTCCGGAAACGTATTGGCTCTACAACGTCCACGAATGGGAGCTCCGATGACCGCGGAGCGACCCGCTAGCAGGCAGGATCTTGCTGGCTTTACGGGATCACGCGGTCCTCGATTTCCCAGGCGTGATCGAGCGCATGCCAGCTCGTGTAGCGGACGAAAAAGCGCGGGCTCCAGAACGGCCGCTTCCGCCGCGGACTCCAGGTAGGCTCCTCGCCGTCGGCCCGGGCGCGCAGCTTTTGAATGGCCGCCTCGCGCACGGCGGCAAGCTCCGCTTGGACGCTGGCCCCGGGTTCCCCCTTGTAGGCGCCTCCAAGCTCCCGCAAGTAGGCCTGTTCTCCTCCGAGCACGTGTTCGATCATCTTTTTCATATCTCGCCCGCCGCCGCGCGGCCCCTTGCGTAGCTCGTGCCCGGTCGCAGCCTGCGCCGCCGCGTCGAATGCGGCCCAGGATGCCCGAAGCAGGCTCACCAAACGGTCGAGCTCCGCGCCATTCAGCGGAAGGCTGTCCCGGGAGGGCGGTGCGTTCGGCGCGCCAAAGTCCGTTGCCGCGCTGCCTGCGACCCGCTCGACAATCTCTATTGAGGAGACATCCTTGGGCGTCCCAAAAGCGCTCGCCCCTTTGCCCGCGATCTTCGCGTAGCGTGGACCGTATGCCACCAGCGTCGCCACCGCCTCGTCCTCGGTCCGTCCGCCGCGGCACCAACCCGGCCATTCGATCGCGCCCGCGAACGTGCGCTTGCTCCCAATCTCCAGGTAGGCGGCAATGGTGGCCATGGCGTCCCTCCTCTATAGCAGCGGCCGTGTACGATCTCCAAGCAATGACGAGCCGTTCAGAACTTTCCGCGTTATGAGCGTGCAGCCCGACGCGCCTGCGCTGGCCGGCGAGATCGTTCGGCAGGTCAATGACCTGTCTGAGCGCTCGACGTCGGCCATGCGCAAGATCCGCCGCGATTTCTCTCGCCGCCTTCGCAAGGCCCCGGCGAAAGAGGTTGTCGCGCTAGCCTTCGCGCTGATCGGAGCGCCGGGCGTACATCGATTTATTGCAGACGAGCTCATCGTTTTCCACCCCACCGCTCTGGGTACCCTCACGGAAAACGACATCGTAAGGCTGGCGGGCGCGCTATCGACCTGGGATGAGGTGGACTGCTTTGCGCTCTACCTCTCGGGTCGCGCCTGGCGCGCCGGACAGGTGCGTGACGAGACGATCGCAGAATGGACGCAGGCAACCGACCGATGGTGGAGACGCGCCGCGCTGGTCTCGACGGTCGCCCTGAACCTGAAATCACAGGGCGGTACAGGTGATCCCCAGCGCACACTACGGATCTGTCGCCTTCTTGTGCGGGACCGCGACGATATGGTCGTGAAAGCCATGTCCTGGGCGCTCCGCGCGCTCTCAGTCCGAGATCGCGCCGCGGTCGAGGCCTTCCTCGCAGAGCATCAGGGTCAACTGGCCAGCCGCGTCATCCGAGAGGTCGAGAACAAGCTCCGCACGGGCCTCAAGAATCCAAGCCGGGCTCTCGATCGCCCACGTGCCTAATCGGCGACCTCCCAAGCGTTGACGTTCCACGCCAGCCCTTGGGATGGGACGTTCTTGAGGCGGTTGCGGATCATCGCGGGCTGCGCGTCGTAGAAGAGGCCCATCACGTTCAGATTCTGCGTGACGTGGCGGACGACCTGCTCCATGATCGGGATGCGCTCGGCGGGTGGGATCGTTGCGAAGTAGCGCTCGCTGAGGGCGTCGAGCTCCGCGTTGATGTAGCGGATGTTGTTGGCGCCGCTGTAGCCATTCTCGGGAACTGGCACTCGCGAGCTGTGCATGGCCCGGACCAGGTTGCGGTCGTAGAGGTACCGTTGCTGCGTGAAGCCAGGGTACGTGGCCTGGTACTCCCGATCGCGTTGGCGCGAGGTGGGCACGACCACGACCTCGACGCCGAGACCGATCCGCTGCCAGTAGTCCTGAGTAGAGAAGGCGGACTTGCGGTTGATGTCCGTGTCGAACGTCCGCACTTCAAACTCGAGCTTTTGCCCCGCGGCGTCGCGTAGCGCTCCGTCGCCGCCTCGTGTATAGCCGATGCTCTCGACGAGTTGGCTCGCACGGCGGGGATCGTAGTCGTAGCGGGTGGCCCGAGCCTCGAGGTCGCGATACTGCGCCTGACCAGGCCGCAGGAAGGGGTGGGCAACGGGCACCAGGCCGCCCTGGATGGTTTGGACCATCTCCTCTCGGTCGACAGCATGCAGCATGGCCTGACGGAGCTGCAGGTTCGTCACGACCGCGGGGTTGGGATCGATGAACTGGGGATAGACGGCGATCCAGGAGGAGAGGCCGAACTCCGTTTTCCCATCGCGCCACTGGTCGCGCGCCTGAATGGCCTGCTCCATCGAGATTCCCCGGCCCACCGTCGTGTCCAGCGCGCCGGACAGGATGTTCGCGATGAGCGTGTTCGAGTCGGTCGTGAACTTCAGCTCGATCTGATCGATCTTGGCGCGGCCGAGCACGTATCCGTCGAAGGCGTCGAGCACGGTGTGGCTCCCACTCACCCATTCCCGCACCTTGTACGGACCGACGCCCACGTACGCTGTGTTCCAGTACGGGAGCTGGGCAAACGTCCCCTTCTCCTCAGTGAATGCCTTTTCCAATAGGTGCTTCGGCAGCGGCATCGCCAACGTGCGGGAGAACAGCGCGTCGGCCCACAGCGTCGGCCGCTTCCAGTGCACGACCAGGGTCCGCGGGTCCGTCGCCTCAATGCTGTCGATGTCGAGGTAGATCGCGTCTCCCCAAAGGGGCAGCTCGCGGTCGCGGACCACCTGCATCGTGAACACGAGGTCATCCGCGGTGAAGGGCGCGCCATCGTGCCAGCGGGCGCCGTTGCGAATCTTCCAGGTGACCTCCATCTGGCCGTCGGGCATGAGCTTCCACAAGCCGTTCTCCAGCGTCGGAATCGCCTCGCCAAGCTGGAGGTGGAGCACGTCGTCGCCGTCGACCGTCACCAGGCCAGCGTTCACAAAGTCCTCGATCTCGCTGGATCCTGGCAGCGGGCTGTTCAGCCGACTACTAAAGGTAGGCAAGTCGGACAGCAGCGCCACAGTGATGCGCTTCGGCGCGGCGGATGCAACAGTAGCACTCGCGCTCGAGGATGAGGAAGGGGCGGGCCGCGAGGGCTGCGTACAGCCGACAACCACGAGCACCAGACCAAGGACCGTGATCCGTCCAGTAGCGTTCATGTCCCCTCCCGCAGGTGAAGCCTTCCATTGCCGTGCTCGATAGGAAACTCCCTACAGGGACGTCAGTCAAGACCCGCAACCGCGCCTACGATCTGAATTGTCACGTCCAACAGCTAGGTGTCGTTTGGTCCTAGAGATACGGATGCGACCGGCCATCGCTCACTGCGTCGGAGCCAGAGCGGACGTAGAATACCTGGCGTGCACGGAGGTCGATTTCCGATGGCAGGCGAATGGCGGACGGCGGCGCAACGGGGCCGTAGGATCGCGGAAGACGTCGAGGGTTTCGCGATATTGACGCTGTATTTTCGCGAGGCCAATGACGTATGGACCGGTGAATGCCGAGAGCTTGGGACTGCGACCGATGGTGCAACGTTGAAGCAGGTTCATGAGGAGCTCGTTGACCTCGCAGTCCTCCACCTAAACGCTCTGGAAGAGGCTGGAGAGCGTGAACGCTTCTTTGAAAAGCACGGCATTCCGTTCTATCCAGGCGACAGCGCGCCCAAAGTCATTGAGCTGCGCCTACCAGTGGACGAAAAGACATTCGTGCATACGCATAAGATTCCGCTGAATAGGGCAGCGTAGGATCTACGTGTCCGGTGAGCTGCCAGCGCTTACGGGCGAGCAGTTCATTCGTCTACTGTTGCTTGACGGCTGGCAAGAACGCGGTAGGTCGAGACACGGCATAGCTCTCGGAAAGCTGGTCGCGGGTACCTATCGCGTGGCGGTGGTTCCCACCAAGCCGGGCTCGATGCATACCAACACGCTGCATAGACTCTTGAGCGTCAAGCAAACTGGCCTCGGCAGATCCCGTCTTCTGCGGCTCATCGAACGGCATGGATTGAGCTGACCGCCTGACGGAATGCGGCGGCAAAACCGCGCCCGGTGAATGGGTTGACAACCACCGCCGGGTCGAGTGCTGAGCGCCCACGCCCATATACTTCACTGCCTCATGTCTTCTGTATCGACCGTTCGTCCCTGGCAGGCTCGCCTTCCCTTCTTCTACGGCTGGATCATCGTCGCGCTCGGTTTCGTCGCTTCGGTGTTCAGCATCGGCATGACCTGGGCCGCTGGCTTGCTCGCCGTTCCTATGGGCGGCGAGCTTCAATGGAGCCGATCCGCCATCTTCTTCGCGGTCAGCATGCGCGGGTGGATCGGGATCGTTGTGACCCCGATGATCGGCTCGTACCTCGACACGCCGAACGGGCCGCGGGCGCTGGCTCTGGCGGGTGGCGTGCTGAACACGTTCAGCTTGGCGCTGATTCCGTTCGTCAATGCCGAATGGCAGTTCGTCATGCTCTTCGGTGTGCTCGGCGGCATCGCCCAGGCGGCGCAGGGTGGCATCTCGGCCGCGATCGTCCCGAAATGGTTCCTGCGGCAGCGCGGGTCGGCGGTGGCGATCTCCACGGTGGGAGGCGCGCTGGCGGCTGTGTTCCTGCCGCCGATCCTCGCCCTCATCACCCACGAGGCGGGCTGGCGCGCGTCGTGGGGCGCCTTCGCGATCGCCGCGTTGGTGCTCGGCACGTTGCCCGCATTCCTGCTCCGGCGACAGCCCGAGGATCTGGGCTTGCTGCCAGACGGCAGGCCGGCGGAGCAGACGAGCCGACCGAGCGGGACGAGCCGAGTCGTGGAGCCGAGCTTCACGCGAGACGAGGCGCTGCACACGAGCGCGTTCTGGGTCCTGCTGACGGGCATCGCCATTGGGTCGTTGGTGAACAACGGCATCCCGGCCAGCCTGGCGCCGATATTCGTGGATCACGGCCTCTCGTTCGAGATGGCCGCCAGCGCGCTCATCTGGTACGGCGTGGCCTCCATCGTCACCAAGCTCTTCTGGGGATGGATCGCGAATCGCTTCGCTGTGCGCAGCGTGCTGCTCATCCTCACGCTCTACGGCACGTTCGCCCTGCCATCCCTCGTCTTCTTCCCGTCGCTGGTCGGGCCGATGTCGTACGGCCTGCTCTCCGGCTTCTACATCGGGGCGTACTTCTTCCTCTCGCAGATGGTGTGGGCCGACTACTTCGGTCGGTCGCACGTGGGAGCGATCAGCGCGCTCGGGCGACCTGCGGGGTTGCTCATCGGGGCCACCGGCCCGTTCCTTCTCGCCTTCACCCGTGACCTGACTGGCAGCTATGACCTCGGGATCTTGCTGAACGCGCTCTCCGCGGCGCTCTGCTTCGGCTGCCTCTTCCTGGTCCGGCCCATCCGTCGGACGGCTCAGGCCACGAGCTTTCCACTCGTATCGACTCCCCCCGCCTCGCGCTGACCCGCTGTAAGATGGTCCGCTGGAAGTACTGTCGGAGGAGGGTCTGATGCTCTCGCTTGAAGACAACGAGCTCCTAACCCGCACAGGTCCTGGGACGCCGATGGGCGATCTCATGCGGCGGTACTGGATTCCTGCCCTGTTGTCCGAGCAGCTCCTTGAGCCGGACTGCCCGCCCGTTCGCCTCCAGCTCCTCGGCGAGCATCTGGTCGCGTTTCGGGACAGCGCTGGGAGAGTCGGTCTCGTCGATCAGCATTGCCCCCATCGCGGCGCGTCGCTCTTCTTCGGCCGAAATGAGGAGGGCGGCCTCCGATGTGTCTACCACGGCTGGAAGTACGACGTCGATGGCCGCTGTGTAGACATGCCGAACGAGCCGACAGAAAGCAACTTCAAGCACAAGGTCACAGTCAGAGCCTATCCGTGCCTGGAGCGTGGAGGCCTCGTCTGGGCTTACATGGGTCCGTCTGAGCTCCGCCCTGCGCCGCCAGAAATGGAGTGGGCAGTCGTGCCCGAATCACATCGGCACGTGACGAGGCGGTGGCAGGAGACCAACTGGCTCCAGGCTCTGGAGGGAGGGTTCGACCCCACCCACCTCGCCTTTCTTCATCGTGGCGCGCGCCCGGCGACGCCCATTCTCGCAACCAGGCCATGGACGGCGCCGCCGTCCGAGTCCGCGCTCCTTGCGACCGGCTGCGGCCTCATGTTCGGAAATCGTCAGCCCGCGGGTTCCAGCCAAACCCTGTGGAGCGTGAACCAGTGGATGCTGCCCTTCCACAAACTCATCACCGTCACCGCGGAGGGCAGTCCCTACGGCGTCCACGCCTGGGTTCCCATCGACGACGAGAACTGCATGCTTTACACGATCGAGTATCGGCCGGACCGACCGCTCACGTTAGATGAGGTCGAGTCGATCAAGCGTTACGCCTTTATTCATGCCGCGACGCTGCCCGGCAGCGATCGAACGGTACTCAACAAGGGAAACGACTACTTGATCGACAGGGAGCTGCAGCGCAGCGGAGAGTCCTTCACCGGCATCAAGGGGATCGGCCAGCAGGACAGCGCGATCCAGGAGAGCATGGGTCGCATTCTCGACCGCACCCGCGAGCACCTGGGTACCAGCGACTGCTTCATCATCGCAATCCGCCGCTACCTCCTGGAGACGCTGCGGGGCCTGAAAGAAGGGCGCACGCCGCCGGGCCTCGATCCTGCCACTCACCGCATTCGATCCGCCGCTGTCGTCGCCGACGTCGATGAGACCTTCGCGGACGCGGTCAGCCACGCGGTGATCGCTCGGGCGCCAGCGTACGCTGCTTCTTCGTAGCCTGCTGCCCCGACCAGTCCCTCCGTGACGTCGGATCAGCTTGTGGGCGACAATCAACAATGGATCGTTTGAAGCTGAGCAGGGGGTAAGAGATGAGCGGCATTCGGGTGTTGGTCGGTACGCGCAAGGGCGCGTTCATTCTGACGTCGGACGGAAAGCGCGAGCAGTGGGACGTCGATGGCCCCCATTTCGGGGGCTGGGAGATCTACCACGTGAAGGGATCTCCCGTCGACCCAAATCGACTGTACGCATCGCAGTCCAGCGGGTGGTTCGGGCAGATCATGCAGCGCTCCGATGACGCCGGAAAGACGTGGGAAGCCGTGGGTAACAAGTTCGCCTACGAAGGTGAAGTCGGCGAGCACCTTTTCTACGACGGCACGCCGCGCCCGTGGGAGTTCAAGCGGGTCTGGCATCTGGAGCCGTCGCCGACCGATCTGAATACGGTGTACGCCGGAGTTGAAGACGCCGCCCTGTTCCGCTCCACCGATGGTGGCCAGACCTGGAACGAGATGGCGGGCCTTCGGACCCACCCAACGGGTCCCTTCTGGGCGCCGGGCGCCGGCGGGATGTGCCTGCACACGATCCTCATAGACCCGCGAAATCGGGACCGCATGTACATCGCCATCTCCGCGGCGGGCGTCTTCGGGACCGACGACGGCGGCAAGACGTGGCGGCCAATGAACCGCGGACTCGTTTCGGAAGGCATCCCCCATCCCGAGGCCGAGGTGGGCCACTGCGTTCATCGCATCGCCATGCACCCGTCGCGTCCCGACGTGCTGTTCATGCAAAAGCACTGGGACGTGATGCGCAGTGACAACGGCGGTGACTCGTGGCATGAGGTCAGCGGCAACCTGCCGACCGACTTCGGGTTCCCGATCGACGTCCACGCGCACGAGCCGGAGACCATCTACGTGGTACCGATCAAGAGCGACTCGGAGCACTTCCCGCCGGACGGAAAGCTCCGCGTATTCCGCAGCCGGACGGGAGGCAACGAGTGGGAGGCGCTCACGAAGGGGCTGCCGCAACGAAACTGCTACGTGAACGTCCTACGCGACGCCTTTACCGTCGACCAGCTCGATCCCTGCGGCCTCTACTTCGGCACCTCCGGCGGGCAGGTGTACGCATCGGCCAACGCGGGGGACAGTTGGGAGCCGATCGTTCGCGATCTACCGCCCGTCGTGTCCGTGGAAGTCCAGACACTGCCATGATGATCCGGGTCGTGCTCCCGGTACACCTTCGCACGCTCGCCAAATCCGACCGCGAAGTGCAGGTCGACGTCGATGGCCAGGTCCCCCAGAGGTCCGTCCTCGACGCGCTGGAGGCCCGCTACCCCGTGCTGCGCGGTACGATGCGCGACCACGTCACGCAGCGGCGCCGAGCCTTCGTCCGCTTCTTCGCCTGCGAGGAGGACCTTTCCAACGAACAGCCGGACGCTTCGCTGCCCGAGGCGGTCGCCACGGGGAAGGAGCCGTTCATGGTCGTGGGAGCCATGGCCGGCGGCTAGCCGCAAGGAAATCGCGAAAATTCGCTGCTAGGTCGTGTCGATTTCGTTGTCGCTTGTTCGACGTATACGTAGAGCAGGGTTGAACGGGACGGACCCGACGAAAGCCCAGCTCTGAACCACAATTAAGGAGACACGACGATGCGTTTCATGGTAGTGGTCAAGGCCAACGAGGACTCTGAGGCGGGCGCCCTTCCGGATGAGAAGATGCTTGCTGAGATGGGAGCCTTCAACGAAGAGATGGTCAAGGCAGGCGTCATGCTCGCGGGAGAGGGACTCCACCCGAGCTCCAGGGGCGTGCGCATCGCCTACTCTGGAGACAAGCGAAGTGTGATCGATGGGCCTTTCGCCGAGACGAAGGAGCTGATCGCCGGCTTCTGGATCATTCAGGTCAAGTCAAGGGACGAGGCTATCGAATGGCTCAAGCGGGCTCCGTTCAAGGAGGGTGAGGTCGAGATTCGCCAGGTCTTCGAGGCCGAGGACTTCGGCGCGGAGTTCACTCCCGAGCTCAGGGAGCAAGAGGAGCGCCAGCGCGAGCAGATGGAAAAGAACCGGAAGTAGGGCGACGAGTGCTCTCTCAGCGATGGTCTGAAGCATTGTGTCATGCCGAGCGGAGCGAAGCATCCGCAACCACGGGCACGGATTCTTCAGGCTGCACCTTCAGCATGACAGTGGCGTTGGGGTCGCGGTGACTGCTTCTGACACCCATGGCGCGATCGACGCGGTGTGGCGGATCGAGTCCCCCAGGCTCATCGCAGGCCTGGCCCGAATCACGCGCGACGTCGGTATCGCCGAGGAGCTCGCACAGGACGCGCTCGTGGCAGCGTTGGAGCAGTGGCCAGAGTCAGGCGTCCCGGACAACCCGGGCGCCTGGCTCATGGGCACGGCGAAGCACCGCGCGATCGACCTGTTTCGGCGCAACGAGCGGCTGCAGCGCAAGCACGAGGAGCTCGGCCGCGACCTCGAGACGCAGCAGGGAATCGGCGTGCCCGAGCTGGACGCCGTTGTCGACGATGACGAGATTCAGGACGACCTCCTGCGCCTTGTATTCACGGCCTGCCACCCAGTGCTCTCGACCGAAGCGCGTGTTGCCCTTACGCTCCGCGTACTCGGAGGTCTGACCACCGACGAGATCGCGCGCGCATTCCTCGTCCCCGAGCCAACCGTGGCCCAGCGAATCGTCCGTGCCAAGCGGACCCTCGCCGAGGCGCGCGTCCCCTTCGAGGTCCCGCGCGGGGATGACCTCGCCGCTCGGCTGTCGTCGGTGCTGGAGGTCATCTACCTGATCTTCAATGAAGGTTACGCGGCAACCGCCGGTGACGATTGGATGCGCCCGGCCCTTTGCGAAGACGCCCTCCGCCTCGGCCGAATCCTGGCCGAGCTCGTGCCCAAGGAGCCGGAGGTCCACGGCCTCGTAGCCCTCATGGAGGTCCAGGCGTCCCGCTCGCGGGCGCGCATCGGTCCAGGCGGAGAGCCCGTGCTGCTGCTCGAGCAGAATCGCGCGCGCTGGGATCACATGCTCATCGGTCGTGGTCTCGCCGCGCTCCAGCGATCAGAAAGCCTCGGCGGCGCCCTCGGTCCCTATGCGCTGCAGGCCGCCATTGCCGCCTGTCATGCCCGGGCGCGGACCGCCGATGAAACGGACTGGGCGCGGATCGCCGCGCTCTACGACGCACTCGTCGAGCTCGTGCCTTCCCCCGTTGTGGAGCTCAACCGAGCCGTCGCCGTGGCAATGGCGTACGGTCCCGCGGCCGGCCTCGAGATCGTCGATGCGCTCACCTCGGAGCCGTCACTCAAGCACTACCACCTCTTGCCAAGCGCCCACGCCGACCTCCTCGCCAAACTGGGCCGCACCGAGGAGGCCCGAGCCGAGTTCGAGCGCGCCGCCTCGCTCACCCGAAACCTCCGCGAGCGCAAGCTCCTCCTAGCGCGCGCCGCCGACTTGCGCGACTGAAGGAATTTCGCGAGACTGATTCATGGCTAAGACGAAACAGACCGTCCTTGAATTAGCCGCCCGCGAGGTGGTGATCACCAACCCGGACAAGATCTACTTTCCGGAGGCCGGCCACACCAAGTTAGACCTGGCCAAATACTACGCAGCGGTCGCCGATGGCGCGCTGCGCGGCATCGCCGCCCGACCGATCGTCCTCAAACGCTACGTGAACGGCGCGGACAGTGAGCCCTTCTTCCAGAAGCGCGCGCCCGAGCAGCGACCCGACTGGATCGAGACGGTGGAGCTCCGCTTCCCCTCGGGTCGGATGGCGGAAGAGGTCGTCGTCCGCGACGCGGCGCAGCTCCTCTGGATCGTCAACCTCGGGTGCATCGACCTGAACCCCCACCCGGTCCGTGCCGACGATCTCGATCACCCCGACGAGCTGCGCGTCGACCTGGACCCCGGCCCCGGCGTGAGCTGGGACGACATCCGGCGCGTGGCGCTGGTCGTGCGCGACGTGCTGGACGAGCACGGGCTACGCGGCTGGCCCAAGACGTCGGGATCGCGCGGCATACACATCAACGTGCGCATCGAGCGGCGTTGGACCTTTGACCAGGTGCGGCGCTCGGCGCTGGCCCTCGCGCGCGAGGTGGAGACGCGCGCACCCGACCTGGCGACCAGCAAATGGTGGAAGGAAGAACGCCACGGCGTCTTCATCGACTACAACCAGAACGCCAAGGACCGAACGGTTGCCTCGGCCTGGTCGGTACGGCCCACGGCGGACGCTCGCGTGTCCATGCCCCTCGAATGGGACGAAGTGGCCGACTGCGATCCGTCGGCGTTCACATTGGTCACGGCTCCCGCCCGTTTTGCCGAGCGCGGCGATGCGTCGGCGGGGATCGACGAGGCCGCGGGGTCGCTGGAGGGGCTCCTGGCGCTGTCCGCCGCACAAGAAGCCGAAGGCTTGGGCGACGCGCCTTGGCCGCCGCACTACCAGAAGCAGGACGGGGAGCCGCCGCGGGTCGCACCCTCACGACGCAAGAGCGCGAGCCCCACGGAGAAGGGCGGCGGTCGGCGCCAGTCGATCCATCCCCTCATCACGATCTCTAAGGCGGAGCACAAAGAGGACGCGCTGGCCGGCCTCGAGCGCTGGAAAGCGCGCCATCCAGAGGCCGCGGCCCTACTGGAGGTCGACGACGTCCTCATCGATTCGATGCGAGGCAGCTCTTCGACGTGGACGCGCATCCGCGTAAACCTGCGCCACGTTCCGGAGGGCGAACGCCCAGCGGAGGTAGCGCCCGATCCCGACTACGATCCCTGGCGCGGCTGGACTCCGCCGCCGCGCGGATCGCGCTCGCCGAAGACGCGCTCCAGCTCGTAGGCCGGCGTCACCTCGAGCTGGTCGTAGCGGCAATCCCCAGGGGGCTTATCGGGCCGCCACCGCACGAATTGCGCGGCGTGACGGAAGCGCGTTCCCTGCATGTGGTCGAACGCCACCTCGCAGACGCGCTCCGGCCGCAGCGGCTCCCAGCTCAGGTCCTTGCCTCGGTTCCATCGGCTCGTCGCGCCAGGCAGACGCTGACCGTTGGCGTTCGCTTCTTCCTGCGCCTCGGCCCAGCCGCGCCACGGATGTCCCTCCAGCGCGTTCTCTCTCAAGGGCGCCAGATCCTCGACGAGTTGCTTCCGCACGGCGTTGCTGAACGCCGCGGTGACGCCGACGTGGTGCAGCGTACCGTCCTCGTCGTAGAGACCGAGTAGAAGCGAGCCGACCATCGTGCCCGGCCCCTTTTTGTGCCAGCGGAAGCCGGCCACCACGCAGTCAGCCGTTCGCGCGTGCTTCACCTTGATCATCGTTCGCTGACCGGCGCGATAGGGCGCGTCCAGCCGCTTGGCCATGACTCCGTCTAGACCGGCGCCCTCGAAGCGGCTGAACCAGTCTTCTGCCAGCGCGCGATCGCGCGTGGCTGGCGAGAGGTGCACGGGAGGCGGTGCGTGTCCAAGCACCTGCTCGAGCCGCTCGCGGCGGACCTCCAGGGGCGATTCACGCAGGTCCTCGTCCCCGAGCGCCAGCAGGTCCCAGGCGACGAAGGACGCCGGGGCGTGCGCCGCCAGGAGCTTCACCCGCGACTCCGCCGGATGGATGCGCAGAAGCAGCGCCTCGAAGTCCAGCCCGTCGGGGCCGACGATGACGATCTCGCCGTCCAGGACGCAGCGGTCGGGCAGCGAGGCGGCAAGCGGCGCCACGAGCTCGGGGAAGTACCGGTTCATGGGCCGCTCGTCGCGGCTCTGCAGCATGACGTCGTCGCCGTCGCGAAACACCAGTGTGCGGAAGCCGTCCCACTTGGGCTCGAACTGCCAGCCATCGCCGCGCGGCAGAGCGTCCGCGGCGCTGGACAGCATTGGCGCGAGTGGTGGCGAGAATGGCAGCGTCATACGGCAATCATAGACCCCCTCCCCCGCAAGGGGGAGGGCTGGGGTGGGGGCACGAACCTCCGCGCTCCTCTACTAGGCCGCCGACTTGAGTGCGCTCGGCGGGCGGGAGGAGTCGCGAAGCGGCGTCATCTTCCATCGTCCATAGGCGATGAAGGCACAAAGGAGTCCTACCACCACCGCGAACACTGCGCTGCCCGGCTGACCGGCCGCCAGGTTGTAGACCGTGGCGCCGACCGTGACGATCACCAGCCCAGCCGCGGCGAGTGGTGTGAGACCCGTGTGAATGCGAAAGAGCCCCGGGAGGATCAACCCAAAGCCGCCAGCCACCTCCGCCACGCCGATGAACCACAGCAACGGCTGCGCGATCGGGATCGGCATCGGCAGCGCCTCGGCTGGCATGAGCAGCTTTGGCGCGCCGCTGGCCAGAACGAAGAATAGCCCGAGCAGCACCTGAAGGACCCACAACGCCACGTTCGTCTTCTTTCGATACGGCATCTCCTCCTCCTTGTAGGATCGAATTCGGAGCTAGAGGTCCCACCGACGCGACCGGTGGTCTCATACTCTACCTATACGTCGAACAAGGGAGCGCCAATTCGACACGGCCGGCCACTTCTAGCTCGCCCAAACCCCGTGAAACGTGAATGGGATGTGGTGATCGAACCAGGCCCGAGCGAGTGGGCCGCGCTCGAGGTCCTGGGCGTCCAACACGGCGACGTGGCTCTGATGTTCGACCGCGTCGTAGACGAGGGTCAAGAGGTAGCCGTCATCCTCGGTTGCTGCCGACGGTCGAGGAACGAAGATTGGCTCCGACGGATACTGGCTGACGCCCAACGCGACGGTTGTGGACCTGCCTGACTCGACGTCGACGCGGCTCAATCCCCGGAACAGGCCCCCCTGGTCGCCATCGAGTTGGGAGTGGACGTAGGCGTAGCGGTAGGACTGCCCCTCGTGGGAGGGCGCGATCCGAGGAAACTCGCATGGCGCCTCCGCGATCTGCTCGAAGCGCACGGTCCGTCCGCTGATCACGGCCCGCTGGAACGTTCCGTTTAGCTCCCCGGTTGGGTGGCCGGTCGGGGCCTCGCCGAGCCAGCGATTGCTCGCGAAGTCCGGGTAGCGGACGAGATCGACCACGATCTCTTCGTCACGCTCGAAGGCATTCGCGAAGTGCCACTGGAAGAACGGGTCGACCACGAAGCGCGTGACTTCCTGCGGCCGGTCGATGGGGACGATCAGGACTTCGGTCCCGAGGGAGGGCTGCCATTCCAGGCTCTCCGAGACGGTTGCCTGCCCGAGCAGGTACCGCATCGTCTGCATTTGGATCGGTGGCGCGAAGAAGATGAGGTGGCGGGGAGTGGCCATGAAGTCGTGGATCATCGTCGCGCGCCCGAGCGGCAGCGTGGCCAGCCGCCGGGCGCCTCCCTGGTCCGTCAGCTCGAAGAGGTCCAGCTCGGTCGTGCGGCCGTACCGCACACCAAAGTTGTAGGTGGCCCGGCGCTCCGGGACGCGGTGCGGATGCGCCGAGAAGCTATGGGGCACGACACCATCGAGGTCGGTCGTCCCGAGCGTGGATAGATCTTCGGGCGCCAGCTCGGTAGGTTTGTCGGCCTCATAGAGCGCGAAAAGCCGATCCTGCCAGATGAAGACCGACGTGTTGGCGGCATTCTTGCCTTTGGGCAGGGCACGCCGTAGGAAGTTCCCCGGCATCGGCGTGCCGTACACGGAATACAGCGGTCGACCCGCCCGACGCTCCTCCTGGAGCTCCGCGCTCTGCACCAGTTGGATCGCGCCCTCCACTCCATGCGGCCCGAAGCGGACGGCTGAGACGGCGCCGTCTCCGTCGAACCAGTGCCCATACCGGCGACCGAAGAGCTCGAATAGGGCGGGTCCGTTGCGGTAGAGCGTTCCCACCAGGTCCTCGGGGATGCGCCCCTCGACCCGAAGGCGCTCGAATCCGTGCTCACGCGGAAGATCCTGGAAAGCGTGGCGCCAATCCTGATCGGGGCCGGGGGCGAGGTCGCGTGGCTTGGAAATGGTCTGCTGCTGCATCCGGGGTGCCTCCTCGAGAGCCGAACTACGCTGGGCGTCGGTCGATGTTGACACTGTACACATCAATGTTGTCGTTGTCAACATATAATGCAAGAACCGGAGGGTGATTTCTTGATTGATGAATCACGCAAAGCGTCGTCGCGACCCTATCACCACGGCGATTTACGCCGGGCTCTGGTTGATGCGGCGTTGGAGCTCATCGCCGCCGAGGGCGCGCGCGCGCTGACGCTACGCGAGGTGGCGCGACGGGCCGGCGTCAGCCATACCGCTCCTTACCGCCACTTCGCGAGCAAAGAGGCCTTGTTGGCGGCGGTAGCTGAAGAGGGCTTTCGCGGTCTGCGGAGCGCGATGCTCGATCGGATGAACGAGGCGGGGGATGACCCGCTTCTCCGTTTTCGAGAGAGCGGGGTCGGCTACGTGCTCTTCGCCGTGCAGCACCCGGCGCACTTTCGGGTGATTTTCGGCTCGGAGCTCCCCGGGCGGAGTGACTACCCAGCCCTTGCTGAAGCGGGGGCAGCGGCGTTCGCGGTCCTGATCGATGCCCTCCAGGCGTGCCAGCAGGCCGGGGTCGTCCGGTCTGCGCTCGTGTACGATCAAGCCCTGGCCGCATGGTCCCTCGTCCACGGTCTCGCGATGCTCCTGGTCGACGGTCAGCTCGCTCCGTGGGGCGGGAGCCCCCGGGCGGAGGCCCTGGCGCGAATGGTCACCGATACGCTGCAGCTCGGTCTGGCCGCCGCGCCCGTGCCGCAACTCGCTCTGGATAACCATGAAGGGGTCGAATGATGAAGGACACACCAGCCGGTTGGCCGCGCATTTCAGCCGCCATTTTCTACGATGATCCGGCGGCCGCCATTGATTGGCTCTGTCGCGCTTTCGGCTTCGAGGTCCGCCTGAAGGTCGAGGGCGAGGGTGGGCGGATCGAGCATTCAGAGCTCGTGTTTGGTGACGGGCTCATCATGGTCGGTACGGCAGGCGGCGACCGGCCAGGACAAGCGCAGATGGTGAGCCCGCGGTCGATCAACGGCGGCAACACGCAGCTCCTTGGTGTCTTCGTCGACGACGTTGACGCCCACTGCGCCCGAGCCCGCGCCGCGGGAGCACAGGTCTTCCGGGAGCTCGAGACCACGGACTACGGCGAGGGCTACTGGACGGACCGGGGGTACGGTGCGACCGACCTCGAGGGTCACATGTGGTTCTTCATGCAGCGCCTCCGCTGAGCCTGAGCCACCACATAGGGCTAACGCTGATCCTAAGCTAGCCTCGCTCGCTTGCGGCGATTGGTCCATTTCCTCGACGCAGGAAGAGAGCTTCGATCGCTTGGACGAGTATCTGCGCGAGCTGCAAGCGCACGAGCTAGAAGAGAAGGAGAAGTAAGGTGATCGAAAAAAAGACTGGCGCGATGACCGTGACGCTGCCCTCGGATCGAGAGATCCTCATAACACGCGACTTCGACGCACCGCGCGCGCTCGTGTTCAAGGCGTTCACGGATCCAGACTCCATACCGAAATGGTGGGGGCCGAGAATCCTCACGACAGTGGTCGAGAAGATGGACCTGCGACCCAGTGGTGTTTGGCGCTACATCCAGCACGATCCACAGGGCAATGAGTACGGCTTCAACGGCGTGTACCGCGAGATCGTGCCCCCCGAACGTATCGTTTACACCTTCGAATTCGAAGGCATGCCAGGCCACGTATTGGTCGAAACGGTGACCTTCGAAGAGAAGGATGGCAAGACCAGGCTCACCGCTCGGGCCGTCTTCGATTCGCTCGAGGATCGCGACGGGATGCTCAACTCAGACATGGAGTCGGGAGCCGCTGAATCCTATGATCGACTCGAAGAGTTGCTGGAAGCTATGAAGTAGTGCGCGGGTGAACAAGCGATTGACCGATGAGGCGGACGTTGCGGAGATTCGGGCAGCTCCGATACTCAACGATTGAGAAGTATCCCTTCACAGCACGTACATCGCTCAAGTCGTGGTTCTACGCCGTGTACCCTATGTCCTCGACCCGCTGGGGGATTTCTGCGAAGCAGCTTGAACGGGAGCTGGGCGTCACCTACCAGACGGTGTTCAAGCAGATTCGCCCGCTTCTGGGCGAGGAAGTCGAAAGACTCACCGGCCCGGTGGAGGCGGACGAAACCTATGTGGGCGGACGCCGACGTGGGACACCTCGGGGCCGGCCCGGCAAGGACTCACACAAGACGACTGTAGGAGGCGTGGTCCAGCCTCTGGCATGGGCGGCTCCTCATCTTGGTGCTAGTTCTCGCCGATAATCGAGACTATACTAGCGCCCTGGGCAATGTTGGGTCACAGAGCCAAGGGCGGAAGGGCTCCGATTATGACGGCGAATGCAGCGACAGCTCTCCATCGAGTGAATAGACCGCTCTACACCTTTGCGGATACCGACCGGCTAGCGGGTGCAACGCGTGGAACGTCGAAGCGCTGGTTGACGGGTTACTGGTATCTAGACACTCAGGGTCAGGCAGTCATTCGACCCCCGGTTACTCCTGACTCAGTTGAGGTTGAGCGGGACGCAGCATCGTTTTCCGACCTTGTTGAGGTCGTTGCGATTGACGGCTTGAAGCGAGTTGGCTTCTCTATGAAGAGGATCCGTGAAATCGTCCTAAACTGCCAGGAAGGTCTCGGCGTTGATCGGCCGCTAACCAAGCTCAAGTTTAAGACGGATGGCCGTGAATTTTACGTGGATCAGGGAGATTTCCTCTTAGAGGTTGGCAAGCGGAAATGGAATCGCGCCTGGAACGAGGTTATCGGACCGTTTCTAGAGAGTCTGGACTATGCAGATGAAGTGGCAACGCGTTGGTGGCCACTCGGTAAGACCACTCCCGTGATCATAGACCCGGACTACGGATATGGATTTCCGGTTCTCGCGGATTCTGGCGTCCGGACCGAGATCATTCGCGAGCGGGTTCTTGCGGGTGACCTTGAAGATCAGATTGCTAGGGACTTCAACATCAGTTCTGTGGAGGTCCAACGAGCAGTTCAGTTCGAGCTGGGCCGTGCAGCCTGATCTTTCTCGACAGGTCGATTCTCAAGGGTGTGTCCGATGCGCTCAAATGCGTCCGCGCGGATGTGATCTGGCTTGAGGATCGCTTTCCGCACCGTACGCAAGATCGCATATGGCTTGCGGAAGCCGGCGCGCAAAACTGGTTGGTTATCAGCCGAGACAAGAGGATTCGATACCGACCGGGTGAGCGCGCCGCGATCATGGACAATGCCGTGGGGTGTTTCTGCTTCACTCAGAAGCAGGATTTAACGAGATGGGAATACCTCAAACTGGTGGTGCGGACACTTGATGACATGGAGCAACGGTATGCCGAGACGGAGCGGCCGTTTCTGTACGCGGTCGGTGCAGGGTGCCGTCTTTAATCGGGTTTTCTAGCGGGCAATGAAGACTTAAGCGTCGAACGCTTGATCGTCCGCATTAAGTCTTTTCGACTATACCCGGGATCCTGCAACCGCTCAATCGACGGGTCCGTAGCTCGCCGTCGTCATAGGCGTGCGATTGAAATCGGAGCTAGCACATCCTTTGTTCCTCAACTGGCTCGTAGGGACCGTGAGGCAGCGAAGCAAGCGCTCAGCAATTTCCTCTCAGGCAAGCCCTTGTCGGCCAACCAGATCAAGTTCATCGACATGATCGTCAATCATCTGGTCGAGAATGGCTTCATGGATCCCGGTCTGCTTTACGAGTCGCCGTTCACAGACATCAACCCGACCCGAGGGGGTGTTCACTAGCACGGAGGTGGATGACCTGGTCGCGCTCCTCTGTGGTATTCGGCAGACCGCCGTTCCATAGATGGAAACGGCCGGTGGCTCAGGACGCGGCTGCGCTGACGAGGCTGAGACTGACCTTTAGGTCATTCATCCATGACTGATCGATATGCTGGTCGTGCTGGAGGCGACCCACGACGATTCCGGGGTGGATGCCGATCCGCTGCGCGTACTCGGCCACCGGTTGCTTGCTCTTGAGAAATGGCAGCTCATCCTGGTGTGATTGAGGGATGAGGAAGTCGCCTGCCCACTCGTCGGCCTCGGTTTCTTCTTGCGATCCGATCGCTCCGGTTCCAAGCTCGTCCAGGAATATGCCCTTTCTTCCATGCAATAGGATGTGGGCAGCTTCATGGAAGAAGGTGAACCAGAAGCGGTCATTCGTTTTTCCATAGAGCGAAAGTTGTATCAACGGCCGATGTGGGCTAAGCCATCGCGCCGCTCCGCTGACGTGCGCACGAGGAATGGACGGCACCAGGACGAGCGCCACACCCGCGTTCTGGCAGAGCGCCAGCATGCGCGGCTCGAACTCGTCTGGCGCATGCAGCGTCAGTTTACGGATCTGACGAAGAGCATCGGCGAAGCGGGTTCGATCGTAGCGTGGGCCGTCGAGCTTCTCCGCTTCAAGCTCACCCAACCGCAGCCATGCGGAGATCGCGCCAATGTCGCTCTGCACTTCGCGCGTGCGACGCAACGCTACCTGCATACCAGCGTAGTGGCGCTCCCACTCGTCGGGCGACGCGACGCCAAAGAATCGCAGCAGGTCCTCCACGATCTGGGGGTTGTTGCGCACATCGACCCGTCGCTTCACGATTGCGCCTGCTTCCATGAGCTCTCGAACGGGCAAGCGGTCGCACCAGCCGCCCCAACCCTCGGCCCGCTTGGCCGCGTCCAGGCTTGCGCGCTGAGCCCGGTACTGAGCCTCCCGCGTCAGCCAGAAACGGGCCGTGCTGCCCAGGACCCGCTCCAGGCAGAGGGCGGTCTCTTCAGTGACGGGCGCCTTACCGTTGATGAGCAGGCTCACATGTTTCGTCGTGTAGCCGAGCCTGCGCGCCACCTCTATTTGGGACCAGCCCCGTTCCTCGATGAGGTCGGCGATGGTATCCCCGGGCGCCGATGCCCAGTCAGGACGGAACGTGCCGTCCGGGTCAGTCATGATAGTCTCCAATGTAGACGATGCTGGAGCCCATCCGGAAACGGAACGCGGCGCTCCTTCTCGCTTGAGGAGACGAACTGTCGCACACGCGGAACACTATGCGCAGCTCATCCGCGTTGGTCAGCTCGGCCCACCCGCGCCTGCTAGAGCCCGGTCTACGGTCGATAGGAGATCCGCGAACCCGAACGGCTTGGGGAGGAGGTGCGTGATCCCAAACTCCTGGGCAGAGCGCGCCAAGGACGGCGCCGTTGCGCTCATCAAGACAATTGGAACGTCGATGCCCCAGTGCTGCAGGCACTGGACCACACCGGCTCCATCGAGCACTGGCATCTGAAGGTCGAGCAGCAAGAGACCCGGCAGATCCTTTCGCATGACGTCGAGCGCCTCTTGCCCGTTGGAGGCGGACAAGCAGGCGATGTTTTGTGTTTCCAGCACCGCGGCGATGGCATCGCGCAGCAATTCGTCGTCGTCCACAATCAAGATTGGCCGCGTCATTGAGGTCATATTTCACTTTGGACTATCGCGATTCGCTGCGTCATGAGAATTTCCTCATGACGCAGCCATAGGCGACTCGGAGGCTGAACCGGGCGTCCACCGGACGGAAGCTACGCTCGCGGCGGAGCGTCCGAGCGTTGGCCTGCTGGCGGCGCAGCAGTCGGCGCCCTATCAGGCTGTGGTGACGGCTTCGGCTCGCTTGGCTCGGTCATCTGCGGTATGAGCACCAGCCGCAGAAACGTCTCGGCGTTGCGATCTCTTCTCGTCACGCCTCGACGCCCTACTGGCAGCCCCTTGCTCGGACAACGATCCGTCATGGCTCGCACCTCATCGTTCGGAGCTTTAGGCGGGCGCGATGGGGGGCGAGCTGGCGACCGGTTGCGCCACTGCCCCTGAGGTGGCCCCCTCCTTCACATAGGTGGGGCGAAGCTCCACCGGCTCCTGCGGGTGCTTCCGTCGTTGTGCAAACAGATTCAGGCTCTCTACGCAGACCGAGAACGCCATCGCGAAATAGATGTAGCCCTTCGGAATATGGTGTCCCAGCGCTTCGGCCACCAGCGACACCCCGATGAGTAGCAGGAAGGACAGCGCGAGCATTTTCACTGTGGGGTGATGATTGACGAAATGGCTGATCGCCCCCGCGGAGACCAACATGATGCCGACGGCGATGATCACGGCAAGGATCATGATGAGCAGCTCGTCGGCCATGCCCACGGCGGTAATGACGGAGTCGAGGGAGAAGACCATGTCCAAGAGGGCGATCTGTACGATGACGCTAACGAACGACGGCGGAGTCCCGCCCAGGCTGTGGCCTCCCTCGCCCTCCAACCGTTCGTGAATCTCGTAGGTTGCTTTGGCGAGGAGGAACAGGCCCCCAGCGAGCAGGATAAGGTCGCGCCCTGAAAAGCCGTGTCCCAAAACCGAAAATAGCGGCGCGGTCAATTGCACCAGCCACGACAGGGAGAAGAGCAATAAGATTCGCGTTCCGAGGGCGAGGCTCAGGCCGACGGTGCGCGCCCGAGCCTGTTGCGCCACGGGGAGTTTGCCGGCCAAAATGGAGATGAACACGATGTTGTCCACCCCGAGCACAATCTCCAGTAGTGTCAGGGTGAGCAGGGCGACGATATTGTCGGCTTGCAGCCAGGTTTCCATCAGCGGCGCCCCTCTTCGGTGATGCGACCTCGATCACGAGCAAGGTGCGTTATACACCACGACGGGCGCCGCTGATCTCCCTGTTCCCTCGCTCTTCACGTCGTCGCTCCAGAGGGCACGCACAACGGAGTGTTGACGCGCCTGAGGATCAGCGCTAGGATACGGCGAACGTTCGTTCTCATTTGATCGGGGGAAACATGAGCCACCGGACGCGCATCGTCGCCACGCTTTTGGCCGCTGTCGTGACTGCCTGCACGCAGGCGGCGACTCCCGAGCGCCCGTCGCAATCGCCTCCTGCTCCTTCGGGCGAGCCGCGCCTGTTGCAAGTCGCCCTCCCCGTCGAGCCTGCAACCCTTGCCGCGCGGTCCCTGGAACCCATCGCGCAAAACCTGTATCTCGTAAGGCGGATGGTCAACGCCGAGATCGCGATCCTGGACGACCGTGGAACCCCTCGTCCCTACTTGGTCGAGAATTTGCCTCAGCTCAACACGGATAGCTGGCGCGTCTTTCCAGACGGGCGCATGGAGACAACGTATCGGCTCAAGCCGGGCCTGACCTGGCACGATGGCGTACCCGCCACTGCCGAGGACTACGTCTTCGGTTGGGCGACCTACTCGACGCCATTCGTTGGGCACGCCAATCTTCATCCCTTTGACGCCATCGCCGAGGTCGTCGCCGCGGACCCCAGGACGGTCGTGATCCGCTGGAAGCAACCCTATGCCGACGTCAATTTCCTGGGCGGTCTTGGTACGGAGTTCGCACCATTACCTCGCCATCTCCTCGGGCAGGCCCTGGAATCCGAGCAGCCGGAGGCGTTCTTGAAGAGCTCCTTCTGGACTCGGGACTACGTCGGCCTGGGCCCCTACCGGCTCAGCCACTGGGAGCTCGGCGCCTTCATCGAGATGAACGCGTTCGAGGGCCATACGTTGGGCCGGCCGAAGATCGACCGTATGAGGCTCCTGTTCAGCAATGCCCAGTCCGCGACCGCGCGCCTGCTCGCGGGCGAAGTCCAGCTATCTGCGGGCGTTGGGCTCGATGTACCGACGCTGAAGCAGGAGTGGATTTCGCCGGGGTCCGGAAACGTAATCCTCCATCCGAATCAGTGGCAGGCCATTCACATCCAATTCCGACCCGACTATCAGGCCTCGAGGCCGCTGCTCAACCCGACCATCCGTAAGGCCCTGGCGCACTCCGTGGATCGTGCGCTGATGAACGAGACGATCCTCGAGGGGGACGGCATCATGCTCGATAGTCCGGTGTCTCCTCACTCGATCTGGGCCGCGGCAGCGGACCGTGGCGCCGTCAAATATCCCTTTGACCTTCGCCGAAGCGAGCAACTTGCGGTCGAGGCCGGTTTCGTGAAGGGCTCCGACGGCATCTATGTCAGCCCCACCCTGGGGCGGGTGAGCTTCGAGATAAAGGGGAATGCCGGTGCCACTGAACCGATGCTCTCGTTCCTGGCCGCGAACTGGCGAAAGAACGGTTTCGACGCCCAGGAGTCCGTGCTGCCCGCTGCCCTCGGCCAGAACCCCGAAGTGCGTGCGACGTACCCTGGGATGTTCTTTTTCCAGCAGAACTGCTGCGAATCAGCCCTCCTCGGCCTCACGAGCGGATCGGTCGGCAGCGCAGAGAATAGGTGGACCGGCGGCAATCGGAGCGGCTGGACCGATCCGGAGTTCGATCGGCTCGCCGAGGCGCTCACTAAGACCCTTGAACAGAGCGAACGGGAGCGACAAGTCACCCGGATGGTGCAGCTCGTGACCGAAAACGTCCAGTCCATTCAGGTCCAGAACGTCACTCAGCCGTGGCTCTACGCGACACCGCTGCGTGGCCTCACCGCCGTACCTCCGGAGGCCAACATGAGCTGGAATATCCATGAATGGGAGATCCGGTAGATAGGTAGGTCACTTGGACGAGGCGATCGGCTGGGCTGCCAAGATCCCCCAGGCCCGAAACGGCTCAGTAGAGATCCGACCCGTCTGGCAGCAGTAATCACGACAACGACGACCGCTTCCGGAGGGCCGACCGAAGCAACCGTCGAGCTCGTATTTCGCGAGGCGTACGGTCGGATTCTGGCCACGCTGATTCGCGTCTTCGGCGATTTCGATCTTGCTGAGGACGCCCTCCAGGAAGCCTTCGTTTCGGCGATCGAGCATTGGCCCGCGGACGGTATCCCGACAAACCCCGCCTCTGGTTATCGATTGCTGCGCGGCGGAAAGCCGTCGATCGTTTGCGTCGCGCACAAACGATGGCTCAGACCCGAGAGCTATTGGAGCGTGCCCAGGAGGGGGATCAGCCAATGGAGACGGAACAAACGGACCGGCTTCGGCTGATCTTCACCTGCTGTCATCCAGCGCTCAACGTTGAGGCGCAAGCAGCTCTGACCTTGCGCACGCTCGGTGGGCTTTCTACTCCCGAGGTGGCCCGCGCCTTTTTGATGCCGGAGCCCGCGCTCGCCCAACGGCTGGTTCGCGCGAAGCGCAAGATTCGAGCTACCCATATTCCGTACGAGGTTCCTCCCGATCATCTCTTGCCAGATCGGCTCGAGTCGGTCTTGGCCGTGATCTATCTGATCTTTAATGAAGGCTACGCCGCCACCGCCGGCGACAGTCTGATCCGTCAGGAACTATGCGCCGATGCCATCCAGTTGGGCCGCATGCTCGCGTCGCTTATGCCAGACGAGCCGGATGTTTATGCGCTCCTCGCGCTCATGCTGCTCCACGACTCACGGCGTCCAGCGAGGGTAGGCCACGATGGTGATCTGGTCCTGCTCGATGAGCAAGACCGCTCGCTCTGGGATGGCGCCTTGGTAGCCGAGGGTGTCAGACTGCTGGATCAGTCTATTCGGCTGAAGCGAGCCGGACGTGCAAGCTCCTATCAGCTCCAGGCTGCCATCGCGGCGCTGCACGCCCAGAGTGCAACGCCTGAAGCGACAGATTGGCCTGAGAGCGTTCAGCTCTATGCCGAGCTCATCGAAGTTCAAGACACACCGGTCGTCCGCTTGAATCACGCAGTGGCGGTGGCCATGGCGCAAGGTCCCGCGGCCGGGCTGACGCAGTTGGACGGACTCAGCTTGGACGACGACTACTTGTTCCACGCGGCTCGATCGGACCTGCTCCGCCGACTGCGACGGTTCGATGCAGCCGAGGCCGCCTACCGTCGAGCACGGACGCTGTGCACCATGCAGTGGACGGCCGGTATCTGGATCGCCGCTTGTCCGAGGTGACCGCCCATCTTTGCTAGAGGCCCGGAGGGCGCTGCCAGAGACAGGGCAATCTACCTGCCTTTAAGCTACCGCAGGCAGGACGCCTGGCGCGTGGATCGGCGCCGCCGCGACCATGACCGGTACAGCGAAGTGGCCCGCGAGGGCGTTCGACGGGAATCGGTCCAAATCTCACGCGCGCCGCAGTGCCAACGGCCTCGCCGCGAGCAAGGCGAGCAGGGCCGCCCGAAGCTTAGGTGAGCTCGAATCGAATGAGGTCGCCAACGGCCCGGCGGTAGCGCACCTGCTTACCCAGGCGCTTCGCCGCTGCTCTCAAGTGACGCTTAACTGTCTTTCTTGTCTCAGCCTCGCTGATCGTAACTTCGCCTCCCTCCCCATCTTCCAACTGGCGAAGGAAGTCGGTGTACTCAGTTAGGTCTATGGCGCGACCTCGAGCAGGTCGCCAGGTCGCCACCTTGTCGGCGCTGAAACGCTCGAATACTGGCAAAATCACGTCCCTCTCTGAGAAGCCGTCAAGCCCCTAATCGCTGATTCTAGCAGTCTAATCCCCGACCCGCTCGTCGGCCAATGAGACAACAACAATGCTCCTGACATGTGTCCTCACTCGAACAAGACCGCGAGCGGGAAGAATACCAACGACAAGATCTCCTTCGTCATCAAGCGTCCAATGAACCCCGTCGGGTCCCTGCGGGCGTGGCGACCAGCAATGCACGGAAGAGGAGGATATAATAAGCACTCAGCGAGCCCAGCAATGGGATTTCGCCTCGGGCCGTAGCGCAGTCTGGTAGCGCACCTGAATGGGGTTCAGGTAGGCAAATTCAGGCATAGATCGACAACGTTAGACACAAAATCGGTCGCGGAAACTCCTCCTAAACAACCGATTTAGGTAGTCGAAGCCCCCGACAAAGTGTCGGGGGCTTCTGTTTAGGCGGTCGGCACCAATCCGACCATCATCTGTCGTCATCGGCACACATCTTCGAGAATCCACAACTCGAGCCGTCGTCTCGAATCCCATTCGGGGGTATGTCTCGATCTTTCACGACTCAGCAATCGAAACACTGCAGCACGATCGCTCGACTGCGTTTGGGCTAGATAGCCGTTATGCGGGAAAGAGCCTACGGTTGGCAGCATCGCGCATCTTGGCCAAAAGAGGAACCCACAGCTCATCGAGGATGTTCGAGTTCCCCATGAGCACAGCGTCTGAGAGGACTTTTTGCGGGACCGATGGCAGATCACGCACATAGAAATGTCGAGAGCAGGCTCGCTCTATCGTTTCCCAAAGATCGATCGAGAGCTCCAAAATGTCCAGCGTGAACCAATTAAGGCCCTGGGTCAATGATGCCCAATTCACGATGTCACCCCAGTCCTGAAGGTACTGGGCTCTCACGGGGATTCCTCGCACGAGCAGAGGAGACGGTCGCCTCTGCCCACTGGCTGGGTCAGCGATGACTTTTCCACCCAACGGGACTCCAGGAAAGAAATCTCGCTCGCAGACCCACTCTTTGATGTCGGGAGCTTTGACTGCCGACCCAGTGTATGGGATCTCATTCGTAACGTAAGGGGCCTTCTTCGTGGCGTACGGGTATTCGTTGCTCTTGGGCCAATCCCAAGCTTGGATCGTCTCTTCGCCTCTTCTGGTGGCAATGCCAAGATTGACTCGCTGGAAGAAAAAACCGTACTTCGCGAATTCATTCATTACCATGACTATGGTGTGGCCATCGAATGCCCCGTCGTCGACGAGTACCAGCGATGACGTCGACAGATCCTCCCATGCACACATTCGATCGACACAGTCGCTCACCTGGGTTTCGACGCTCCTGGTCTCGGCCTCTCCTATGCCGGGCATCCCGGGCCTCGATCCGCGTCCAAGATCAGACCAATCTGGACTCACGCAGCGCGTAATCGACAAGGAAAAGCTTCGCTCAGTTTCCTGCATCAGCATCGGATCATCGAGGCATATCCAGATCTCATCTTTGCTCGGGGTCCCTCTTGTCCTGCGCAGGGTGTAGTCAAACTCATGACGCGCTTTCGCATCTACCGCCATTGTTCCATCTGAGAAACACCGGGTCCGTAAGGACTCAGCGAGTCGCTCAAGGACACTGTTGAAAAAAACGGGGTCTAGGATTGCGGGGTCATACGGGATCGATTGCAGATCCAGCCAACGTGGAACCAGAATAGAGAGATCCTCTGTTACGACGTACTTCATTTATCGTCTCCCTATGTGTCGGCCACGTAAATCGTTAGCTAAGGGCCACGACCTTGCTCGAGGTAGAGTCTCCTCAAACGTGTCGTCGGTGTCCCACGAGGAGCTTGGGTGATTCACCTGCTTAAGCCTGGCATGTACTCTGAAATCGAGAGTCGAAGAACAATAAGCTACTCTTCAAAAAGTTGGGGGGGAACCGGCACAGATCGCTATAAGTTCTCCACCTCCGATGTTCTCAATGCGGTGCGGAACCAAGCACGAAATGGTAATCGTGTCGCCTTCCTCTAGTTCATACCGCGCCTCACCATAGTGGAATCTCGCCCTCCCTTTCTCAATGTAGAAGCTCTCCTCGCCATAGTGCGCGTAACCCGTCGTGCCGCTGGCGTCGCCCACCTGGATCACCATTCGGATCAATTCGAGCCTGCCCTGGAGATCTGGTGAGAGTAATTCGTACTGAACATGAGATTTCGGAAGGCTAATAGTCTTTCGCTCATCGCTTCTAACAACTCGAGGCGGCCTCGATTTGTCAGAGCCATCCGATCTCACGGGTGCTAGAGAATTGTCTTCATCAGAAGTAGTGCCAAAGAAAGCGCCGATCGGTACGTCGAGTGCCTCGGCGATTCGCAGCATCACTTCGACCGACGGGCTACTCTGATTCTTCTCTATTTGGCTGATGAGGCTCCTGGAAACATGGGCCCTCCGGGCGAGTTCGGCGGCCGTCATTGTGCGTTCGAACCGCACCCGGCGGACTTCATCTCCTACCATGCAACTCCCCTGGTGTCCTGGCCTTTAGCCCGATCCGTAAGGCGTTCCTGCTTGTTCTTCATCTCAGCCGACACCGTGGCTATGCTAGCACAAGGGACGTTATGCTGAACAGACGGATTGCCTGCTGAACGATTGTCTGCTACACTGGACGGTCACACCGTTCGACGATAGCAACAGATTCGTACGAGGTCATCTCATTTGGTGGTGCGTCCCTCTCTCGCCGGGGACGTTGCCAGAGGACTGCGATCGACCTAGGTCGATACAGGAATGGGAGCTTACGGACCGATCTGAAGGCGGCGGTCTTGGCTTTGTTGCAGGACGGGATTGCTCGGCTATCAAACCACTCTCGGTCGGAAGGCAGATGGGAATGAGACTTTTCGAGCCAGAAGCTCTCAGCCAGTCGGAATACTTCCTCCGTTATGAGGAGTTCCGCCGACAGCTCGGGATCAGTGCGGTGATTGCAGTAAGCGGGGGCGCAGAGACAACGATCCCAGATATGCCCACGAACATCTCAGAAGAGTACGGCAGAAATCTCGAGGAACGCATCCGGATTGTTGTCACCGAGTGCCTGCGTCCACTGCGCGGCTATCGCGTAGCCATCCTCACCGGTGGGACGAATGGTGGAGTGCCCGGCATCACCACAGGCGTCGCTAAAGAGCTCGGTCTAAGAACGATCTTCGTCTACCCTAGTAGAGCGAAAAAATGGCGACTGCCCGTCGAACCAGATCTCGACCTCGAAATCAAGCCGTTGTTCCGACAGAGCGAGTGGGGCGATGAAAGTCCCATCTTTGCCGCTATCCTTGATGCCGTGGTGGTGATAGGCGGGGGAGTGGGAACCCAGTGCGAATGCGCCCATGTCTTGAAGATCAACGAGAGCCTGAAAGACCTCGAGCGACCCAAGCTACTTGTACCTATCCATGGCTTCAGGGGCGTTGCAGAGCAACTTCATTTTCTGTGTGCCAAAGAAGAGGTTAGAAGGCGGTGTCTGCCAGATCACGCCATATGGAGCGGGAAGGACGCAGCTCGATTGATCCTTATTCACACCGACCCTGTTTACCAGGAAGAAAGGGGCTAGCTCATGGCAAGTACGCCGATCGGCACAGAACCAGTCAGTGGCTTTCCTGAATGGACTCCCGCTGAGCAAATCGTCTTCGACAAGATGCTCAGCACTATCCGCAGTACCTACCAGCGATACGGATTCACCCCAATCGAGACTGCCGCGGTGGAGCGCAACGACGTCCTTCTAGCAAAGGGGGGCGAAGTAAGCCGACAAATCTACCGTCTCGGACGCTTAGTTCCCCCCACGGCCGAGGACGAGCCCGGGGTAGACCTGTGGACAGACGCCTCACTACATTTCGATCTTACGGTACCGCTGGCGCGGTATGTGGCACGTCACTATGGAAAATTGACGTTCCCGTTCCGTCGCTCCCAGACGCAGAAGGTTTGGCGAGGTGAGAGGCCACAGGCTGGACGGTTCCGCGAGTTCTACCAGTGCGACATTGATGTCATTGGAGATGGCGAACTCTCCGTAATCGCGGATGCCGAGATTCCGGCGGTCATCGACGATGTATTTCGACAGCTAGAAATCGGCGAGTTTCGAATCCACATAAACAATCTGAAGATCGTGCGCGGCTTCCTTGGATCCGTGGGCCTCGAGGGCAAGGCAGCGGCGATCCAGACCGAGATTGATAAGCTGGAAAAGAATGGCGTAGATTCGGTCGCGCAGGCTCTGAGGTCGCGCGGGCTTGAGGACGATCGTGTTGAGCAGATCCTCGCCTTCGTGGGTTTTCGAGGCACCAACGACGAGGTTCTGACTCATCTTCGTGCACAAGGAGCCCACGGAGAACTCTTCGAGCGGGGCGTAGACGAGCTGGCTACGGTGCTAAAGTTCACCCAGGACTTCGGGGTACCAATTACTGCGGACCTATCGATCATGAGAGGCCTGGACTACTACACGGGGACAGTCTACGAGACGGAACTTGTGAACCACCCAGGTCTTGGAAGTATCTGTTCCGGCGGCCGCTTCGATGACCTCGCGAGCTCGTTCATAGATCGAAAGCTGCCTGGGGTCGGAATCTCGATCGGACTCACGCGACTGTTTTGGCAGCTCATCAGAGGGGGCATCGTCACAGCGGGCCCTGCCACGGTGACGCAGGTACTCGTGACGTCTCCAGGTGGCGAAGCGTCGATGGGCCGGTACCTGAAGATAGCCACGGCACTCCGGGCGGCAGGAATCAACACCGAGGTGTTCTTGGAGAAAGCATCCATGAGAGCCCAATTACGTCACGCACAGAAGAAGGGTGTGCGCGTCGTTGTCTTCCCGTTCCCGGAGCTTCTCGAGAACGGCCAGGTCAAATTCAAGGAGATGGACGGTGGCGACGAGCCGGTGGTTCCTGAGGCCGATCTGGCTCAAGCAATCAAGAACCTCTTATAACCGAGGCCGGGCCAGAAAATGGGGCTGAAAGAGCAAGTCCGATCTGATCTTCAAGGCGCCATCCGAGAGAAGAACGTTGCGCGCCGTTCTGCTCTTCGTGCGCTAATCACTGCGCTGTCAGATGCCGAACTCGAAAGTAAGCAACCTCTGTCCCCGGACCAAGAGATCGACACGGTCGCTCGAGAGGTTCGACGTCGTCACGATGCAATTGCGGAGTATTCTCAAGCGGGCCGGCTCGATCTAGTCGACGTTGAGATGGCCGAGTTGCGCTTCATCGAGAATTTTCTGCCAACCCAGTTGACCTCCGAGGAACTACGAGAAATCATTCGACAAACCATCGCCGAGATAGGAGCCTCCGAGCCATCTCAGATTGGGCGAGTCATGAAGGCAGTCGTTCCCAAGATCCGAGGGCGCGGCGACGCACGTCGAGCGAATGAGATTGCACGTGCATTGCTGGCGGAAGTCTAAAGCTCCAATCGCATAGATACCGTCACCCATCGCCAGGTACGGCTTTTGGTTGGGTCAAGGAGACGAGATGGCTAAGAAGAGTTACGAGCGCAGCAAGCCACATGTGAACGTCGGCACCATCGGTCACGTCGACCATGGCAAGACAATGCTGACGACAGCCATTACGAAATTGCTCGCCAGCCGTGGGCTTGCAGAAGAGCGTACCTATGCCGACATTGCAAAAGGTGGAGTGCAGCGAAAAGGGAGCGAGAAAATCCTGACCGTGCCAAGCGCTCATATTGAGTATGAGACCGAGACTCGGCACTACTCCCACATCGACTGTCCGGGGCACGCCGACTACATTCGAAACATGATTACCGGCGCAGCACAGATGGACGGCGCGATTTTGGTTGTCGATGCAACTGAAGGTCCGATGCGCCAGACACGGGAGCACATCATACTCGCTCGCCAAGTCAACGTGCCGACCTTAGTTATTTTTCTCAACAAGGTCGATCTTGTGGACGACGAGGAGTTGCTCGACCTCATTGAACTAGAGATGAGGGAGTTGTTGACGCAGTACCAGTTCGACGGAGACGCAGCTCCCCTTATTCGGGGTAGCGCACTCCGAGCCCGCGAGCATGCCTGCGGACAGCCAGATTGTCCTGACTGCGGTCCGGTGATGCGATTGCTCGCCACGCTGGATGAGTACATTCCGACACCTGTCCGCGACGAGGAAAAGCCATTGCTGATGCCGGTTGACAAGGTGTATCAGATCGAGGGGCGAGGAACGGTAGCAGCAAGCAAGATCGAACGCGGGACAGTCCACATAAATGACGAAGTCGAACTCATTGGCATGGGCCATGAGGCGACCAAGGCGGTGGTGACAGGCATCGAGATATTCGGCAAGTCTGCAAGGGACGCACAGGCTGGAGATGACGCGGGGCTCCTTCTTCGAGGGATAAGGCGTGGGGATAACATCACGAAAGGACAGGTGATCGCTCGCCCGGGAAGCACCAGCGCACACAGTAAGTTCGCAGCAGAGGTGTATATCCTCACCAGAAATGAGGGCGGGCGTCATAGCCCGATTCCTAATGGCTACTGTCCCCAATTCTTCATCAGGACGGCGGCAGTTACGGGCGAAATGAGTCTCGCCCACGACACGGAGATGCTCATGCCCGGGGACAATGGCCAGATCGACGTTCAGCTCAACACCCCCGTCGCTATTGAGTCCGGGCTCCGTTTCGCCATCCGCGAAGGAGGGCTGACTATTGGGGCAGGCATTATAACGAAGGTGTCTTCGTAGGCCATATCGCCCATGTCACACGGCGGGGCGACACCGGGGACGCTATCATACCGCGACGAAAAGGGTCGATCACTAGGACTACGGCTGAGATGAAGTCGATTTTTTTGGATGTGGATCCAGGCTGCGATGATGCTTTGGCAATTGCGTATGCCCTGCATTCCGCTGACGCTAGGCTGGCAGGCATCAGCGCGAGCGCAGGAAACGACGTTGTCGACGTGACCTTCCGCAACACGGCTGCCGTACTGGACTACTTAGGGAGAGCCGACGTACAGATCGGCATGGGATCGGACAGACGCGATGATTTCGTTCGCACCAGAAGTTCGGGCACAGCACTCAATCCCATCGTTGAAAGGTGGTCGATTCCACCTCGAACCGCGCACGGCGCGACTCAGGATGTCTTGCTAGAGTCAATCCGGAACTGTCCCGCTGGCCTGACCGTCGTTGCTCTGGCTCCACTAACCAATATCGCCGACGTTCTTGAACAATTCCCCGAAGAGTCGAGAAGCATCACGGATCTCGTCATATTCGGCGGTGTGTTCGGGGAGTCCCGATGGAAGAGGCCAAACGGGGCTGAGCTCAACATCTACGTGGATCCCCATGCGGCGGTCAGGGTAGTTGACCTCGCCGCTCCCCGCATCACCCTAATCTCCCTGGAAGTCGGAGATGAGGTCACGTTACCAGCCCCGCTGGCTCAAGAACTTCGGTCCGCTGGCACGCCCGAAAGCCAGCTAGCGGCCGATTGCTTCGATCAATGGTATGCAAGGTACGGCGCGTTTCCCCTGTGGGACGTCGTGACGGTCGCCGTCGCATTGGACCCGGGCCTGATTACAGAGCAGTTAAGGGCTGGCGTAAAAGTTTGCGTTGATGAACCTAATTCCGGTTGCACCGTCCTAGCCGAGCGTCCGGTTGTGAAGGTTGTTAAGTCCATCAACACGATGGAGTTCATGCGCCGATTCAGGACTGCGATGGGACTCCCGTTCTAGCTGCGGGTCGCCGGCAAAAGCCCGACCTCGCGTTTTCTATCTCGCCGAGGGATGGGGCATCATTCTCGAGGCCACTAGGCGGTTGCTATTGAACTCCGGACTGCTACTCTTCGATCTCGACGGCACCCTGATCGATGAATCCTACCGCCTCGCGCCCGGTACCCAATCTCATCTGATCAACGCTATTCACCACGCACAAGAAGAGCACGGGTGGTTGATTGGCTTGAACTCAGATACGCCCCTCGCTCAACTTAAGAAGTGGCACGACCTACTTAAGATGAATGGACCGATCATTGCGGAGAATGGCTGCGCGGTCGCCTTTGCACCAGGAGCACCATTCGCGGAAGAACGGGAGTTTCTCCTCGTCGATGCCGGCCTGAAGATTCGAATCGCCGAACTCAGAAGTCGGTTGGTACAGTGGCTTCGCGGGCACGAGCGATGCATGGTGATCGAAGGTGATGCCACGAACATCGTACGGCGGCTCGCGCCAGCGGGTACCAACAAACACTCCATATCCTTCGACGTACTGGATGACCTCATTGTAGTGGTGAACAAGTACAGCCTCTTCAGCGTGCGCTGTTTCGTTCGCCGAATTCGGAAGGTACGGCCTCGGCTCGGATGGCCTGAAGTTCACCGCGAATCGACTGAAAGAGTGGCCGCCGCTCTCGCCTCATGGTTAGCGAACGATGACCCACTCGTTATTAGCGAGATCGAGGACACGTACGGTTTCCTCAGCTTACGCGAGAGGTCAGCCAGGAAAGACCTCGCCCTAGCGGCAGCTGTGAGATACATGGGCGAGAGCGCCCTCGGGACTCCGGCCCAGGTATGGGTAGTGGGTGACTCGACAAACGATCTCGTGCGAGAAAGCCTTGATGGTCCCTCGCTCACCCACTGGGCAGTCGGGAATGCACATCCAGACTTTCTTAAGGACGCTGAAGTAAGGTTGAGCGGCAGTACGACCAACGGCTGCCTCGAGGTGTTGCACCGTATCGTGCGCGGCTAGGAGCCTCGGGGATTTTGGTCGCCGGAATCCACTACGTCCACGGACGTCTCAGCCCTGTAGGCTGAAGGAAGAGAGGAAGGATTGGAAGCGCTGGAGGAGATCCTCAGCCTGTGGCAGACAGTTTACCCGGGGCTTGGCTATAAGGCTGGAATCGAACAGTGTCGTGGTCAGCTGTTTATTCGTTCGGATACCGCAATCGGGCAAATCACGGAGTGGACAAGGGAAATACGGTCGAACCTCCACACGGTACAAGACGATGACCTGAGAGCAACGGGTGATGCTCTCCTGCGCGCGATCGAGGTTGACCTCAGCCTAGAGCGTCCCGATCGCGTTCCTCGAGAGATCGCATCGACCCTATTTGCCGTCATGCTGAAGGATGACACGGCCCAATCCTTTGTAGCCGATCTAATCGACCGTTCGATTGAGGCTATCCAGGTGGATCAGCCTCTCTGGTCCGGGCACATGATGACAATGGAAGAGAAATGGCACGCAATGAGAGCGCTTGACTTCCTCTCTAAGACTCTGGACGCAGTGGCCACCAACCCAGGTGTCGAAGGAAAAGTCGCAGAACTTCGTTCAGCTGCAGCGGGTTATATGAATCTCTTCTACGAGGCGAACCTCTCTGAACTCGGCGGTGAGCAACTCTTAACTCTGTTGGCGAGTCAAACTGCACCCCCTTCTGCGCTCGCTGAACACGCCCTGCTCCTGCAAGAGTTCTATGGATTCCAGGAAACAGCAGAGGAGATGCGCCTCAGCGCGACACGCTGGTTGGAGCACGAGCTTGAGGAGGTGGGACGCCTTGTGGCAGAGCTTTCACCGCGCTACGGTGTGCCCGCGCATTTGGAAGATGTGTGTACTTCCGTGGGTGAAGCAAATGCTATCCCGACGGGATTTCTCGAGTTCGCCACGACTGTCACAGATGCGCTCAATGCCTTCACAGCTGAGAAATGGTTGGATTTGGCGGCTGACGATTACGTGGAATTGAAGGAAACGCCGGACTACCTTCAGCCCCTCATAACGGAAGGGGAGGTGCAGTCATTCGACCAACTCACGTTGCGCCCGAGGAGTGTGTGTTTCATGACACCTTCTAAGAATGACAATCTCCTCACCCTCCTGAACGTACTAGTCCACGAGTATGCTCACGGCTTTCACGACTTGTTGACGTTTCGGACTGCGAAACACGCTCTCCTGAAGATTGAAACACCGCTACGCACGGCGGACACAGAAGCCATCGCGTTCCACCGAGAGTGGGAACTCTTTGAGGACGCGAGTGCGGCGCTGCGTCGTGGTCCGACGTCGGACGCTGAGGCAGGATTGCTACGTCTTTTTGGAGCGACCGAGGCCGAACAGCAACTCCGAATGGATGAGTTCGAATTCGAGACCCGAATCTGGCGTGTCGCCCGGTATCTTCGGGTGCTTTGTGATGTGGCCGTCCACACAGGGGCTCTCACCTATTCGCAGTTTGTCGAACGCGCGCACGAGCAATCGGGCCTGGGCCGACAGCGGGTCCACGATTACTGCTTCACATTCCTGAAAGACCCAGGATATACGCCCTGCTACGCCGTTGCTGGCATGCGCCTCGCAGCGATCCAAGAGTCCGCTGAGAGTCACGGGTTTACAAGGAAAGCGTTTGATACACTTGCGAGCTCGGTTGGATTCTATCCATTGACGGTCTTTGAACGGTGCTTGCGAAGAGAATTCAATCCTGTTTGATGTTGTTAGAGTCGCGGGGGACGAGGGGTAAAAGCCAGCCAAGAATCGCCTGGCCGGCGGCAGTGAAACGCGTCGACAATCGCGGGAAATTCGTGTGCGAAACAGGGTGAGACCTGAGAAACAGAAAGTAGGATCCAACTCTTGCCACTTGATCGAGGAACTTCTCAAACGGAGGTCCGAGCGAAGCGAAGTCCATTGGTTGGGCCAAGGCACAGCGCGGCCCGATTGCTGGGGGCTGTGCTCGGCCGTCATGTCGATGAAGACGAACAGATCCAACCAGACCTTGTGTGGCTCGTTATCCGTTGCCTGCTGGCTTCCACGCGTTGAGGGCTTCCACAACCAGGTCGTTGTCCTTGGGCATCCCGACGCTGATCCGAACCGCGCCCTCCAACGATAGATCTGAATACTGCCGAACTGCGACTTTGTGGCGAGCGAGATGCTCGCGCAGGTGAACACTTATGCCCTTTCTCGGTTGCACTAGCAGGAAATTAGCCTCGGATGGCCACACACGCAGCGATGGGATTGAACGCAAAGCGGCCTCCATTCGTTGCCGCTCCGCTACTATTTCCTGGACCTTGAGTTGCACTGATGCAAGGTCGGACAAGGTGGCCCGAACTGCAACCTCACCCGCGACGTTTAAATTGAACGGCGGCTTGGCTTTGAAGAGTTGGTTGTGAACTTGGCGAGGGAAGACGCCGTACCCTACCCGTAGCCCCGCCAGGCCGGCCCATTTGCTGAAAGTACGCAACACTATCAGGTTCTCGTATCGCTCTACCAACGGTGCCCACGAGTCTGCACCGAGCGCACCCGCGAACTCGATGTATGCTTCGTCGACCACCACATAGCGCCGCGTGGAGAGGAGGCCCTCCAGTGTCGCTAGATCCATGCGGTTGCCGGTCGGGTTGTTTGGTGACGCGACAATGATCAGCTTAGACCGCGGTGAAATTGCGGCCCACACTGCCTCAAGGTCTACTTCCCAATCTGGACCACGCGGCACTTCGCGGCAGATGCCCCCACACAGACTCGTTGTGAACGAGTACATCCCGAAAGTCGGCGTGCAGCTCACTACTTCATCGCCCGGGTTCAGGTAAACACGGCAGACCAAGTCAATGAGTTCATCGGACCCATTGCCCAGCATGACCTGATCGGGGTCTACACGGGCATAGTCGGCGACAATCCGCCTCGTCTTTCTCTGTTCGGGATCAGGATAAATACTGTAGTTGTAATTGTCGTCGGGAAGGCTTGCGAGTGCTTCAACTACTTTTGCTGAAGGACCCCAAGGATTCTCGTTCGCATCAAGTTTGATGAATTCTTCTCGAGCTATTTCATGCTGCTTGGCAAGATCACCCAGATCCTCTGGCGGCCTGTATGGTGGCATTTCTATCACTGCTGCTCGCGGCTGTGGAAGGCCGCTTTTTCGAACGATAAAGACATGGACCTCCTGGTTTGCATCCTCGGAATTTGCGACAAATTTGTTGGATGCCCAAATCTGCCTAGGCCCGAAGTATTCGCTTCTTGTCACCTCCAAGTCTTCCGGCAGTCGTCGGCTTCGGCGACTGCGTTTCCACCAAGAGAAGAGGCCTTGGATGGTCGCCTTGTCGAAATACAGGAACATCTGCGATGAGAAGTCGCTACAGTCAGCGAGGCTACCGAATCCGCCAGGACTTCCCGTTCCGTTCCGAGCGAATTCTTCGTTCCTCTTCGCAATCTCCTTCAACCTGGCGCCCGGAGCACACGGCTCGCCTTCATCCAACGGCTTCGTGCAGTCCCAGACGTATTGGAGATAGGGGGACATATTGATCGCCCACGCCTCCCGGCCAGGACCTAGGGCAGCAGACGCTAAATCAAGGAAGGAAAGAACGCTTTCTGGTTGGCCAAACTGCAGACATTGGCGGGCCATGATCAAGTCGAGGCTTCCGTCGATTGGCACCTCAGGTCCCTCGCGGACACCCAAAATCGAACTGATGGTGGGTTGCTCAAGAAGGCCCTGGTTCCACCAACCCGGATCGAGCAGGACAGCCCCTAAACGGTCGGTCGTTCCCTCGGTCTGGGCCCGAGACCTCAAAGACTCCAAACTCTCGGGGTGCACATCCATCGCAAACACGCGCTCCGCGCCCCACAGCAGAGCGGGACGAGATACGGCGCGACCAGTGCCGCATCCGAGGTCGAATACCTTCGCCCCTTTACAGGCCGCCCAAAATTCCTCGGTGGCGTGGTCGGGCGGCATTTCCCAACCATGCTCTGTTCCCCCCGGAAGTTTGGTGTGCCCAGCTTCCTCTAGGGAGTCACCGATCGATTGCTCGTAAGTAAAGTACCGAGGATGCGTCAGTATTGTTTGCCTAATAGCCAAACGAGTGCCTCCGTTGCGAAGTCGATTCGGGGGCCGAATCCGCTACTCGAGGAAACCTGACAATTCGCGTAGGTCACTGATGTGTCTAGGTTGCGGACCGCTGGACCCGTTTGGTGCTTGCTCTCTGACGAGCAATAGGGCGCGCACCCCCGCCTTACCGGCGCCTTGGATGTCGTTTTCTGGACTGTCGCCGACAAACAAGATCTCTTCTCGACTCACCCCAAGGCGCGCCGACCTTTCGGCTAACTCGTCGAAAGGTCTCCCCGTAACCTTTGGCGCACCGACCTGCTGCGCAGTCACTACAATGCACTCCCTTGGCGAAATGCCACTGTTGTGCAAGATCCGGCTAATCGCAGCTCCTTCTACATCGTCGCTGCCGTCGGTCACGAACCCCAGAAGAATCCCTTTGGATCGGAGTAGTCGAAGTACCTCTCCCACCTCGGGATACAGCGACGGGACTGCGTTGCTTACGATGTCGTCCCTGAACGCTGCAGCAAGCACATCGCTGGACTTCTCAAGAATCTTGGCTAGAAGGGTTGAGTAGTCAAAGTGCGTCGAGAATCCGGAGGCTACATCCGCCCAACTCCAAAGTCCTACAAAGTCCACCCTCAGACGAGCCTTGGCCCGTTCGAAGAGCCTAGGTTCAACGATGGTGCCGACGAAATCAAATGCTACCAACTTGGTGGAGAGTTTTTCCATCGCTGGCGACCTCAGCAGGACTAGGTGCCCTCTAATATGGAATTTGGTTTGAGCTTGGGATCTCGATAAAGTCCCAAGGATGAAGCCATCGGCGGAAGAACCCGCTTACCCGGTCCAACTCGTCTCGCTGGTTCACTGGCATCTTGTTGGAATGTCCTTCATGAGAGTAGAAACTCGCCTCAACGTGCTTGCCAAGCTCACGCGCCTTCTGCACGAATTCCTCGATCTGGCGGAAAGGAACGTCATGATCTTCGGCACCATGGGTGATGAGCAATGGTATGGATAGTCTCTCAAGCTCGGTTATGGGCGATCTTCCCGTTGCGTGAGCCCTCTTCTCGTATGTCCAGCCCCCAACGAGCCACCTGTCGTAGTACCGGACTTCCGTCTCAGACTGCTGGATCAACCAGTCAGAGATTGCTGCCCCGGCATAGCAACACGCGAATACCTCTGGATTCCTGGTCGCGGCCATCAGACTGAGATAGCCTCCCCAGCTTCGACCACCAATACCGATGCCCCGTGTGATGTCAACCTCGCTCATCGACCTGAGGTAGGCCGCTGCTGCAAGGACATCGGTCAGGTCGTTCTGACCCAGGCCCTCCCCTGCAACCGCTTCCATGTGGGCTGCTCCCTCGCCTACGCTCCCACGATAGTTGACCGTCAAAACGGCAAAACCCTCATTGGCGAGCCAACTTAGATACGGTGCCCACTGGAAGCGCGACGCCGCCGTTGGTCCGCCCCGCACCCAAACAATGCCAGGATGTTTTTCCCCCGATTGATGAGAAACAGGCAAATAAAGCAGCGCGGAAAGCAACCCCGCTTGGCCCGGAATTCGGAATTCCCTGGGTTCTGCGAGCTTCGACTTTAGGCTGAGGGCCATAGAGTTCCACAGCTGTTTTGGCGGGATCTTCGCGTGACTATCTACGCGCCAAATGGTCGGAGCCTCCGTGGGCCGGCTAGTCCGGTAAATGACAGAATCTGATGCCCCCCAACCCAGGGGACTCTTTACACCCGGGTGGTTAGTGAGGCGCTCGGGATCCCGACCGCTCCCGGCGCTGTTGATAAGCCATAGGTCGTCTCCTGTTCCGGGTTGGCCCGACTTCGATGAGAAGACAAGGAGGCCATCACTCGAGACTTGAAAAGCGTAGTCATCCCAATCACCCCTTGTGATCGGTTCAGCCAAGGTGCTGTTGTTTGCGTCGAGGCGCCATAACTTTGACCAGCCAGACCGGTTAGACCGCAAGACTATCGAGCCGTCAGGACTCCAGCGCGCCACGGGCTTACAGTATTCAAAGTTTGACTCGACGGCGAGCTCTGTCACGCGCTGAGTCGCGACGTCGATGACTACGACGGAGCCGCTCCACGCGTTTTGCGCTCGGGTGACAGCAACCACGGTCGTCCCGTCGGGAGACCAATCCCACGAAACTAGGGTACCGTCAACGTTCAGCAACCGCTGTGAGTTAGTTCCATCCACACTCACCACGAGAAGCTGTGTCTTCGGTTCTTCGCGTGTGGCAATCAGCAACAAGTCTCCTCGAGGCGACCACTGTATTCCCCCGAGATCATCGTCGCCAGGGTCGAGAGGCGGAATGAAGATCCTGTGCCTAAGGGTGTACTCGACGTTACCAGACGCCGCCGACAAAATCTCAATGGCTTCCTTTTCGCCCGAGTACGCGGCGAGATACTGCCCTACGGCCTTAGGGGCCCAGGCCAAGGTTGCTAACGACCCTACCGAAGTTCGCAGGACGGTATGCGCACCATCTTGAGTGGATGTTAGGGTCAAGTCCGAGAATGGCTTCGTAACGGGGCGAGGTCGCCCACTTGAGCGGGGGGTGTCTTGACCAAATCCATCTTCCAAGACGACGTTCGCGGCGTGGCAGACGACGGCCGCAAACTCGGTCCCAAATGGCGAAATCCGTACTGATGTGATTCCTCTTGGTGAATAGACCTCATCTGCTGTTAGCCTAAGTCTCGACGGATCTACAGGTCCATCAAACAAGACTATGCCTCCCTATTTCCGTGAACTAGCATTAGGCGACTTTCCGCAGGACCAAATGATGGTTTAGGTAAACCTTGTAATGACGGTCATACTCGCGCAGCACCCATGGGACCATATCCCGCTCCGCCAATACTTCAAAGCGCCCCGCATCAAGATGCCGCATAGCGGCTGACGACGCCCCGTCGCGCCGCCCCCCGATCCAAAGTTCAAGCGGACTAATCGAGTTGTTCCAATAGTACGGATCGGTGACAGTGAGCAATCCATCTCCGGAGGTAACGTCTAGCAGTCCTGCGAACATGACAGCCGGATTGGGAACAACATCAGTTAGATTCAAGCACGTAACCTCGTCAAAGTAAGCTCCCGGGAAAGGGAGTCGGTCGGCTGAAGCAACCAGCAGGTCAAGATTAGCTCGAGTCTCGACCTTAAGTGGTCGTTCCTCGAACGCCGATCCATCAGTAACGAGTCGATACGAGCGCAGCGGCCCCGGTTCACCCAGGAGGACCCGCCGTGCCGTGAGGACTGCAGGGAAAGAGTAGTCGATCCCATAGGTGAGGTCGTGAAACTCAGCTAGTCGGTGTACTACTCCACCAACGCTGCACCCGACATCCAGCGCCCGCCCGCCTTGAACACGATGCTGACTCGCGAGAGCGAGGAGCGCCGAGTACCAGTCACCGCCGTTCGCACTAGCAAGTGCGAAAAGCGGATGAGCTTCCGGAAGGGCCTCCCCCAGGTTTTCATAGTGGGCAAAAAGGTAGCGCGGTATTCCAGTTGGGGATCCAGAGCCGGAGATTGCCACCTCATTCCCGACCAGGTCGAGGCCATGCTCCTTGACGAAATCCAACATTTCTGCCGACAAATACGGCGAGGCGCAGACGAGAATAGTGGAGAGGTTGCGGGCGATGTAGGCTAAGGGGTTCGGCACCACGATGGCCACGCCGGCGATCACGGGATAGGCAAAGTTGCATCCTCCGCACCGCAGCAGTGCCTCACGCAATTCGGTTCCCCGTGGACTATCCACGGAAATATAGGGGACCCTATCCTCGTCCATCCGCAAAGGACTGTGGCAGACCGGGCACCGCAAGTCAGCAAGGGTCGTTGCAAACATGATTCTCCTCTACTTCCGCTTCCCTACGAATGAGACGACGCACATATCTGAGCTCTACCGCGCGGGTCTAGCCCGGCCCTTCGCGGGTTCATTTCGGGAAGCCTATATTGACAGCCGAAAGAATGACGGCGTCGCCTCCTTCGGGCTGCCATTCTGGATCCAGTTCCCGCATGCGCCGGTGAAAGGGCGCGCTGCGATCCGGGGCTTCCTCAATCAAATGGCGGCCCCCATAGGCATCTCGGCAGACTCCCGTTTCGTAGTTGATATTTCCGGCGCCGCGCAATTCCGCCACTTGCTCGACCAAGCTCCTCAACATCTCTTGATCCTCACCCCTATAGGTTTCGTCGAAAGAAAGGAGACGCTCGGGCTCAAAGTTGCGTAACAGCCGCTCGACAGCCGGATTCTGCGTGCGTGCGGCGACTATCTGAGCTGGGAGCCGGCGTAGACACTCGAGAACGATCTTGTTGCCCAGCCCAAGGCCTTGCCAGCTTTCTGGAACTCGGGGGGGAACCGCGTCCGATAGTGCTATGGAATCTATGAACAGCATCCCCGTCCCCTTCCACTCGACCCGGTCTACAAGCGCGTAACCAATGGGTTCCCTACTCGATGCGTCGAAGGCCAATGCAGCCAGCGGCACATCAGCAAGGTGCTGCATAACGGACTTTGCGAGCCACGGATTCGAGGGATGTTCGCTCCGTGCGAAGCTTCTGCCAAACACTCGCGATATCTGTTCGGCAAAGGAGATTAGCGTTTCCGCACTGAGTTCCCCTGGGCGCACGAAGCGAAGAAGGACTTCTCGTCCGTCGCGAACCGAAACTCGAGCGAAGTCATCCACTCTGTAGAGGTACAGGCGCACATCGGACTTCGTCTCCCCTCCTACTCGCTCTTGGGAAACGGTCACGGTTATGAGGCCATTGGGTCCGATAAGTCGGCTGAAGCCCTGCCCTTCATAAAGGCTGAGCGCTGCAGTGTTGCTGCATGTCGTGCCAAGCATGTAAGCGCAAAATCCTTCCGCGGCGACCTTGCCCATGAGGCGTTGGAGTAGTTGTTTGGCAATTCCGGCTCCGGCATATTCGGGTAGCACGCCTAGCTCGTCGATGTAGAAAACTGGGGTGCTCCCAAGCATCTGACGCATCTGGCCGGTCGCCTCGCTGTGGCGACTTTCCCGATCATCAAGAGCTGTACCTCCCACAAATCCCATCGGGTCCTTGCTCTTTTTCGTTGTCCCCGTGAACAGCACGTCAAGCTTTGTCAGTGCTGCAGAAGCGTCTGCCTCCGTGAATTCCTCCTGATACACGGCGGCCTCTCGCCAGACGCGCTGGTATGCATTGACCAGCTTCGACGACACCTGACGGCCTCGGACCCTGGTGAACTCTGGCTCACACTTTTGGAAAGCACCGGCATAGACATCCCAATCGTGATGATGTCCCCCCTCCCGCAGCGTCCTCCACGGAATCCATCTAGCCGGATCCACTAGGTGAAGGTTCGCTCGCTTCATGAGTTGCTCTAAGGCTAATTCGGATGGTCCCCGTCGTGTCCCGTAGCCTCCGTGTCCTAACCAGTTTTGCTTTGGCACATACCTTTCGTCCCAGTCGAAAGGTGAAGTAACTGTCAGAACCCCTTCTTGGCGCACGACCCGGCCTACGTCTGACAAGAAGCTCCTGGCATCTGGCACACGGTCAACGACGGCAGAGCAGCACACCGTTCCAAACGTCTCGTTTCGGAAGGGCAATGTTCCTTCGTCGGCGACGATGAACTCGACGTCGGACTGGAGGAGTTCGCCAACGTCGACCGTCACCGCTTCGCCCGGCCACTCTGTTGCTGACACTCCCCGTTCGCCGAAATGGACCTCAATCCTGCCGGTTAGGAGAACATCTCGAGCCAGCCTCACTTGAGCCAGGGACGGCTCAACCCCGACAACGGGGCGTCTGGTTCGACCCAGTTCGAGGCTTAGGCGTCCAACTGAGCAACCCATGTCCAGAATCGGGCCGTCTGTAGAAGTTCCCGCCGAGACCATCTCTGCCAAATCGGCATAGTAGCTGAACTCGGGTCCACTGTAGAACCCGGTCCGGTCGTGCCGCTGAATCGCGTCAGCGGCCGCAGCTGAATTGCGGATGATGTCTCGGAAATGAGTTTGCAGATAAGCACGGGCGAACGAAGGATCTTCGTAACGGGACGGTCCCTGTCCATTGGAAAAGATTGCGACGCCATCCACGATCGGATAACCGCGTCCGCAGGAAGGGCAGCTAAGGATCCCGTGTCGCACATCGTCGCCTTCTTGTTGAGGCTTGGTGAGTTTTAGACGAATGCTCTTGCCTGCCTTCGGACCCCGAATACAGAACGGGCAAACGAATTCGATAACATCGAGGAAGCTGAGCCTCATGATTGTTTGCTCCTCACACCGTGCTCGGAAGTCGCTTCCGTGGGAGCGCTCTCCGGCTCTAGAGTTGGATCGGCTAATTTAGAAGGAAGGCGGCGTGACCACACTTACAGCCCTCAAAGGATCGTCATGAGGGTTGGTTAGGTAATGCGGAACTGAACTGTCGATGGTGATAGCGTCACCTGGATGCATTTCCCAGACGTCGCCGCCGTAATGGAAAAGGGCAGAGCCTTCGAGGATAAGGAAGCTTTCTTCTCCCTCGTGACCCTGGCCAGACTGGCGGGTCCTATCGCCGGGGCCGATTTCCATCCAGATGAATTCCAGCTGTCCGCGAAGATTCGGGGACAACAACTCGTACCGAATGTTGGACTCGGGAAAGCTAATGACGACTCGCTCGTTTTTGCGGACAAGATGTGCGCCACTCGTACGCTCCTGTGAATCCGACCTAGCTCGGGACCTCTGCACCACCTGCTCCTTTTCAAAAAACAGAACGCCGATCTGAACACCGAGGGCGGTTGCCAACCGCCTTAGCACTTCAATCGAGGGGCTCGTCGAGCCACGTTCGATCTGGCTGATCAAGCTGGTTGAGACGCCAATCCTTCGGGCCAACTCACCGCCTGTAATTCCGATTTCGCGCCGAAGTTTTCTGACCTGAGATCCCATCGAGACTTCCGTCGTTGGACCGTGCTCGTGCCTTTTTGGAGAAAGCGGCGGTTGAATTCTTAACCTCCTAACGAATAGCGGTTCGCGCCATAGTAAATAAATTACAGTCTCGCTGTCAATCGGGTAGTCTCCCTGGAGCCGCGATTTGGAATGCGTGGCCGATGTGTCGAAGGGGACTGCTGAGGTCACCTTTGCTGCAGTGGCGAAAGTCAAACTCGTGTAGGAGAGGTAGGAATGCGTGCTCAGTCGTTGGCGGATCTACGATGCCCACGGTGTTCTGCAGCTTTGTCCCCTAGCGAGGACCAAATCGAGCTGGTGTTCGGACGACTTGACGAAATCCGCGAGGGCCTGCTTGTCTGCAACTCCTGCGAGGAGCACTATCCGGTGATCGCGGGTGTCGCCATTCTGGTGGAGAATCCGCTCACCTATTTGGCTATGAACTACGCCGCCATCGTCAAGGAGGCTGGGAAATGGCTATCAACCAGTTTCTCGCGCTACCTTGAAAGTAAATCACTAGACTTGTTGTCTGAAGACACCACATCGGTGTCTGTCGGATGGCGCCGCGACTATAGCCCCTACATCTTTGCCCACTACGAAAGGCTCGAAACCGCGCCTAACAGCGAGGCTCTCAGAAGGACCATGGCCGTTCCGTACGGTGATTGGTACAGCGAGTTTTTGGCGATGGCCAGCCGCCATATGAATACGGGCGACAAATTCCTCGACATTGGGTCCAATGTCGGAGGGCTCGTGCACCGCGCAGCGCCCCGCTTTAAGCTCGCCTACGGAGTCGACTTATCGTTTAGCGCAGTTCTACTCGCCCGACAGTTGGTTCTTGGTGAACCGGAGCCTTTGGGAAGTTATCGATTGCAACGGGAGGGCGCTCGGTATGAATCCCGCGACCTCAAAATCGCCACACGGACGAACGCCGAGTTCGTAGTGGCTTCTGTTGCGGGCTTACCTTTCCCACAGAACAACTTCGATCTCGTCACTTGCGCCAACCTCATCGATATCGTGCCACGACCCGATCAGCTAACCCAGGCGGTTCATGCAGTGATCCGGCCCAACGGTTTCTTCCTCACAACAGATCCCTATTTTTGGCACCTCGGCACCGCCTCACTCGAATCATGGGCGGGCGGAAGGAACAACGAAACATCTGCAGATGCGATGCGCAAGCTCGTCAGCGAGCAGTTTGTCGTAGTTGATGAGCGGGACATGGTTCCCTGGCTGCTTCGATACTACGATCGATACTGCCAACTATTCTTCAATCACCACATTCTCGCAAAGTCCGCAGCAGGGGTCTTGGACGATGGGTCGGTCGGTTAGAGTGCCCCCGTTTGCTCGCCAATTAACGGTGGGGATACCTCCAAACAAGCCAACACGACTGGCTATGCGGGTAAAAGTGTCAGGAGGGCAGGTCACTCTGTCTTAGCCCTGCGATGTACTTGAACCCTGAGTGGGGGGTCACGGTGAGGTGCCCCCCAAAAACTGGACAGCCGGGTAAGTTAAGATCGCGGGTCGGAGCCCTCGGAGGAGAGCGATGCCGACCCAGCGACGACGACATAGCGCGGAGTTCAAAGCCAAAGTAGCCCTGGAAGCGATCCGGGGCCAGCGCACCATCAATGAAATCGCCAGCGCCTACAGCATCCATCCGGTCCAGGTGGCCGCGTGGAAGAAGCAAGCCCTTGAAGAGCTGCCGCAGGCCTTCAGCACCCGGCGCGCTACAGCGGCCCGGGCCGACGAGGAGCTCAAAGCCCGCCTCTACCAGCAGATCGGTCAGCTCAAGATGGAGCTGGAGTGGCTGGGGGGAAAAAGTGGCCGGCTCGGCTGAGGCCAAGCGCGCCCTGATCGATCCAGCAGACGAGCATCTGAGCGTCGCGCGGCAGTGCCAGCTCCTGGGCCTCCCGCGCTCCAGTTGGTACTACCGCCCGGTCGGCGAGAGCGCGGAGAACCTGACGCTGCTCCGACTATTGGACGAGCAGTACACGCGCTGCCCGTTCTACGGCGTGCGGCGCATGACGGCCTGGCTCGGCACCCAGGGGCACGAGGTGAACCGCAAACGCGTGGCCCGCCTCATGCGCCAGCTCGGCATCGCGGCGATCTATCCCAAGCCCCGGCTGAGCACGCCCGGCGATGGCCATGAGATCTATCCCTACCTGCTGCGCGACGTTGTGGTGGAGCGGTGTGACCAGGTCTGGAGCACCGACATCACGTACATCCGGCTGGCGCAGGGCTTCGTGTACCTGGTGGCGATCCTGGACTGGTTCAGTCGGTACGTCCTGGCCTGGGAGCTGTCGGTGACCATGGACGTGAGCTTCTGTCTCGACGCGTTGGAGCGAGCCCTGGAGCAGGGCAAGCGGCCGGAGATCTTCAACAGCGATCAGGGCGCCCAGTTCACCAGCCGCGAGTTCACCGAGCGGCCGCACCTGGCCAATATCCGGATCAGCATGGACGGCCGGGGGCGGGCGCTGGACAACGTGTTCGTGGAGCGATTGTGGCGCACGGTGAAATACGAGGAGGTGTACCTGAAGGACTATGGGAGCCCCCGTGAAGCCCGCCAGAGCCTCAGCAAATATTTCGCCTTCTACAACCACGAGCGACTGCATCAGGCGCTCGACTATAGGACGCCGGCCGCGGTCTACGGAGCGAGGTCAACCGCTGCCAGAGCGGCAGGGTGGGTGGAGAGCAAAATCAGGAGGAATGAGGACCGGGGACGAGAGCGCGACGGTGCAGAATCTACGCCCGACCCGCGACTCTTAACTTAAACCACCCGGATTTCTGTCCAACGAATGGGGTACACCCCACGGATGGACCACGAGCTTACCCGTTAGGGTATCGCGAGAGAAGTGCCGGCTCCCCACGCGCCCCATCCGGTCCAGATAAACCAAACACGCTCGGCACCAGTGCAGCGTAGCTTCAACCCGCGCTCGTGACTTCGAGGTGACGTGCTTGCTTTGGTTAGGAACGCGAAGCCAAGACCAAAGCGAAGAGCTCGTCGGGATCCGTAAACCACCGAGTCAACATCAGGTCAGCATCGTCGAGCATTTCGGAAACAGTTTCTTTGGTGAATTTGGTCGAAATTTCAGTAAAGATTGTCTCGTTTTTGCTGAGACTTATATCCAATGCGAGGTCTGCTACGTGTACATCTTGTGAAACACTTGCAACCAGGTGCATTTCGACTCGCTTAAGTGGTTCATTATAGAAGGATAGATGCCAGAAGGCTTCTGGATTGAAGTTCGCGTGAAGGATATTATTGACGGCATAAAGCACATTCTTGTTAAACTCGGCAGTTACTCCTGCTGAGTCGTTATATGCCGCATGAAGGACATCGCCTCCCTTGACAAGATCGAGCCCAATCATCAAATGATCGTCACTTCCTAGCAGCTGCCGAACTCCTGTCAGGAGGGTTCTTCGTTCGGATGGATAGAGATTCCCGATCGTGCTCCCTAGAAAAATCACAAGCCTCGGCCCACTTTTAGCAGGCACCATTGAAAGATGACGCTGAAAGTCGCCAACCACACCACGGATCGCGAGCGCCGGATAACGGTGGATAAGAATGTCTGCACTCTCGCGAAGGATGGTCTCGCTCACATCGAAAGGAACAAAAGAAACGAGTGTCCCTAGTTGGTCCAGAGCGTCGAGAACAGTCGTCGTTTTCGTCGACGATCCCGAGCCGAGCTCAACGACCTCGGCGTAACGAAACTCATTCGCAAGCCCTGGTGCGATCGCTTGGAGGATGGCGAGCTCTGTCCGACTGGGATAGTATTCTGGCAGTTCCGTTATCTGCTCAAATAGCTGCGACCCGCGAGCATCATAGAAGTACTTTGGTGGCAGCGTTTTCTGAGGTGAGGTCAGGCCTCTACGCACATCATCGGCCATTATCTCGTGGAGCGTGGCTTCGTCTAGATGGACGGCAATAGCAACGCTTGGTTGCATTCATCCTCCAATGACCTATTCCCAAGGCGTCCCTGCCAGAATACCATGGTAGATCTTCACGCGTCGGGCACGCTATTCACACTCGCGGTCCTAGCTTCGCAAGCGACATGGTCAGGGCCCGACGCACCATGACGCGCTGCGAGATTGGTAATAACGAGCCTCCCACCAGAACAGTTTATCTGGACGGAGGCGGGTGGTACGGGGAGCAGGCAATTGTTTTGACCCCGCGGTTCTCATGACGTCTACGAACTACGTGGCGGGCGCTCACGAGGCTATCCTATAGTCACACCTTTCCCTACAAGGCAACGGCCGGGCGGTACGTCCGTCCCATAGTAGGAGGGCGGGCCTCAATGTCCCAGCACCAATGTCGCGTAATGTGCGTTGTTGCGACGACGAGAACTCCAACGTTCTGCCGCCGGTGGCCGCTTAGGGCTTGACTGCTTCTCTAAGTAAACGCGGCACCGCGTGGCCCACTTGGCTTAAACAGCGGAGACTTTGTTTCGTCGGTCGGCCAAGGTTCGCTGCGCCTTTGCCGTGAGGTCATCGACATTCGTGAATATGCTACAGACGTGATCTCGCAACACAACACTCCTCAGGTCCATGAGTTTGGCGAACTTCCCGGGATTCTTCTCGACCATGCCCGCCGTGATCTCTGCCCTTTCATCGTCCATGACGAACATTGCCAGATCTTTGCTGCTCTTGACGGCCTGACGATATTCGAGCTCCGTCATCGAACAGCCTGTCGCGGGGTCAACTGATCCGTACCGCAGCCCGAGAACCCCAACAAACAGATCCGCCTCCTCGACTCGTTGCTGGATAAACGCTGCTGGCACCTGAGCACTCGCCGCGAACTCTTCCATCCCGATAAAGCGCAGGCCGAGCTCCTCGACCACCTTCCGTATGGCTTGCCGGTGGGGTTGAAGATCAACCGCAGTCGAACTAAGAAAGACCGAACCGATCGAAGCTCGCTGAACAAGAGGCTTCGCTTCCGCCTCGTACGTGCGGCGAAACTCCTGGGGTCGAGTCAGCTCCTCGTGCAGGCGAGTGAGCACCTCCAACGAGTCAGGGGCGTCTGATTTCAGTGTCTCGAGAAACTCAAGTTCCGCGCGGTTGCGACGCTCATCGAGGCTCCGAAGCATGTTGTAAACCTGCATCCGTCGGCGGGTGTCCTCGTCCCCTTCAGAATTCGGGCCTGGCACGTGAATGCGTGGTGGTTCCAAAGTGGCGTTGTCTTGTTGAGCGGGAGCATTGATGCCGAGAGTCCGAACGACGTACCCTTCAAAAAACTGGAACAGTTCCTCGGGGCTCAGCGACAGGGTCTCGTCCATGAGGTACAGGCTCACGTCGAAGGAATAGGCCGAGTCAAGGAGCACGCGCACCAGAGTCGTTGCCATCTCGGATGCCACAACGGAATAGTCGATACGGGCTTCCCCGGCACCGATGGCGGGGAAAGCAATTGAGCGACATCCGAGGAGCGGGAGCAGATCCAGTGCCCGTTGCGTAGCCTGACGAACGATCGCCTCAGGCGGGAGCCTACCTCTCTCATCACCGATCGTGACGGCATGGAATATGTACTTCGCGCCCAAGCCCCCTGCTGTCGTGACGAGGACGTCTCCGAGCTCGGAGGGCACCAGCTTCCTGCCGTGGGCTGCTAACGGCTGACCCGCAGCGTGGCTAATCGCCCGCGACACTCCCCCGCCTCTCGTGAGCATGAAGTCATCGGAGCTCACCAGCACGTCCGCTTCAGACTCCGTAATGTCGCCAAAACGCAGCGTGATAGTCGAGTTTTTGACCTGATACGTTCGGACGTCAGTCATGCTAGTCCGTCACCTCAGTGTGCTGGGGAGCAGGCGGTGGAAGGCGCCCCGGCTGCTAGTTGGGGCAAAGTCAGCCGGAGTTGCCGGGGCGCTTGTTCGTCGAACCTGCATCATGCCGTTCTCAATTGAAATTACCCGCCATGCTCGCCTGCCCAGCAAGAAGGTTGAATCGACGTCGGCGCGTACCACCCCGACATCGCGACCGCTGTCAACGTCCACCACTCGAAATCTGCGGGTGTCCGGAACGTTCGAATGGATTGCTCCCCGCTGCCCTAGCACTACTCCGTTATCTGAGACGTAGTAAGGTAGCGCCTGCACAACCAACAACCGGAGTGGCAGGGCGGATCGAGAAAGTGTTGTAAGGCACGGCGCACGGCGGGGAGGCTGGGCCGCCGTGCGGGCCTGCCTCCGAA
>ORMF011104311.1_pt1 | contig 50950 bp, 45 predicted proteins | sample 1779871 | NCBI WGS metagenome assembly ORMF01 (sample SAMEA104232316, study PRJEB22302) | groundwater metagenome | biome: forest; feature: aquifer; material: groundwater | place: USA | collected 2011-08-07 | depth 5.4 m | reverse complement strand
GGCGGCGGCTGCCGCGCCCGCGACCGCTAAGCCCAAGGCACCCGCTGCACCGTCTCCGGCCAAACCGCCCGCAGCGACTCCGGCGCCGAAGTTTGTCACACCCGCTTCAGTGGCGGCATCGCGGCCACCCGCGGTTGCCGTCACTCCGAAGCCGCCTGTGGCTGCACAGCCGCCGAGTGCGAGCTCAGTTCCGCCGGCGGTTGCGATTCCGCCGCGTCACGCGTCTCCCGTTGCACCCACCGCGACCGCTTCTGTCGCCGCGCCGCCAACTGCTCAATCCGCGCAGTTGCAGGCCGCCGCCTCCAAGCCGGGTGCTCCCGGCGCGCCGCCTCGAGTCATCATGCCCCACACCGGACCGCGTCCGGTGTACAAGGCTCCGGCGTCGTCAGCCGGAGCCGCATCGCGTCCGGCTCCAGGACGCCCGGAGCCCGGCAAACCGATCTTCCAACGCCCCCGGCCGACGCAGGCTGCGCCGGGAGCTCGCCCGACGTTGCGTCCCGGAGAGCGCCGCCCGATGCACCCCACACGGCAATCGCCCACCGGCACTCGTCCGCTGGGAGTGGGACCCGGCGGAGGCGCGATGGCGCCGCCCGGGCTGACGCGTCCTGGAAGTCGTCCCGGTGGACCGTCGCGGCGTCCCGGCCAGCGCTACATTCCGCGCGGCATAAAAGAAGGCCCGATGAAGGGCTACACTCCGCCGCCGCGGGTGACGATTTCCAACGAGCCGCTGCCCATCACGCGGAATATCACCATTACCGAAGGAATTTCGGTCAAAGATCTGGCGGAGAAGCTCGGCATTCGCGCCAAGGATCTGATCGCGCGTCTGCTGGCGCGCGGCGTCTTCGCCACCATCAACCAGACACTGGACGCCGAACTGGCTACCGAAATGGCGCGCTTCTTCGGCGCCGACACCGAGGTCATCACTTTCGAAGAACAAGCCTCGAAGGATATGGCCGAGACCGTCGAAGGCGGCGAGGAAAGCGCGGAATCCGTGCCGCGCCCGCCGGTGGTCACCATCATGGGCCACGTCGATCACGGCAAAACCACGCTGCTCGATTCGATCCGCTCCACCAATGTGGCCGAGGGCGAAGCCGGCGGCATCACGCAGCATATCGGGGCGTATAAGGTTCGCATCCCGGACACCGCATCGCCCGCCTACGGCCGCGAGATCGTCTTCCTCGACACGCCGGGCCACGAAGCCTTCACGCGCATGCGTGCCCGCGGTGCGAAAGCCACCGACATTGTCGTGCTGGTCGTCGCCGCCGATGACGGCGTAATGCCGCAGACGCTCGAAGCCATTGACCACGCGCATGCCGCCGAAGTTCCCATCATCGTCGCGGTCAACAAGATTGATAAGCAGGAAGCGATGCCCGACCGGGTCAAGAAGCAGCTCGGCGATCGCGGCCTGCTGCCCGAAGAGTGGGGCGGCAAGACCGTATTCGTCGATGTGTCGGCGAAAAAGAAAACCAACCTCAACCTGCTGATGGAAATGATCTGCCTGACCGCCGACCTGCAAGAACTGAAAGCGGTCCCGGGACGCGCGGCCAGCGGCGTTGTGCTCGAAGCCAAGCTTGATCGCGGGCGCGGCCCGGTCGGCACCATCCTGGTTCAGAATGGGACCCTGCGTACCAGCGACAACTTCGTGGTGGGCAACGTGTACGGGAAAATCCGCGCCATGTTCGACGACCGCGGACAACCGCTCCAGGAAGCGCCGCCCTCCACGCCCGTCGAAATCATCGGGCTCGAAGGTCTGCCGCAGGCAGGCGATCAGTTCGTGGTGGTCACGGACCGCGAGAAGGCGCGCGACATCTCCGACTACCGTGAACAGAAGGCGCGCGAAGCCACGCTGGCCAAGAGTTCCCGCGTTTCGCTCGAAGGTCTGTCCGAGCAGTTGAAGACTTCGGGCAGGAAGGAACTGAACATCATCCTCAAGGGCGATGTGGGAGGCTCGATCGAAGTACTCACCGATCTCCTCGCGAAGCTTTCGAACGACAAGGTGCGCTTGAAGGTTCTGCGCGCTGGTGTGGGTGCGATCAACGAAGGCGACGTGCTGCTGGCCTCCGCGTCGAATGCGATCATCATCGGCTTCAACGTGCGGCCCGAGCGCAAGGCACAGGAACTGGCCGAGCAGGACAAAGTCGACATCCGCTTACACTCGATCATTTACGAACTACAGGACGAGATCAAGCGCGCCATGACCGGCCTGCTCGAACCGACCATCAAAGAAACCAATCAGGGACACGCCAGCGTGCTCGAGACTTTCCGCATCCCGAAAGTGGGCATGATTGCGGGCTGCCGCGTGACCGATGGCATCATCAAGCGCGACTCCGAAGTCCGCCTGTTGCGCGACAACGTGGTCGTGTTCAAGGGCAAGGTGGCATCGCTGCGCCGCTTCAAAGACGACGCCTCCGAAGTCCGCAACGGCATGGAGTGCGGCATCTCGATCGCGAACTACGGCGACATCAAAGTCGGCGACGTGATCGAAGCGTTTGTGACCGAGAGGATCGCGGCGGAAGCGATGGCGTAAGGCAGTGGTTAGTGGTGTTGGTGGTTAGTGGGTTGGTGGTCAGAGATTGATAGTCTTAGACAAGACTTGCCGTTGATTTTGGGTGGAGCAGCGCTTCAGCGCTGCATTTCAGCCCACCAAAGTGACCGGCTTTAGCCGCTGAGGGCCGTCCGATGGGCCTCAACCAACCACCAATCACTATTCACATTGGTTACGGCCCGGTCTGCCGCGTAAACGCCCCGCCCATATCAATCCCTGGATCCGCCTGCAAGAAATAGCCGGTGTTGGTCGACGAAAGATAAAACACCATGTTATTCGTGAATCCCGCGAATTGTGCCGTCGCGCGGCCGTTGGCGCTCACAGCATAGGTGCCCGAAAACGCATTGTCCTGAAAGCCGCCTACAACGACGTTCGAATCGAAAAAGCTCGTTCTATAGTTGGTACTGAGCGCCCCCGAGCCGTTGGGCGTCAGGGTGCCCACGCGATCCTTAAACAGCACCTGCACCCCGTCAAATCCATCCATGAAAAGTGCGGCCTGGCCGTTTAAGCTGCCGTTCGAAAAAGTACCCGACTGCTTGTCGAGCGTGCCGTCCTCGACGTTGATGGGATCGTTGACGAGGAAAAACGCGCGGGATGGACTGACCAGGTACATTATTTTCTCGTTCGTAGTCCCCGTGGAAAGATTGAGTGTCACGTCTACCCGTCCGTTGGCGTCCACGGTATAGGTGCTCCCCGGGTTGAGAGAGACGCCCGTGACCGGATTGCCGTCCTGGATAAAATCGAAACTGCCGACAGTAACGTTGCCAGCGCCATCCGTTGTGAAAAGTCCTACCGAGTGAATTCCGTCCAGAAAGCCGGTTTCGCCTGCGCTCCCGAAAACGTAGCTGCCATTGAGTGAGGCTGCGGAGAATGGACCTCCCGTTTGCGCCTCGGCCTGGCCGATTGCGAGCGACGATACAGCGTCGATGTTAAAGAGACGGAGCTTTCTGGAGTTCACTACATAGTAGACATAGTGGCTCGTTCCGGTGTCGTCCGTGATGGTCACCGAACCACGCCCCGTCGTGTTCGAGGGAGCCTGCGCCGTTCCTGAGACAGTGACGGGAGAAAACAGCGTTCCTCCGCTAAGAACGTCCCCGGTGCCCGAGATCACGCCCGCGTTCCAGGTCGTAACCCCCACCTTAGAGTTTCCCGCGCGTAGATCGTGCGTCTGGAGGACAAATGTGCCGGAAGGTACGTTTCCAAATGCTGTTGTGTCCTGTTTTTCGCCGGAGCCGGCGCTGGTGTTGAACCCTTCGTCTTCCACCATGTAAAAGTGGCTATCGTCGCTGAGCGTGATCCGGTACTTGGCAACGGTGTTGTTGGCAAAGTTGAACGTCAGCTCGCCGCTGCCGTCAGGGTTAATTATGTACGTGCCGGTCGCCTGGTTGTTCAGGCCGGCCGTGAAATTCTGAATAAAGTCGTCCGTGATCGCGGTCAGAGTCCCGTTTCCGTCGGCGGTAAATACGCCTCCTTCGACGAAAAGGAAGGCATTAATCTGGTCGGGTGTGCCTACTCCCCGCAACGTGAAGGCGTACTGCCCCTTCAAACTCGCCTTGCTGAAATTCTGATTGCCGCCGCCCCCGCCACCTCCGCCGCCATTGCTGCTCCCGCCGCAGCTTGCCGCAAGAAGCAGTGTTCCCGCCACCACCAGCGCGGCCACTAGGCGCACCGCGCTCTTCGGAAAGATAGAAAGGGGGTTCATGGCACACTCCTGTACACGGTAAGATGCTCTAAACCCGGATTGTAGAGGAAAGTTTTCTGTGGAATTGGCTGGAAAGCAGGTTATCTTCAGGCCTCAGTGGCTTCCGCCGAACGGGGCCGAAGCGCGGCTGGGGGCAGCTTCTTTCGCGCTTCCGAGAGCCAAACCCCCACGCGATACAGAAGCAGGATAGACAGAACAAATCCGTATTCCAGCGGTTTGTGCTTATCCACCTTGACCAGCCATATATAGTGCACAACCCCGGCGATCCCAGTGACATAGATTAAACGGTGCAGTCTCTGCCAGTTCTTCCCCAGACGCCGGATCCAGCCCTTGGTCGAGGTTAACGCCAGCGGAATCATCAGTACGAAAGCGGTGAATCCCACGGTGATAAACGGACGTTTCGCGATGTCTTTGATCATCTCGTGCACATCGAAAGACTTGTCAAGCCAGAGGTAGGTCGTGAAATGCAGACACCCGTAGAAAAACGCAAACAGCCCGATCATGCGCCGCACGCCGATCAGCCAGAACTGCTTCGTCAGCTTGCGCAGCGGAGTGACCGACAACGTTGTCAGGATCAGGATCAGCGTCCAGTCGCCGGTCGAATGGGTAATGACCTCCACCGGATTGGCGCCCAAGCCGTCATGAAACGCTTTCCAGGCCAGCCGTCCCAGCGGGATCAGCGCGCCCAGAAAAATCGCGATTTTTGTGAGACGCAACTTCATTTTTTAGAAGTTCCTCTTCAGGTCCATCCCTGAATACAGGCTCGCCACCTGGTCGTATCCGTTGAACATCAGCGTCGGCCGCTTCAGGAACTCGCCCAGGCGACGCTCTTTGGCCTGGCTCCAGCGCGGATGATCCACATTCGGATTCACGTTCGAGTAAAAGCCGTACTCGTTCGGGATCGACTCCTGCCAGGTGTTCATCGGCTGTTCTTCCGTAAATCGGATGCGCACAATCGACTTCGCGCTCTTGAATCCATACTTCCATGGAATGACAATTCTCAGCGGCGCGCCGTCCTGGTTCGGCAGCACTTCTCCGTACATGCCAAAGCAGAGCAACGCCAGCGGATGCATGGCTTCATCCATCCGCAACCCCTCGACGTAGGGCCACTTCAGCACCGGAACGCGCTGTCCCGGCATCTGCTTGGGATCGTAAAGTGTGGTGAACTCGACGAATTTTGCCTTGCCCAGCGGCTCAGCTCGCTTGATCAACTCACTCAAAGAAAAGCCGACCCACGGCACCACAATCGACCAGCCCTCGACACAGCGGTGCCGATAGATGCGCTCTTCCGGAGCCGCCATCTTCATGATCGCGTCCACGTCGAGTTCCTGTTTCTTCTTGACCAGGCCGTCGATGGTTACTGTCCACGGACGCGTCTTGAAATTCTTCGCCAGTCCGGCTGGCTCGTACTTGTCGGTCGAGAATTCGTAAAAATTGTTGTAGTTGGTAACGTCCTTATAGGGCGTCTGCTTCTCGGTGGTGCTGAACGGGCTCTTCTGCAGGCCGTCGATCTTCGCATTGGCCTCGGCCACCAGCGACGGCGACTCGAGTTCCCGAAACGCCAAGCCAGCCGCCGCCGCGGCCCCCGCCACCGCTGCACCGGCGATGAACCGGCGCCGGTTCAAGTAAACGCTTTTGGAAGTGATTTCAGAAGACGAAATATCGGACGGCTTCTTAATGAACATTCCCCACCCCACTATTTTAAGATACGCGCAGCAAGCGGGCGTGGATGTGCCCCCTGCCTGAAATATAGGAGTCTGCTAGGAGAAAAAAGTTGCAAACTGCCGGGGCCTGGGCGTCAGTTCGTCCCCGCGCGCAGGACTTCTCTGACTTTTCGGGCAAGGTTTTGCAGCGTAAAGGGCTTTTGCAGGAACGCAGTACCGGGGCCGAGCACGCCCTGGTGGAGGATCGTGTCCTCGGTGTAGCCGGAGAGATAAAGCACCCCCAGGGTAGGCCGCATCTGAAGCAGTCTTTTTGCCAATTCCCTGCCGCCCATGCCCGGCATGACCACGTCCGTGATCAGAATATCGATGCCATCGCCATAGGCTTCCGCCACCAGCAGTCCGCTCTCGCCATTTTCAGCTTCCAGGACCTTATAGCCGCGCGCCGCCAAAGTCTCCCGCACCAGTTCGCGGACCGACTCTTCGTCCTCGACCAGCAGAACCGTTTCGCAGCCGCCCTTTTCATTCTCCTGCGACTTTGCCGGACTCAGCTCCTCCGGCAAGTCTTCCACTCTGGGCAGGTAGATATAGAACGTCGTGCCCGCTCCCGGTTCGCTCTGCGGGAACACGTATCCGCCGCTTTGCTTCACGATGCCGTACACCGTGGAGAGACCGAGGCCCGTGCCTTTCCCCTTTTCCTTGGTGGTGAAGAATGGCTCGAAGATCCGGGATTGCGTTTCCTTGTCCATGCCGTGCCCGGTGTCGCTCACGGACAGGACGACGTAACGTCCCGGCTGAATGAAGCGGTGCTCCCGGAAATTCTGCCGCACCGTGACGTCGGAACTCTGCACGGTGAGCTTACCGCCTTCCGGCATCGCGTCTTTGGCGTTGACCACCAGGTTCATAATGACCTGCTCCAACTGCCCGGCATCGGCACGGGTACGTCCCGCATCCGGAGAGAGCCGCGTGACCAGCCCGATGTTCTCGCCAATTAACGGACGCAACAGCCGCTCCATGTCGCCGATCACCGTGTTGACGTCCACTACTTTCAGTTCGAGCAATTGCTTGCGGCTGAATGCCAGCAGCTGGCGGGTCAGGGTGGCGGCGCGGTCCGCCGCCTGCTGAATGGACTGCACCTTCTGGTACATCGCGCTGCCCGACTTTAGTTCCTCGAGCAGCACTTCGGTATAACCGTTAATGACCATCAGGAGGTTATTGAAATCGTGGGCGACGCCGCCCGCCAGCCGCCCTACCGCTTCCATTTTCTGCGCTTGGCGAAATTGTTCTTCGAGTTGTCTCCGGTCGGTGATGTCCTCGGCGATGATCTCCAGTTCTTCTGCGGATTGTTCCACGCCACTGACCGGGCGACCGCTCAAGCGCACCACGATCACGCGGCCGTCCTTGCACTTCCACTGCACTTCCACGCCATTCAGGCTTCCCGTGCGGCGATAGTCTTCCGTCAGCCGGTCGAGTTCCTGTGGACTAAAAAAAACGTCTCGTCTCGCCTCCAGCTTAAGAACCTCCTCCACCGAGCCATAACCCAGCATCGCGATCAGGGCCGGATTCACATCCAGGAACCTGCCCTCCACGGTGCAGCGGTAAATGCCGTAGGCCGCGCTCAGGATCAGGGAGCGATAGCGCGCTTCCGAGCGCCGCAGCGCCTCTTCGTACCGTTTGTGCTCGATGGCGGCGGCGATCTGCTGCGAAACGAACTTCAAGATATCGCGATCTCGTTCTCCAAAGCGCACGTTTTCGCTGTAGCTCTGCACCACCAGCGCCCCGATACAGCCATTGCTGCCCATCAAGGGCACACCCAGCCAGTCGAGCGAGGGAGCGCCGATGAGTTCTGTCTCGCCCCGCCGCACCAGATCCTCGAAAACGTCCGGAGTGGCCAGCAGCGGCTCGCCCGTTCGGATGACGTACTCGGTCAGGCCGCGCCCGAGGCGCTTGGACGCCGGGGCCGGGTCCTGTTCATCCACGAAATAGGGGAAGGTCAAGAGCTGCATCTCGGCGTCCAGGAGCGCGATATAGAAGTTTCGCGCATACATCAGCTGCCCGACGATGCTGTGAATGGCGGCAAAGAACTGCCGCGGATCCTCGGCCGAGTGCGCGCGCGCTGCGATCGCGTAGAGCGCCGCGTTCAGCTCTTCGGCGCGCTTCTGCTCCGTAATATCGCGATAGGAAGCATAGGTCGCAACCCTTCGCCCATCGACAATCACCGGTGAGGCCGAGAGCAGCACGTCCACCAGAGTTCCATCTTTTCGCCGGCGGCGGGTTTCGAGCGAAAGCTTGTTTTCTTGGCGGACGCTTTCGGAAATCCAGACGGTTTCCGCAGAGCGGTCCGGCGGCACGATTAGCGTATCAATCACTTTTTCGTGCGCTTCTTCGCCGGTAAAACCGAACAGCCGCGTGAACTCGCCGTTGATGCGCACGATGCGCAATTCGAGGTCAAGAATGCTGATGGCTTCGGGAGCGTTTTCGACGATCTGTTCGAGGTAGGCTTTTTCGACGTCCAGGCTGTGCCCTGCGGAATTACCGTTGGAAGGCGCCTCAGAAGAAACCTGAGTAAGGACCGGTGGAGTGCCGCGCTTGCGAGCTTCCTGCAGCGCTTTTGCCCGCAGCACTTCCGTCGAAGCGGCTGGCGGGGTGCCTTTCTCCCCCATAGGAGTCCCTTCCCGATTGCACCGGCGATAATGCGATGGTACCTACCTCGATTTGCAGCAGAAAGTTACCGGGGTAATAAGGATTTCCTTGTTTGGTGGGAAACGGAGAGCTCAAAACGCGCTCGCCAGCACTTCACATACCCGGCGGAGTGTCTCGCGCTGCTCGTCGGTCACAATCAGGAATTCGAATCCGCAGCGCAGTCCTTCGCTGTAGCGCGCAATGGCTCGCACCTTCATGAAATAGGGCGGGACGGGAATGGGAAATTCCATGGAAACAACTTCACCCACCTTCAATTCACCGCTCAGAGTGGCCCCGACGCCATCCTGGCCCAACTCACTGGTGCGGCCCCAGAGCGCGGTCGTGACTCCTTCGCGGAATACCGAAATCTGAATGCGCGCGTCCAGGCGGTGACGAGGGAAACGCCTGCGTCGGTAAGCGGGAGACGTCCCGGAGCTTTCGTTGCTCAATCAAGTCCTTCCATCTTTCCCCAAGGGAAAAGGCGAACCAGAATTCAGTTTCCGTGCAGGAGATAGCCTGACTCCAGGGGAAGCTTGCCGCCGATCTTGACCACTTTGACCGCCCCGGTGATGGAGTAAACATCCACCAGGCCGACCGCTCCGGGCATCGATTCCACTTTGCGGATTACCTCTTCGTCGCTACTTTCCAGGATGACTGCCGGCCGGTCCGCCCGGCTGTGGTTGGCGGACGCGATCAATTCTCGCACTTCCTGAGAAGTCAAAGCGTAGATCTTTTCTTCTACGATCTTCAGTTCCGCAGAACCGGGCTGGCGCATGATAATCGTGACCGGCTTGCCGTCCGGCCAGCGGCCCATCTGCCCCTTGCAGACCTTCACTACGTCCGCCAGAGCCATCGTCGGGACAGAATTGTTCTTATTCGATATCAGCGCCACGTCTTTAGCCGTAGCCGTGGCGGTCAGCGCTCCCAGCACAAGAATGAGCGCACGAACTCCCCGTGACGGCGTTTCCTTTGCCCGGCTGAAGACGGTCATCTTGAGATTGTGCTTCAGACGGGCGCAACCCTCAACGGCTGAAAGTCCATGTACCACCGAAGGAAACAGCCTCGCGGGGGCAGATTCGCCAATTTCTGCAGCGTGATTGTCAGCTTTACGACCAACACGCCGCAGCGGGGCCGGCCTCTAGCCGCCGGCAATGGCCCCTAGGATGACAAAGGGTTCCGCTCCGGACGCGACCGCATCGGGCAATGGGGCGTCCGGCGATTCATGAGACAGATCCTCCTCGCAGGCGAAGAACCGCAAGAACGGCCGGCGCTCTTGGGTGACGTGGTCGCGGATCGTGCCGCGCAGCATTGGATAGCAGGCCTCGAGCGCGTCGAGGACCGAGCGTTGCGTGGCCGGGCCCTCGACATCGAGCTTCACCTCGCTGCCGGCGTGCGCCAACGTCCGCAGATGGAATGGGAGTATGACTCGGATCATCTTGCCACTGTATTTTCCATCCAACTATACGGACTCAGGGGTCTCGGCTATGCGCCGCGCATCGTTCCATTCCTTTGTTAGTTCTAACTCGCGAATCCATTTTTCCAGATATGAGTAATCTAGCGCCCCCCATCGTATTCTCAAGATTCCTGCTACGTCCTCAATCTGCCGTTGTGATTGAGCCAGCTTTGACCATTCGAGCTTCGCGATGACCACGTCCTCCACGCTCGCCACAAAAAGGGCCACACCTTGCACGTTCAGCAGTTGTCGGCGACCGAACTCCTCGTGGCTATAGGGACGGGACTTGCGCATGATCATGTCAATCTTCCAACCGCTAGTCAGGTCGATGATGTTGAACAAGGACTCCCACTTGTGCGCTTCAAGCGCCGCATCCAAGTCTGCATAATATTCCCCGCTTGGCAGGCTCTCGATGAATGCGCGTAACTGCGCCGCAGTGGCGGCGATGACCAGGTCGATGTCCTGGGTTGAGCGTGGGGAGCCGTAGTAGGCGCTGGCAAACGACCCGGAAAGCATGTAGGCGACGCCGGCCTGATCCAGCGCCGTCGTCACCCTTTGTAAGACTTGTGGGAAGCTCATTGCAGGCCGGGCAGAGGCGCGGGCAGGAATGCCAACCTCAACAGCTCGCGAGCAATGCGAGCCTCCGGCCACTCTGGATGCTCTCGCCGAATGCCCTCCCGGCTCAGCTCGCGGGCGAACATGCTCATCTCAAAAGCTAAAAGGAGCCGCTGCTCCCCCGACATGGATCGCTGAATGTCGATCTGAACCGCTTGCGCCGCCGGGCTTGTATCGGTGATGGGCACGGGAAAATGGTACCACGCGCTACCAAAGATCCCTCGCTGCCAAGGTGGCCGGGTCCGCTGAGGCCGGCAGTCCTTTTGAATAGAGCCTTAGCCTCCAGCGATAGCTCCGATCACAATGAACGGCTCCTTCCCGGACGCGACCGCGTCGGGCAGTGGGGCGTCCGGCGGTTCGTGGGAGAGGTCCTCCTCGCAGGCGAAGAAACGCAAGAACGGCCGGCGCTCTTGGGTGACGTGGTCGCGGATCGTGCCGCGCAGCATTGGATAGCAGGCCTCGAGCGCGTCGAGGACCGAGCGTTGCGTGGCCTGACCTTCTACTTCGAGCGTCACTTCGCTGCCGGCGTGCGCCAACGTCCGCAGATGATGCGGGAGTATGACTCGGATCATGACAGTGTGATCATCTCAGCCTGATCACGGCAGCGTTTGGACCTCAACCGAAAGCACACCCGGAAGATCCCGCACAATCGGCGCCCAGCTATCTCCGGCATCGGCCGAGGCGTACACCTGCCCGCCTGTAGTGCCGAAATATACTCCGCACTTGTCGAGGGAGTCGACGGCCATCGCGTCGCGCAGCACGTTGACGTAGCAGTCGCGCTGCGGCAGACCTTTCGTGAGCGCCTCCCACTCGTTTCCGCCGGTGCGGCTGCGGTACACGCGCAGCTTCGCATCGTGCACATAGTGCTCCGAGTCGCTCTTGATGGGGACAACGTAGATTGTCTCCGGCTCGTGCGCGTGAACGTCGATCACGAACCCGAAGTCGGTCGGCAAATTTCCGCTGACCTCGTGCCACGAGTCGCCGGCGTCGTCGCTGCGCATGACGTCCCAGTGCTTCTGCATGAACAGCACGCCGGGGCGCGACGGGTGCATCGCGACGTGATGCACGCAGTGGCCGACTTCGGCATTTGGGTCGGGGATGTATTGCGACTTCAGTCCACGGTTGATCGGCTTCCAGGTCTTGCCGCCGTCATCGGTGCGGAAGGCGCCCGCAGCGGAAATGGCGATGTACATCCGCTGGGGATTGCTCGGATCGAGGATGATCGTGTGCAAGCACATGCCACCAGCGCCGGGCTGCCACTTGGGACCAGTGCCATGGCCGCGCAATCCGGGGAGTTCCTGCCAGTTCTGTCCGCCATCGGTGGAGCGGAAGATGGCGGCGTCTTCCACGCCGGCGTAGACGGTCTCCGGATCGGTCAGCGACGGTTCGAGATGCCACACCCGCTTGAACTCCCAGGGATGCTGCGTGCCGTCGTAAAACTGGTGCGTGGTGAGCGGCTTGCCGGTTTCGGCAGACGCGTCGTAAACGAACTTGTTGCTGTCGGTCTTGGGCGGGCCCTCGGGGGTGGCCGCTTGGCCGGCGGGTGTTCCGGGCTGGTGCCAGGTCTTTCCGCCATCGTCGGAGCGTTGAATGATCTGCCCAAACCAGCCGCTGGTCTGCGATGCATACAGCCGATTCGGATCAGCGGGCGATCCCTTGACGTGGTACATCTCCCAGCCCGCAAAATGAGGGCCACTGACGTCCCATTTTTCGCGCTTGCCGTCCGCGGTCAGGACGAATGCGCCCTTGCGTGTGCCTACCAATACTCGTACCTTGCTCATGCGTCGCTCCTTTCTGTGCGCGTGACACTGTAAACATCTGACACGTGAAATGCAATCGGTCTGGCACCAGTCCTCACGGAAATGGTGCTTTGGGCAGACGGACACGAAGAGACCGGCAATCAAGCGCCCGTCCGGCAAATGCGGGAGGACAAGGATGAGATTCCTGTCCGGAGTGCGAAGGCGCTGAGCGGAAAGGACAATCCGCTCATAGGCTGAATGAGCGCCAGCGGAACACTCTGGAGGGCGTTCCATGTGATCGAGTCCGGCCAGGTGTTCAGCCCTCGTCTTTGAGGGTGGGATTCCGCCACCCTATCGGCTTCCTACACGAACGGGTTTACGACGCGGACCCCTTCCATCTCTCGTTGGTGTTGGAAGTCTTCAGTGAGAAGTACGCTACAGCCTGCCTGCTTGGCCGATCGCACGATTAGGGCATCCCAAAAGGAAAGGCCATGCAGCCGGTGGAGATCGATGGCGGCGAGGATGTCCGCCAGCTCGGGCGCGGCCACGTCGAACTCGGCGAGCAACTCGACTTTGCGGCGGGCAATGCGCGCATCCACCTGAAGCTTCCGCGTAACGGTGACAAAATACTCTTGCAACACCTGCAACGATACCACTCCTGTCCCCGCGCGGCGGTGCTCGGCCACCAGTTCGAGCGCGCGGCGTTGCTTTGCCGGCGCCGCCTTGTCGTCCGCATAGACCAGGACATTGGTGTCGAAGAAACTACGAGCGCTCATGGATCTCGTTTCGATTGAAGCGCCAGCCGCGCGAGTGGCCCTTCCCGGAAAGACGGCAGAATTCCTCGATGCTCTGTTCGGGATCGTCGCCCCCAGCCAGCTTTTGCAGGTAGTCGCGAATCAGCTGATTGAGGCTCTTTCCCAGGGCTTCCGCCCGCTTCCGGGCACGCGCGGCCAGCTGCTCGTCGATCGAGAGGGTGATATTCATATTACACAGTATATGTGCGCATGTATTATGTGTCAACTTGCGGGCTCTCCGTCGTTTGATTGCCGTCATAAACTGTCATATCATGACGAAATGGCCATGACCTCATTGAACATCTCCCTCCCCGAGGCTCTCAAGAACTACGTAGAAGGGCAGGTAGCTTCCGGCGATTGGGGCACTCCCAGCGAATATGTCCGCGAACTGATTCGCCAAGACAAAGAGCGCCGACTGGGCAATCTCGAGCAAGAACTGGTGGCAGCCGCCAAAGGCCCGAAGATCGAACTCCCCGTGGCCGATATCCGCAGGAAGGGTCTGATTGCCGCGCTACGTGAGCGGACTCGCCGGCGGTGAAAAAGGCTCGGCTTGTCCTCAGCGATGCGGCAGTCGCCGACATCTTGGAACAAGCGGATTGGTACATGGCTCAGTCCGGCGAGGCGCTGGTCCAACGATGGGAGAAAGCGGTCACGTCGGCCGTGTTGCGTGTTGTGAAGAATCCTATCGCCGGAACACCATGCATATTCCGGCCCGCAGAACTTCGGGATGTGAGGCGGACGGCAATTGCAGGATTTCCCAAGCATCTTCTTTTCTACAGAGTTCGCGGGACGGAAATCCTCGTTCTCCGTGTCGTCCACGGCGCCCGCGACTTGGAGAAGCTGTTCTAGGGCGCGCGGATGATCCGCCATCACCTACTTTGCCCCCTTCCCGCCCGCTCCCGCCCCCGATTCCTTCCGCCCCCCGGACGTACACTCCCCTTTGGTAATCCTTGGTAACCATACGGTTCTCCCGCCCCAGCCTTACAATGAGCCTTGTCGCGACCATGTACGGATGGTCGCAGGTGTTTCACCGGGGAATTCCCGGTGAAGTTGGGACCCGTTCGGCAACGTTCCCGGGATTCCGGGGCGTTGCGCGGGAATCAAGGCTGGAGTCCGCACTTCTATGGCGTTTGGTTTCGGCTTCAACAAACAGAAGCTCCTCAACACTGCGGAAAAGTTTGTCCAGCAGGGCAAGCTGCAGAACGCCATCGCGGAATACGAAAAGATCCTCAAAAACGATCCCAAGGACCTCACCGTCAACAACACCGTCGGGGACCTCTACGCCCGCCTCGGCGATACTGCCGAAGCCATCGAGTGTTTCAAGAGTGTGGGCGATGCCTATGCCGCGCAAGGGTTCACCGTCAAGGGCATCGCCATGTACAAGAAGATCACCAAGCTCCATCCGAGCGTGGACGGATCTTTGAAACTGGCGGAGCTCTATACCCAGCAAGGGCTCTTCAATGACGCTCGCGCCCAGTACCTGTCGGTCGCTGAAGACTTCATGAAGAACGGCGACTTCGAGCAGGCGGTACGACTCTTCCAGAAGGTCCTGGAGATGGACCCGGAAAACGTCGCCATGCGGATCAAACTCGCCGAGGTTTACGTCCGGCTGGGCAAGAAAACCGAGGCGTGGGAGATTTTCAGCGCGGCTGCGGAATCGGCGCGGGCGCGGGGATCGCTGGCCGCCTCGGAGGACATCCTCCAGCGCATGCTGGCGCTCGATCCCGGCAACAGCTATGTCCTGCTGCTGCGCGGACGCGCCGCCCTGGAAGGCGACGATCCCAAGAAAGCCATTCAGTTTCTGGAGAAGGCGGCCGATCTCGATTCTCATCCCGAGGGACTGCGCGACCTCCTGAAGGCCTACCTCCAAACCGGGAAGCTCATGCAGGCGGTGCCGCTGGCCGACAAGCTCCTCTCGGTGCATAACGACCCCGAAGGGCTGTTCCTGCTCGCGGAAGGTTGCTCGCACGCCGGGCAGTATCAGCAGGCGCTCGACGTTTACACCCAGCATGCCGATCGCCTGCTGGCCACCGATTCCGCCAAGCTCCTGGCCACCCTGCACTCCATGATTACTCATGTGCGTGACGATGTAGGCGCCCTGGACGCACTTCTCAAGCTTCTCAACAAGGCGGGTGAGAGCACGCACGTCGGCGAAGTCACCGAGCTTCTGGCCCACGCCTCGGTCAAGACCGGAGACTTCCTGCGCGCCCGCGACCTGTACCAGGTGCTGGCCACGCTCGAGCCCCAGAACCAGCTGCACATGCAGAATTACCAGCAGGTTCTGACGCAAATCGAAGAATCGTCACCCGCCCGGCTGATCACCGGGGAAGAGGGTGCCGTCATTGTGGAAGAACTGGAAGCGACCGCGCCCGTCATCGATCAGTCTTACCCCGACGAGGTGGCCATCGCCGTGCGCTACGCTATCACCGATGCGGACCTGTTCCTCTCTTACAATCTGCCCGACAAAGCGATCGTGCCCCTGCTGGGCGCTCTGCCGCAGGCACCCCGCGATGTCCGTCTGAACCAGCGCCTGGCCGCGCTGCATACTCGCAACTTGCGTTTCACGGAAGCGGCCGTCTGCTGCCGCACGCTCGAAAGTGAGTACCACGAAGCCGGGTTCCCCGACGAGGCCGTCCGCTACGGAGAGTTGGCGGCGCGCTATGAGGAACGGGCCGCCGCCGCGCCCGCTCCCAGGCCCAGCGCCGCATCGGCTGCGGCTGCCGCCGCCGCTGCATCTGCGTCGCCCTGGCCGGTGGCGCCGCCTCCCGCGCCCGAGCATGGCTTTGCGCCCGAGCCAGCGGCCGACTCGCAAACGGAATTTTCCGTCCAGGAAGCCACCCACGCGCCCCACGGCGCCGAGGATCTGTCTTCCGAGTGGGCTCATTCGCAGTCTTCCGATATGTCTTCGGCCCCCGACCAGCCATTAGTCGAGGAACCGGCGCCCGCGGTCGCCGATGAAAGAGACCGCGCCTCCGAGATTGCGGAGGTCGTCGAAGAAATTCGCTTCTATCTCGAGCATTTCATGCGGGACCAGGCCCAGGCCGCCTTTGCCAGGCTCAAATCCCTGACCAGCGATCGCAGCATTCTCGACGCGGTCCGCCTCCACATCGAGGCGGCCGGCAGCAAGGCATCTGCGGAACCGGAGCCCGAAGTCGCCGAAATCTCCGAGGTCTCCGCGGGCGAGCCCCATGAGTTCGAAGTTGAAGTGGAGTCTGAGTCCGCGTCCCAGGCCGAGACCCAGCAGGAACATCTGGAAGGCTTCCACGACGCGGTTCACGAACAACGCGCGGCGGAAGCTGCGCCCGCGGAGCCTGAAGTTGTCGAGAGCGGCGATCTGTCGGCATTTGTCTCGGATCTAGAGAAGTCGTTGGCCGATTCCTTCCCCGAAACCGAAGCCACGCCGACGGCGCCCGCTCCGACCCAGGGAGTGCCAGCCTGGCCGCAAACGACTTCGTCGCGGCCCAAAGCGGCTCCAACACCGCCCGCGGTATCCGCGCCCTCTCCACAGCGGTTGCCGGAGCCCGAACCCGAGCCGGTGGCGCATGCTGAAATTCCCGCTGCTCCGCCCCAAATGCCGGCTGCCGCCGCCTCTGCGAGCGCCGCAGCTGCCGGTGCATCTCCCGCTCTGAGCTACAGCCAAACTCCCGTCCGTCCGCTGGGAGCCGGCGCCCAGGCGATGCATCCACAGGACAGTGTGGATCTCTCCCAGTTGTTTGGGGAACTCAAACACGAACTCGAAGAGGGCGTCGCCACCACCGACGAGGATCCCGAAACGCATTACAACCTCGGCGTCGCCTTTCGCGAAATGGGTCTGCTCGACGAGGCCATCGCCGAAATGCAGAAGGTCTGCACCGCCATCGAACGCGGCCACCAGTTCCCGCAGATCGTTCAGACCTACACCTGGCTCGCCCAGTGCTTCATGGACAAAGGAGTTCCTGACGCCGCCATTCGCTGGTTTGAAAAGGCGCTTACCATCCCTGGCCTCGACCAGGAAGCGCGCCTCGCCATTCACTACGAACTCGGCGCCGCGTGCGAAAGCGCGCACGACAAAGCCGCCGCTCTCCGCCATTTCACCGCCGTGTACGGCGGCAATATCGATTACCGCGACGTATCCGAGCGCATTCAGGCCCTGAAGTCGTAGAATGCACCAGTGGGGCGCAAACTTGCTCTGGGGATGCCCGCGGGTCCCTCACCCACACCACAACAACGCACGCGATGATTTCCGACCCCAAGTTGCCCCTGGCACGCAGTTCCACCGGTCTGCCGGAACTCCAGCCCCCACCCCAGGCCCCGGAACCCCAGCCTGCTCAGGATTCAGTTTCCCAGCGCTCGCGTCCGGCCGGGCATCTCTGGCTCCGCCGGGTGGGGGTTCTGCTGTTCGTGTTCCTGTGCGCCACCATCGGGGTTATGCTGATGATCCTGCCCTGGCGCCCCGAGTGGGCGGACAATCATTTGCTCCTGCCGTATCCGACGCTCCGTTCCATTTTTGCCAGCGGCTTCACGCGCGGCGTCTGCACCGGCTTGGGCGTGCTCAATGTCTGGATCGGGTTCTGGGAGGCGATTCAATACCGGGAAGACGGGTAATGCGTCGTTCGTCGCTCGCTGTTCGCTATTCGCAAGGCGAACGACGAATAGCGAACGACGAATAGCGAACGACGATTCTATGACCGACAAAATCCTCAAGCCCGCCCCGCTCGCCTACGAGAACGAGCCCTTTCTCAGCAGTCCCGACGGGCGCATCTTGCGCATTCTTTCTGAGTACATCGAGCCGCTCGCCCGCTTCCGGCGCGAGCAGATCCAGGATACGGTCGTATTTTTCGGCTCCGCCCGTTTCCAGAACCGCAACGACGCCAGCCATCGGCTGACCGAAGTTCAGGGCAACGGCGGCCGCGTTGCAGCCGCGGAGCAAGCCTCCGACATGAAACGCGCCCAGGCCGCCGTGGATATGGCCCGCTACTACGAGGACGCGCGCCGCCTCGCCTACATGCTGACCGAGTGGTCCATTCAGATCCCAGCCAAGCGCCGCCGTTTCGTCGTGACTACCGGCGGCGGCCCCGGCATCATGGAAGCCGCCAATCTGGGCGCGCAAGAGGCCGGTGGCAAGACGGTCGGCCTGAATATCAATCTGCCCTTCGAGCAGAATCCCAACCCCCACATCACTCCGTCGCTCAACTTCGAGTTCCACTACTTCTTCATGCGCAAGTTCTGGTTCGCCTATCTTGCCAAGGCCCTGGTGATTTTCCCGGGTGGCTTCGGGACCATGGACGAGCTTTTCGAAATCCTCACCCTCGCCCAGACCGAAAAACTGGCCAAGAAAATCTTCGTCGTCATTTATGGCAGCGAGTACTGGAACAAAGTCGTCAACTTCCAGGCCATGGCTGATGCGGGAGTCATCTCGCCGCAAGATCTCGACCTGTTCAAGATGGTAGACTCTCCCGAAGAAGGCTTCGAGTTCCTGAAAGAAAACCTCACCAAATACCATCTCGGCCCGCAGCAACCCAAACGTCCCGGAGAGGCCGCGACCCCCGAAATCGCCAAGACGCGACCTTGAGCTTGTGCTTGTGTGGAGCGGACCTGCCCTGAGCGCAGTCGAAGGGGCCCCCGCCCGCTTGCGTGGAGCTGACGCAAATCTTCGGGCCGAATGTGGACGCCCGCCTCACCGTCCGGCTTCCGTAGTACGCTGAAGCCCGATGGCTGACGGCTGTCTGCTCTACTACATCACCGACCGCGCGCAGTTTCCCGGCGACGAACCCACGCGCCGCCGCGCGCTGCTCGCGAAAATCACCGACGCCACGCGTGCCGGAGTGGACTATATCCAGCTCCGAGAAAAGGATCTCACCACTCGCGAACTGGAAGCCCTCGCCCGCGAAGCCGTCCGAGTCATCCGCGGGAGCGCTGATCTGAGAACTGAGAACCGGGAACTGAGAACTCGCCTTCTGATCAACTCCCGCACCGACGTCGCCCTCGCCGCCGACGCCGACGGTGTCCACCTCCGCTCGGATGATGTTTCTGTCTCCAATGTGCGATCCGTCTGGGCCCAAGTGCTCGCTCGCAGCTCGCAGCTCGCAGCTCGTAGCCCTCTCCTCGCCGTCTCCTGCCACACGAAAGCCGATGTTTTTCGCGCCGAATCTGAAGGCGCCGACTTCGCCGTCTTTGCCCCCATCTTCGAAAAGAAAAATCCTCCCCCCGCCGGCCTCGCTGCGCTGCGCGAAGCCTGTCAGGCCGAAATCCCCGTCCTCGCCCTCGGCGGCGTGACGCTCGACAACGCCGCAGCCTGCCTCGAAGCCGGCGCCCGAGGCATCGCCGCCATCCGCCTTTTCCAGGAGAATACAATCCAAGACGTTGTCCGCACGCTGCGGGCACTCTGATGACCGCTGGAGAAACTTGTTTTGGGTGGAGCAGCGCTTTAGCTTTAGCGCTGCATGAAGTGCTCTATCATGATGGGCCTTAGCCCACGAGGTACCAGCCCATGGACCCAGCCTCAGCCCTCTCCCAATCCCGCGCAGAAGAACTTTTTCCCGCGCTCGTCCCGATCCCCGCGGGCTGGTTCCTCATAGGCTGCGACACCAGCCAGGACAACGAGAAGCCTGTTCATCGGGTGTGGGTGGACGAGTTCCTGCTCGCTGCCTGTCAGGCCACGAACACCGACTACTCCCTCTTCCTGCGGGACACTCCCCACCTGCGGCCTCCCTTTTGGAACGACCCCAACTTCAACCATCCTGAGCAACCTGTAGTCGGAGTGTCGTGGCACGAGGCAGTCCGCTATTGTGAGTGGCTCAGCGCGTACACCGGCCGCCGCTTCCGTCTTCCGACTGAAGCCGAGTGGGAGCGCGCCGCTCGCGGAGTACGCGAAAGCGCGCTCTTCCCTTGGGGCGACGCGCTGCCTGAATCTCTCCCCGGCTACGCCGACCGCTGGAAGACAGGCCCGGAGCCAGTCGGCCGCGCCGGGTCCAACGGATACGGTCTTTACAACATGTGCGACAACGTCCACGAGTGGTGCAGCGACTGGTACGCGCCCGGCTACTACGCCGTCTCCCCCGAGCGCAATCCGCGCGGCCCCGAAACCGGCGACCGCCGCGCTTCCCGCGGAGGCTCCTGGCGCCATCACATCAAGATCTCGCGCTGCGCCGCCCGCTCCAGCATCCCGCCCGCATTCCAGTACGCCGACTACGGCTTCCGCGTAGCCTGCGACGTAGAATTGCAGAAATAAGAAGTCAGATTGCAGAAGTAAAATCAATCCCACAGCGCTCCACTTCTGCAATCTGACTTCTGCAATTCCCCGGTGCTAGAATAAGCCGTTTGCTCTTCTAGATACGTATTTCCAAGGGGCCTTCCATGCCCAGCACCATGCTCGCCGTCGTCAAGCCAAAAGCCGCCCCAGGCGCGGAAATCCGCGAGGTCAAAATCCCCGCCTACGGACGCACCGACGTCCTGGTCAAGGTCAAAGTCGCCTCCATCTGCGGTACCGACCTCCACATCTACGAGTGGGACCGCTGGGCCCAGGGACGCATCCATCCGCCCCTCATCCCCGGACACGAATTCTGCGGCGAGGTGGTCGCGTTCGGCAATGAAGTCACCAGCGTGAAGGAAGGAGACTTCGTTTCCGCCGAGATGCACGTCGCCTGCGGCAAGTGTCTGCAATGCCGCACCGGCGAAGCCCACATCTGCCAGAACGTGAAGATCATCGGCGTCGACTCCGACGGCGCCTTCGCTGAATACGTCGTCATCCCCGAATCGAATATCTGGAAACTCGATCCCGCCATCCCGCAGGAGTACGCCTCCATCCTCGACCCGCTCGGCAACGCCGTGCACACCGTGCTCGCCGGAGAAATCGCCGCCAAGACCGTCGCCGTCACGGGCTGCGGCCCCATCGGCCTGTTCTCGATCGCGGTCGCCCGCGCCGTCGGAGCCACCACCATCTTCGCCATCGAGGTCAACGAGCATCGCCGCAAAATCGCGACGAAAATGAACGCCGACTTCGCCCTCGATCCGTCGAAAGACGACGTCCGTGCCATCGTGGCCGAGCGAACAGGCGGTCTGGGCGTGGATGTGGTCCTCGAAATGGCCGGCCACCCCGACGCCATCCGAACCGCCTTCGATATCGTCCGCCGCGGCGGGCGCATCTCGCTCCTCGGCCTCACCAACAAGCCCATCCCACTCAACTTTTCCGAAGACATCATTTTCAAAGGCCTGACGATTCAAGGCATCAACGGCCGCCGCATGTACCAGACCTGGTATCAGATGACCGCCCTGCTCAAAAGCGGCAAGCTCGACCTGCACCCGGTGATCACCGACCGCATCCCAATGAAGGATTTTTCCAAAGCCATGGCCCGCCTGAAAACCGGCGAAGCCAGCAAGATCCTGGTGTACCCGAACGGGACGAAGTAGCCGTACAAAACCGAACAACTCCGCAGTGACCGAGCGCACTGACAACCGAATTGCCCTAATACCACACTACCCAAGGTTGAAATGTTAGCAGTTTGATAACGGGCAGCGCTGATCAAGTCTCAGCCCCGAAGGGGCGGAATTCGTTAGCCCAGCGCGTCAGCGCTGGGTTAGCGGGACCAGAAGCGCGAGTCCCGGAGGGACGGCACTCGTGTCGCATACCTACTCCACAAATCTTGTCCACTGCGTATTCAGCACCAAGGGCAGGGCCGATCTCATCCCGGCGGATCTCCAGGAACGTCTGCACGCCTATCTGTTCGGGACGGCGAAAAATCTAGGAATCGAGATTCTCGCGCTCGGCAGCACGGCAAACCACATCCACATCCTGATGACCGTCCCTCCCGCGCGGCCACTCTCGTATGCCGTGCGGGATTTCAAGGCCAACTCCTCACGATGGATGACCGGGCACGGAACCCCGTTCGCCTGGCAGGAAGGATTCGGGGCTTTCAGCGTCAGTCCTTCCCAAGTCTCGGTAGTCAAGAAATATATCCGCAGCCAACCAGAGCATCACAAAAAGCGGAACTTCGAGGAGGAATTCTTGCTGCTGCTACAGAAATCCGGAATTTCCTACGATCCGAAATATGTCTTCGGGTAGGTCCGTGGTAAGTGCCGCCCCTCCGGGGCTCGCTCGTCTTAGACCTCATTCCCAGCGCTCACGCGCTGGGCTAACGAATGCCGCCGCTCCGCGGCTGAGGAGCGTGACAAACCATCACTCTCGATTCACCCCTACCCCTCCCCTACCCCTTCTTTCCTGCGTCAAACTCCCCGCTCATTGATAAACTCTCCTTAGCCGCGGAGGGATGTGTGAGCGGTTGAAACAGTCGGTCTTGAAAACCGATGTACCCGAAAGGGTACCGGGGGTTCGAATCCCTCTCCCTCCGCCAGCTCTCTCCAGAGGTCCCTCGCTCCGCTCGGGATTTCAGCAGCGTCGTAACCCCCTTTAAGACATAGAGTCGGGAGGCCTCCTCGTGACCCCCGTAACCTTCCTCGGTACTACGACTGATGCTGCAATGGCCTCAGCATTGTGTGCGGGAGGCTATCCGATGAACGTGACGGTATTCCTGGCGCTGGTGGCTGCGCTGGCGGCAATCTTCATGTTGAAGCGCATACTGACGTATCTGCTGATCCGCAGGGCGGGCCGGCAGGCGCTGGCCGAGGTCGGCAAGCGGGCCGTGACCAAGCTGCCGGAGTTCATCAATCTTTCGCGCGTAGCATCGCCGGCGTGGACCAACGAAGAGCTGGTGCGTCAGCAGGCCGAACCGTTGTTGCGCTGCGGATTTCAAGACGCGGGCGTTTACAGCGTGGACAGAATGCCGGGCGTGTTGATCCGGATGATGTGCCAGCCCCAGGCCGGCGTAGCGGCGCACATCTACGATCATCCCCGGTCGGGGAGCTGGATTGAGATGGTGACCCGCTACCAGGACGGCAGCACGCACGCCGTGAGCACTCTGCCCCCCACCGGCATGAAGCATCCGGACTGGTTTCGCAAAATCCAGGCCGACAAGACGATTCCGACCAACAAGATTTATGAACGGTTTCTTCCGCAAAGGCAGCAGCACGGAATCAAGCTGGTGGCAACCAACGACGTGGTCCGGGAGTTTGAAGAGGTCTACCATAAGCTGGCACTCTGGCGGCAGGAAGCCGGCATCTCGGCGCAGGAAGTGGCGCACGTTGCCGTGAAGTGGATGAAGGAAAAGCAAGTGAACGCAGCGGGCGTGTAGCTACTGATAGTTGGCGAACATTCCACTGGCTGGGCTAAGGGACGCGAGCGATCACGCCCCTCGGTTGCGTTACGGCAGTAACTTCTTGGTGATCGCTGCTCTCAATTACTGTTTACTCTGATAACATTTTTCCGTCTCCCCCGCGCGTCCCGGCGCGGCCACTGACCGCTGTCAAATCGAGTGCTTGTGCACGATAACGGACAACCAGAACCCGCGTACCAGGAATTCCTGAGCCGGCCCATTCGCGACCTCGGCCTGAAGCTGGAGGGGTCGCCGGTCGAGCGCTTCGTCGAGCAGCTCTACCGGGAGTTCGACGCCAAGGGACTGACGAAGTTCCGGCCCGCCTGCTACCTGACCGACGAATGGGGATGCCCATCCGGCGAGCCCATCATCGGTATCCCGTTCTACCTCGCGCACGCGGCGCTGTCGGAACTGGAAAAGGAAACACACGACCTGGAAGACGCGCGAGAAATCATGATGTATCTGCGTCACGAAGCCGGCCACGCCTTCACCTACGCGTTTCGGCTCCACAACTCGCCGGAGTGGAAACAGTTGTTCGGGCCGTTCCGGCGTCCGTATCGCGAAAATTATCGGCCTGCGCCGTTCTCTCGCGACTATGTCCGCCATCTGCCGGGCTGGTATGCGCAGAAACATCCGGACGAGGATTTTGCCGAAACGTTCGCGGTGTGGCTCACGCCGCGTTCGAACTGGCGCAAGCGCTATCGCGGCTGGAACGCGCTGGAGAAACTGCGCTATCTCGACCGCTTGGCGCGCAAGGTGGGCCGCAGCGATCCGCCGCGGCGGCGCGGACGCACCGACATTACCGTCGATGAAATGGAGACGACGGTCGGCGAGTTTTACCACCAGGCCGTGCGCGAGGAAGTTGCAGTCACCGAGCTTGCGCCCGACACGGATTTGCGCGATATCTTTCGCGTGTCGAAGAGGCGCAAGGGGGCTCGGCCGGCACAGGAATTCTTGCGCCAGCACCGCAAAGCGGTCATCGACAAGGTGGCCCAGTGGACCGGCGCACAACGGCCGCTGATCAAGGCGCTGCTCGAGACCATTGAGGAGCGGGCCGGAAAACTGGATTTGCGCACGGACCAATCGCGGCACGCCGAGCATCTGGCGGAACTGACGGCCTATACGACCGCGCTGGTGATGACGTATGTGACGAAAGGGAAGTTCATTCAGCCCTGATTGAGCTACGGGCTACGGGCTGCGAGCAATCAGCAGTAGAAAGGAGTCAAGCAGGGACGAGTGACCCGGAGCCTGAGACCTGTGACCTAACCTATGATCGGCGCAAAACTCAAAATCGCGTTGCTGTATGACGTCTGGAACGAGGATCCGGTCGCCGCGGCGGCTAAGGAAGATGAGCCGCCCGCGCGCAAGGCTCGCCGCAAGAAAACAAAAAAGAAGCGCAAAGAGATGACGGACCGCGAGGAGATCTTCGAGGCTCTCGCCAAACTTGGCCACGAACCTTCGTACTTCGAACTGGATGGGCGTCCGCAGTCGCTCCATTCCCTTGCGCGTTGCGATGCCGACCTCATTTTCAACCTGACCGAATCATTCGACGGCGACGATACCAAAGAAATGAATGTGGTCGCTTACGTCGACCTGCTCGGGATCCCTTATACGGGCGCTGGCCCGCACTCCATCTTTCTGGCGCAAGACAAAGCGGTCGCCAAGAAGATTTTCGCCTTTCACAACATCAAGACCCCGTTTTTCGCCACTTCCTATCGCGGACACATCGAGCACGCCCACGACATTTCCTTCCCGCTCATCGTTAAGCCGGGCCTGGAGGATGGCTCCATCGGAATAGACGTGGGCTCGGTGGTGAAGAACATCAAGGAATTGATGGAACGCATTCAGTACATCCAGGACGAGTTCGACTCTCCCGCGCTGATCGAGGAATACATTGAAGGGCGCGAGATCTACGCCGGAATACTTGGCAGCTACGAAACCGCCCAGGTGTTGCCGCTGGTAGAACTGGATTTGTCGCGCCTGCCCGAGGGCACGCCGAAAATCGCCACCTACGACGTGAAATTTGAGAAAAATACCGAGGTTTACAAGCTGACGAAGTCCCAACTTGCCGAAGATCTGGACGAAGAAACCGCCAAGCGGCTGTCCGATATTGCCCTCGCCGCGTACCGCGCTCTTAAGCTGCGCGACTACGGCCGCATTGACATGCGCCTGGCGCCGAATGGCGACGTGTACGTGATTGAGGCCAATCCCAATCCGTGGCTGGCAAGCCGTCAGGAGTTTGCCATGGCGGCGAGAGCCGCAGGGCGCTCGTACACCGAACTGATCGGGGAGATTGTGGAATTGGCGATGAGCCGGTATCCCAAAGGACTTGCCAACGGCGCGACGGCCCAGCACTAACCTAATTCATAAGAGAGAAAACCGGGAGGGCACGGCTTCCAGCCGTGCCGCCCAAACCCGCTTGCAAGCTGGGCTTCAGCCCCTGAGGGTCGTCAGCGTCGGCGCGGATGCAGTTGAAACAGGATGAGTCCAAGACCATCCCTCGGCGGCTGAAGCCGGAAACTTATTCTGCAACAAACGGCACGACTGAAAGCCGTGCCCTCCCGATTTTCTCCAGGCTGGTCATGATTAATCCAGGCTGAGGGCCTTACTTCGCAGCGCCCCTTGCCGCCGGCTTCAGCTTCTCGAAGATTTCCTCGGCGCGCTGGATCGCCTCCTGCACGTTGTCGCAGATGTTCTCGGACCCGATCAGCTCTTCAAACTCCGACTGCTGGATCAACCGCAAAGGCTGTTCCCGCGCCCCGCACAAAATCAGGTCGCGCCCGCTCGAACGCAAGGTACGCGCGATTTCCTCGAGCGCGAACAGCCCGGTGGCATCGAGGGCGGTCATGTTGCGCAGGCGCAGCACAACCACCGGAGGCAGCTTGTGGATGTTCTCCGTCACCACCGAAATCTTGTCCGTGGCGCCGAACAGGAACGGCCCGTGGATGCGGAAAATGGTCGCGTAGTAGGGAATATCTTTGTCCTGCAAGATATGCACGCGGCCATCTTCGATGTAGTCGTCGGTGACCTGCGAAACGGTAGTCGTGGCGGCCACGCGGCTGATGAACAGCAGCGCGGCCAGGATCATGCCCGCCTGTACGGCGACGGTCAGATCGGCGAACACGGTCAGCGCCAACGTCACCACCCAAACGCTCACATCGGTCTTGGTCAGCTTGAGCAGGGACGGGATCTCCAGCCACTCGCCCATGTTGTAGGCGACGACCATCAGGATTCCCGCCAGCACCGCCATGGGAATAAAGCTCACGACCGGTGCGGCGAACAGGAGAATCGCCATCAACGTGAGGGCGTGAATGATGCCGGCCACCGGCGACTGTGCTCCCGAGCGGATGTTTGTCGCAGTGCGCGCAATGGCGCCCGTCGCCGGGAGGCCGCCGAACATGGGCGAAACCACGTTCGCCAATCCCTGTGCTACCAGTTCCACATTCGGGTTGTGCCGGTCGTTGGTCATGCGGTCGGAAACCACTGCCGACATCAGCGACTCGATCGCTCCCAGCATAGCGACCGTGAGCGCAGGTCCGAGCAGTCCATGAATCAGTTCCGGCCGGAACGACGGGAGATCGAGGTGCGGCAAGCCGCTGGGAATGCCGCCGAACCGCGTACCAATAGTCTCGACCGGCAAATGGAAGATTCTCACCGCAAGCGTTCCCACCACCATGGCCACAATCGCCCCTGGGATGCGGTTCGAAATGCCCCGGCAGATTGCGATGATCAACAACGTGCCCACCGCGAGCGCGGCTGCTTCATAGGAGAGCGTAGGGAAGTTCTGTGCCAGCGCCTTCATGCGCAGCCAAAACTCGCCGGGGACCTTGTCCAGCTTTAGACCGAGGAAGTCTTTGACCTGGGTGCTGGCGATGAGGATGGCAATGCCGTTGGTGAAGCCGATGACGATCGGCCGCGGGATGAACTTCACCGCCGAGCCCATGCCGGTGAGCCCCATGATGATGAGCATTAATCCGGCCATCACTGTGCACATGAACAAGCCGTCCACGCCGTGCGCGGCAATGATCCCTGCGATCACGACCACGAAAGCGCCGGTCGGGCCGCCGATCTGAGTCTTCGAACCGCCCAGAAGGGAAATCAGGAAGCCGGTGACGACTGCACAATAGATTCCGGCTTGCGGCGAGAGGCCGGACGCAATGGCGAAGGCCATGGCCAGAGGCAGCGCCACCAAACCAACCGTGATGCCCGCCACCAGGTCGCGCAGGAACTTGTTCAGGTTGTAATCGCGTAGGCAGAGGACTGACTTCGGCAGCCAGCGGTCGTCAAGAAACGCCTTTTTCATGGAAGCACTAATTATCGCAAGCGAGGGGGGAAGGCTTTAGCCCGAAAGGGTATGTACGAGAGTTCGAAGGAAGAGGCGCGCGGGGCAAGCGGCGCCCCTTCCGTGAGTCTCGGCCTGTTTCTAGAACAGGTTCCACAGGAACTGGTTGTACACCTCGTGGTGGTACTGCACCTCGGCTGCCTTCACGAATGTGCCCAACAGCCGCGGGCACCGGTCGGCGGAGGCCTGCTTCAGGTCGGCGTAGCGCGCCTTCACATCCGCGCCCAGGAGCTTCGTCGTCCAGTCCGCGTTGCGGAAGTTCTCGATCGCCGTGTAGATGTTGTCCGGCAAGTAGCGTTCCGCTTGGCGCAAGTTCTTGATCTTCGCGGTTGTGCCTTCGAGGCCAGTCTTGAAGATCGAGTGCATGACGAGGTACGGGTTGGAGTCGGGAGCGACCGCCCGCACTTCGATTCGCATGCTGCGCTGGTTGCCGATGGGGATACGGATCATGGCGCCCCGATCCACTGCCGACGCCTTGAGCTGGTTGGGCGCCTCGAAGTGCGGGTCGAGGCGGCGATACGCGTTCACACTGGAATTGAACACCAGACAGAGGTCGTTGCCGTGGGTGAGAACGCGGTCCAGGAACTCATAGCCCAGCTTGCTGAGCTTCTCTTCACCCTTGGGATCCCAGAACAGGTTCTTGCCGTTCTCACTGACGGAAATGTTGGTGTGCATACCGCTGCCGTTGACGCCCACCACCGGCTTAGGGAGGAAACACGCGGTCAGGCCCATCTTGCGAGCCACCTGGCGGCAGATCAGCTTGTAGAGCTGGATATGGTCGGCAGCGGCCACCACTTCGGCGTAGCTGTAGTTGATCTCAAACTGCGAGGGCGCCACCTCGGGATGATCCTTCTCGTTCTGGAAGCCCATGGCACGCTGCACTTCTGCCGTCGTATCAATAAACGTACGCAGCGGATCGCCCGGCAGCGAGTGGTAGTAGCCGCCCGTGTTGACGTACTCGAACTTGCCGGTTTCGTGATAGCGGCGCTCGGCGTCCGGTCCCTGGAACAGGAAGCCTTCGATTTCGTTGGCGGCGTTGAGCGTGTAGCCGTGCTTCTTGTGCAATCCGTCCGCAAAAAGCTTCAGCACGCTGCGGATGTCGGCGCTGTAGGGTTCTCCGCCTTTGTCGATGACCTCGCCGAAGACGAGCACTTTGCCGGGGCCAAAGACGTCCGCCGGCCCCCAATAGAATGCGCTCCAGTCGATGCCGAGGCGAAGATCGCTTTCCCGCTGTGCCGTAAAGCCGCGGATCGACGAACCGTCGAAAGTCAGATTGTCGAAACTCTTGAGAAGAAACTTTTTGTCGTAGTCGAGCATGTGCAGCCGGCCTTCGAGGTCGCTGAACAGCACAGTCAACGCCTTGATGCGTTTCTCGTCGGTCAGGTACTTGAGCCGCTCTTCCTGGATCTTGTGCGGGGCCACGCGGTCCAGGCGTTGCTTCTTCGCCTTCAGGTTCATCTCTTCCAGTTCGTCATACGGGATCGCCAGAAAGTTCCGCAGTTCGCTTGACATGCTTCTCCTTGATGTTGGGCGCAGCCCAGAAGTGAGTTCCACCGGCTGGGAGAGAACTGAATAGGCTATCGTGTCGGACGCAACCGCACAAATAAAAATGGCTTATGTCAGCGATTACCAAGATTTATCGGCGGCGCCGCTTTGCCCCGGGAGTGGTGCACTCGGATTGCAGGCTGTCGGCCCTGTGCGTGTCTCTTCACTGCCGAGGCGGCAGGAATGCCAAGAAACACTGAAAAGAATCTCTCGGCGGCCTCTGCGTCTCGGTGGTGGAACGTGGTTTTTCCTGATCGAACGGCCCAGACAGGCGCGCCCGGCATGAAATAATCAACCAGTGAGCTGCGCCATCTGCGACGTCCGAAAAGAAAAGCGCTTTTGTCCGGCCGTCCATGGACGAATCTGCGCCCAGTGCTGCGGCGAACAGCGCGAGGTGACGTTGGACTGTCCCGGCGAATGTCCTTATCTGCAACAAGCGCGGGCGCACGAAAAACCGCGCCCTGTGAGCGAACTGGATCGCGCGGCGCTGTTTCCCGAACTCGAGATTACCGAGCAATTTCTCTATGAGCGCGAACACCTGATCTTGGGGCTCAGTTTTGCACTGGCGAAAAGCGCGCGCGCTAACCGGGCCCTGGCGGATCGCGACTTGATCGCCGCTCTGACTTCGCTGTCGAAGAGCTATGAAACGCTGGTGAATTCCAGCCTGATCTACGAGCAGCGTACCGCCAATCTGGAGCACCAGGCGATCGCGTCCGAAATCGAACAGATGGTCAAGGAGTTCCGCGAGGCCGAGCAGAAGCACCTGGGCCTCACCCGATTGCGCGACTCGGAAGTGCTGAAAGCGCTGGTATTCCTGTTGCGCATGGGTCTGGGACGCACGTCGGGGAGGCCGAAGTCGCGAGCGTTCGTTGATTTCCTGTGGCTGCAATTCCCCGAAAAGCAGTCGGCCATCGCCACTCCGGAGGAAGCGGGAAGCCGGATTATTGTGCCCTGATCAGACTCCAGGCTCGAGCCGGCGGACCACCTGGCCTGCGGGCATCGCGGCGAGTAGCTCGCGCGCGGTTTTTCGCAGTTGCGGATGAAGAGCTTCCGGTGCGATCTCCGCCAGTGGTTCCAGCACGAACCGCCGCTGGTGCATCGCAGAATGGGGGATCTTCAAACCCTGCTCTTCAACTATCTCGTCGCCAAACAGCAGGATATCGATATCAATCGAACGCGGCCCCTTGTCTTTCATGCGGAGCCGCCCCATTTCCTGTTCGATGGCCAGGACTTTCTTGAGCAGTGCCGCGGGAGATTGGCTGGTCTCCAGCGCGACCACGCAGTTCAGGAACCAGGGCTGGTCGCGGAGTTCCACTGGTTCGGTCTCGTAGAACGCGGAGACTGCTCTTACGGCGCCAGCTTCGCCCAGCCGCTCGATCGCCGCCCGCAGGTGGGCGGAACGGTCCCCTACATTGGATCCCAAGGAGAGATAGACGAGTTTGGCCACAAGTTACCTGGTCGAAACAGTCCATTCTATGGGATTGCCCGGCATAGGTACCTTGGTTACTTCCGCCGCTTGCCAAGCGCCGCTAGTATCGAAGACGTATGACCCTTGAATCGCTGCTCATCAGCAAGGATGCGGCGCTGCTCGGAGTGCTGCGTCCGACGCTGGAGAAAATGTCGGTCAGTGTCGAAGTCTGCACGGGCACTCAGACCGGCGGCGAAATGCTCGGGAAACGCAAGTTTGACGCGGTCATCGTAGATTGCGACGATTTGCAGGGCGGGATCGAACTCCTGAAGACGCTGCGTACCACCCGGAGTAACGCCTCATCGGTCGCGTTCGCCGTGCTGAACGGCGGCACTACCACTCAGGAAGCGTTCCAAATCGGGGCCAATTTTGTTCTCCAGAAACCGCTAACGCCGCTCAACGCCACCCGCTGTTTCAACGCCGCCTTGAATTTCATGATGAAGGAACGGCGCCGGTACTTTCGGCATCCGGTGGAAATGGCGGTCAAAATCAGCCTTCCGGAAGGCGTTGAACTCACTGGCACTACCACCAACCTGAGCGAAGGGGGAATGGCCCTTCGAGTCGCGGGCAAACTGCCCAAGAGCGTAGAGACCCGGGTGCAATTCACCCTGCCTGGCTCCAACACCTCGCTCGAACTGAAAGGCAACATTGCCTGGGCGATTACGGGAAACGCCGGAATCAAGTTTGTCGAGGTGCCGCAGAGTTCGCAATATCAGCTTGAAAAGTGGCTGACCGAGCGCCTGCAAGCCGAACTCCCAAGCCAGTTGCACCCGCACGTTAAAGCGCACTAGCGGCCCTCCCTCTTCCCGATTCGATCACCTTGGAAACTCTGGGGCCGAATCCAGTTTGAAACTTTTCGCGTGCTCACGCATGTGGCACTCTGGGAGGAGTTTTGCAAAGGGACTCCCCATGATCACCCTCGACGAAAGAATTGCCAAAACCGAAAGGCTGTTGCGCCGCCTGGAAGACGACCAGCCTTATCTGCGCGCCCGTTTGTCCGCTCTTGGGGCCGAGCACCGGCAGAGCGCGAGCGCGTTTGCGGACCGGGTTCGGGCGGAAGCGGAAGCGGAACTGCGGCGCCTGCTCGCCGAACGCGGGACGCCTTACGATTGGAGCCTCCCGCAGCCCGCAGACTGAGGGCCCTTACACGCTAAGACTGGCTTCGGCGCTGACCGCCATCGCGGAAGAGGTCTCTTCCAAGGTAGTTTCTTCCCAGTACGACTTGTCACGCAGGATGCGCGAAACCAGGGCGGTGTGCATAGCGTGACCGGCGCGGTCGGCCACCACGGCACCCAAAACCTGCTTTCCAATCAGCGCCAGGTCTCCGATCAAATCGAGCACCTTGTGCCGGACGAACTCGTCCACAAAGCGCAGCGGCGGGTTGAGCACCACGTCGCGGCTCAGCACAATCGCATTCTCAATCGAGGCGCCGCGGATCAGCCCTTGCTGGCGCATGGCCTCGGCTTCGTGCATGAATCCGAAGGTGCGGGCGGGCGCGATCTCCCGCAGATAACTGCCGTTCGTCAGCTGCACACAGAACGTCTGGCGTCCGATCTGCGGGTGCGGGAAATTAATGGAGTAGGACACCGAATAGGTATTCGCCGGATAAACCGCGATGAACTTGTCCCCTTCGCGCAATTCCACCTCGCGCACGATGCGGAGATAAGTGCGGATCTTGCGTTGCCGCCGGATGCCGGCTTTCTGAATCATTTCCACAAACGGCCGGGCGCTGCCGTCGAGAATGGGCAACTCGAGATTGTCGAGTTCAACGATGGCGTTGTCGATGCCGGCGCCAATGAAGGCCGACAGCAAGTGTTCGGTCGTCGAGATCAGCACGCCCTTCTTCATCAGACTGGTCGCGTACGAGACGCGGGCCACATTGCGGCCGCTGGCTTCGATCTCAAAGCCGTCCAGGTCCGTGCGGCGGAAGACGATGCCGGTTCCGGCGGGCGCGGGCAGGATGCGCAGCGTAACCGGAGCGCCGCTGTGAAGACCAACGCCGGCGCAGGTTGCTGGAGCACGAATTGTCTGCTCGTGGGTCAAGAGGAGGCGGAGTAAGTATTTTACTATTCATAAGTTTACCGCCCGTGGCGAATTCTCGTACGTGGCAAAAAAGCCACAGTCCGTGGTTAATCCATGCCGGGGAATCGCTAACCTGTTCACGGAAAGGCACATGTTCGGGGGTGGCCCGAAGGGTTCTAGCCCCAAAGTACCGTGAATTTGCCAGGCCTTTACCGCTTTTTCAGGGGCTGTTTGGGATCGTAGTCCACGGTGGCTTCGAACATGGTCTCGGGCAGCGGCAGGTTGTACTTGGCAACGTTGATGAAGCGCTGGTGCGACATCTCCCCGTTGAAGTTGCGCGTGATCGAATGGGGCGTCATGATCCCCTGCACCAGCCGGTAGTTGTCGTAAATCTCTTCCTCGGTATTCTTCTGCCTGTCCGCAGGATCGCGCCAGGTAAAGCTGGTCTTCAGCGGCAGATGCGTGTTCTGGTCGAGGTAGACGCTCACCGCGTCGTTTTGATTGTTAAGCAGAGTGACCTGGTCAACTGGTTTGGCATCGACAATCGCCAGACCGTCATAGAAACTCTCCACAGTCGGATCGTTGATCCACTTGCGCAGCACTTGGTCCAGCGAGTGCTGGCGTCGTCGCAGATAGGCCGTGAGGTCCTCTTTGTCCTGCGCCGCCGTGCCTTTGTAGGTGGTCTCGTATCCCTTGTCGCCGTTGTGAATGATCACTATGTCGTTCTTGTCCTTTACCTGGTGACTCACAACGATAACGCCGACCAATGGAAGAGGGACTACAACGTTGCCTCGCTTGATGATTTCAACCCGCTCTTGGTCTGGAAAACGGTTGAACTGCCGATACTGCACTCCAGTCCCGCGGCTTTCGCCGTGGTGCAAGCTGTAAAGACGACCTTCCTCCCCTCTAGCCTGAGCTGTGAGGTAGGCTTGGCCGCCGAGGGCCTGGATGGTCTGATCGAGAATCGCACGTGCCTTGTGGGCGTTGTCGAGATCGTTCAGGTTGGCAGTGGGCGTCGGGGCCGCAGCCTGGGCGGCGGCTACCGTGGAAAGCAGGAGGATGGCGAACAGTCTCTGCATGGTTCTACCCGGTTAGAAGCGGTCAGGACGATTTTAGCTGTTTCGGCGGCCGCGGATAGCGTCGAGAGTAGCGCCGCCGCCCCGGCGGCTGTCCGGCGGACTCCCAGCCCGCCGCTGTGAGGGCGAGGCGCCCTCACGACAGCCGGCGAGGGCGCCGGCGCTACCCTACCAGCACCGCTCCCCCGTTTACGTTGAACACTTCCCCGGTGATGAATCCAGCATGAGGCGTGCAAAGAAACAGGATGGGGGCGGCGATCTCCTCCGGCGTTCCAACCCGTCCCAGAGGGATGCCGCCAAAGATTTTCGCTCGGGTCGGGGGATCATTTAATGCGGAGGCCGACATGTCAGTGTCAACCCACCCGGGGGCGACACTGTTGATGTAGATACGGTCGCGCGCCAGTTCCGTCGAGAGACCTTTTACCATGCTGATGAGCGCGCCTTTGGTGGCGGCGTAGTCGCAGTGGAAAGCCTCGCCGCGCTGCCCGGCAGTGGAACTGACCAGCACAATGTGTCCGGCGGGCGAACCGCCCTGCTTCTTCATCTGCGCCACCGAATGCTTGACCAAGGAAAAAACGCTGTCGAGATTGACGGCAATTGTGCGGTGCCACTGCTCTTCGGTCAGGCGATCGATGGGCGCGTCTTCGGGCGGCCAGATACCGTGGTTGGCGACCAGTATGTCGAGCCGTCCGAAAGCGGCGATGGCCGACGCGACCAGTTGCTGCGCGGCTTCGGTAGTTGAAAGATCGGATTGCACCGCCCGGCAGTTGGCCGCGCCACATTCCCGGACCAGATCCTCGGCCTGCGCCTTCGCCGACTGATAGTTGAAAACCACTTTGGCGCCGGCCCCGGCAAACATCCGCACCGCGGCAGCGCCGATGCCACGCGAGCCTCCCGTAATGAGAGCCACTTTCGAGTTCAGAGACAGATTCATAGGAGTAAATAGTATTGCGCGAAAGCCCGAAAACCGCGAGTGCCAGCCGGGGCGGGGCTTCTTTGCGTCCTTTGCGATCCTTAGCGAGCTTTGCGGTTAAGATCTTTACCGCCAAGGCCGCCAAGGACTCGCAAAGCGATTCTCGGCTTGCGTCAAACTCTCATTTGCGTTTGCAGATCGTGGTCGGGACCGTATCATCAGGCTGATCCAGTCTTCAATGCAGTGCAGCGAAATCTGAGGAGGTCCCCACTGATTGGGTGAAAAGCCAAGCCAGAAACGTCTCCCCCGGTCCGTGCTCTGGATGATCCTGGTGGCGCTGGCGATCCGGCTGTTGGTCATGATCTTCCTGCTCGATGAGCAACTGGACCCGCAGCGCGACCACTGGCGTTTCGGATACGAGGCTGGGAGAATCGCCCGCTCCATCGTTGAGGGGCGCGGTTTCAGCAGTCCGCTGTTCGAAAACACCGGCCCTACTGCCTGGATGACGCCGGTGTATCCCTACCTGGTGGCAGGCGTCTTCAAACTATTTGGCGTCTATACCAAGACCTCCGCGATCGTCCTGGTGTCGTGGAACGCGCTGATCGCGTCACTCGTCTGCATCCCGGTGTACCTGATTGCCCGCAAGAGCTTTGGCGAGCGGGTGGCCAAGTGGTCCGGATGGGCCTGGGTGTTCTGTCCCTACGCCATCTATTTTCCGGTGGAACGGATCTGGGAAACGTGGCTCGCGACCCTTCTACTCTGCCTGCTTTTTCTGATCGCTCTGAATCTCGAGCATGACAACCGCTGGTCGAGATGGGCTCTGTGGGGACTGCTCTGGGGACTGGAAGCACTAACCAGCCCGTCGGTGCTCTCGGTGTTGCCCTTTCTGGCCGGATGGATCATCTACCGCCGTCATCGCAGCAGACGAAGTTGGTTCATGCCCAATGTTGTGGCGGCCGCGGCTTTTATCGTAATTGTCTCACCGTGGTTCCTCCGCAACTATGAGGTCTTCCATCGCTTCATTCCCTTTCGCGACAATATGGGGCTGGTTCTCCGGCTCGGAACCAAGGGGGAGGGCCTGCACTGGGCGCACTATGAGTTTGGGCCCTGGCACAACCAGCAGGAGTGGGATGAGTTCAAGCAGCAGGGCGAACTGCGCTATATGGATGCCAAGAAGCAGCAGGCGCTGGATTCGATTCGGGCCTATCCCGGCTGGTACGTCTGGACTTCACTGCGCCGCGCCCTTTACCTCTGGACCGGTTTCTGGAGCCTCGACCGCGCCTACCTCGCCGAGGAACCGCTCGATCCACCGAACATCCTGTTCTGCACCACGCTGACGATCCTGGCGCTGCTGGGCCTGCGTCGCGCCCTGCGAACCGACTCTGCCGCTAACCTGCCCTACGCGCTCGTACTATTCTCGTTCCCGCTGATTTACTACATCACGAGTCCGGAAGTGTACTATCGGCGTCCGATCGATCCCTTCTTCGTGATCCTGAGCGTGGTAGCACTGCTGCCGCGGTCACCGCGAAAAAGAAAGGGCAGCCTGCTATGGCCGCCCTCTGAGAACTGAGAACTGGGAACCGAGAACTGCTCCTACGCCGTGGCGGGCCGTTCCCCACCTTTGACCGGAGTGCGTCCCGGATCGGGCTTGATCACCTGCTGGACGCCGTCGTCCGTCTTGGTCGGCAGTGGCTTGATCGGAGGCAGGTCCTGCCCATCGACCACTATTTTGAGTTCGGCCGCGTCAAGAACCTCACGTTCAATCAACGCCTGCGCGATCCTCTCGAGCGTCTCCCGGTTCTCCGAAAGAATCTGCTTGGCAGTGTTGTAGCCGGCGCTGACCAGCTTGCGGACTTCCTCGTCAATCCGGATCGCCGTATCCTCGCTGTAGTCTCGGTGCTGCGCGATCTCCCGGCCCAGGAAAATCTGCTCTTCCTTCTTGCCGAAGGTCAGCGGCCCCATTTCGCTCATGCCCCACTCGCAGACCATCTTGCGTGCCAGTTCCGTGGCCCGCTCGATGTCATTGCCCGCGCCCGTCGACATCTGGCCCAGGAAAAGCTCCTCGGCGATGCGCCCACCCATCAGGATCGCGATCTGCGTGTCGAGATAGTTCTTGTAATAGTTGTGGCGATCGTCGGTCGGCAACTGCATGGTAAGACCAAGGGCCATGCCACGTGGAATGATCGTCACTTTGTGTACCGGGTCGGAGTGCGGCATCATGGCAGCCACCAGCGCGTGTCCGGCCTCGTGATAAGCGGTGTTTTTCTTCTCTTCGTCAGAGAGCAGAAGCGACTTGCGCTCCACGCCCATCAAGACTTTGTCTTTCGCGACTTCGAAGTCATACATCAGCACCGCTTTGCGGTTCTGGCGGGCAGCAGCCAAGGCGGCTTCGTTGACCATGTTGGCCAGGTCGGCGCCGGTGAAACCCGGTGTACCGCGGGCGAGCACGAACAACTCCACATCGTCGGCAAGAGGAATCTTGCGGGTGTGCACGCGCAGGATTTCCTCGCGTCCTCGCACGTCCGGCCGATTCACGACTACCCGGCGGTCGAAGCGTCCGGGGCGGAGCAGCGCCGGATCGAGCACGTCCGGCCGGTTGGTGGCGGCCATCAGGATGACGCCTTCGTTCGATTCGAAGCCGTCCATTTCGACCAGCAACTGGTTGAGAGTCTGCTCGCGCTCGTCGTGTCCGCCGCCCAGGCCGGCGCCGCGGTGGCGGCCGACCGCGTCAATTTCGTCGATGAAGACGATGCAGGGGGCGTTCTTCTTGCCCTGCTCGAACAGGTCGCGAACGCGGCTCGCGCCCACGCCCACGAACATCTCGACGAAGTCCGAACCGGAGATCGAGAAGAAGGGAACATTGGCTTCGCCTGCCACCGCACGGGCCAGCAGAGTCTTGCCCGTTCCCGGCGCTCCAACCAGCAGGACGCCCTTGGGAATGCGTCCGCCGAGCTTCTGGAATTTTTGCGCTTCGCGCAGGAATTCGATGATCTCGCGCAGCTCTTCTTTCGCCTCATCTACGCCCGCCACGTCCTTGAACGTGACCTTTTTCTGCTGCATGGAGAGCAGGCGCGCGCGGCTCTTGCCGAACGAGAGTGCCTTGTTTCCGCCGGTCTGCATCTGGCGGATCATGAAGAACCAGAGAGCACCCAGCAGGATGAGAGGGGCCCAGGTGCCAAGGATCTGCAGCGGCCAGCTGCCATTGGTGATGTCCTTGACGTTGATGCTGACGCCCTTGTCGCGCAGCGTCTTGTACATGTCGGGGTAGGTGAGCGGGACAGTGGTGTGGAAGGCGGAATTATCGCTCGCATACTTGCCGCGGACTTCCTGCCCATTGATGGTGACCTCGCGGACTTTGCCCTGGTCCACGTCCGTCAGGAACTGCGAGAGATTGACCTCTTTATCCTTCTGGCTGTTGCTGCCGGTGCGGACCACCTGCCAGAGCAGGAAAGCCGAAACCAGGATTACCGCCCAAAACAGCACCGTCTTGACCGTTGAATTCACCTAAAACTCCTCTAAATCGAACGCCTTATCCGTCCTGGGAAAGCAACCTTCGCTACTATCCCGATTAGATGCCACAGGCCGAAATTCGGATTAGGCAAAGCGCTAAACTCTTATTTTAGACCTTTTCTGAGGAAAACGGGGGAACGGGAGGAGGTAACAGAAGTCACGGACCAAAGCGGGGTTGGGAGTCCTGAGAGGGTGTCGCAGTCTGCCCAGTGCCGCGAAGCCGGTTGGTTTTTTGCGTCTGCCGAATCATGAAGAACCACAAAGCAGCCAACAAAACCAGGGGAGCCAAGTTCAGCACCCAGGTTGGCCAACCCTGTTCAGGCGATTCACGGAACCAGATATCCACTCCGTGCTGCTGCAATGCATCCAGCATAGCGGATTGGTTCGACGGAGCAATAACGCGGAAATTGCTGCCTTGGGCATCGTATCCACGAACCACGTTCCCGGCGATGGTTACTTTGCGGACCTGACCGTTCGCGATCTCTGACAGGAAACGCGAATAGCTGATCTCGGGTTCCGCTGGCGCTGAGCCCCCGCTTCTCACAACCTGCCAGAGCAGGAATGCACTGACGACAATGACAATCCAAAAGACAGCCGTCTTAGCCGTCTTCATCTTGACACCACCTTAAGTAGTCGCCGCCAGATACGGCAGGTTCCGCCCCGTCTGCTCGGGGCTGCCCAGGCCGTAGCCGCACAGGAAAGCTTCATCCACCAGGAACCCGAAATAGTCAGGCTGCAAAGGCACGCGCCGGGCGGACTGGCGATCGAGTAGAGTGGCGAGTTTCACCGACGCTGCACCTCGGGCGCGCAAGTCGCTCATCAGGTATTCCGTGGTTACACCGGAATGGACCAACCCTTCTACCAGAAGAACGTGTTTGCCCTCGATCCCCAACTCGTGGCTGAAAAAGATTTCGAGCAGCGGCGCTTCGCCCTGCGTGGTCTGCTTGTAACGCGGCTTGATGAAGGTGCAGACCACCGGCACTTCCAGGGCCCGCACCAGGTCGGCGATGAACATGAAACCGTTCTCCAGCATGCCCAGCGCGATCAGAGTCTCACCGCGGTAATCGTCGGAAATCTGGCGCCCGAGCTCGCGAACCCTTTTCTGGATCTGGTCGGCCGAGATGACCTGGCGCAAGGCGGCGTTCGGCGAAGCAGTCATAATGGAGTGGCGCCTCCGGAACGAGGAATAGTAACAGCACTTGGCACTTGGCAGTTAGCACTTAGCTTGTTGGCTGCGAGCTGCGAGCTATGAGCTTCGAGCTACTTCGGTCTGGCTTCCCGAATCCAGAGCACCGGGCGCTCACCGGGTGGTGGCCGGAGGTCGGCGGGGACGGCGAATCCCAGCATCCACACCAGGCCCAGCCCCTCCGCAACGGCTACCGGCCAGAGTCTCTTTTCCGGGCCTGTCAGGTGGCGATCGCTGAGCAATTCCTTCACCTTCTTCGCTTCTTTCGTGTGCGCGGGCCAGAAACGGTCGCCCGGACGCCAGTTGCGCACAACCAGTTCCTTGGGCAGACGCGCTGGATCGAGCAATTGCTCGCGTTCGGTCTCCGGGACGCTGTTTCTTTCGGCCAGCAGGGCCTCGATCCGGAGACCGAGTTCGGCGAGTTCGACCTGGCCTGGCACAAGCAGGCGATATTCGTACTGCACTGGTTCCGGCTGAGTGCTTGCCGGCTCCAGGCAAAGATCTCGCTGGGTTCGGCGCACGAAGTGCCCGCCAGGCAGGTCGAGCTTCTTCCCGGCCGGACCACGGGCAAGATCACGCACCTCTTCGATCAATCGAAACGAGACGCTCAAATCGTGAGCGTTCGTTTCCAGCCATCCACGGATCAAGCGCCGTTGGGTGGCAAGGGGCAGCGTCAGCAGCGAAGCCACCGCGAGCGATCCCTGGTCTGCCTTGTCTCCAGAATCGCGTCCCCGCACCCGAATTTCCGCATGGGCGGAAGTCCAATGCTCTTCTTCTGCGCGCGCGATTTCGGCGAGGTCGGCAAGGTTCTCCACCGCCGTGGACCCAAAGTTTTCCTTGAGCAGCGGCAGCAAGCGGTGGCGCACCCGGTTGCGGAGAAAGGCCAGATCGCGGTTGGAAGAGTCTTCGCGCCATTCCTGGTCTTGCTCCCGCAGAAAAGCCTCCAGTTCGGCACGCCGAAAACCCAGCAGCGGACGAACAATCTCGCCGCGTGGGTGGCCCTGGTCTTCGAAGACGAGCCGAGGATGAATGCCGGAAAGTCCGCGAATGCCGGCGCCGCGCAGAATGCGGAGCAGAACCGTTTCAGCCTGATCGTCGAGGGTATGCGCGGTCGCGATCTTCGAGACACGGCCCTCACGGGCAAGCTGGCGGAAGAAGTCGTAGCGCAGTTTGCGGGCGGCCGCTTCAATTCCGGAATCCAGCGCCCGGTTCAGCGGCGCCTTTCGCGCGTGCAGTTCGAGGCTGTGTCTGTGGGCGAACTTGACGACAAACCGCTCGTCCGCGTCCGATTCTTCTCCCCGCAGCTCGTGATTCACATGGGCGACGGACAGCACGATCCCGAGTTCGGGGCGCAGTTCCAGCAGCAAAAGCAGCAGCGCCATAGAGTCTGCGCCGCCCGACACCGCCGCGGCCACACGGTCGCCGGCCTTGATCAGCTCCCGTTCACGAATTGTCTTCAAAAGCCGCTCAGCAAGCTCGTGCACGGGGAAATGGTACAGGAACCCAGTTGCCAGTACCCAGTTGCCGGTTGCCAGTGCGCCCCGGCGGGAGATCGGGCCAAAGATCAGCGGGAACCCGCGGGCTCAGTTGGCCGGGCACTGGCAACTGGGTCCTGGCAACTGGTATCCTCACGATCAATGCATCGCTGGATTGCCAGACTGCTGATATTGGTCATGGTCGTGCCGGCCATCGGGCCGGTGGCGATGGCCTGGCCTGCGCAGCGGGAGGCTCCGCACTGTTTGCGGCAACCGGCGAAGCCTGTGATGCAATGCCATCACGGCATGGCGATGGCTGCCGAGCCGCAGCCGTCCGAAGCGTCGTTCCGCACCGTTAGCCAATGTTGCCTGAACCACGATTGTTGCTGTCGCGTCGCCGCACAGCAATGGGCTCAGCCACAAGCCAGGCTTTCCTCGCATGGTAGTCTGCCGACCGAAAAGGCGCCGTCCGCGCCCGGCCCGCAACTGACGCCCATCACTCCCGCCGACAACGACTCCGCCCGCGCTCCGCCCCGCAGCTGACTCGCCACTCTTAGACGCGGCAATCCGCGTCTCTACCTACGCGCACGTGCTGAAGCCCGCTTATCTTTGCGCTTTCGTCCGTGCATGCCGCAGGTGATTTGCTGCGAGGAAAGAAATGAAGACTCCACGCTTCAGGTATTCAAGCCTGACGACTACCATGACCGCGCTCTTGGCCCTGGGCTTCATGTTGACTGCCCCAATCGCCGCCGCCTCGATCCTAGGTTCGGTCCGCGGATTGATTCACGATCCACAGCATCGCCCCGTCAGCGGCGCGACCGTGAAGTTGCGGGCGGTGGGTTCCGCGTTCGAACAGACGGTCAACAGCAATGACGCCGGGGAGTTTGTTTTCGAGAAGATCCCCGTCGGCGAGTACACGGTGGCCGTTCAGTCGTCCGGCTTTCGGCCAGAAGAGCAGCGGCTGGCGTTCGGCTCGGGCCGTGACGTCCGTCTGCATTTCTCCCTGAAACTGGCGGCCGCTTCTGAAACAGTCCAAGTCACCGATGAGCCCGTCACCGTGAATCCGGCCTCTTCCACCAGCGCCACTTTAATCAGCCGCGCCGAGATCGCCCAGACTCCCGGCGCCGACCAAGCCAACTCGCTGGCCATGATCACCAGCAGCGTGCCCGGAGCCTACGTGGTGCACGATCAGTTGCATATCCGCGGCGGACACCAGGTCTCCTGGCTGCTCGACGGGGTACCCGTGCCCAACACGAATATCGCGTCCAACGTGGGACCGCAGTTCGATCCCAAGGACATCGACTATCTCGAAGTCCAGCGCGGCGGTTACAACGCAGAATATGGCGATCGCACCTATGGCGTGTTCAACGTCGTCACCCGCTCCGGATTCGAACGCAACCGGCAGGCGGAATTGACCGCAAGCTATGGCAGCTTCAATAACACCGACAACCAGATCAGCTTCGGCGACCACAGCGAGCGCCTGGCGTACTACGGAAGCTTCTCCGGATATCGTACCGATTTAGGCCTCGAAACCCCGATCACCAGGGTGGTGCACGATCAGGCAGCGGGGCTGGGCGGTTTCGGATCCATTATTTTCAATAAGAGCGCAAACGATCAGTTGCGGCTGGTGACGTCGCTGCGCGGAGATCATTACCAGGCGCCCATCGATCCCGATGGCGACAGCGCCCTGAACCGCGACATCGAAAATGAGCGGGACGCATTCGCAAATTTCTCCTGGATCCACAAGGCCGGAGGAGGACTGACGCTCACCGTCTCGCCCTTCTACCACTTCAACCGCGCGCACTACATGGGGAAGTTTGTAGGGACGTTCGATGGGGACCCGGAAGATGCGGTGGCAATTCCGGAAGACGATCGCGGATCGACCTTCTTCGGAGGTACTGCGATGCTGGCCCTCCAGCGCGGGAAGCACAACGCGCGCGCCGGAGTGCAGGCGTGGGGGCAGCACGACAACCAACTGTTCGGGGTAGCGAGCAGCGATCCGTCGCAGACTCCGCTGCATGAACGGATCACCGAATGGGGATCTTTAACTTCGGTCTTTCTCGAGGACCAATTTCGTTTGACCGACTGGCTGACCTTGAACGGCGGCGTACGCCTGACGCATTTCGAATCTTCGGTCAGCGAGAACGCGGCTGATCCCCGAGTGGGGGTGGCGCTGCGCATTCCCAAGCTGGGCTGGGTCGCGCGCGCGTTTTACGGACGCTACTACCAGGCTCCGCCTTTACTCACCGTTTCCGGGCCAATCATCGATGAGTGCAACAAGCCTGAAGCCGAGTGCGCCTTCCTACTCCTGCGCGGCGAACGCGACGAGCAGCGCGAGTTCGGCCTCGCGATCCCGCTCAAAGGTTGGACCTTCGATATCTCAAACTTCCGCACCGGCGCGAGGAATTTCTTCGACCACGACGCCCTGGGCAACTCCAATATCTTCTTCCCACTCACTCTGGAACATGCCCGCATTCGCGGTTGGGAGGTTAGCTCTACCTCTCCGCGACTGGCGAATCGCCTTTCCTGGCGCCTCGCCTATTCTCATCAGTATGCGGAGTGGAACGGCGGCATCACGGGCGGACTGATCACCGACGAATCCTGCGAGGAGCCGCTTTGTCTTCTCGACCACGATCAGCGGGACACGCTCTCGACCGGAGCGAACTTGAGTTTGCCCTGGCAGGTTTGGGGCGACTTTGGAGTCAACTACGGCTCCGGCTTCTTGGATAGAAACGGGCCTTCCCACCTGCCCTCGCACACGACTTACGACCTGTCCCTGGGCAAGACATTCGGCGAGAACTGGAGCGTGCGGCTCACCGGACTCAACCTGGGCAATCATCACTACCTGCTGGACAACAGCAACACTTTCGGCGGAACGCACTTCGCCAATCCGCGCGAGATCAGCGTGCAGGTGAAGTATCGGTTTCGGTACTGAGAACCGAGGTCAGAGGTGAGAGGTCAGATTGCAGAGGTAAAAGCCTTCGGTGCAGGCGGGGTTCACCTCTGCAATCTGACCTCTAACCTCTGACCTCAGTTTGACGCTGTTCCCACAGCCTCCGTATAATCTGTATCGTCTACACCCACGAAATCTGGGTGGTCACCACGCTTGAGGTTCGGCGTGAAGAGCCGGGTAATAGCGGCGCGTTATGTGATCGCTAGCCTGATGGCCCGGTTGCGATGTGTTTGTAGAGCCCAGCGAATCCCGGAACCAATCCGAAGGAGTCCAAAGGATCCAATGACCAGCAAGTTTGTGCGAATTCTTGTGGCCACCGTGTTCGGCCTGTCGCTTTTTGCACTGGCCCAAACCACTCCGGCCGCCAACGCCACTTCTCCCGCCGCCGTACCGAACGCACCCTCGGCTGCTTCGGCCATCCCCCCTGCCACCGGCACCAAGGTCGGCACCATCAGTATTGAAGGAGCCATTTTTGGTTCCAACGAGGGACGGCGCGACTTAGACGCCCTCAGCAAGAAGCTCGATCCCAAGCAGACCGAACTCAAGACCATGAGCGACGAGCTCGAAGCCCTCAAGAAACAGCTCAGCACCCAGGGCGACAAGATGAACGATGAAGCGGCCGCTGCCCTGCGCAAGCAGATCGAGTCCAGGCAGAAGGTCTTCGAGCGTTCCATGCAGGACGCCCGCGAAGAAGCTCAGGGTCAACAGGGCGAGATCATGCAGCGAGTGCTCGGCAAGATGGCTCCCGTGATCGTGAAGTACGCCAGCGAGAACGGCTTCGGTGTGATCATTGACACCTCACAGCCCTGGCCGCAAGGACCGGTGGTCTGGTACGGCCAGGCCGTGGATATCACACAGCCTGTGATCGAAGCCTACAACGTGAAGTCCGGTGTACCGGCGCCTCCGCCCTCTTCCCCTGGCGCAGCCAGGCCGGCTGCCGGCGCCGCCAAGCCCGCAACCAAGCCGGCAACTCCGCCACCAACCAAGCCGCCGGCGACCACTCCGCCGAAGTAATAGCGACACCAGTCGCGCCGATATAGTTCCCAAAGGCCGCGCGAAAGCGCGGCCTTTTTCTTTGCCGACTCGCCTGCTCGTTCAGGAGCAAATTCCGCGAACCAGGTGTCTTTAGGGATAACGGGCCCGTCCGGAGGACATCATGTTCAGCACACTGGAAAGTTCCTGGGATCAGTCCGCCCGCCGGGGATGGTCGGCGGTCGCTTCGTTCAGTTTTCAAGCGATGGCGTTGAGCCTGTTGCTAGTGATTCCGTTGTTTTGGGTCCAGGGGCCGCCGCGTCTGCAGTGGCTACAGACGCTGACTACGCCACCAACACTCACGCCGCCCGTCCAAGCAGAGGTAATACGAGATCGCTACTCGGCGGGGTCCGTCAGCAACCTGCTCAACGACCACATCCTCCAGCCGCAGAGTATTCCCACTCATGTAGCCCCTATCGATGATTGGAAATCGGGTTTCCCCGCACCAGACCTGCCGAACGTGCGGTTTGGGCGCGGAGGGCCAGATGGCGTCCCGTTCGGCCTCGGGGAGAATCTTCCTGTCGTCGTACCCAAACCTCCAACTCCCACTCATCCGGTAAGAATCTCGCACTGGGCCGAGGGCAATCTCATCTACCGAGTTCAGCCGGTATATCCACCGTTGGCGCGCCAGGCCCGTATCCAGGGGCCGGTGCAGTTGCGGGCCATCATCAGCAAAACGGGAACGATCGAACACCTGACGCTCGAGAGCGGCCACCCCATGCTGGCGGGCGCCGCTATTGACGCAGTCCGGCAATGGCGCTATCGCCCCTACCTGCTGAATGACGAGCCGGTGGAGATTGAAACCGAGATCACCGTGAACTTCGTGCTCTCAGGGAGTTAACGGCCCGGGCGCGCCGCGCTCGTTATAATCGGCAAAGTGAACGCTCCGCGCCTTGACCGCTCCGCCGCCCTCAGCAGTCCGACCTGGGCGGAAGTTTCTCTCGACGCTCTCCGCCACAACTTCCGCGCTGTCCGGAAGCATGTCGGCGAGAACGTCAGCATCTGTGCCGTGGTCAAGGCCGACGCCTACGGCCACGGCGCGGCCGCGTGCGCCCGCGCGCTCGAGTCCGAAGGCGCTCCCTGGTTTGGAGTCACGGGCACAGAAGAGGCGATGGCGCTCCGCCGTGCCGGAATCAAGGCTCGTCTCTTGCTGATGACCGGCATCTGGAAGGGCGAGGAAGACGAGGTGGTTGCCAACCATCTAACCCCGGTCGTCTGGGAGAGGTGGCATGTTGAAAGGCTCGAAACGGCAGCCCGGCAGCGGCAGGCCCAGCTCCCGGTCCATCTCAAGATCGACACCGGCATGACGCGCCTGGGTGCATCGAGAGAAGCGCTCGCGGGCGTGTGTGAAACCATCGCCTCCAGCTACCACCTGCGGCTCGAAGGCGTGAGCACGCACTTTGCGTCGGTCCGCGATCCGGAGAAGACGCGGAAACAGGCCGCACTCTTCGAAGAAGCTCTCACCGTTCTGCATGCCAACGGGCTCAAGCCTACTCTGGTTCACATGGCGAATTCTGCCGCGATTCTTTCGCGCTCCGAGACCTGGAAGACCATGGTCCGGCCCGGCATTGCGCTTTACGGATACTCGCGTTCTCCCGTCGCGGGCTCCGCCCAGTCGAGCGATCCCGTTCCACCCACGCTCCGTCCGGTGCTCTCCTGGAAGACGCGGGTGATCGCTCTGAAGGAAGTTGCCGCCGGACATGCCGTCGGCTACGGCGGAACTTTTGTGACACAGGAGCAAAGCCGGATTGCCGTTTTACCGGTCGGCTACGCCGACGGCTTTCACCGTCTGCTTTCGAATCGCGGACGGGTGATCGTGCGTGGCGAGTACGCGGCGGTCGCGGGTCGCGTCTCGATGGACCTGACGACCGTGGACGTTAGCGGCATCCCGGACATCGAAATCGGCGACGAAGTGATCCTCATCGGCGCCAGCAACGGCAAGAACATCGACGCGGGGGAACACGCACGCATCTGCGAGACCATCCCCTACGAGATCCTATGCAGCATTTCGAAGAGAGTGCCGAGGGTGTACGTGTAAGCGTTCAGCATTTGGCACTTGGCATTTAGCACTTGGCTTGAACATGGCAGAAAAAGGCTGACTCACCAAGGCGGAGGCTAAGTGCCAAATGCCAAGTGCCAAGGGCTAAATGCTATGTTGTATGTGCATGCCTTCCCGCTACGCCCAATGGATGTACGACTGGGAGACCCGGCTCACGTCGGTGGACAACAACCGGGTGGTGCGTCCGCTGGACTGGGGAGTGGAGTGGACCCAGCACTGGCCCGGGCGCAATGGCGGTCCTTCCGGGCAGACGCCGCGCGAGCTTCTGGAATATTTCATCCGTTTCAACGACCGCATCATCCAGACCAGCGACGACTTCTATTCCTACTGCAAGCCGATGGATTTTCGCCTGGAGCGTCGCGAAGTCCAGGTGTTCAGCACACGGGAGGTCCCGGACCCAAAGCTGGAAGCCAAAGTCCGCGGAACCTATGCCGAATTCCTGCGCTTCACCTCGCCGGTGAAGACGCCCTTCCCGGAGAACGATCTGGCGAACGCCCGCTGGTTCCCGGCACGCGGACGCCGCGCCGTGGTCCTGCTGCCGCACTGGAATGCCGACGCGCTCGCCTACAACAGCCTGTGCCGGGCGCTGAACTGGCTGGGGATTGCCGTTCTGCGCCTGAGCCTGCCCCATCATGACATCCGCCGGCCGGTGGAAATTCACCGCGCCGACTACGCCGTTTCCGCCAATATCGGCCGCACCATGGACGCGATGCGCCAGGGTGTGATTGACGTCCGCTGCTGCCTGGACTGGCTGGAAGCACAGGGCTACAACCGCTTGGGCATCGTCGGGACGAGTCTGGGATCGTGCTACGCCTTCATCACCGCGGCCCACGATCCCCGCATCTCCGCGGCCGCGTTCAATCATGCTTCGACTTACGTTGCCGACGTCGTCTGGCATGGCCAATCTACCCGCCACGTCCGCGAGGGGCTCGAAACTGCGATTCAACTCGACGACTTGCGCCAGGTCTGGCGCGCCGTCAGCCCCATGGTCTATTTCGACAAGTTTGCGCGCTGGCCGCGCAAGTCGCTCATCATCTATGCCCGGTATGACCTGACGTTTCTGCCGGAATTGTCCGAGCAGGTCGTGGCCGAATTCGCGCGCTACCATCTGGATCACAAAGTCGTCGTCCTCCCCTGCGGCCACTACACCATGGGCGAGACGCCGTTCAAATATATGGACGGCTGGCAGTTGGCAAACTTCCTGCGGACGGCGTTCGTGTAGGGACGGGTCTCCGACCCGTCCAGCCGGGTCAAAGACCCGGCTCTACCCGGCTCCACACGGCACAGCATCCGAGTAAAATAATCCGGTGCCCACTATGAAGAACTCATCCATGTCTCGCCCGCTCTACGAAGTCGATCCGCAGATCGCCACAGCCATCGACAACGAAGCCCGCCGCCAGCATGAAGGCCTGGAGCTGATCGCCTCCGAGAACTTCGTCAGCGAAGCCGTGCTCGAAGCTGCTGGTTCCGTGTTCACGAACAAGTACGCTGAGGGTTATCCCGGCAAGCGCTACTACGGCGGATGCGAGTTTACCGATGTGGTTGAAGAACTGGCCCGCGAGCGCGCCAAGAAGCTGTTCGGCGCGGAGCATGCGAACGTTCAACCCCACTCGGGATCGCAAGCCAACATGGCCGCCTATTTTGCGGTGCTCCAGCCCGGCGACACCATTCTGGGCTTGAACCTTGCCCACGGCGGACATCTCACGCACGGGCATCATCTGAATTTTTCCGGCAAGACCTACAAAGTCATCCCCTACGGCGTCACCAAAGAAACCGAGACCATCGACTACGACGAACTGGAAAAGATCGCGGAGAAAGAGCGCCCGAAGCTGATCATCGGCGGTGGGAGCGCGTACCCGCGCATCATCGATTTCGCCCGCATGCGCCAGATCGCCGACAAGATTGGCGCGCTCTACCTGGTGGACATGGCGCACTTCGCAGGACTGGTCGCCGGGGACGCGCATCCCTCGCCGGTACCTCACGCTCACATCGTGACTTCGACCACGCACAAGACGCTGCGCGGGCCGCGTGCCGGCATGATTCTCAGCAAGCAGGAATTCGCGGCGCCGATCGATAAGACCGTCTTCCCTGGCATGCAGGGCGGACCCCTGGTGCACATCATGGCCGCGAAAGCGGTGTGTTTCCTGGAAGCGATGCAGCCCAGCTTCCGCGACTATGCTCGGCAGATCGTCGCTAACGCGAAAGTCATGGCCGAAGGGCTCGCGGCCGAGGGATTCCGCATCATCTCCGGTGGTACCGACACGCACCTGATGCTGGTGGACGTGTTCGCGAAAGGCATGCTCGGCAGCGAGGCCGAGAAGGCGCTGGGTGAGGCCGCCATCACGGTAAACAAGAACGCGATTCCGTTCGATACCAATCCGCCCATGAAGCCGAGCGGCATCCGCATTGGCTCTCCAGCCATGACCACGCGCGGCATGAAAGAGCCCGAGATGCGCCAGATCGCCCACTGGATCGCCGAAGCGCTCCATCACCGGACCGATGCGGCCGTGCTGGGGAAAATCCGCAAGCAGGTATTGGAGCTCGCCGAAGAGTTCCCACTCTATGCGGAGCGGCGGGCCAAGGCGCAGGCGGAAGTCAGGGCGTAGGAATTTATCTTTGCGAACTTTGCGCGTCCTTCGCGACCTTGGTGATGAAAAGCTCTTAACCGCGAAGGCCGCGAAGTATCCGCAAAGTTCGCAAAGTAACCCCTTGCCGGAAATCGCTGTGCCCCCTACGCACTCTGTGGTTAAATTCCCTTCGTGAAAGTCGCCATCGACATCCGTCGCATGACGGAATTCGGCATTGGCACCTACATCCGCAACGTGGTCCGGACGCTGGCTCGCCTGGACCGCGAAAGCGCGTACTTCCTGATCGGCCTGCCCGCGAAAGTGGAGGAGTGCGGGCCGTTGCCGGCGAACTTCCATGCCGTTCCGCTGGCTGATCGCGAAAACACCCTGAAGGGGAGTTTCGAGTTTCGCGCCATCGTGCGCCGGCTGCGCTGCGACGTGGTGCACATCCCGCATCTGTTCTGGATTCCGCGCGGCCTGCCCTGTCCTTACGTGGTGACCGTGCACGATCTGCTCGATTACATGTACGGCGCGCGCGACCGATCCAGCCTGCGCCGCAACCTGCAACTTCAGCTCACCCGGCGCGCGCTCCGCAAGGCGGCGCGGGTGCTGGCAGTCTCGCAATTCACGAAGAGCGAGATCGCCAGGACGTTCGCCGTACCGGACGACCGCATCGAGGTGGTGTACAACGCCATTGACGAGCGTTTCCTGCGCGGCCACGCCACCCCGGCCGACCGCGAACTGATCGCCGGACGCTACCAGGTGAATTACCCGTTCCTGCTCTATGCGGGCGCGATCCGGCCGCACAAGAACGTCGTGCGCACCATCGAAGCCTTCTCCGCGCTGAAGACTGAACTGGAGAAAGAACAGCAGCTCCCTGACCTCAAGCTCATCATCATCGGGGACGATCTTTCCGGCCACCCCGGCTTGCGGCGCACGGTGGTCCGCAGCGGCGTGCAGAATGACGTGCGCTTCCTGGGATTTGTCCCCATCGAAGTGCTGCGCATCTTTTACGATGTCGCCAAGGTCTTCGTGTTCCCGTCTCTTTACGAGGGCTTCGGCCTGCCCCCGCTTGAAGCGATGGCCCACGGTACACCGGTGGTAACGTCGAACACGTCAAGCTTGCCGGAGGTGGCGGGCAACGCGGCGCTGCTGGTCAATCCGGAGAACGTATTTGAAATCCAGCGCGCGCTCCAGAGGGCGCTGCTCGATCCGGCGCTCCGCACTCGGATGAAGCAGCGCGGCTACGAGCAGGCCCAACGCTTTTCCTGGACAAATTCGGTGTCAAGAATCCTGGAGATCTACCGCGAAGTGGCGGGCAGCGGTGTCTCGCGCGGAGTTGCGGCCGACTGAGAAGGTTCTTCGGTAGCGCCGGCCTCTGGCCGGCTGTCGCGGAGTGCCTGCCCTGAGCCTGCCGAAGGGGC
>ORMF010758172.1_pt1 | contig 50952 bp, 44 predicted proteins | sample 1779871 | NCBI WGS metagenome assembly ORMF01 (sample SAMEA104232316, study PRJEB22302) | groundwater metagenome | biome: forest; feature: aquifer; material: groundwater | place: USA | collected 2011-08-07 | depth 5.4 m | reverse complement strand
TGGAGTCGCGCCCGTAAGGGCGCGGTGGATCACGCCCATAAGGGCGTGATCCCGCGGCCGCACGCCCTTACGGGCGTGATCCACCGCGCGCTTACGCGCGCGACTCCACCTGCCGGAATAGCGGTTGACGGGACACTAGACCTGGTTCGCGCCGCCCTGGGCGACGAGGTTGCTCGCGCGGTGCAGGCTCTCGAACGTCCCCGCGTCCGTCCACCACCCCTCGAGGACCTCCCAGGTCGCGGCCCCCTCCTCGATGTAGAAGTTGTTCACGTCGGAGATCTCGAGCTCCCCGCGGCCGGAGGGCTTGAGCCGCTTGATGAACTCGAACACCCGCGCGTCGTACAGGTAGATCCCCGTCACCGCGTAGCGCGACTTCGGCTGCCTCGGTTTCTCCTCGACCCGCACGAGGCGGCTCCCCTCGAACACGGGCACGCCGAAGCGCTCCGGATCGGGCACCTCCTTGAGGAGGAGCCGCGCGCCGCGCTCCTGCGCCTCGAACGCCGCGGCCGCGGCGCGGAAAGTCCTCTCGATGAGGTTGTCGCCGAGGACGACGCAGACGCGCTCCCCGTCGACGAAGTGTTCGCAGAGCGAGAGGGCCGCGGCGATCCCGCCCTCGCCCTCCTGGTAGGTGTACGCGATGTCCTTCAGGCCGAACTCGCGGCCATTCCCGAGGAGGCGGAGGAAGTCGCCGGCGTGGTTCCCTCCCGTCACGATCATGATGTCGCTGATCCCCGCGTTCACGAGGGACTGGAGCGGGTAGTAGATCATCGGCTTGTCGAAGACGGGCAGGAGGTGCTTGTTCGTGATCTTCGTGAGCGGGTGGAGCCGCGTCCCGAGGCCCCCCGCGAGGATGACGCCCTTCATCGTGCGCTCCCTACTCGATCTTCCCCGCGGTCGGGCTGCTCGGCGATCCGGCGTACGGCTTCGGCGCCATCCGCCCCGCCAGGTACGCTTCTCGCCCCGCCTCGCAGCCGAGCTTCATGGCGCGTGCCATGCGGACCGGGTCCTTCGCGAGGGCGACGCCGGTGTTGAGGAGCACGCCCGCGGCGCCGAGCTCCATCGCGACCGCGACGTCCGAGGCGGTGCCCACGCCTGCGTCGACGATCACGGGGCACTTCAGGCGGTCGATGATCATTGCGATGTTGTGCGGGTTGAGGATCCCCATCCCGCTGCCGATCGGCGCGCCGAGGGGCATGACGCTCGCCGCGCCGGCCTCCTCCAGCCGGTGCGCCGTGATCAGGTCGTCGTTCGTGTAGGCGAGGACCGTGAACCCCTCCTTGACGAGCGTCCGCGTCGCCGAGAGCGTCGCCGCGACGTCGGGGAAGAGGGTCTTCTCGTCGCCGAGGACCTCGAGCTTGATCAAGCTGGACAGCCCCGCCTCGCGCGCGAGGTGGGCTGTGCGGATCGCGTCCTCGGCGGTGTAGCAGCCGGCCGTGTTCGGCAGGAGCGTGTAGCGCGCCCGGTCGACGAAGTCGAGGAGGTTCGGCTTCGATCGGTCGCCGAGCGGGATGCGCCGGACGGCCACGGTGACGCACTCCGTGCCGCTCGCATCCAGCGCCTGGGCCATCAGCTCGAACGTGGCGTACTTCCCGGTCCCGAGGAAGAGCCTGGATCGGTAGGTGCGGCCTCCGATCACGAGGGGCTTGTCTTCCTTCGGCGCGGGCGGCAACGGGATGGCGAACATGCGGTGCCTCTAGCCTCCCCCGACGAAGGAGACGACCTCGACGCGGTCTCCGGGGGAGAGCCTGCGGGAGGCGTGCTCGGCTCGCGGCACGATGTCGAGGTTGACCTCGACCGCCACCCGCTCGCGCGGGAGGCCAAGCACGTCGAGGAGCTGTGCCACGGTGGCCCCGTCGGGGACCGGGCGCGACTCCCCGTTCACGAGGAGTTCCACGGCGGGCCTCCGTCTGCGGGGTGGGCGCTCGGGAGTGGCGCCCGCAAGGGCGCCGATGCGCTACATGGGCGGGCGCGGTCCCATCGGCCTCGGTCCCCCCGGTCCCGGCCTCATCCCGCCAGGGCCCGGCTTCATGCCCGGCTTGGCGAACCGCGGCTTCTTCTTCTTCCCACCGCGCTGTGCGTTGCGGATGGTCTTCAGCCGCTGCTGTTCCTCGCGGCGGCGACGTTCGCTCGGCTTCTCGTAGTAGGCGGAGCGCTTGATCTCCTTGAAGACGCCGGCGTTGTTGCAGATGCGCTTGAATTGCTTGAGGGCCTTGTCGAGCCCGATTCCCCTATCAATCTTGATCTTGATCATCCGGCTGTTCCCAGCTCCTCTCATGCAACAGACGCCCGAGCAGGGATCGTCCCCGCAGAATCGAAAAATGCCGCCACAGGGTAGCGGACGGGCCATCCGGAGTCAACGGGATTCCCGGCAATGAAACGGCCCTCGGCCGCAACTTGCGTCCGAGGGCCTGAATGTCCTTCTTGGGTCTTGGGTGTGTCCCGCTTCCTCGGCCCGCGCTCTCCAGTTCGGTCGCTGGGATTTCTGGGATCCCGTCCTGGAGGAGGCGGCGCACCGCGCGCCGCGATCGCCCGAGCCGACTCGTCGAGAGGCCTTGCCCCCCGAAGGGTCGTGTCAGCTCCTAGTACCGACCGCCACCGCCGCCGCCGCCGCCACCACTGTCCCGCATCTTGCGGAAGCAGTTGTAGCAGTAGACCGGACGATCGCGCTTGGGCTCGAACGGGACTTCCGCCTCGCCACCGCACGCGGCGCACTGGGTCTTGAAGAGCGGGCGATTCCCCCGCGCCCCACCGGCCCCGCCGCCGCCGCCGCCGCCGCCACCGAAGCTGCGGCCACCGCCGCCGCCGCCGCCGCCCCCACCGGGACGGCCGCCTTCGCGCCTGCGCGCCTCACGGCACGTCGGGCAGCGCTTCGGCTCGTTGGCGTACCCCTTCTTGGCGTGGAACTCCTGTTCCTCCACCGTGAAGGTGAATCCTTCGCCACACTCGACGCACGTGAGCGTCTTGGGCTGGAATGACATCGCTTGGTTCCTTTCCTTGGGCGCCCCACCATGGGGCTAACAAAAAATCCCAGCGAAAGGGATCTCTCCCGCCAGTCTAACGAAGGACACGTCTGGAGGAGAGAGCACCTTCCACTGGGATTCCCGCGGGGTCCGGCAGACCCCAACCGTTTCATCGGCATTTTAGAGGGGGTTCCCGGACCGAGTCAATCCCTTTTCATGGATTCCGGGCAGGGCGCCCTGTAGTGCTGGGCCCGCGTCCGAAGGCGGATCTCGGGTTCTTCCCCGGTCCATATCTGATATCTGCTCTCTGATGTCAGATGTCTGATATCGTCGCCCCGACACCGGGAATCGGGCACGCATCTCGCACCAACGGGCGGGTCGGAATTCCCGCTAAACCTGCCGTCGACCACATCCGTTCCACGTACGGACAGGGGAGGCCCATGTCTGGGGGCGACGAGGCCATGATCGCGGCGGCCGTTCGCGGCGGTGACCCCGGCGCCTTCTCTCTCCTCTATGGTAGGTACAGGCCACTCGTGTTCTCTGTCGCCTGGCGCATCACGGGAGATACCGACGTCGCCGAGGACGTCGTCCAGGAGACCTTCCTCCAGGTCAGCCAGGCCCTCGCGGCGTGGAGGCCGGAGGCGAAGCTCTCCACGTGGATCTACCGCATCGCCGTGAACGCGGCGATCGACGAGCGACGCCGCGCCCGACGCCGCCCGGCCGCGGGGCCCGTCCCCGACCGCGCCGTCGAGCACGCCGTCCCCGACCGGGCCGTCGGCGACCGGATCTCCCGCGCCGTCTCCTCGCTCCCGCCGCGCGAGCGCGCCGTCTTCGTCCTGAGGCACTACGAGGACCTCCCCCTCGCCGAGGTCGCCGACGTCCTGGGCATCGCGCTCGGGACCGTGAAGGCGACGCTCCACCACGCCGTCGCCAAGCTTGCGGAGTCGCTGAAGGACCTCAGATGAACTGCGACGCCTTTCAGCAGTGGATCGCCCTCTCCCTCTACGGGGAGCTCTCCGCCGAGGAGCGCCGGGGCCTCGATGCTCACCTCGCGGCGTGCCCGTCCTGCCGCGAGGCGGAGCGCGCCTACGCCGGAACGGTGTCGCTCCTCCGCCGCGCATCTCCCGCGCTCCCGACGCGCCCCCGCGTCCCAGGGCTGTGGCGTGCCGCGGCGGCCGCGGTGGTCCTCGTCGGCCTGGCCGTCTGGATCGCCGAGGCCGCTCGCATCCGTCGACCGGAGCCGCCCGCGCCGATCGCAGAGGAGACCGCGCCGTCGGCGCGACTCGCGGAGATCGAGGGGGACCTGCGCCTCGCGCTCTCCGTCCCCGACGAGGACTTCCTGGGCGACCTCGCCGCCGGCGGCGAGGCGTCCCTCGCGGTGCGCGCGACGGTCCTCCTCGGCCGGAAGGGGACACGCCGCGCCGAGCCGCCCCTCCGCGCCGCGCTTGCCCGCCCCGCGACACGCTTGGTCGCCTTCGACGCCCTCCTGGACCTCGGCCGGCTCGATCCGCGCAAGGACATCGTCCCCGCGCTCGCCGCGCCGCTCCTCAGGCGCCGCGCCGCGGAGCTCCTCATGGCGCGCGGCACGGCCGAGGCCTTCGACGCGCTCCTCGTGCGCGCCTCCGCGGGGGACCGGACCTGCCTCGCCGCGTGTCGCGGCTTTCGTCCCGATGTCTCGCTCCCGTCGCTTTCGGCGGCCCTCGCCGACCCCGCGCGTCGCGCGACAGCGGTCGACATCCTCCTGACGGCGGACGGCGACCCGTTCCGCGAGGCGCTCCTCGCCGCGGCGGGCGCCGACGAGGCGGTCCGCGCGTCGGCGCTCGGCCTTGCGAGGGAGACGATCTCCGCGCCCCGCTCGGCGCGATTCCTCGTGGCCGCCCTGTGCGACGAGGCCCTCTCGTCGTTCGCCTCCGAGGCGCTCGCCTCGACCCCGGTGCGGCGCCTTCGCGGGGTCCTCCTCGAGGCGATGCGCGCGGACGCGCCCGCGGTCGCTCTGTTCCTCGCCTCCCGGTCGAAGGAGGCGGCGGCGCGGGACCTGCTCGTGGAGGCGCTGGCGCGCGAGGAGGTCCGCGCGGAGGCGGGGAGGGCGCTCCTGGCGCAGGGCGACCTCAGGGCCGTGGGACCGCTGCTGCGCGGAGGGTCGCGCGGGGATCTCGACGCGCTCACGGCGCTCCCCGCGGAGGTTCGACGCCGCGAACTCGCGCGCGCGCTCGGCGCGTCGACCACGCGCGCCGCCGCGCTGCGCGCCATCGGCCGCGAGGACGCCTCGATGTGGCGCGACGTGGTGCCGTTCCTGAAGGACGACCGGCTCCGCGGCGAGGCGCTGGCGGCGATCGCGCGCACGGGGGTCGACCGGGCGATCCCCTTCCTGATCCCGTACCTGTCGGGGTCGGAGGAGGGGAAGGTCGTCCGCGTGGCGCTCGTCGAGCTGGCGGGCGAGGATTTCGGGGAAGAGGCGCGCGACTGGAAGGCCTGGTGGCGCGCGCAGATGAATTGATCGGAGTCGCGCCCGTAAGGGCGCGCGGGGGTGACGCCCGTGAGGGCGTCTCGCCAGGGGGATTGGAGGAAGCGATGATCCGAAAGCACGTGCTGGTGTTGGTCCTCTCCATGGCGGCGTCGATCGCCGCGCAGGACGCGGACGGGGAGCTGCGCAAGAAGCTCGCGTCGATCCGGGTCGACGCAAACTACGAGGATGCGCCGCTCTCGTTCGTCGTGGAGCACATCCGCGAGACCACGAAGCTCAACGTCCTCGTCGACACGAGGGCGATCCAGGACCCCGATGCCTACCGGGTCTCCTTCCAGTTGCGGAACGTCCGCGCCGATCACCTCCTCCGGTGGGCGCTCTTCGGGCGCGGGCTGACGTGGGTCGTCCGCGACGGCGTCATCCTGATCACGACGCTGGACGGCGGCGCCGCGGCGCGGGGGGACCTTCGCCTCTACGCCGTCTCCGACCTCCTCACGCAGCCGCGCGACTTCCCCGCGGACGAGGCGGAGCAGTCAAGCGGGTTCACCGTCGAGGACCTGAAACAGCTCCTGACGGAGATGGTCGCCCCCGGCTCGTGGGACTCCTCCGAACGCTCCCTGGAGTCGACCCAGGGGCACATCGTCGCGGTCTGCCCGCCCGAGGTCCACGCGGCGATCGAGTACGTCCTCTCGTCCATGCGCTACCTGGCGAACTTCACCGTGACGATCGAGGCACGCGTGGTCGACCTCGGCCCCGGCGCGCTCGAGGGTGCGCCGTCGCTCGGATCCCTCGCGCCGGGCCGCGTGATCCTCTCCAAGGAGGAGGCCGCGGCGCTCCTTGCCCCGCCGGCGGGGACCGCGGAGGTCCAGGAGGCGATCCGCTTCACCTGCGTCAACGGCCAGCGGATGCACGTCGTCCTCTCCAGGTCGCGCGAGGGGCTCCAGGGGATGCTCACTCGCTGGGCCGACACGGTGGCCCACACGCGGACGGCCGAGACCGTCCTGGAGGTGCTCCCGATCCTCGCGGTCGGCCGCGACGAGGGGCTCCTCGACCTCGACGCGCGCCTGGCCGATCCGCCGACGGCCCTGGAAACGCTCGAGACGCCCTCCGGAGCGCTCCAGCTCGGATCCTCGGGGACGCGGCGGGTCCGGACGAGCGTCTCCGCGCCGAACGGCGGCGGCGTGCTCTTCGCGCTCGGCGCGCGCGAGAACCGCGTCCGCGCGCTCTTCCTGCGGGTCACCTCGAACGCCCAGCCGCTTACGGTGACCCCGGCCCTCTCGGAAACGGCCGAGCCCGTCGACGATGCGGCCCTCAAGTCGTGGAATCGTTTCCGCACGACGCCCATCAGCGTCGACCTGGACAACGCGAAGCTCGCCGAGTTCGTGCGGCGGGTGCAGGAGTCCGGCGAGATCAACTGCGTCATCGACCCGATTCTCGTCGACGACGGTTCCACCGAGTCGCCGATCCAATTCCGCGTGAAGGACGTCCCCGGCGAGCTCGTGCTCAAGCTCGTGACGCAGATGCTCGGGATTGGGTACGCCTTCCGCGACGAGGCGCTCTTCTTCACGCGTCCGGACCGCGTGGAGGAGTCGGTCGTGCAGGTGTACGACGTGCGCGACCTGATGTGGACGTTGCGGGACTATCCGGGTCCCGTCTTCGAGAAGGCCGAGGAGGCGGGGGCGTGGATGTCGCTCTCGACGGAGACGAGGGAGGCGTACACGGTGGACCAGCTCGTGGAGACGATCCGGAGGAACATCGAGCCGGCCACCTGGGATGATCCGGGCCGCGCGACGATTGTCTCCCTCTCGGGCGCCCTGTTCGTGCTGCAGGCCCCGAGCGTGCACGAGAAGATGCGCGAGTTCCTCGAAGCGGTCCGGTCGAGCCCTCCGAGGCAGGTGCATGTGGACGCGCGGGTGATCGAGCTGGACGCCTCGGTGCACGACGCGCTCGACGCGGGGGGGGGCGGGGCGCTGCCGGAGGCCTCGCGCGCGGCGATCGAGGGGGCCCTGGCGGCGGGGCAGGGGCGCGTGGCGGCGATCTGGTCGATCCTGGGCCTGAACGGCCAGCGCTTCCACGCGACGGTCCTGTCGGAGCGGGAGTACGTGGACGACTACGACGCGGACGAGAAGACGGGGGCGCCGGACCCGGTCTACAAGTTGCTGCAGTGGGGGCACGCGCTCGACCTCAGGGCGACGCTGCCGGCAGTGGCGGAGGGGAGCCTCTCGGTGGAGTTGCACGCGCAGTGCTGCGACGCGTCGGACCCGCTGCCGACGCAGCAGACGGGGGACCTGACGGTGCAGACGCCCTCGGTGGACCGGGCGAGCCTGCACACGACGGTGATCCCGGAGGCGGGGCGGACGTACCTGTTCACGCTGGGCAGCTCCGCCTCGAGCGGCGCGGACCGCCGCCGTGTGCTTCTGCTGACGGTGCAGGAGGCGAAGTAGGCGGGATGCGCGCGGGGGGAGGGGAGTCGCCCCTCCCCCGCCGGGGAACTCCGCCGGCTACTTCCCTTCCTCGGCCGCGGGGACGCCCCAGCGGATGTCGACGATCCCGAAGCCGTTCTCCGCGGTCGGGGGCGTGAGCAGTGTCTCGGCGAACAGCGTGCGCAGCTCGTCGACCTTCTGAGCCTCCCCCTCGTTCGGCAGGTAGGACACGCGGACGATCGTCGTTTCTCCGCCCTCGCGCACCGGCTCGTTCGCCGCGTCGATGTTCTCGACGGTGACCTTGCCCGAGGCCGAGAGGATCCCCTCGACGGCCCCCTCCCCGAAACTCCCCTCTTCGGCTGCGGTGAAAAGGACCACGTCGAAGCCCCCGCCCAGGGAGAGCTTCGACTCGTCGACCTCGACCGCCTCCGCGGCTGAGGCCGTCTTCAGGGCGGCCGCGATCTGGACCAGCCCGACCTGCTTCCCCTCCTTGAGCGTCACGACGAGGGCGCCTTCCGCCAGGGTCGCCTCGGCGACGCCCACGATTTTGGCGACCTCGGCCTTCACGGCGTCCTGCCGGGAGTCGGCCGGCCCCTTCAGGGGAAGGGTGACCTTGATGGACTCGGCCATCGCGCAGGCCGAGGAGAGGAGGGCGACGGCAAGGAGTGCGGCGTGTCGGGTCGGCATGAGAGTGCTCTCCACGAACCGGATCCGGAACCATGTTCTCGGACGGGGACGATACCAGGATCGCCGACCCCAGACAACGATGCGAGGCGGACCGGTGGCTTCCGAGGGCGTGGATGAGATTCGCCGGGGCTCGACCACCTCCATCCCCGCCTGGCTCGCCCCTCGCGAGCCGCTGCCGAGAATGGATCTGGCTTCCTGACGCCATGCCTTGCCGTCGGCCTCCGCGAGTCAGCACGTGCTGTGGAGGAGGAGGGCGACCTTGCTCCCCTGGCGGCGAAGCTGCCGATAGCGCGCAACGGCCTCTCCCGTGCGCAGCACCTCCACGATGACGCCCGGGAGCGCGCCAGGCGAGAGGACTTCGGGGTCCACTCGCACCGCGCCATCCCAGCCGTTCGCGATAATCAGGATCTCCGTTCCCGCGTCCACCATCTCCCGGGCCTCCTCCAGCGTCACACGGTGCGTCTTGTCCCTGAGGCCGGGCCGCCCGTCGGATCGAATCGTGACGTCAAACAGGGGAACAGGCAGCAGTCCGACGACCGTGAGGCCGAAGCGCGCGTGCGTGATGCCCCCCGGCCACAGCGCCGAAGCTGGGAGGAGGACGAGGACCGCAAGCAGCGAGCTCAACAGCGCCGACGCCGCGCGGGTCGACCGCATTCGCCTCGTGAGCCACAAGATCACCGCAACCGCCCCGACGGCGAGGAGCGCCACGGTCACCATCGCCGCCGCGACCGGGTACTCGGTCAGGTCCCTCCGCAGCGCCAGGTCCACGACGACGGCCATGGCGAGGGTGGCCAGGGCGAAGGCGACTCGAAGTGTCCTCAGACAGGCGCCGGGCGACGTCCTCTCCGCCATCCGCTACCCCCTGTCCGAGCGCTGGCGCGTGCGGAAGCGGACGGTCGGAGGCTGCTTGCGGATCCACTTGAGGTACGCGGCCAGCTCAGGCGCCGCGCGGAGCGATTCGATCGTGCGGTAGGCCGCCTCGAGCTGCCGGTGCTCGAACGTCGCGTGGACCTTGTCGTGACAGTCGCGGCAGAGGTCCGCCTGAGGAAGCTCAGCGTTTCCCGCGGTCTTCTTCCACTGCTTCTTGCGCGACTTCGGCACCAGGTGGTGCCGCGTCGTCGGCGCGGGCCTCCCGCACAGCTCGCATGGCGCGGACATGACGCTCATCGTAGGCACCATCCCCTGTCGGGACAAGCCCGCGAGTCCCTCGACGCCGGCCGTCGCCGCCTTGCGCCTACCTCGGCTTCTCCCGGAGCGCCGCCCAGCCCGGATCGCCGCGGAGCGGCTTCACGTTGTCCCTCGCATCCAGATAGGCCCTCTCCCCGCCGTGATCCAGGTACGCCTGCGCGTGCCCGAGGCCCTCGGCGACGTCCCCCTTCGCAGCGCTGGCGACCGCCAGCCAGAACTCCAGGTCGCGCAGGGTCGCCTCGCGTCCGTCCGCGTCGACGCCTTCGCCCGCGAGTTCCCGTGCTTGCGCCCCGGCGGCCGCCGCCTTGTCCCATTCGCCAAGCCAGGCGAAGGTCGCCACGCCGGCGACGGCCTGCCGGGCGCGCACGGTCCGCGCGTCGGCCAGCAGGTGCAGCTCCTCGGGCTCGAGCGCCGGCCAGAGCCCCGGCCGCGCCCTCTCGAACTCCTTCATCTCCTCGGCCGCGCGCTCCCAGTCGGAGCGGTGGATCGACACCCACGCCCGCAGCAGGTGGGCGAGGGGCCAGGGCCGGTCCTTCGTGGACTCCAAAAGGACCTGCTCGGTCATGCCGTCGTAGGTGCCGTGGTCGAACGCATCGAACCACCCCAGGAATGCGTCGTATCCGCGATCCTCCAGCGCCGGGTCCAGGCTCTTCGCCTTCGCCAGCTCCTGCCTCGCCTCGGCGAACTGCTCCTTCCCCTGGTACCTGAGCGCCTCCAGCACGTGGAACCTCGCGGAGTCGGGCTCCCGCTCGAGGAGCGCACGACAGGCCTCCTCGGCGCGGTCCTCCTCCTGCATCGAGATGAGCACGACGGCGCGCAGGACGGCGACCTCGGCCGGCTCCGGGGACGTCACGCCGCCGAACATCTCCAGGGCGTCCTCGAGCGGCTTGGCCCCTCCGTTCCATCGGTGGTCGAGGAGGAGGACCTCGCCGCGGACGAGCGCGGCGTCGGCGTCCCCCTTCGGCGCCTGTTTCCAGGCGCTCTCTGCCGCGGCCTTCGCCTTCTCCTTGTCGCCGATGTAGACGAGTCGGAGCGCCTCGAGGAGGCGCCTCCGATTCGGGTCGGGCTCCTCCTTCTTCGCAGCTTCGAGCTCCAGGGTCGTCGGGAGAGGCATCGCGCCGGCCGCGGCCCAGCGGAGCGGGTCTTTCCCGAGGCGGTCGAGGATTCCTCGAAGGCCGCTCGCGGCCTCGATCGGGCCGGGCCCGGGCGGGGGAAGGCCTCGCTGCACAGGGACCACGGGCCCGGGCGGCCCAACGGGGGGCTCCTGCCGCGGCTTCTCCCATCTCAGGAACAGGGCGACCGCGAGGAGGACGGCGGCCGCGAGGACCATCCACGGCCACCACGGCCGCCCCGCGGGGGCCGCGACCGGGGCAGGCGTCGCTGCACGCCGCCTCGCCGCGGACGGTCGGACCATCGTCGGCGCCATCGATGAGGGGTTCTCCAGCGCCATCGCGAACTCTTTCGCGTTCAGGTAGCGCTGCTCGGGCTCCTTCGCGAGGGCCCGCATGACGACCGCCTCCACCGCGGAGTCGACGGAGGGGTTCACCTTCGAGGGAGGGGTCGGGGCCTCCGAGTCGATCTGCCTCAGGACGGCCAGCGCGCTGCCGGTGAACGGAGGCCTGCCCGTCAGCATCTCGTAGAGCACCGCCCCGAGCGCGTAGACATCCGTGCGCGGCGAGATCCGCGAGGTCTCCCCGGCCGCCTGCTCGGGGGCCATGTAGCTGGGCGTTCCGAACACCGTGCCCGTCGTCGTGAGCGAGGCATCGGAGAGGTCCTTCGCCAGGCCGAAGTCGGCGACCCGCACGCGCCCCTTGGTGTCGATGAGGAGGTTGCCCGGCTTCACGTCGCGGTGCACGACGCCGGCCTCGTGCGCGGCCGCGAGCGCCCTGGCCGCCTCCGTGGCGATCCGCACGGCGCGGTCGACGGGGAGGGGGCCCTTCGCGAGCAGCTCCTTGAGCGACTGCCCCTCCACGAGCTCCATGACGAAGTAGTGGAGGCGTCCCTCATTGCCGTAGTCGAAGACGTGGACGATCCCCGGGTCCTGGAGCTTCGCGGCGAGGCGCGCCTCGCGGCGGAATCGCTGGAGCATCTCCTCGGAGGCATGCTCGCCCGCGAGCATGACCTTGATCGCGACGTCGCGCCCGAGCTCGGTGTGCCTCGCGCGCCAGACGACGCCCATCCCTCCCTGGCCGAGGGGCGAGACGAGCTCGTACTTCCCGAGCTTCTCGGGCGGGGTCCAATCCGACATGGCGGGGATTCTCACACGCGGAGGGGTGCGGATCAACCGGGACCGCGGAGCGTCCTGGTTCGGGCGTTCGCGCCCACCTCAACGCCCGCGGTAGACCTGCGCGGCCGCGGAGCGAAGCCGCTCACGCACCTCGACGGAGATCTCCCCCTTCGCGACCGTCTCCGCGATGACGATCACCGCCGAGCGCGGGAGGGCGACGAGCGCCGCTTGCGCCCCCTCGCGCTCTTCGAAGTCCTCCGAGTCGAGCCGCGCGATCAACCCTTGCACCTGGGCGTGCGTCGCCTCGTCGGGGTTCAGCCCCTCCTCGCGAAGCACCCGCGCCATCTCCTCCAGGTCCCGGGGCGGGGTCAGGTGGATGTACTCGAACGTCCTGCCCCTTCCGTGCTTCGCCTCGGCGCCGATCCGGACGATGGCGTACGTGCCCTCGGAGGTCTTCACGGCGAAGCGCTCCGACGAGGATTCGCGATCGTCGGTCTCGATCTCATCCGACCACTCCAGCTTGTCGAGCTCCTCCAGGACCTCCCGCTCTCGCTTTCCCTCGAGGTCCGGCAACCCGCGATTGCAGATCCCCGTCCGCGAGGCCAGCCTGAGGGACGACATCCCGCCTGCGCTGCTCGTGATCCAGAAGTCGCCGGATTCATGGCAGTCTGTGCCCCTCGCGAAGTCGAAGCCGTTTTGCTCCGACCAGCCGAGATCCACCTTCCCGAGCGTCCACCAGGGGAGGAACGTGGAGACCTTTGCACGGCATGCGCCCATCCCGGCCCCGTGCCTGTCCTTGGCCTCGACCACGAATTCGTACCAGCGGTTGGACCTGGACTCCGCCACCACGAAGGTGGTTTCCCGCACCGAGGAGATCACGCGCTCGGTCGCGCCGTCGCACTCCTTCACTTCGTAGGTCGCAGCCGCCGCGCAGGCCTCCCACGAGAGGACGACGTGCCCGCCCTCGACGCGTCCCACGAGGCCCGTGGGGCCGGCGGGCTCGACGTTTCCGCCCCGCTCGAGGAAGACGTAATCGAAGACGGCCTTCTCGCGGACGTCGCCCGTCTCGGGACGGATGAGCACCTTGACGTACCTGCCATCGGCGAGGCGGATCGCGAGGACGTCCCCCTCGTCGAACCTATCGAACACGGGGAGGTAGCCTCGCATCGGCAGAGCGCGGGCCTCGTCGAAGGCCTCTTGCCCCTCCCCGAGCTTCAGGATCCCGCCGCCCGGCGGGACGCGCATCCCCCAGAAGAACGGTACCCAGTCGGGATCGACGTCGTCGAGGCACCCCTTGCGGAAGCTGACGGAATAGCCGTGGTGCCGCGTGTTGGGCGCCTCGATCCGTCCGCGCCTTACGCCGGCGTCCGCCGCGAGGACGCTGGTGCACGAGGGCACGCCTGCGCCGTCCTCCGACAGGCCGCAGACCTCGATCTGGTAGCAGGCTCCGCCCTGGACGGGCGTGATGCGGGCCTCGTTCTGCTCGACCGTGACCTCCGAGAGCGCCGATCCATCCGCGCGCCAGCGCACGACGTGCCGGGCGCGTGCATCCTGGGCCCAGGTGACGTCGATGCCCCCGTCGCGGTACTGCGTCGAGAGCTCGGCCACGGGTCGGGGAAACTTGCGAGACCCGTCGTGTTGGACCTCGAAGGTGAGGCCGACAAGCTGGGGAACTCCGGATTGGTTCGCGAGCATCGCCCGCGCTCGGACGCAGAGGCCGCGCCGGGTCGACAGGACGAAGCAGAGCAGCTCCTGCCTGCTGCCGGTCGAGGGGACTACGCAGTCCTGCGCCGCGGTCGGCGCGGGGGCCTCCTCGGTCTCGATCGCAACCTGGGATACCGGTTCGATTCTCACGCCAGGATGCGGCCTCAACACGAGCGTGTCCTCGTTCTTTCGCAGGAACTGCACGTCGGCGGCGAGGCCACCCGCCTCGGGCGTGGAGAGGACGGTCGCGTGCTCGAAGTCGATCCACTGGCCGTCGAGGGCGATCACCTCGTGGCCGGTGACCCGGGAGTCGTCCGGGAAACAGAGGGTGGCGCACGCCAGGACGAACAGGAGGCAGAGCGGGGTCCGCATGGGGTCCTCCTCGCGCGAGAGACTGTGCAGGAGGGTATCACGCTGGGCCCGGCGTGGCCAGAGGGGGCGATGGGAGCCACGACCGCCGACCCGCGGTCGTCACGGGCCACCCACGCGGCCCGCTTGACGGGGGTCGCCGGGGTCCCGCCCGATTCGAGGTAGCCAGGAGGCGGGCGCGGCGTGCCGTCCGCGGATTGTCCTGGATTGGGCCTTCTGCGCCCGCGTACGATCGCCCCCTCGTCGGCATCTTCGCATCTCTCGGACGGAACTCGCGGAGGAAGCCATGCACGGACGGATCGGCCTCATCGCCGGGGTCGGGTTGCTGCTCGGCACGGTGGCCCTGCTCCACCTCTTCGCGGACGACCCCGAGGAGAAGCCCGAGCGGGGCGCGACGGTGGCGGACCCCGACGCCGCCATGCGGGACAGGCTGAAGACGATCCCCTGGGACAAGATGGAGATCCTCGTCGTCCAAGGGGAGTGCGACCACGTCGAGCTGGTCCTCGCTGCGCTCAAGATCCCGCACAAGAACATCGCCTTCGAGGGATTTCAGGGCTTGTTGACCGGGAAGAAGGCGGCCCTGCTCCAGGGCGACGAAGAGGAGCCTGGAAAGGCGGCCCCGCCCGGAGTGGAGAAGCTCGACCCGCGCAGGCACATCGTCGTGATCAACTGCACCTCGCAGGAGCTCACCGACAAGGAGGGCAAGTCCCTCGAGGCATTCGTCGCGCGGGGTGGGTACCTCCTGACCACGGACTGGTCGCTCGCGATCCTCGCGGCGGTCTTCTCCGACTACGTTCGCATGGACGAGAACGAGGTGCTGGACGACACGCACCAGGTCAAGCTCAAGGCATCCTCCTTGAAGCACCCGCTCCTCGCCGACCTGCGCAGGCCCGACGCGGCCTTCGACTGGTGGTTCGAGGGAGGGAGCTTCGCTGCGAGGGTGAAGGACAAGCGGGCGGTGACGGTCCTCGCGTTCTGTCCCGACTACGACGACACGCCGGTCGCGCTGACCTGGGAGATGGGGGCGAACGTCTCTGCCGGCGCCCGGGGCGCCCGCGGTCGCGTCCTCCACTTCGTCAGCCACCTTGAGCAGCAGGAGTTCGACGAGGACGGCGCGTACAACCTGCAGATGGCCTTCCTGAACTTCGTCAAGCTGAAGGGTCGCGACGTCGCGGGCGGGAAGTAGCGACCGCCGCTTTCGTGAGGAGATGGGACATGCCGCATCGCATCGCCCCGGCCGCCGTGGTCCTCCTGGCGTCGGTCGCGAGCGTGCTCGTGGTGTCATCGGTCGCTGCCGAGGATCGACAATTCGATGATCTGGCGAATCGAGTTCCGCTCCTGAGAGAGCGTCTGCACAGCACGCGGTGGGAGGTCCGGTACGGTCTGCTCGGGGAGTTGTACCAGAGGGACGAGGCGACAAAGCGCGCATTGGAGCTACTGGTGCGCGACGAGCATCCGATGGTCGCCAACCAGGCGCTCGTTCGATACGTCCAGGCCTTCGTGATCATCGACAAGACGCTCTTCAGGGCGTCGAGCTTCACGTACGGCCGATTCCCTCTGCCGGACCTGCCAGCAGGCGGTCCCGACAGGGCGTTGGTCGAATACTGCCTCGGAAAGAGAGACGTTCCCAAGGAGCGTCGGCCCTTCACGCACGACCTCGGACCGGTCCTGACCGTGCTCGATCCGTCGAAGGCTGATCAGGCCGACATGTACGATTCCCTGACCATCGTCGGAATCCTCGGAACCGCAGAGGACGCGAAGGCTCTGTATCCCTTCCTCGAGAGCACGAACGACTACGTCGTATGGGGGGCGGCGAAGGCCCTCCTGAGGCTCGGCGACAACGAAAAGGCTCTGGAGGCAATGGTGAGGCTCCTGAAACAGGATCCTCGGCAGCATCTCCACTACATGACCGAGGCCCTGTGCGTCCTGAAAGAAGCCCAACACCCGAGATTGAAGGAACTGGTGATCGAGGCCGTCTCTGCCCTGGAGGCAACTGAGGGAATCCAACCGAACTGGGTCAGCGAGTTCCTGCTCCAGGCCGCCGAGGTCGTGCCAGGGGTTTTGGAATGAGCCAGGGGGAGGGAGTCCAATTGCCGCGCGCGCATTTCGGTACGCGGCTCCCCGAGGGGCATTGAGGGTCAAACACGCGAGCTGCATCTCGTCCATTGGAGCTGCGCCGCCTCCGGGTGCTCCCGTGTTCCCCGTCGGATGATGCAGGACCGCCCACATCGATGTCAGAAGGCGCGGGAGCGGACTCTCCCCTCTGGCGCTGCTCCAGGAAGCTGGCTACAATGGTGCGCGGAGGTAGGATCGATGGCCACTTGTGTGACGTTTCGAGTCGAGACCGATCGCGAGGATGACGGCCGGTGGATCGCCGAGATCCCCGATCTTCCGGGCACACTCGCGTATGGAAACACGTCTGGACAGGCGATCCTTGCCGCCAAGGCCCTCGCCTTGCGGGTGCTCGCCGAGCGTCTTGACGCGGGCGAGGCCGTGGGCGATCTCGAGAGCGTTGCTTTCATCACGTCGTGAGCAACTGGCCCGCAACCAAGGCGCGCCGCGTCTTCGCAGCCTCTTGCGAATCGGCTGGTCCGTCAAGCGGAGCAGCGGATCGCATCGAACGCTCGCCCGTGCCGGCTGGGAGGACGTCACATTCGCCTTCCATGACGAGGCCGAAATCGGCCCCCGCATGCTCTCCCGAATCGCCCGACTGACGGGCCTTCGCCCCGAAGACCTGTAGCCCTCTCGGGGCGAACCGGGTCGCGTCCGAGGGTGAGCAGGACGTCCAGTCGCGGCCGCCGCAGCGCACGCGACCGGGAGTGGAGTTCCAGGTCGGCGCAGGAATCGGGCAGCCATGCAAGCGGGGCCCTGGCACCGGGACTGGCATTCCTGGGCGCGCGTCCGCCGCGCATGCACGCCGGACGTCGCTTCCTGCCTCGCCCCGCCTCCAGTCATGTCTGGCGCCGCCCTTGCATCCTCGCGTGAGCGGCCCCGTGTTGCTTGCGGGGCCCGCGAGGGGAGGCTATCCTGCGCTCGATGCCCGCACTCCGCTGCTATCACTGCGGGACCACGCTCGAGAGCGCCTCCCTCCGCTGCCCCTCGTGCCTCGCCCCCCTCCAGCCGCGCCTTCTCGAGAAGACCGCCGCGATCCGCGACATCCTCCAGCAGGTCGAGACCCTTCTCTGGCGAGGCGACATCGAGGCGGACCTCGCCGCCGAAATCTCGCGCTTGTGCCACGAGCGTATCCGCGCGCTGGTCGGCCCGCAGGCGCGGCCCCAGGAGGTATTGTCCGCCACCTCGCCGCCCCCTCCGCCGCTCGCGACGGACGACATCCCCTTCGCACGGCTCGCCGTAGATGTGGAGCCCCCTTCGTCCGCGTCCACCCCCGCGCCCGCGCCCCCGCCCCCGCCCGCGCCCCCCGAGTCCGTGTCCGTGCCCGCCGCGCCCGTGCCCGACGCGCCCGTGCCCGACGCGCCCGTGCCCGACGCGCCCGTGCCCGCTCCCGCACCCGTGCCCGCTCCCGCACCCGTGCCCGCACCCGTGCCCGCACCCGTGCCCGTGCCCGCACCCGTGCCCGCTCCCGCACCCGTGCCCGCACCCGTGCCCGTGCCCGATCGCCGCCCCGTCTCCCCTCGCATCGCCCGGTACCTTGGCCGACCCGAGGACTCCGAGGAGCCCCCCGATCTCCCCGTCCCCCCCAGCCTCTGGGACGAGAAGGTCAAGCCCTTCCTCCGCGACACCTACCTCTGGTTCCTCGGCGCCTTCCTCGTCGTCGCCGGCTCCCTCTACATGGTCGTGACCACCTGGTCCTCCATGTCGGGGACCACCCGGCAGCTTGTCGTCCACGGCGGCCTCCTCGGCCTCGCCCTCGGCTGGTTCGCGCTGGGCAGGCTCGCCGACAAGCGCCTCGGCCTCGACATGGCCGCCAAGGTCTTCTACGGCGTCTTCCTCGCCGGCGGCCCTCTCCTCGTCCTCGTCGCGGGGCAGATCCTCCCCGACAACCGCCCCCTCGGCGGCGCGATGGCCGCCGTCTCGCTCCTCGTCTTCGGAGGCCTCGGCGGCATCGCCCTTGCGCGCTTCGATCGCTCCCTCGCCTGGGCCACCTCGATCGGCTACGCCCTCCTCTGTGCCACGCAGCTCGCGCCCCCATTCCTCGTCTCGGACCCCTCCCCGCAGTACTTCCGCGCCTGCGCGTACGGCGCCTCCGCCCTCTTCCTCCTCGCGGGGCTCCTCCCCGCAGGACGCCTCTTCCCCGGCGGCGTCCGCGCCGCCCACGGCGGGAGCTGGCTCCACCTCGTCCTTCTCGGCTACGCCCTCCTCGCGCTCGTCGCGCACCTGTACGTCGAGGCCTCCGTCCAGCACCTCCGCGCCTCCGAGACCTGGATCGCGGCCGTCGCGGCGATCGCCGCGCTCCTCCTCGTCGAGCTGGAGCGCCGCGTCGCCCGCCGCGAAGGCCACGAGCCGCGCGTGACGCCCCTCGGCTTCCTCGGGGCCTGCCTCGCCGTCCTTGCCATCCTCCTCGGCCTCCGCGACTACGACGACCTCCTCGGCGCCTGCGTCGGGGCGACCGCGGTCTTCGGTCTCGCGGCGCGCGAGCACCGCAAGGCCTACCTCCTTGTGATGTCGCTCCTCGCGAGCTTCGTCGCCTACGGCCTCGCCTGGCGTGTCTCGCCCGACCTCGCCCTCCGCGTGCGAGACGGCTTCGCGGTGTGGCTCGGCTACGCCCGCGGCGCCGACCTGCCCTGGAGCTACCTCGCGCTCGCCTTCCTGCCGTACCTCGCGGGCACGACGTTCGTGGCCGGTCGGTACCGCGACTCCGCCCCCCCGCTCGCGGCGAGCTCGATCACGTGGCTCTGGCTCGTCTCGATCGGCGTCTCGTGCGTCGCGACGCTGGCGGGAGGGGACCCGCGGGCAGGCCTCCTCGCCCTCCCCGCGTGCGCCGCGATCGCCCTGGCCGGCGGCCAGAGGCTCGCGCGCGTCGAGCTCCTCTTCCTCGCCTGCGCGCAGACGGCCGCGTTCGCGTGGATGGCGTGCGAGCGGCTCCGCTGGCCGCTGGAGACGAAGGCGCTCGTCTTCGCGGGCCTGGGCGCGACGTACCTGGCTGGGGCCGCGGTCCTGCGCCGCCGCGACGAGGAGCACCTCCTCGGCCGCGCGCTGTGGGGGTCAGCGAACACGCTGCAGGTCCTGCTAGCGGCCGCGCTCGTCTTCATCTACGTCACGAGACTCAACCCGACGTCCGGGTGGGCGCTCCTGGCCTACGCAGCCCTCGGGACACTTCTCGCGCTCGCCGGCGCGGGGCCCGTGCCGTGGCACGGCGCGATCCTCGCGCTCGCCGGTGCGGCCTTCACATGGACCAGGCTCCGCTGGCCCGGCGACGCCGACGCCGTCGTCGCCTGCGCGGTCGCCATCGGGTTCGCGCTTCTCGGTCTCGGCGTGCTGCTCTTGAAGGCGATCCGCGGGGAGGAGCGCCGCGAGCTGTTCGCCGGGCCCCTCCCGGGCTATGCGGTCCTCGCGACGACCGGGGCGTGCCTCGGGGCCGCACGGCTCGCCGCGGAGAGGGGGATTACGGCGAATCTCCTCTGGATCATCGCCGCGGGGGCCGTGAGCTACCTCCTCGCCGCGGCCACGGCCGGCCGGCGTGCGCTCACCTACGCAGCGCTCCTCGTCGTGGCGGTCGACCTGACGCTCGCGCTCCGGTTCCACGCTCCCGGGTCGAACCCCGCCATCTACGGAGCCGTGCTCGCCGGCTACGCGCTCCTCCTGGCGATCGCCTCTTCGGCCACCGCGCTCTGGCGCGATCGCGAGGGAATCTTTGCGACATGGTTCGGGCCGCTCGGCCCGTTCGCGCTCTCAGTCGCCTCGGTCGTCGGCGTCGTGTCGCTCGTGGCGCGGGTCGGGCAGGTCGCCGCGCCGCCCTCGTGGCTCGGCGCGGGCTTCGCGTCGTGGTTCCTCTGGACGCAGCTCGCCCTGGTCGCGGCGAACGTGGTGATGTCGGTGGCGCCCGGGGCGTGGCGGGAGGGGAAGGGCCTCGCCGTGGCGATGGGCGTGCTCGCGCTCGTCCTCTCCGTGGTGGGCGCGCTCGACCGCGCCGCGGCCCCGAACGCGGCGTACGCGTTCGCCTTCGCGCTCCTCTCCGGCGGGCTTGTCTTTCTGGCCCCGCTCGCGAAGGACGCAAGCGACGCGGTCCGCCGCGGCGGCCTGGTCCTCTGGGTCCTCGCGTTCGTCGTGGGCGCCGTGGCGTGGAACGGCGCCGCGACGGACACGGAGCAGGCCGGGCTCCTCGTCGGCGGCGTGGTGCTCTCGCTCGTGGCGTTCCTCCTCTCGGAGACCGGCGGCCTCGTGTGGGTCTACGCGGGCTTCGTGCCGCTCACTCTCGCGCTCGACCTCTGCCTGGGGCGCCGCCTGCTCGGCCTGGAGGACGTCCACCAGCCGCTCCTGCTCCTCGCCCTGGCGAACGTCTACGCGATGCTCGCGACCTGGACCCGAGGCTCGCACGAGGGGTTCTCGGAGGCCTCCGATCGCGTCGGCGGGCTGCTGACGACCGGCGTCGCGATCTTCGGCCTCGGCCTGTGGGTGGCCGAGGCGGTCTTCCACCCGGCGTGGTTCCTCGACCGTCCCGAGCTGCACGTCGGGAGCGCGGCGCTCCTCGCGGCGACGGCCGCGCGACTCGCCGTGAAGCGGCCCACGCCGCGCTCAGTCGAGCTGCTTCTGCTGGCGGTGGGGCTGGTGGCCGCCTACCTCGCGCCGATCAACCGCCTCCTGTCCGGCGGAGAGGGCCGCGAATTCGTGCTGCCCGACATCGAGCTTGCGCTGTTGGCGGTCGGGGGCGCGTACGCGCTCCGCCTCGCGCGCGGCGCGGAAGAGGGGACCTTCCTGCGGGCGATCGCGGGGTCGGCGGGCAGATGGAACACGTGCTTCGCCTGGATCGCGATCGGCCTGACGAGGTTCGCGCTCCCCTCCGAGCAGGCGGACCTCTCGACGCCGATTACGATGTTCCTGACGACGTGGTTCTTCTTCCGCGACGCGATGGACCGCGAGCGGCCTGGGCTCGCGTGGGTCTACTCGGGGAACCTGTTCCTCGCGATCCTGCTGTCCTGGGGCTGGCAGCGGCGCGTCTACGGGCAGCTCCTGCCGCCGGGGACGATGCTCCCGCTTGCGGCGATCACGGTCCTCGCATACGCGCTCTTCCTTCTCTATCGATCGGAGCGCCTCCTGACGCTGCCGGAGGGTGAGTTTCGCCACCGCCTGGGTCGCGAGCACGTCCGGATCGCTCACGTGCTGGCGTTCGCGGTGGTGGGGATGCAGTGCGCGGCGTACCTGATCATCGATCAGCCCGCGGCGGAGCTCCTGGACTACCTGCCTCCCGTGGCGGCGCTCCTGCTGCTCGCGGGGATGTCACACGCCGCGGTGTCGGCGGACCGGGCGTACTTCCTCTTCCTGGCGCAGGCGCTCGGGCTGGCGACGTGGGTCTTCGTGAGGGCGCGAACCGAGGTGCTCGGGTTCGCCGAGGGGTACGACGCGCACGCGATGATCGTCTTCGGCGCGACGGCGCTCCTCGCGGGGATGTTCGCGGAGCCCTCGAAGTCGCTGCGGCAGGCGCTGGCGGTCTCGGCGGGGATCTGGCCGCTCGTGGGGGCCTGGTTCCTGCGCGACGCCCGCCTGGGGACGACGGCGGGGTTCCTGCTGCTGGCCTCGGTGCACTACGCGCTCGCGGCGGTGGTCTGGAGGAACCTGGGAGTAGGGTACCTGGCGGGGGCCCTGTTCAACGCGGGGTTGTGGACGTTCTGGATCGACCGGCACCAGATCGATCCGCAGTATTACGGGATCCCGTTCGGCCTGACGGTGATCGGCTTCGCGGAGCTGAACAAGAAGGAGCTGGACGAAGCGGGCCTCGGCGTGGCGCGCTCGTTCGGGCTCCTGTGCCTCTACGGTTCGAGCGCGTACCAGGTCCTCGTGTACGGGGACCTGGTGTACGCGGGGGTGCTGGGGCTCCTCTCGCTGATCGGCGTGGTCGCTGGGCTCGCGCGCGAGGAGCGCTCGTACGTCTACTTCGGCACGGCGTTCCTGGTGCTGGACGTGCTCGCGCAGCTCGTGCGGATGGGGCTGAAGCTGAACATCGTGGTGCCGCTGGCGATCATCCTGCTGGGCGGCGCGATCCTGGGCCTCTCGCTCTGGGCGGCGGCGCGCAAGAAGCGTCGCGAGGAGGAGGCGAAGCGGGCGGAGTGACGTCCGCCAGGGCGTCGGGGCGCCTGCCGAGCGGGCCTACCTCCCCGTGGGGGCGCGCTTGTCGGTCTGGCGCTGGCGCGAGGCGTCGAACGCCGCGTTCTGGTCCTGGACGTTCTGCTGCGCGGCGCCCTTGGCCTGGTTGGCGGCGTCCCCGGCCTTGTCGAGCACCTGGTCGGCCTGCTTCTTCCCGCCGTGGAAGTACCACCACGCGGCCCCCAGGCCGACGACGACGGCGACGACGATCCCCAGGATGTGGTTGAGCTTGGCCTTGCCCGAGCGTGGGTTGCTGGTCATCGGCGGGGTCCTCCTCTGCGTCCTCTTGGTACGGCGGGCATGATATCCGCCCGTGCCGCTCGTTCCCAGCCTCTTTCGGGCTTGTCGTTGCCCGTTGGGATGCGTACCATGCGCGACATGAGAGCACTTCGCTTGAGGAACGGCAGCCTGGCGCATCGGGAGGGCGGGGAGATCCTCTACCCCGAATCGGACGGGAGGCCAATGGCAGAGACGGACGAGCACCTCGAGCAGATGTTCTACCTGATCTCGGCGTTGAAGCTGTGGTTCGAGAGGCGCAGTCGCATCTATGTCGCCGGGAACAACCTGATCTACTACCGGCAAGGGGACCCGAGACAGCGGATCAGCCCCGACGTCTACGTGGTCAAGGACGTCGAGAAGCGCCGCCGGCGCGTCTACAAGGTGTGGGAGGAGAAGAAGTCGCCCTGCGTCGTGATCGAAGTCTCAAGCAAGGGAACGCGGCGAGAGGACCTGGTCACGAAGTTCCGGCTCTACCGAGACGTCCTCGGGGTGAAGGAGTACTACATCTACGATCCGCTCCGCGAATACCTGCCGGGTCGGATGAAGGCCTGGGAGCTTCGTCGTGGCGTATACGTCGAGCAGCCCATCGAGGGGGACCGCATCAAGAGCCCCTCGCTGGGGCTGTTCCTCGTGGATACGGGGGCCATGCTCCGCCTCGTGAACCCGCGGAATGGCGAGGAGCTGCCGACGCACTCCGAGGAGGCGATGGCCCGCCGAGATGCCGAGGCGGAGGTCAGGCGCCTGCAGAAGGAGCTCGACCGGATTCGGAGGCGTAGCTCCGGGAGCCGCGCAGGACGGTAGGAGCGCCCCAGGGGGCAGTCACTGTCCCTGTCCGACCTGGAGTTCCCCGATCAGCCCGCCGATGCGGTCCAGGACCGCCGGCGTGTCTACGACGACGATCTGGTTGCCCTCCCTGACGTAGTCCAGGCGACCGAGCGTCTTGGGCGACTCTGCCGCGTCGACGTGCCGGGTGAGCATGTACCTGAGCGCTTCCACGAGGTTGATCCCCTGGGCGGGATCGCGGAGCGGCCGACCGCCCATGTGGTCCGTGTGAATGTACGCCTCCAGCCACTCAGGCGGCCTGAGGGCCCCAAGCGGGAAGACCCGCGCCTCCATCCGGGGCTGCGTGTCCCGGCCGACCACGAGGCAGTCGAAGCCCTCCTGGACCATGCCGTAGCCCGTTTCTCTGACGAGTTTTGAGAGCGCCGCATTCCACTGCCATTTGACGAAGGCGAGCGAGACTTCGCCCTTCACGTCTTGGGCGACGGCCGCTTCGTAATCACCGTGCGCCGCAAGCGTACGAATGGCCTCTGCCAGGTCCGTGTGCACGAACGCGAGCGTTACGGGTTCCGGTCGCCGGACCAGCAGTCGGATGCCATCCTCACGGACGACGCATCCCGCCGACATCGCGGCGATCTCCGCCGCGAGTCTCCATGGACAGCCGCGGTAGTCGACGGAGACCCGGTCTTCGATCCCTGGGGCGAGGACGATCTCTCGCCGGGCCTCCAGGGAGATCCGCTCCAGGACGACGCGGAGCGACGTGTCGCGAAACTCCGCGGTGACGCACGCGTGGTGGTGATGGCGCACCATGGGAGCCGCGCACTGGTGGCGCGGGGAGGCACAAGAGAGCGGCGGCAGCCAGATGGAGGCGCAGAGAAGCAGCGGCCAGCGTTTCATCGACATCCCCCCTCGAGCACCGAAATTTGCACCCGTCAGGCCAGCGGACGCCAGAGAAACAGCTTCCCGCCTCCCGTGCCCGCAATGTGAAATGTGAGATGCAAGATGCCCAATGTGAAATCGCCGTGCCCATCGCCGACGATTTCACATTGGGCATCTTGCATCTCACATCTCACATTGCGCGGCCGCCGCCGGGATCGTTGACTCCCACTGGGGCCGGGGGTAGAGTGCCCCGTCCGAGGAGGGAATCGTGCCCGGTCACCTCGTACCCCTGGCCTTCTGGATCTTCCTCATCGTCGCTACCGGCGCCGGGATGATCGGGATTTCCGCCCTCCTGGGCCCCCGCCTGCGCCGCAGGGAGAAACTCGAGCCGTACGAGTGCGGCGTGCCCCAAATGGCGGGAAGCCGCGACCGGTTCCCCGTGAAGTTCTACCTCGTCGCCATCCTCTTCATCCTCTTCGACATCGAGACGGTCTTCCTTATCCCGTGGAGCGTCGTCTACAAGGGACTCGGCGTGGCCGGGTTCGTGGAGATGCTCGTCTTCATCGGGATCCTCGGTTTTGGACTCTGGTACATATGGAAGCGCGGGGCTCTGGAGTGGGAGTAATGTCGGGCCTGCCCGACATCCTCCTCACGCAGATCGACAAGCTCGTCGCGTGGGCGCGGAAGAACTCCCTCTGGCCCATGCCGTTCGGCACCGCCTGCTGCGCCATCGAGATGATGGCCACCCTCTCCTCCCGCTACGACCTCGCCCGCTTCGGCGCCGAGGTCATCCGCTTCTCGCCGCGCCAGGCCGATGTCATGATCGTGAGCGGCCGCATCTCCATCAAGATGATGCCCGTCCTCACCAAGATCTGGGAGCAGATGCCCGAGCCCAAGTGGTGCATCTCCATGGGCGCCTGCGCCTCCTCAGGCGGAGTCTTCGACACCTACACGCTCATTCAGGGGGTCGACCAGTTCATCCCCGTCGACGTCTATGTCCCCGGATGCCCGCCACGCCCCGAGAGCCTCATCGACGCCATTCTCAAGATCCAGGAGAAGATCGACAAGCGCCAGCCCTCCGCCGCTGAAGTCTGGGCCGAGGACTTGAAGGCCAAGGCGCCCCCGAAGGCATCCTAGATGGACTACGCCCCCCTCCAGGCACGATTCCCAGGCGGCGTGCTCGCCCTCCAGAAGGAGTGCGGGCAGGACGCCCTCGACGTCGCCCGCGACGCCGCCCATGACGTCCTGCAGGCCCTCAAGGACGACGGGTTCGACATGCTCGTCGACGTCTGCGGCGTCGACTACCTCAAGCTCGATCGCACCGAGCGCTTCGCCGCCGTCTATCACCTCCTCAACACGAAGACGCTCGACCGCGTCCGCGTCAGGGCCTACGTTCCCGAGAGCGACCCGCGCGTCCGCACCGCAAGCGACCTGTGGCCCGCCGCGGGTTGGGCCGAGCGCGAGGCCTTCGACCTCTACGGGATCGTCTTCGAGGGGCACCGCGACCTGCGGCGCATCCTGATGCCCGACAGCTACACCGGGCACCCGCTCCGGAAGGACTACCCCTTGAAGGGCCGAGGCGAGCGCGAGGACTTCCCCAGGTACGAACCGGTGGAGAACGTCTGACGATGGCCGTCGCGACGGGCGAGCTCACGACCAAGACGATGCTCCTCAACATGGGGCCGCAGCACCCGGCCACCCACGGGACGCTGCACCTCAGGATGGAGCTCGACGGAGAGCGGATCGTCAATTGCATCCCCGAAATGGGCTACCTCCACACCGGCTTCGAGAAGCTCGGCGAGTACCGCTCGTACAATCAGTTCGTCGTCGTCACCGACCGGATGAACTACATCTCGCCGCTCAGCAACAACATCGGCTACTCGATCGCCGTCGAGGAGATGATGGGCGTCGAGATCCCCCCGCGCGCCAAAGTCCTCCGCGTCATCCTCGCCGAGTTGTCGCGCGTCGCCGATCACGTCTTGTGCGCGGGGCTCCAGGGGATGGACCTGGGCGCCTTCAGCGTGATGCTGTGGGCCTTCGTCGAGCGCGAGCGCCTCTACGACATCTTCGAGTGGGTCACCGGCGCCCGACTGACGACCAGCTACACCCGCGTCGGCGGCCTCGCCCGCGACGTCCCGCCCGGGTTCGTCGAACGCGTCCGCGCCGTCTCGAAGAAGGTCGGCGACGTCGCCGACGAAATCCAGCGCATGCTCGCCGACAACCCGATCTTCTGCGAGCGGACGAAGGACGTCGGGACCTTCACCCCCGAGCAGTGCATCGCGTGGGGCCTGACGGGCCCCCTCGCGCGATCCGCCGGTGTGAAGAACGACGTCAGGCGCGACCGCCCGTACAGCGGCTACGAGACCTACGAGTTCGACGTCGTCACCCGCACCGAGGGGGACTGCTGGGCCCGCTTCATGGTCCGCCTCGAGGAGATGCGCCAGTCGCTGCGGATCATCCGCCAGGCCCTGGATCGCGGCATCCCCGAGGGGCCGGTGATGGCCCTGACCAAGAAGGTGAGCCTCCCGCCGAAGGACGCCGTCTACCGCAGCATCGAGGGGCTCATCCACCACTTCAAGCAGATCATGCCCGGGAAGGGGCACGGCGTGCACCCCGCCGCGGGCGAGTACTACTCGTCGACGGAGGCGCCGAACGGCGAGCTGGGCTTCTTCCTCGTGAGCGACGGATCGGCGAACCCGTACCGCCTGCGGATCCGCCCGCCGTCGTTCTACGCCTACCAGGCGCTGCCCGAGATGCTCCGCGGGAGGATGCTCTCCGACGTCGTCGCGATCCTCTCGAGTCTGAACGTCATCGCCGGGGAGCTGGACCGCTGATGATCGCCTTCAAGCCCGACACGCAGAGCGAGTTCGAGTGGCTCCTGACGCGCTATCCGACAAAGCGCGCGGCGCTCCTGCCGACGCTCCGCCTGGTGGAGCGCGACTTCGGCGAGGTCTCGAACGAGGGCCTCCAGTACGTCGCGAAGCTCCTCGACATGTCGCCGGCGACGGTGTACGGCGTGTTCACCTTCTACACGCACTTCCGCCGGCCGGGGACGGGGAAGTACCACCTGCAGGTCTGCGCGACGCTCCCGTGCGCGCTCTGCGGCGGGCGCGAGATCGTGAAGCACCTCGAGAAGCGCCTCGGGATCCGCTGCGGGCAGTCGACGAAGGACGGGAAGTTCACGCTGTCGAAGGTCGAGTGCCTGGCGAGCTGCGGGACGGGTCCCGTCGTGCAGGTGAACGACGACTACGTGGAGAACCTGACGATCGAGAAGCTCGACCAGCTCATCGATCGCCTGGAGAAGCGATGAAGTACGAGCGGGTGCTCACGAAGTACGAGGGGAACCCGGACGGGCCCAAGGTCGACTTCTACGAGTCGCACGGCGGGTACGAGGCGGCGCGGAAGGCCCTCGCCCTGCCGCCGGCGGAGGTGCTCAAGACCGTCAAGGACAGCGGGCTGCGCGGGCGCGGCGGGGCGGGGTTCCCGACGGGGATGAAGTGGTCGTTCGTGCCCCCGCCCGACGGGAAACCGCGGTACCTCGCGGTGAACGCCGACGAGAGCGAGCCGGGGACCTTCAAGGACCGCGTGATCATCGAGTGGGACCCGCACGCCATCATCGAGGGTTCGATCATCGCGGCCTGGGGCGCCCAGCTCACCGACGGCTACATCTACATCCGCGGCGAGTTCGCCCACGGCGCGAAGGTGCTGAAGAAGGCGATCGACGAGGCGTACCAGAAGGGGTACCTCGGGAAGGGGATCTTCGGGACGAAGTTCGACTTCGAGTTGACGCTCCACCGCGGCGCGGGGGCGTACATCTGCGGCGAGGAGACCGGGATGCTCACCTCGATCGAGGGGGGGCAGGGGTATCCCAAGATCAAGCCGCCGTTCCCCGCGGTGTCGGGGCTGTTCAAGCGGCCGACCGTGGTGAACAACATCGAGACGCTCGCGAACCTCCCGCACATCGTGACGAAGGGCGCCGCGTGGCACAAGTCGATCGGGACGGAGAAGAGCCCGGGGCTCAAGCTGTTCAGCGTCTGCGGGCACGTGAAGCGGCCGGGGAACTACGAGGTGCCGCTCGGGATCCCGATGAAGGAGCTGATCTACGACCTCGCGGGGGGGATCCGCGGGGATCGGAAGCTGAAGGCCGTGATCCCAGGAGGGTCGAGCGCGCCGGTCCTGACCGCCGCGGAGGCGGAGAAGATGACGATGGACTACGAGGCGCTCGCGGCGGCGGGGTCGATGCTCGGGAGCGGCGGCGTCATCGTCATGGACGAAACGGTCTGCATGGTGGACGCGCTCCTGAACCTCGCGAAGTTCTACCACCACGAGTCGTGCGGGCAGTGCACGCCGTGCCGCGAGGGGTGCGGGTGGACGGAGAAGATCCTCGATCGGATCGAGGACGGCCACGGGCGGCAGGAGGACCTCGACCTGCTGCTCGACATCGCGGGGAACATGCGCGGGAAGACGATCTGCGTCTTCGCAGACGCGCTCGCGATGCCGATCCAGAGTTACGTGCCGAAGTTCCGTGACGAGTTCCAGTTCCACATCACGAACAAGGACTGCTACGCGCAGGCGATGACCCGCGCCGCGGCGGCCACTGTGGAGTCGCGCCAGTAAGGGCGCGGGGGGGGGACGCCCGTAAGGGCGTCACGACGTGACGATGGCGAAATTCAAGATCGACGACCGGGAGTTCGAGGCGCCTGTGGGGACGAACGTCCTCCAGTTCGCGCTCGACCACGGGGTCGAGGTCCCCTACTACTGCTACCACCCGGGGCTCTCCGTCGCGGGGAACTGCCGGATGTGCATCGTGAAGGTCATGAGCGGGCCGCGCCCGGCGCTCATGTCGTCGTGCACCATCCCGGTGACCGAGGGGCTCGTCGTCGACACGAAGTCCGCCGACGTGAAGAAGGCCCGCGAGTCCGTCCTGGAGTTCCAGCTCATCAACCACCCGCTCGACTGCCCCGTCTGCGACCGCGCGGGGGAGTGCTGGCTCCAGGACTACAGCTTCGCCCACGGCAGCGACCACTCGCGGTTCAAGGAGAACAAGGTCCAGAAGCACACCAAGGACCTCGGGCCCCTGATCAAGATCTGGGGCAACCGCTGCATCGTCTGCACCCGCTGCGTGCGGTTCTGCCAGGAGGTCACGGGCACCAGCGAGCTGACCGTCGTGAACCGCGGCGACCGCTCCGTGATCGACGTCTTCCCCGGCATCCCGATCGACAACCCGATGTCGCTCAACGTCGTCGACATCTGCCCCGTGGGCGCGCTCATCAGCAAGGATTTCCTCTACAGCGCCCGCGTCTGGCACCTCGACGGCGCCGACAGCCTCTGCGCGAGCTGCTCGCGAGGCTGCAACGTCCGCGTGGACGTCCTCGAGGACGAGGTGAAGCGCCTCGTCCCGCGCCGCAACGACCCCGTGAACGGCCATTGGATGTGCGACGAGGGGCGCCTGAACTACAAGTACCCGACCGACGCGAAGCGCCTCCGCGAGTTCCGCCGCGCGGGCGACGACGGGAGGAAGGCCTCGTTCACCGGCGTGATGGCCTCGCTCTCGGAGCGGTTCCAGGAGGTGAAGCGCGCGGGCGGGGCGGTCGTCGGCGTCTGCTCGGCGTGGATGACGAACGAGGAGCTGTGGCTCTTCAAGAAGCTCGTCGTCGAGGGCCTCGGTGCGAAGGCGGTCGGGTGCCTGGTGAAGCCCGACGGCGCGGCCTACAAGGCCCAGAACGGCTTCCGCATCGAGGCGGACCGTAACCCGAACCGCCGCGGCGTCGAGGCGGTCCTCGGGAAGGACGTCCTCGAGAACGGCCTCGAGAAGGTCATCCGCGTCTTCAAGCACGAGGAGGTCGCCCTCGCCTACGTGGCGAACGGGATCCCGGGGTTCGCGGGGCCGAGCTACCTCGTCGAGGCCCTCCGCTCGGCGAAGACGAGCGTCCTGCAGGACATCCACGACGGCCCGCTCGCGGCCGCGGCGCAGGTGGTCCTGCCCGGCGCGACGCCGTTCGAGAAGGACGGGACGTTCGTCAACGTGGACGGGCGCCTCCAGCGGCTGCGCGCCGCTTGCGACCCGCCTGGGCAGGCGACGCGCGACCTCGAGATCTACCAGGCGCTCCTCCGGGGGCTCGGCGCGACCGACCCGGTGGTGAGCGCCGAGGGCGTGTTCCGGAAAATGGCCGAGGAGGTCCCCGCCTACTCGGGGATGACCTACCGCCAGATCGGGACCCAGGGGGCGATGCTCACCGCCGCGGCCGCCCCTGCAGGAGCCGCGAACGCATGATCCTGGACCTCATCAAGACCGTCCTGATCTACGCCGGCCTGATGAACGTCGTTCCCGTGCTCGTCTACGCGGAACGCAAGATCAGCGCCGACATCCAGGACCGCATCGGGCCCAACCGCGTCGGGCCGTGGGGGATCCTCCAGCCGATCGCCGACGCGATCAAGTTCTTCTTCAAGGAAGACATCATCCCCCTCAACGTCGACAAGGTCCTCTACGTCCTCGCCCCTTTCTTCGCCTTCGCCCCCGCCGCCGTGGCGTTCGCCGTGATCCCCGTCGGGAACGCCGTCCAGATCGGCGGACAGCTCGTCCGCCTCCAGGTCGCCGACCTGAACGTCGGCGTCCTCTTCATCTTCGCCGTGGGCGCGATGAACGTGTACGGCATCGCCTTCGGCGGCTGGGCCTCCAACAACAAGTTCTCCCTCCTCGGGGGGCTGCGCAGCTCCGCCCAGATGATCAGCTACGAGATCCCGCTCGGCCTCGCCCTCGTGAGCGTCCTCATGACCGCGGGGTCGGTCTCGCTGAACGACATCGTCGACAAGCAGACCGCGGCGTGGTGGGGCGTCATCCCGAAGTGGAACCTCTTCTACCAGCCGCTCGGGTTCGTCATCTTCCTCGTGGCCGCGTTCGCGGAGACGAACCGCCTGCCGTTCGACCTCCCCGAGTGCGAGCCCGAGCTCGTCGGCGGGTACCACACCGAGTACTCGAGCATGAAGTTCGCGTTGTTTTTCATGGGCGAGTACGTCGCGATGGTCGTGATGTCGTCCCTCCTCGTGACGCTCTTCCTCGGCGGGTGGCACTTCCCGGGGATGGACCCGCACTCGTATACCTGGATCTCCGCGGCGCTGTCCGTGGGGGTCTTCGCGGCGAAGGTCGGCATCGTGCTCTTCTTCTTCATCTGGGTCCGCTGGACGCTGCCGCGCTTCCGGTACGACCAGCTCATGAAGCTCGGCTGGCAGGGGCTCGTGCCCCTGGCGATGCTGAACATCATAGTCACCGGCGCCGTGCAGATGATGACGAGGTAGATGGACCTCGTACGGTTCGCCCTCGCGTCGTTCTCCGCCTCCCCACTGCGGACGCTCGAGTACGAGCGGCTCGTCGGGTTGGGGCTCTCCGGCCGGGTCCTGGACTACACCGGCGGCGCCCGCTCGGGGTATCGCGCGCTCCTCCCCGCATGCCGGATCGCGTCCGTCGATATGGACCGTTCGTTGCTGCCGACGGTCATCGCCGACCTGACGCGCCTGCTCCCCTGGCGCGACGAGGCCTTCGACGTCGTCACCTGCCTGTCCTGCCTCGAGCACCTCCCCGACTACGAGTCGCCGATCCGCGAGGCGCGCCGCGTGCTGCGTCCCGGAGGGAGGCTCGTCCTCTGCTCCCCGTTCCTCTACCCGATCCACGGAGTGCCGGACGACTACTGGAGGCTCTCGGCATCGGCGCTCAGGCGGGTCCTCGAGCGCTGCGGCCTCCACATCACGAGCCTCGACCCGGTGGGGAAGGGGGTCTTCATCGCGGCGTACTCGCTCCTCTTCAACGCGATCCCGCGCCTGGCCCGCCCGCTCTTCGCGGCGGGGGCCTGGGTCCTGGACGGATCCTGCTCCGCGGTCTCTGCGAGGTTCCGCTCGGCCTACGGGGCGGAGAAGTACCCACTCGCCTTCTTCGTCGTGGCGGAGAAGCGGTCGCTTGCCAGCCCGGCGGGGGAGTGATAGAGTGACGCCGCGATGATCGAAGAGAAGAGCTGGTTCGACAAGACCGTCGGCGAGGTGGCGAGGGGGCTCGCGGGCACCCTCCGCCACATGCTGCCGAGCCACCCCACGTTCACCACGCAGTACCCCGAGGAGAAGCTCCCCGTCCCGCCCGGGTACCGAGGGGAGCACGTCCTCAAGACGGACGAGCAGGGGCGCGTGAAGTGCGTCGCCTGCTTCATGTGCGAGACGGTCTGCCCGGCGGAGTGCATCAAGATCGTCGCGGGCCCGTCCCCCTGGCCCGATCGCGAGAAGTTCCCCGCGGTCTTCGAGATCGACATGCTGCGCTGCATCTACTGCGGCATGTGCGAGGAGGCCTGCCCGGTCGACGCGATCGCCCTGACCGGGGTGTACAACGTGGTCTCCCAGAGCCGCCAGGAGAAGATCTACGACCGCGAGAGGCTTCTGAAGAACGCGCCCCAGTCGCTGCACAAGTACGACCCGGCGCTCTCCAGCCAGGTCCGCTATCCCCTCCCGTCAGCCGGCGGCCACTAGCCCTCGCGATTTCCGCGGAATCGCCCCGTCCGAAAAGGGGCCAATCGTCGACCGGTCTTCCTCTGTCGTGCCTGAAGCCGCGCGACGGCGTGCGGTGGGTGGCTCGAGGCTCCCCTTTCCGGAGGAAGACCCATGAGGATCGCAACTCGAATTGGCCGAGTCCTTTCGTCCGTAGCCCTCCTGGCCGTCCTGGGCGTCTCGCCGTTGTTCGCGCAGACCCCGGCCACCGCCTCCTCGTCGATCACGAGGACTTTCGGAGGCAGCGACCTGGGCGCCGATTTTTCCAGCTCGCTTCGTTCCTCACGAAGAAACGTCTTCGGGCCCCTTTACTACCAGGAGGGGCGCTACGGCGTCACAGGGCACTTCCTCGGGAATACGTTCAACGTCGTCTCGGGAAAGATGTCCGCATCGGCCTGGCAGCTCCTCGGCGTTCCCGTCGCCTCCGCGGAGTCCGAGGTGACCTTCCCCAGCGGGTACGTGTGGACCGCGTTCGAACCGCAGCTCACCATCACCGGCCAGAACGCCAGTAACCGCTATCCGCTCGTGCGGATCTTCAACGCCCAGGTGCCGCTGGGGTGGTGGGTCTTCACCATCCGTCTGGGGATCGAGGCCAACCTCACGCTGGACGCCTCCATGGCGGGCGTGCGGTTCGGGATGGGGAACAACGTCCTCACCGGCCTCGCGGGCTCGATGCGTACGGGCATCGGCGCGAACGTGGTCCTCTCGGCGGGCGTCGAGATCAACCTGCTCGTGGTCGGCGGCAGCGTGACCGTGCGCGCGGGCGCGACGCTGATCGGCGCGGGGCTCAACATGCCCTTCTACCTCGACCCCGCGCAGGTCTCCAGCCAGATGAACCTGCAGCTCTACCAGGCCGTGTGGGTCGACATCGTGATTGAGTGGTGGATCCTGTTCTGGGGCGACACCTACGTGTGGAACCTCGTTCCGTACACCTCGTGGAACCTCGGCAGCGGCATCAATCTCCTGGCCGTCCGCGGCTAGGACGGGGGTCCTCTTCGAGGGGCTGGGCGTAACGCCCAGCCCCTCTTCGCTTTAAATGCAGTCGCGTGCGCCGGTCTTAGGTAGGGCGAGTGTTGTGGAGGAGACCCCGATGCAGAAGAAGACGACGTCGCCCAGGAGTCAAGCCGTCCGCGGGCTGGCCCGCTCCCTTTCGCTCCCCATCGCCGTGGCGATCCTGCTCGTGATCGGCGGCGTGATGGCGCCCCCGCCCTCCGACGCGCCCCGGGCACGCCGCGCGCGCCAGGAGAAGGCGCCGATCGAGGTCGCCAACGCCGCCCTCGCCCCCCGCGCCGACGCCCCGTCGCGGGAGCGCAGGCTGAGGTACGTGTGGCAGCCGGGCACGCTCTTCCGCTACCAGTTCGAGTTCAGCCAGGAGGTGTCGATCCGGATGGGCGCCGCCTTCCTCGCCGAGATGGCGAAGACCGGCGCCCAGGCGCCGCCGGCCCAGGGCGGCGACGGGAGGATGGCGATCCGAGCCGAGCTGTGCGTCAGGGTCTACGAGGCGAACGGCGGCGAGGCGCTCGTCGGCTACGCGCTCGAATCCCCCTCGATCGACTTCGCGCTGTCGGGCCAGGCGACGCCGCCGTCGGCGGTCGAGGAGATGGAGCGCCGCCTCTCGCAGGAGGTCCTGGCGCGTGTCACGGAGCGCGGCGAGGTGCGCGACCTGCGGTTCGCGGCGGACTCGACGGCCAAGGAGCGGAACCAGATGCGGTCGATGCTCGCGCTCCTCCGCATCGTGCTGCCCGAGGGGACCGAGAAGTCCTGGACCACCCGCGAGGTGGATGCGCTCGGGACGTTCGAGGGGCTCTACGCGGCCGGCGAGCCCGGCGCCGATGGGGCTGTCCGGGTGACGAAGTCCCAGCGCTACCTCGAGCTGAACGCCGCCGCCGACAACGGCGATCGCAAGCTCGTGGAGGAGGCGCCGATGGAGGGGGAGGTCCTCGCGGTGATCTCCTCGCAGGCCGGCGTCCTCGTCGAGGCCGAGGGGAAGGTGGCCTCGGAGCTGCGTGGGCGAGACCTCGCGTACGAGTGCCGCACTTCGATCGACGCCTCGATGCGCCTCGCGGCCGTGGAGAGGGGCGCGGTCGACCTGGCGGGGGCGCGGAGGTTCGGGGAGTCCTCGCCGGGCGGCCTGGGGTGCGAGGGCGCCGACGAGGCGCAGGAGCTGGCGAAGCGGCGGGCCGAGGCGGGGGCCGCGAAGAAGCTCTCGCTCGACCAGCTCCTCGACGCCCTCGAGCAGATCAGCCTCGCGGGCAGCTTCGAGACCCAGGGGCAGCAGGTCGGCCTGGAGCTCGTGACGCTCTTCCGCGGGGACGACGGCGCGGTGGCTCGGGCGCTCGCGCTGGTCCGCGCCCCCCGGGGCCGCGACGGCGCGGTGACGAGCACGATCGTCGCGGCGCTCGGGCGCGCAGGGACGCCCGCGGCGCAGGAGGCGCTCCTCGCGATGGTCCGTGGCGAGGAGGTCAGCGCCGAGCTGCGCCACCACGCGGTGCTCGCGTCGGCGCTGTCCGACGACCCGCGGCCGGAGCTCCTGGCCGGCCTCGATCGGCAGCTCGACGCGGGGCGCGGGGCGAGCGACACCACGACGCTCGCGCTTCTCGAGGGGTTCGGGATCGCCGCGGTGAAGCGCGCGGAGCGCGGCGACCGCGAGGGGGCGGAGGCGATGGCGGCGCGGCTGGAGCAGGAGCTGGCGTCGTCCGCCGACCCGCGCCGCGTCCGGGCGGCCCTGGTCGGGATCGGGAACGCCGCGCAGCCCAGGTCGCTCGCCGCGATCGAGGCACGCCTGGGCGACCCCGAGGAGCGGGTGCGGATTGCCGCGGTGAACGCGCTGCGCAGGATGCCGCCGGCTAACGCCCGCCCGCTCCTGGAGCGCGTCGAGCGGACGGACGCCTCCGAGGACGTCCGCGCGGCCGCGCGCGAGGCGATGCCCGTGGAGTAGTGCCCGTCGTGGCGTGAGGTCTCTGGATCTGGCATTCCCGCGGCGCGTGCCTATGATCTTCGCGACATGCCATCGCTCCTGCCGGAGATTCCGCCTCCCCCGCGCCCCTCGGTCGCCCGGCGGCTCCGCGGGTGGCTCCGTCGGACCGTGGTCTCGATGACGTCGGGGCGCGCCGCGGGCCTGGCCGCGGGAATGCTCCTCGACCGCGACCCCGAGACCTTGACCCGCGCGGCCGCCGAGATCGCTGCCTCCCGCGACATCCGGGCCCTCCCGTTCCTGCTGGAGGCCGTGCGCGGCAACCCGGACGCCGCGTACGCCCTTCGTCAGGCCCTCGCCGGGGTTGGTGAGCCGGCCGTCGAGCCCCTCCTGCGACTCCTCACCGACTCGGAGCAACGACTGCGCGACTTCGCGGCGGACACGCTGGGCGACATCGGCGACCCGCGCGCCACGCGCCCCCTCGCCGACGTCGCCGCGAGCAGCGCCGTCGACCTCCCGCTCCGTCGGGGCGCCGTGATCGCGCTGTCCAAGCTCCGTGCCGCGGAGGCCCAGGAGGCCGTCTGCCGGATCGCCCTGTCGGGCGACCCTGGGCTCCGGGACCTTGCGGTCAAACAGCTCGCGGAACGCCGGTCGCCCCGCGCGGTCGAGATCCTCGCGGAGACCCTGCGCACCGCCGACCCCGCGCTCCGGGCTGTTGCCACCTACCACGCTGCGCGCCTGTTCTGCGGCGGAGAGGAGCCCGCCCTCGCCGTCGTCCTCTCCGCGCTCGAGGACGCCGAGGAGGACGTGCGTCACCGCGTCCTGGAGGGGATCGACGCAGCCGCGGCGGGCTCGATCCCGGTGCTTACGCGCGCCCTGCGCGACGCCTCGTTCTCCATCCGCGGAGACGCGCTGGCCGCCCTCCGCGGGCTCGGATGGTCCCCCTCCACCTCCGAGGAGCGCCTTCTCGTCGGCCTCTCATCGCAGCAGGGACTCGACCGCACGCAGCCGCCCGACGCCTCTCCCGATCTGCTCGACCTGGCGGAGGGCCTCGCCCGCCGGGGCGATGCGGGGTCCCGGGCCCGGGTGGCCGATGCGCTGGCGTGGATCGGAGGCGATCGGGCGATCGATGCGCTGGTCCGGCTCCTGGGCGACGAGGACACCGCGGTGCAGGTCGCCTCGGTCTTCGCGCTCGCAAGGACCCGCGCGCCCCGCGCCCTGGCCGAGGTGGCCCGTCGCGTCTCGGCCGCAACGGGGGCGGAGGTCTTCGACGCCGCTGCGCACTCCCTCGGGGCCACGGGAGACGCGCGGTGGGCCCGGGGCCTCGCCGAGGCCTACGCGGACATCGACCCGAACCCCGGGGACCCGCGGAAGTGGGCGGCGGCCGAGGGGCTCCTCGGGGGCGGCGACCCGCGGCCGGCGACGTGGCTCCTCGCGGTCACGGTCGACGAGGAGTGGGGGGCGGAGGCGGTCCGCCTCCTCGAACTGGCCGTCGGTCGAGCGGGGGACCGTCTGGACGAGGACCTCCTCGAGTCGCTCGCGACGCTCTCCGGGGTACGGCAGCGGACCCGCATCCCCGGTACGTGGGACGAGGAGGACCGCGAGCGGGCCGGGCTGCCGGAGTGGACGGAGGTCCCGTGCGACGAGCTGCGCCGCCTCGCCCGCGAGGCGCAATCGCGCCGCAGGGACCGCTGAGCCATTCTGGGCTGATTTCTCTTTACTATTCCCCTCAAATGGTGGAAAAGGTGCCGTCCAGCATCTTGCTGGACCATTTGGCGCGGACTCTGCTTCGAAGAAGGTGAACGAAATGGCCGAAGGCACGATCAAGAGACTGACGGACAAGGGTTTTGGATTCATCGACACGGGCACGGGCAAGGATCTGTTCTTCCACATGTCGGCCGTCGAAGGCACCACCTTCGAAGCGCTTCAGGTAGGGCAGAAGGTCCAGTTCAACGCCGGACAGGGCCCCAAGGGGCCACGCGCCGAGAACGTCCGCCTCGTCTAGGCGTCCTGCTGCGCACATAGCGCTGGCGCCTACGTCACGCGGGCGGGGACGACGACCACGGTCTTCCCCGCCCACTGCAAGCGCCGCTGGACGGCGAAGGCCGTCTCGTTGTGCAGGATGTTCTGGTACCACTTCTCGCGCTCGAAGAGGACCCGCCCCGCGAAGAACGTGACGCGCGGGAATTCCTTCGCGACCTGCAGGCAGAGATCCTCTGCCACCTCCACGGCGTCAGTGCCGATCGCGAACCGGTGGCAGGCAGGGATCCTCTGTCCCTGCGCGAACGCGACGTACTTCGCGAGCTGCTCCTCGACGTTCGACCGGAGCGCCGCGACCGTCTCCTCCCCCTTGAACTCGCGGGAGTCGATCACCCCGACCGAGACGAACACCATCCCCTTGAAGTGCCCCGGAAAGCCCCTCTGCGTCGCGAGGAGCGTGTGCAGCCCCAGTCCGCTGTACGCCGAGACCAGCACCGCCGCGACGGGTTCGGCCGGGTTCGGCTCCGCGCCCTTCTCGGTGGTGAGGGGTTGCACGTCCGACAGCTCGCGGTAAAGCTGCATCAGCTTCAGCGACACCGTGGCGTAGTGCCGGCGGATGAAGAAGCACAGGAGCACGACCCCGCCCGTCACGGCGAGCGTGACCCAGCCTCCCTGCGTGAACTTCTCCCAGACCGTGATCACGAGGATCGTGAGGCAGAAGACGAGGCCCGTGGCGAACAGCGCCAGTTGGCGCGGCCTGCCCTCCGGGCCCGCCTTCCACGAGTGGCGGACCATCCCGAGCATCGAGAGCGAGAACGTGACGAACACGTTGATGCTGTACATGACGACGAGGTGCCTCACGTCGCCTCGCGTGTAGACCAGCGCCCCGAGCGACGCGACGCCCATCAGCAGGATCCCGTTCTGCGTCGTCAGGCGGTCGGAGAGCGCGCCGAACCGCCGCGGGACCCAGGAGTCGACCGCCATGTTCGCGAGGACCCTCGGTCCGTCGACGAAGCCCGCCTGGGCCGCGACGACGAGGATCGCCCCTTCCGACAGGAGCGTGAGCACCACGAAGGCCCTGCCGAGAGGGACGGTCTCGATGAAGCGCTCCGCGAACACCGCGTTCATCGTCTTCCCCTCGGCCGCGCGGACATTCCAGAGGAGGTAGCAGAGGAGGAGCCCCGACGCCGTGATTGCGAGCGAGGTCCCCATGTACACCATGGTCCGCTTCGCCGTCTCCACCTTGGGCTCGCGCATGATCGCCACCCCGTTCGAGACCGCCTCGATGCCCGTGTAGGTCCCCCCGCCGAGCGAGTAGGCGTGGACGAAGAGGAGGAGCATCCCGCCGAGCCCGATCGAGGAGTATCCGCCCGAGAATCCTGATCCGACGGCGACGAGCGTGTCGTCCCACCGCGTGAACGTGGCGATCAGGCCTCCGCCGATCAGGATCGCGTGCGTCACGAGGAAGAGCATGAAGACCGGGGCGAGGGCGATCACGGACTCGCGCACGCCGCGCAGGTTGAGGACGATCAGAATGGCGATGAACCCCACCTCGATCGGCATCTTCATCCCGTGCATCTCCACGGGGAGCATGCTGAAGAGGGCGTCTCCCGACGCCGCGATGGAGATGGCGATCGTGAGGACGTAGTCGACGAGGAGCGCGCTCCCCGAGACGACGCCCGCCCGCGGGCCGAGGAGTTTCGTCGCGACGACGTACCCTCCTCCCCCGTGCGGGAACGCCTCGATGATCCGGCTGTAGGCCTTCGAGATGACGAGCACCGTCGTCGCCATGAGCGCCGCGAGGACCACGGCGAGGTAGGTGTGGGACTGGAGCGTGCGGAAGGCCTCCTCGGGGCCGTACGCGGAGGAGGAGAGGCCGTCGGCGCCCAGCCCGACCCACGCGAGGAATGGGATGAGCGAGAGGCGGTGGTAGATGGACCGGTCCGCCAGGTCGCGGGGCGGGCCGATGAGGAAGCGCGTGACGCGCTCCCAGAGCGTAGACGGGGTCCTCTCTCCGCCGGTCCCCTCGGGGCCGGACGGAGTGGCGTTGGGGGCTTCCACGTGGTCCCTCCTGGGGATAGACCACCCGCCGGGACGGGGACCCTCCGGAAAACGCCTGCGAGGTTAGCTGACGGGTTCGGGCGCCCGGATGGCCCTACCCTCCGAAGAGGGATTCACCCCGAGGAACGTGGGTCCCCCGCTCCCCTCGTCTGAGGGGATTCGGCGTCGGAATTGGGGGACACGTATACGCGCGTTCGCGATCGATGGTCAAGGATGCGTCAACTCCGCTGCGAGCCAACCCCATCCGCAGGAGTTCCCCATCCACTCCGCTTCGATGATGGGCAGCCACCGGTGTCTGCCTCTTGGCGTAGGTCGCGCCCGGCCGGCGTGGGGGGACCCCGCAAATCGGAACTCGGAACCAGCAGGATCCTCGCCGAGGGCGCTCCGCGCCCGCGCCCGCGCCCGCGAAACGTCGCGCCGTGCCCGTCCCCCGTCCCCCGTGCCCGTCCCCCGTGCCCATGCCCGAAGTCGATGGCGTCGGGTACTGGCGGATCGCGGGAACGGGATTCGGGTCACGGCCCCGCGCGCGCGGGCGCGGGCGCGGAGTGTCTCGAAGCGCAGGAAAGCGCAGGTTGTCGGCCGACCGGGCGCGGGCGCGGGCGCGGAGCGTCTACCGAGCTCGCCCGCGTGGGCCGCGGAGCAGCCGTGCCTCCCGCGTGGCGTAGCCTCGCCGCGAATGGGGAACTCCTGCCCCACCCGCCCATTCCTGGACATCGCCGGTGCCCGGGGATAGACTCTGCCCCCTTCGAGAGATAGGAGAGTGGGGGGTGCCGATCCGGGCCCCCTCTGTCAGGCCCCGCCCGGAGCCGCATGACGTCTGCACTGTTCCTCCTCTGCACCGTCGCGAGCGTGGCCTGCGCCGTCGCCCTCGTCACGCGCAAGAACCCCATCTACAGCGCCTTTTTCATGATGGGGCTCTTCGTCTCCATCTCAGTCCTCTACGCCCTCCTCGCCGCGCCGTTCCTCGCGACCATGCAGCTCCTCGTGTACGCAGGAGCCATCCTCGTCCTCTTCCTCTTCGTGATCATGCTCTTCAACCTCTCCCCCGAGGAGATGGGGAAGGAGCCCGGAGGCAAGGTCAAGGCCCTGGCGGGCGGGATCTGCGCGCTCCTCTTCGCGCTGATGGTCGCCGCGATCTCGCGCGTGAAGACCTCGTCGTTCCCCGAGGCCCCCGCCGACATCGGCTCGGCGAAGTGGGTCGGCGCCGCGATCTTCCGCGACTTCGTGCTTCCGTTCGAAGTCGTCTCCATCCTGATCCTCGTCGCCGTCCTCGGCGCCGTGGTCCTCGCGAAGAAGAAGCTGTGACGCTCACGAGCTGCCTGGTCCTGTCCGCCGCCCTGTTCGCCATCGGCGCCTACGGCGTCCTTGCGAGACGGAACGTCCTCGTCATGCTGATGTCGGTCGAGGTCATGTTGAACGCCGCGGGGCTCGCGTTCATTTCGTTCGCGCGCTTCCGCCCAACCCAGGACCCCGCCGCGGGACAGTCCTTCGTCCTCCTCGCGATGGCCGTCGCCGCCGCGGAGGTTGCCGTCGGACTCGCCCTCCTCATCGCCTTCTTCCGGAACAAGAAGACCGTCGACGCGGGTGAGATGGATTTGTTGAAGGGATAGATGTCGACGATCGAGGCCCTGCTGCCGTGGATCCCCCTGTTCCCGCTGATCGGGTTCCTCGCCAACGGTCTGTTCGCGAGGCGGTCGAGCGAAGGGCTGGTGTCGTTCCTCGGATGCGCCGGGCCGCTCCTGTCGTTCTGCTACGCCGGCGCCGCCTTCCTGGAACTGACGCGGCTCGACCCGGCCCAGCGGCACGTCACGAGGGTCCTCTACGACTGGATCGCCGCAGGGGACTTCCACGCGCAATTCGCGCTCACCCTCGACCCTCTCTCCGCCGTCATGGCCCTCGTCGTCAGCGGCGTCGGCTTCCTCATCCACGTCTACTCGATCGGCTACATGCACGGGGACAAGGGGTTCGCGCGGTACTTCGCGTACCTCAACCTCTTCCTCTCCTCGATGCTCCTCCTCGTCCTCGGGGACAACCTCGTCCTCATGTTCGTCGGGTGGGAGGGCGTCGGGCTCTGCTCCTACCTCCTCATCGGATTCTGGTTCGAGGAGGAGGCCAACGCGAGCGCCGGGAAGAAGGCCTTCATCGTCAACCGCGTCGGCGACCTCGGATTCCTCCTGGGGATCTTCCTGACGTGGATCGCGTTCGGATCGGTCGATTTCGGGCAGATCACGTCGCAGGTAGACGTCGCGAAGCACCTCGACGTGGTCCCGTGGATCGCCCTCTTCCTCTTCATCGGGGCCACGGGGAAGAGCGCGCAGATCCCGCTGCACGTCTGGCTCCCCGACGCGATGGCGGGCCCGACCCCCGTGTCCGCGCTGATCCACGCCGCGACGATGGTCACCGCGGGCGTCTACATGGTCTCGCGGCTCGGCATCTTCTACGTCAACGCCCCCGCGGTCGCCGCGGTCGTCGCGACGATCGGCGCGCTGACCGCGCTCATGGCCGGGCTGATCGGCTTCGCGCAGAACGACATCAAGAAGGTCCTCGCGTACTCGACGATCAGCCAGCTCGGGTACATGTTCCTCGCCGCCGGGTCCCTCGCCTTCGGCGCCGCGATCTTCCACCTCGTCACCCATGCCTTCTTCAAGGCCCTCCTCTTCCTCGCGGCCGGCGCGGTCATCCACGCGCTGGGCGGCGAGCAGGACATCCGCAAGATGGGAGGGCTGTGGTCCAAGCTCCGCTTCACGGCGCTCGTGACCGGGATCGGCGCCGTGGCGCTGATGGGCATCCCGCCCTTCGCGGGGTTCATGAGCAAGGACGCCATCCTGTGGGGCGTCTTCGAGCGCTTCCACGCGACGCACAACCCGCTCTGGCTCGTCCTCTACGGCGCGGGCCTCCTGGGCGCCCTCGCGACCGCGTTCTACGTGACGAGGTGGTACGTCCTCATCTTCCTCGCGAAGCCCCACGCGCACGAGGGGGCTCACGCCCACCCGCATCCGCCGGGCCGCACGATGTGCTTCGCCTTGGGGACGCTCGCCGCCCTCTCGATTCTCGGAGGCTGGCTCTCGCCCCCAGCGTTCCTCGGCATCACGGACAGGCTCGGGCAATTCCTGTCGCCGTCCATCGTCGTGCAGCAGGGCGAGGGGGCCTCGCACGCCATGGAAGTCGTCAGTTCGCTCCTGGCCCTCGGGGCGGCCCTCGCCGGGGCCTTCGTCGGGTGGACGATGTACGTCAAGCGCCCCGAGGCGCCGAAGGCCTTCGTCGAGCAGAATCCCCTCGGAAAGAAGGCCTACCCTGTGGTCCTGGGGAAGTTCTTCTTCGACGAGGCGTACGAGGCGGTCTTCGTCCGCGGCGTGAAGCGCCTGGCGCTCTTCCTCTGGATCATCGTCGACATGGTCGTCATCGAGCTGTTCGTGAACGGCATGGCGTTCCTCGCGGGAGGCCTCTCGCTCGCCGCGCGGCGCCTCCAGACCGGGAAGATCCCCGTGTACGCGACGACACTCGCCCTGGCGACCGTGGCGATCGTCATGTTCCTGCTCCTGAGGGGCTGGTAGCGGATGCACTTTCCCATCCTGACCGCGATCCTCCTCGTGCCGCTCGCCGGAGCGGGGCTCGTGCTCTTGCTCCGCCGCGAGTACGAGACGGAGGCCCGCGCGACGTCGCTCCTCGCGACCGTCGTCGCGCTCGGGCTGTCGGTGCAGATGTGGACGGGCTTCCCCTCGGGCGACGCGCGGATGCACTTCAAGGAGTCCCACGAGTGGATCCCGTCGATGGGGGTGAAGTACGCCCTCGGCGTCGACGGTGTGGCGATGCCGCTCGTGGCGCTGACGTGCCTCCTCGGGCCGCTCGTCGTGCTCGTCTCCTGGAAGAGCGTGAAGACGAGGGTGAAAGAGTTCCACGTCGCGCTGCTGGTGCTCCAGAGCGCAATGGTGGGGGTCTTCGTCGCCCGCGACCTCTTCCTCTTCTACGTGTTCTGGGAGGCGATGCTCGTCCCCATGTACCTCCTGATCGGGGTCTGGGGCGGGGACCGCCGCGTCTATGCCGCGGTGAAGTTCTTCGTGTACACGATGGTCGGCAGTCTCCTGATGCTCGTCGCGATCATCGTCGTCTACTGGAAGGCGGGGAAGACGTTCGACGTGGAGCTGATCTCGGCGCGGCTTGCGCTGGACGTCGGGCTCCAGAAGTGGCTCTTCGGCGCCTTCGCGCTCGCATTCCTGATCAAGGTCCCGATGTTCCCCTTCCACACGTGGCTTCCAGACGCCCACACGGAGGCCCCCACGGCGGGGAGCGTCGTCCTCGCGGGCGTGATGCTGAAGATGGGGACCTTCGGCTTCCTCAGATACGCCATCCCGTGGTTCCCGGCGGCGCTCGAGGCGTTCTGGTGGCTCCTCGCGGCGCTCTCCATCGTCGGGATCGTCTACGGCGCGCTCATGTGCCTCGCGCAGGACGACATCAAGAAGCTGATCGCCTACTCGAGCGTGTCGCACATGGCGTTCGTCATGCTCGGCATCCTCGCGATGAACGAGCAGGCGGTGCAGGGGGCCGTGCTCCAGATGGTGAACCACGGCCTCTCGACGGGTGGGCTCTTCCTCCTGATCGGGATGATCTACGAGCGCACCCACACCCGGCACATCGAGGACTACGGCGGGCTGGCGAAGATCGCCCCGCGGTTCGCGACGTTCTTCGTGATCGTGACGCTCTCGAGCATCGGCCTCCCGGGCCTCAACGGCTTCGTCGGGGAGTTCCTCATCCTGCTGGGCACCTTCCGCGCGGAGCCGTGGCTCGGCGCAGTGGCGGGGCTGGGCGTGATCCTCGGCGCGGCGTACATGCTCTGGCTGGTGCAGAAGGTCTTCTTCGGGCCGATGAAGGTCCGCCATGCCGAGCACGTGACCGACCTCGACGCGCGTGAGGTCGGGCTGCTGGTGCCCGTGGTTCTCCTCATGGTTGCCATCGGATTCGGACCGGGCTTCGTGCTGTCGAAAACCTCGGCCAGCGTGAAATCGATTGTCCAGGGCTACGAAAGGGCCCCGAAATAGATGCAACTGGTGACCTCAAGCGACCTGGCGGCCCTGCTGCCCGTCCTCCTGCTCTCGGGGACGGCGCTGCTCGTGCTCGTCGCCGACCTCCTGTTCGGGAAGGAGGGGGACGAAAAGGTCGGGCTGCCGTTCCTCACGCTCGCAGGGACGCTCTCCGCGATCGGCGCGCTCGCCGCGCTGTGGGGGAGGCGCGAGGAGGCCTTTGGGGGCTCGCTCCTCGTCGACTCGCTCGGGCTGCTGGCCTCGGCGGTGATCTGCGGGGCCACGGCGGTGACGGCGCTCTCGAGCGTCGGGTACCTCTCGCGGCGCGGGGCGAACCACGGCGAATACTACGCGCTGCTCCTCTTCGCCGCGTCGGGGATGATCCTCCTGGCGATGAGCGGGGACCTCGTGATGATCCTCCTCGGGCTGGAGACGCTATCGATCGCGGCGTACGTCCTCACGGGGATCGCGCGGGAGAGCCAGAGGTCGAACGAGGCGGCGATCAAATACTTCATCCTGGGCGCCTTCGCGACGGCGGTGCTGCTGTTCGGGATGGCGCTGGTGTACGGGGCGACGGGGTCGATTCGACTGACGGAGATCCAGGCGCGGATCGGCGGGGCGGGGGAGATGATGCCGCTCGCGCTGGTGGGCATCGGCCTGATGGTGGTCGGCTTCGCGTTCAAGATCGGCGCGGCGCCGTTCCACATGTGGGTTCCGGACGCGTACGAGGGGGCGCCGAGCCCGGTGACGGGGTTCATGGCGAGCGCGGTGAAGGTCGCCGCGTTCGCGGCGCTGGTGCGCCTGCTCCTGAGGCCGTTCCTGCCGTTCGCGACGGAGTGGGGCGAGCTGGCGTGGTGGATCTCGGCGATCACGATCGTCGTGGGGAACCTCTTCGCGATCACGCAGACGAACGTGAAGCGCCTGCTCGCCTACTCGAGCGTCGCCCATACGGGATACGCGCTGATCGGCGTCGCGGTGGCCTCGGTCGACCCGGACGCGGCGTCGGGCGTGATGTTCTACCTCCTCGCGTACAGTGTGATGACGCTCGGGGCCTTTGCCGTGGTCTCCTGCCTTGCGCGTGAGGGGGGCGACGTGGAGGACCTCTCGAAGTGGTCCGGGCTGGCGCAGCGTCGTCCGATGATTGCGCTGGCGATGACGATCTTCCTCGTGTCGCTCGCCGGGATCCCGCCGACGGCGGGGTTCGTGGGGAAGTTCACGCTCTTCCGCGACGCGGTGAACCGCGGGTTCACGGGCCTCGCGCTCGTCGGCGTGCTCGGGACGCTCCTCTCGCTCTACTACTACCTGAAGGTCATCATGACGATGTACATGAAGGAGCCCACCGAGGAGTTCCAGCGCACGGGCCCGCAATGGGGCCTCCACCTCGCTGTCGGCGCGACTGCGATCGGGACGCTCGCGCTGGGGATCCTGCCGGCCTTCCCGCTCCGGCTTGCGATCAAGAGCGTGCAGGGGCTATTCTGACCCCCTTCCCCTTCCCCTTCCCGTTCCCCTTCCCAGGTGAGGTGATCACGCCATGCCCTTCTCCCACGAACGGCTTGAGGTCTACCAGGCCGCGCTCGACTTTGTCGGGGTGGCCGAGGACATCATCGAGAAGCTCCCGCGGGGGCGGAATCACATCCAGGACCAGTTGAGCCGTGCTTCCATCTCGATCGTCCTGAACATCGCCGAGGGGGCTGGGAAGTTCTCCCGACCCGACAAGCGGCGGTATTATCTGTCAGCCAGCGGTTCCGGCATGGAGTGCGCCGCCATCCTTGATGTCTGTCTGCGACTCAAGGCTGTAGAGGAGGAGAGGCATCGTCAGGGAAAGCTGATGCTCGAGAGCATCGTCGCGAGACTCGTGAAGCTTGCGAAGGCAATGGAGCAGGGGTAGGGTCAGCGGGGAATGGGAAGGGGAAAGGGAAGGGGAAGGGGAGCTGATCGAAGTACGTTATGCAATACAAGGACTACTACAAGTCTCTCGGCGTCTCCAAGACTGCGACCGCGGACGAGGTCAAGAAGGCCTTCCGCAAGCTCGCGAAGAAGCACCACCCCGACTACAACCCCGGCAACAAGGCGGCCGAGGCGAAGTTCAAGGAGATCAACGAGGCGTACGAGGTCCTCTCCGACCCCAAGAAGCGGCAGCGCTACGACCAGCTCGGGCCCGACTGGGAGCGCTACGCGGGCGGAGGGGCGCCCTGGGCGGGGCAGGGCGGGTCCAGCGTGCGGTGGGAGGACCTGGGCGACGCTGGCGGCTTCAGCGACTTCTTCAAGTCCATGTTCGGCGACTTCTTCGCGGGCGCGGGGCGCCCGCAAGGCGGGCCGGGTCGCGGCGCCCGCGGGCAGTCGCCGTTCGGCGGGTTCCCCTTCCCGGGCATGGAGCAGCCCCAGGGCCAGGACGTCGAGCACCCGATCGAGTTGACGCTCCTGGAGGCCTTCCGCGGGACCGGCCGGAGCCTCCAGGTCTCGGACGCGCGTGGACGCACCAGGACGATCGACGTGAAGATCCCCGCGGGCGTGCGCGAGGGGTCCAAGGTCCGCGTCGCGGGCGCCGCGGGGAACGGGGCGGACCTGTACCTCGTCGTGAAGGTCCTCCCCGACGACCGCTTCGAGCTGAAGGGCTCCGACCTGCACTGCGAGGTGCCGGTCACGCTGTCGGAGGCGGTCCACGGGGCGAGCATCGAGGTGCCGACGCCCGGCGGCAAGGCGACGATGAAGATCCCGCCCGATACGCAGAACGGACAGACGTTCCGCCTGGGTGGGCAGGGGATGCCCTCCGCTCGAGGGGGCGGAAGCGGCGACCTTTACGTCCGCGCGAAGGTGGTCCTGCCGAAGCGGATGACGGCGCGGCAGAAGAAGCTGGTCGAGGAGCTCTGCGCGGAGCAGGAGAACCCTCGCCGCGCGCTGGGGCTTTCATAGGGAGGCGGCCATGAGGCTCGCGATCGCGTTGGCATTCCTGGTGGCGCTGCCGCTGGCGGGCGAGGACGTCGGGGGGCGGGTGAAGGTGCTCGTCGCGGACCTGTCGAGCGACGACGCGGAGGTGCGCAACCGCGCGACGGTGGAGCTCTCCGCGCTGGGGCCGTCAGCGGAGCCGCACCTCGAGGCGGCGCTCTCGACGAACGACCCCGAGGTGCGCGCGCGTGTCCAGGAGGCGCTGGCCGCGATTCGCCTGGAGATGCGGATTGGCCCGTCGGCGTGGGTCGCTCTTCCGTCGGAGGAGACGCCGCTCGCGGAGGCGTTCCAGGATCTCTCGAGGCAGACAGGGCGCAAGGTCGACGCTGCGGGCGTGGACCTCTCGGGGCGGACGCTCCCCGGCGGCCTCGGCCGGCTGCCGATCTGGGAGGCCCTGGATCGGCTGGCCCGCGCAGGCGGGTGCTCCTACGCGTCACCGTTCCGCGAGGCCGTCAAGCTCCAGCCCGAGCCGCTCTCGGAGCTGCCCGTGTGCCACGATGGGCCCTTCCGCGTCCTGCTGGACGAGGTGACTGTGACGCGCACGATTGAGCTGGAGGGAGGGACGCTGGACGCCTCGACGGACGTGCAGATGACGCTGGAGTGGGAGCCTCACGTCCGTCCGCTTGCGATCGGGACCACGGCGCGGGTCAAGGTGGCGGCGGACGACAAGGGGGGCTCGCTCCTGCTCGATCCCGACGAGGACGGCTTCCACGACCGTTCGCGGCCTGACGACGACGAGAACCCATCGCAGGCCTGCTGGACGTCGCTCGGGTCGCCCGCGGCGGGTGCGACGCGGATCGAAAAGCTGGAGGGGGAGATCGACGTGCTGTTCCTGATGGAGCGTCTGGAGGCGGTCTTCGACGCGGAGGCGCGTCGTTCACGTGCGACGCTGGACGCGGGTCCGGTGAAGGTCCAGGTGACCTCCTGGACTCCTGGCGGCGAGGGCGCTGTCGCGGGGATCACGGTCCTCGGCCTCGGCGCGGCGTCGGGCGCGGCGGACCAGGACATCCTCGACTCCTTCGGGAGCCTCGCGGAGATGATCCGCTTCTCGCTCACGGGCGCGGACGGCAAGGCGGTGGTCTCGGGGGACCTCTCGGGCACGACGACCTACGGGGGCCAGGATCGCGCCGACTTCCAAATCGGCTTCGACTCGCTCCCCCCCGGCGACTACAAGCTCTCCGTCGCGGTCGTGACGAAGACCCTCTCGCGCCCCGTGAAGTTCACCTTCACGGGCGTTCCGTTGCCGTGACCCGCTCGTCTAGCGATCCGACGCGAACAGAAAGCCCCCAAGACGACGGTGAGGCCGCCGACCCATGGGGCAAGTCGTAGGGGCAGCGCCTTGGTCGAGATTATTCGAATCGACTTCGCCCTCGACGACACCCCCAGGTCGATGAAGGCCCTCCTGCGTCGTTTGGGCGGGGCTTGGGAGGCTCGTGAGGACGTCCGACTCGACCTGGCCAACTGCCAGTACCTCGGGCCCGATGGTCTCGTCGTGTTGGCCTCTCTGGTTCACGCACTTCGCCAGCGCCGGGTGCGTACGGAGATCGTGCCGCCGAGAGACGCCAAGATCCTGGCGTTCTGCCACTTCTCGGGGCTTCTTGGCCTCGTGGGGTTGGGAGTGGAACCCGACGAGGACGTCGAGAACGTCACGGTCCCCGTACGGGCGTTCACTTGCTATGATCAAGGTGCCATTCACCAGGTCGTTGCGCTTGTGAACCGATTCGTCGTGATGTCGAAGGACACCGAATCCGCGTTGACCGCGGGAATGTCCGAGCTCATCATGAACATTCTGGACCATGCTCAGTCCCCGGTGGGCGGTCTCGTCGCGGCCCGGGCGTTTCGTGGCAAGAAGGAGGTCCGCTTCGCAATTGCAGACCTGGGACGCTCGATTCCCGGGACGATGCGCAACCGGTTCCCCGACCTCGAGAACGACGGGTCCGCCATGAGAGCAGCCTTCGGTGGTCAGCGGTCGACGAAGAGTCGCCCAGGAAACCTCGGGCTCGGACTCCACAGCCTGAACGAGATGGTCAGGGCAAATCGTGGCAGGCTGTACGTCATTTCGCGCGCGGCGCTGGCCTCGCGCGCTCTCGGCAAGAGACTGGCGGTGGACGCCACGGACGTGGAGTTTCCGGGGACCCTGGCGTGCGTTTCGTTTCGAATCGACAACCGCCTCTACGGTGGAGATTCCAGCCCAGTTGCGGACGTCGAGCTCTGAGCGAGTGACGAAGATGAAAACACTGCGGCTGAAGACGATTTGCGGCGAACACTGCGTGGACTTCCAGGCAGTGGGCGCGCTCGCAGCGGCGTTGCCGACGGGGACGCGGGGTGATGGAGTCCGTGTCTCCTTTCAAGACGTCGGAGCGCTCTCGACGGCGTTCGCGGGCGCACTCCTCACAGCGCTGGAGGACTGGAAGAAGGGCCGTCCGGCGCGAAGGGCTGTCCTGTGCGACCTGTCGCTCCGTCACCAGAAGGTGATCGAGCTCTGCCGCACGGCCCTTTTAGCCTCAACCACCCCCTCGGCCCACGGCGAGGTCAGAGCCGGCCGACCCCCGGCGGGACAATCCGTTCCGCGGCAAGGTCGGCGTTGACGAGGTGTGCTCTGGCCCGATCGTGCTGTGCGGAAAACGCGGATCGCCTGCCGCTTCAGCTCGAGAAAGGCCACGCATTGCGTGACCCATCTAGGCCTTTCTCGGCCAAGAGAGCGCGCTCAATCGGTCAGGCAGGGCGCCAGACGCCCGAGGAACCTACGATTTCCGGCTCTTCCGGATCTTGCGTAGGTGGCGGCCAAGCCCGAGTCCGTGATCGGATGGTCTCTCCCTGCCGAGATCCTCCCTCAACCGGGTACCGATGTCGCATTTCGTCATCCCGAGTACATGCTCGTCCGCGATCTAGTCTGCCTATTCCAGCTGCACTCTGATGCCGAAGCTCTTGCAGAAGGAGTCAACTGGGCGGATCCTCCTCCCTGGGCTGGACGTGCGAGCGAAAACGCCCTGGGCCTCGCGCGCACTACCGTGTTGACTTGCTTCAACCTGCTTGAGTCGTTTGTCAGTGGCCTCGCACAAGCACACTCGATGCATCATCCCGAGATGGACAAGAGGACCCGAGAGGCACTTCTCAGCACCAAGGACTCCCTCCGAAAGAGGATGATAGCTGTCCTTGTCAAACACTCTCACCAGCAGAATACCTGACACCTCGGAGAGCGAGAGATCCTGGTAGACCCGCGACGAGAGAACCAGGTTCGGTCTCGATCACAGTTCGTCGCGGGAAAAGCGTGTGAGCGAGACATTC
>ORMF011560130.1_pt1 | contig 50988 bp, 39 predicted proteins | sample 1779871 | NCBI WGS metagenome assembly ORMF01 (sample SAMEA104232316, study PRJEB22302) | groundwater metagenome | biome: forest; feature: aquifer; material: groundwater | place: USA | collected 2011-08-07 | depth 5.4 m | reverse complement strand
CGATGCTTGCGCGATGCACATCCATTCCAACATAATACGTTCTCATAGGGCTCTCCTTCGGTGTCTACTTGAAGTCTTTAGAACAACTCCAAGCTACTACCTTTGGGGCGCCCTTTCATATATAGAGTAGCGACCGGATCAACCACGCAACGTGAAAAGAACTCGCGTCGTCCAATCTAATGTTGGGTAGTTTGATCCGGTCGCATCCACCACCCCACGCGGGCTGCCCGCGCGGGGACCCCGGTCCGCTCCCGGTTCTGACACAAAAAGAGCGGCGAGGCCTCCCACAACCTCGCCGCCAGAGGCCCGCCCTCCCACAAGCGGGCCTGACTCCTAATGAAAGGAGGATCAGACCATACACCTTGCCTGACAGACTTTCAAGATTGACTTCCAGGTTGGAAATCAAGCGCCGCGCTTGTCCCGCGACCGCTATTCATTGAGAATGAGTCCTGCTAACCATGCCCCCGCGTCTGTCCATCATCGTCCCCGCTTACAACGAAGCCGCGCGGCTGGGAACGACGCTGCGCGCGATTCTCGATTACCTGAACCGAAGCGAAGAGGATGCTGAGTTGATCGTCGTTGATGACGGTTCCCAGGACGACACGACCGTGGTCGCTGAAAGAGCTGTCGCGGAATGTGGCGCAGTCTCAGGGCGGGTGATTCGATACGAGCCAAACCGCGGCAAGGGTTATGCGGTGCGCACGGGGCTGCTCGCGGCCGGCGCGGATATCGCATTGTTCTCAGACGCGGATCTTTCAACGCCAATCACTGAGACGCCCAGGCTGGTCGATCCGATCCGAAACGGCGAGTGCGATCTCACGTTTGGTTCACGCGCGCTCGATCGCAGCTTGATTGGCACACATCAGCCGTGGCGACGCGAACAGGGCGGCCGAGTTTTCAATCTCATCGTCCGCGCAGCGACCGGCCTGCCGTTCTGGGACACGCAGTGCGGCTTCAAAGCCTTTCGCCTGGACGTGTGCCGGCCGCTGATCGAGGCCGCGCAAATCGAACGCTTCGGTTTTGATGTGGAGTGGATCTATCTCGCGCACCTGGCCGGCTTGAGGTTGCGCGAAGTTCCCGTGCGATGGAATCATGACGATGCCAGCAAGGTCGCGGTCATGCGCGATAGTTTTCGCATGGTTGACGAAGTCAGGCGCATCCGTCGCGGAGTCGCTCGCGGCGTTTACAACGAAGCGATGAACGCGGCGCGCGCGGCGGCTTTGGTGGAGGCGAAGCAGGGTGTGTAAGATTATTTACCACAGAGGACACAGAGAAAGCCGAAGTGATAAGTCTCGAAGGCTCTTTCTCCTTCTTCTCTGTGCCCTCTGTGGTTATTTTTAGATTTGGAGCAAACGATGACAGCACGACTCAACGTCAACATCGATCACGTCGCGACGGTGCGGCAGGCGCGGCGCGCGCCAGAGCCGAGCGTCGTTGCCGCCGCGATGATCTGCGAACAAGCCGGCGCGGACGGCATCACCATTCACCTGCGCGGCGATCGGCGGCATATTCAGGACGCCGATCTGACTGTCCTGCGGCAAGCGGTCACTACCTACTTGAACGTCGAAATGGCTGCCACTGAAGAAATGATCAAGATTGCGATCGACGTCCGTCCTGATGCGGTCTCGCTGGTGCCGGAAAACCCCAAGGAGATCACCACAGAAGGCGGACTGAACGTGCGCCCGAACATTGCCATCGTGCGCGCGGCCGTCAATCGCTTGCGCGACTCGGGTATCGTCGCGAGTTTATTCATCGATCCCGATCCGCAACAGATCGAAGCCGCGCGTGAAGTCAGCGCCCAGCAGGTTGAGTTATGCACGGCGGCGTATGCCGAAGCGACTTTGGGTCCGCACGGAATTCACGGCGAAGGCGCAGTGCGCGCCAATCAGGAACTGCGGCGTTTGCGCGAAGGCGCGGCCTTAGCGGCCCAGTATGGTTTGCACGTCGCCGCCGGTCACGGCCTGACCTTGCGTAATGTTGGGGCGGTAGCAGAGATCAGCGAGATCGAGGAATTCAACATTGGTCACAGCATCATCTCAAATGCCGTGTTTGTAGGATTAGAGCGCGCCGTGCGCGAGATGCGAGAGGCAATCAAAGGCGGGCTGCGGAGCCGCTCATAACTAGTGTAGTGTCTCTGAAATTTCTTTTCGCAGGTATTGCGTTAGATCGCCAATGAAAATGGGCCTCAGAAAACTCGATCACTGTAAAGGAAATTAAGAGACACTAGACTAGCAAAGAGCCAGTACCCTTGATCGAATCACCGGCTCTTATTAGGTATCGCGATTACTCTCCAATTATTCCGCCGGGACCGCTCCCATACTCGTAGCAGCTTCCGGTTCCTTGGTCGCAATATTCGCCGGCGAAACAATCCCAATCGGACCAGCAGCCGCCGCTTTCACCACCGCCACCGCCTCCTCCACCGCCGCCGCCAGGAAAAACGCATGTAATTCGAGTCGTCGTACTATCGAGTCCGCACCAATTTCCAAGAGTATCTGTGCATGAAGTGGGCCAATTCTGGATCGTATACGAACCCGGGAGCATGTCCGTATAATCCTTCAAGTGTGTGCAACTGAGCTGAAGGTTGCACCACACGTTTTGTGAATTGACGATCCTATAGCAATTTGAGGATGACTGGGCTGGCGCCGTGTGGTAGGACGTGCGTATGAGTAATGTATCTAGTTGCGGAAACGAATCACGAGGAAACAAGGAATTCCAACCGACAGGCAACTGCCCAGTCGATGGCTTTCCAGCTGCGTTGCTCCGGGATGTATCGCTAGCGGGTACGATGCGAGCCAGCGAGTTGGTCACACCAACCGAAGCGTTTCCGGCCTGGACAGGCTTCTCTACATTAGTCCAATTCTTGGAATCGCGAGCGTCTCTCCGAAAGGGTGACCCCGCATACCAAGTAGAGTCATCCTGGAAGATGACCCTGCCCAGTCTCAACTCCACTCGTGGAATTCCCACATAGCCAATATCAGCCAAAAGTGATCGTACGCGATCATATGCAATTCCGTTCAACTGAATATCGACTTCCTGTTGAGGCTCGATGCCGGAACGCAGCTCGTTCGGCGTAGGTGGCCGAGTCAGCAGCTCGCGGTTTCCGTAATCGATCTGGTCGATAGCCCGAGGACCACCTGGTTCCGCCGCTGGAAACAGGAGGTCAATCGAAGCGAAGAGGATTCTCTTACCGGACACATTCTTGACGCGGATCGTCAATTCTCTTAGCCAGTCGTCGTCGGCATCAAACTTCTCATTTCGCCGGACACTTCTGCCCTTAGCCCTAACCGCGCGAATACGAAGCGGTTCGTCTCGCTCAGGACGAAGCCTGCCAATACTGCGTTGATTGAGCTGTTGGGACACAAGGTGTGCTCTTGTCGCGGTGTACAGCGTACCGAAAAGGAGAGCGACCGCACATAACACGAAAAAGCGGGAATGAATCTTCATGGGGGCTCCTTTCTGCTGAGGAACTGGACGATGAGCTAAGCCCTTGGAATTCCGAATCAAGGGCTCACATTATTCCAACCGCTCGGATTATTTGGATCTCTTCGAAATTGGCTGCCCGCGTACCACATTGTGTCATCTTCAAAGATAACGCGACCCAACCGCATATCTACCTTCCCGACACTCGGAGGAAATCCTGCGTCTATTAGGAACCTTGTAAGATCAACAAACCTTTGGACAGAGAAACCAATCTCCCCCGTTTCGCCAGGAGCGATTCCAACCAACTGCTCACCTGCGGTCGGCGGCCGTCTTTGTAGTGCCCAGTTTCCATAAGAGAGAAGATCGAACATTGCGCCGGGATCCTTGGAACTTTGAGGCCGATCAAAGAACAGGTCAAGATTCACGAACAGAATACGTTTGTCCGATTTATTCTTGATCGAGAATACAAGCGTCCTCATCCAGTCATCATCTGCGAAGAACTTCGCGTCGAATGATACGCTTTGACCGTTGACCTTGATGTCCGTGATAGCGAGCGGTTCGTTTTGCTCAACGGGAAGTCTTTTGATTACTCGCTCTTTCGTTTGTTGTGCGGCACTTGTATATGAAGTGCACACGATGAGAGCAATCAACGTGACGCCGGAAGCCACCGTACGAATTTTCATGATCTGCGCCCTCCTCCCAACTGGGAATTGTTGTCTCGGGGCCGATGGAAAGTTGACCACCTTATAGCGCGATCCTAGTCGTAAGTCAAGAGCTTTATTGAAAGAAAATAAGGGGCTTCTTCGGCCTAGCAAGGCATCCTGCTGGGAGCATTGCTCTTGCGTGTTCTCGCGGTTGTTTTGGGATCAAACTTTTGTGCGCAGCAGTGAGAGCGATTTGGTTTGGCTGGGCTGTAATCAGGTAGTCATACCTGTCAGCGAGGATGGGCTGCTAGATTCGACGAAATCACCTGACCCAAAGCCCCGGCGTATTCGGGCTTCTGTGGGGGACAAAACCTGTCGACCACATTGTGTCATCCTCGAAGATGACGTGACCGATTCTCAGAGAGACGTTCTCAACCACCGACGGATAGCCCATCTCTTTTAGTCGTTGCCGCAAATCCGAAAAATCCGAGTCCGAAAATGTTATTTCCACGATGCTGCCGGGCATCATTTCATCAAGTTGTTCGAACTCTCTCCGCTGACGAATCATTAATTCATCATTACCGTGGCCAACGGAGTATCTCAGCGGCGAATCCTCGGAATTCGGTGGACGAGGGAAAACCATCCCCACAGAAGAATACAGGATTGGTTTGTCCGAGATATTCTTGACTGAAATCGCCAGAGTCCTGATCCAGTTTTCACTGGCAAAGAACTCTTCATTAAGCGAGACGCTGCGACCGTCGACTTTAACATCCGTGATGGCTAATGGTTCGTTTTTCTCAACGGGAAGACGCCGGATGACGGGCCTTTTTCCGTCCCGGGCAAGACTTGGGCGAACGATTCCGGCTGCAAGAATCAAAATCGCCGCCGTCGAAAAAAACCAACGGGTCCTCATAATTTTGCCACTCTAAAAAAAGTGGGACTTCTTTGCGCGTAGGCTTTCGGAAACTAACGAGCGTGGGTTGAAGAGGCCAGTTGCAAGCGCACCATCGATCGCTCAAGCTTAGCGCGCGCTTTTTCAAAATCTTCTTCGTTCCCGCTCCACGAACTCAATTGTTTCTCAGTGTGGTCGCGCGCGAGGCGGGCACGCGCGGCGTCGATCTCTTCGGGGCGTTCGGCAACTTCGGCCAGGACTGCGACGCGATCTTCATTAACTTCGACGAATCCACCAGAGACGTGCAATTGCGCGCTGCTTCCATCCTCAGTATAGCTAAGCACGCCAGCTTGAAGTTCTGAAATCAGAGCGGCATGGCCGGGTAGAATCTGCATTTCCCCGCCGCGTCCAGGCACGGTGACAGAGTTCACCGCTTCCGTCAGCACCCGGCGTTCGGGCGTTACTACTTCGAGTTGTAACTGATCAGCCATAATTTTGAAGGCAAAAAGTAAAAGTAAAAAAGAAACAATTCAATCTGATTAGCCGACTTTTTGCCTGGCTTCATCCTATTCATATTTCTTGGCGGCCTCGACGACATCTTCAATCGAGCCGGCCATAAAGAACGCCTGCTCAGGTACGTCGTCGTGCTTGCCCTCGATGATTTCCTTGAAGCCCTTGATCGTATCTTCGAGCTTGACGTACTTGCCCTCGCGGCCGGTGAACTGAGAAGCGACGTGGAACGGTTGCGAGAAGAACCTTTGAATTTTGCGGGCGCGCGAAACGGACAGCTTGTCTTCATCCGACAACTCGTCGAGACCAAGAATCGCGATGATGTCCTGGAGGTCCTTATAGCGCTGCAGGATCAGCTTAACGGTCTGCGCCGTGTTGTAGTGATCCTCGCCGACGATGCGCGGATCCAGAATGCGCGATGACGACGCGAGCGGATCGACCGCGGGATAGATGCCCAGCTCAACAATCTGCCGCGACAGCGCGGTGACCGCGTCAAGGTGCGCAAACGTCGTCGCCGGCGCCGGATCGGGGTAATCGTCGGCGGGCACGTACACGGCCTGGATCGAAGTAATCGATCCGGTCTTGGTCGAAGTGATGCGCTCCTGCATCTCGCCCATCTCAGTCGCCAGGTTCGGCTGGTAACCGACCGCCGAAGGCATGCGCCCCAACAGCGCCGAAACTTCCGATCCCGCTTGGGTGAATCTGAAAATGTTGTCGATGAAGAGTAAGACGTCCATGCCCTGATCGCGGAAGTATTCGGCGACCGTCAGGCCCGACAGCGCTACCCGCAGACGCGCGCCCGGGGGCTCAGTCATCTGGCCATAGATCAGCGCGACTTTCGACTGCTCAATCGCTTTCATATCGACCTTGGTCATATCGAACGAGCCGGTGTCGTGCAGGTTCTTGTTGAACTCGGCGCCGAACTGGATGACCTCGGACTCGACCATCTCGCGCAGGAGGTCGTTGCCTTCGCGCGTGCGCTCGCCCACGCCGGCAAAGACCGAGAAGCCTGAGCGAGCTTTGGCGATGTTGTTGATGAGCTCCATCACGATCACGGTCTTGCCGACGCCCGCGCCGCCGAACAAACCAATCTTGCCGCCGCGCACGAACGGCTGAATCAGATCGATAACCTTGATTCCCGTCTCGAACATCTGCAGTTCGGTCGATTGCTCTTCAAAAGTTGGCGCGTGTCGATGTATTGGATAGCGCTGCTGGTGCGGAATCGGGCCGAGGTTGTCCACCGGATCGCCGATCACGTTCATGACGCGGCCGAGCGTGCCTTCACCAACCGGCACCGTGATCGGTCCGCCCGTGTCGGTCGCTTTCATCCCGCGCACCATGCCGTCGGTGGGCAGCATCGACACCGCGCGCACGCGGCCTTCGCCCAGGTGCTGCTGCACTTCGGCGATTACATTGATCGGATCGGGAACGTCAAAACCGTCGGAAGTAATCCGCAGCGCCTGATAGATCGGCGGCAGATACTTTTCGGTAAATTCCACATCGACGACTGGTCCGATGATTTGCACGACACGGCCTACGTGTCCGTTCGTGCCGTTTGCGCTGGGCGTAGCCATAAACCTCAGTCAACTCCTTACGAATTAGTGTGAACACAAGGTAAACACTGGCTAGATTTAAAGACAGTGAAGGTAACACAGGCTTTCAATGTACGCCAAACAGCGCGGCTGATTTTTCGGGCTTGAGGTTGGCCGCAGTTTTGAAACCTGAAATTGCGGTTGAAAACCTGAAACCTCCGGTGTACTATTGTCGTAGTACAACAGTGAAATCAATCGATGTTCCACATAGACCCAAATCATCCGACGCCGCTATATGCTCAGCTCGAGCGGTCGATTAGGTTCGCGATCGCTATCGGCAAACTGGGTATCGGCGAGCAGTTGCCGACCGTGCGGCAGTTGGCGGTGGATCTGCGCATCAATGCGAACACGGTGGCTAGGGTCTATACCGAGCTGGAGCGCGCGGGCGTGTTGGAAACGCGCCGGGGCGTCGGCACGTTCGTTATTGCGCAGCCCGAGGAAGCATCGCTCGGCCGCCGCGACCGCGAAAAGCATCTGCGCGAACTCGCCGATCATTTCATCGCGGAAACCGGAACTCGCGGCTTTTCGCTGGACGACGTAATTGAGCATCTGCACAGCAGACGCAAGAAGGAGATGAAGAAGTATGGCTAACATTCAACTAGGCGAGAACCGCAACTTGACCGCGATGAACGCGCCGCGGGTGAACTTTATCGCGGCCCTCGCGTTTATCGTCCCCGTCGGGCTGGGAGCGCTGGCGACCCTGTTTACTCTGAACCCGATCAGCGCGATCGTGGGAGTGCTGCTCGGCTTCCTCCTGTCCCAATCGCCGAAGATCGCGCGGCAATGGGAGCGCGCCGTAGTGCTGCGGCTGGGCAAGTTCACCGGGCTGCGCGGTCCGGGACTCTTCTGGATCATTCCGTTCGTCGATAACATTTCCACCTGGATCGATCAGCGCGTGATCACGACGGCCTTTGCGGCGGAAGAGACGCTGACCAGCGACACCGTGCCCGTCAACGTTGACGCAGTGCTCTTCTGGGTAGTTTACGATCCGGAAAAAGCCGCGCTGGAAGTGCAAAACTATCCGGCGGCCGTAAGCTGGGCAGCCCAGACGGCGTTGCGCGACATCATCGGCCGCACTTCACTAAGCGATCTGCTGCGCGGTCGCGAGCGCATCGAAGAAGAATTGCAGAAGCTGATCGACGAACGATCGAATCCGTGGGGCGTGACCGTGCAGTCAGTCGAGATGCGCGATGTGATCATTCCGACGGCGTTGCAGGATGCGATGTCGCGCGAGGCGCAAGCCACACGTGAGAAAGCTGCGCGCGTGATCCTGGCTCAGGCTGAAGTGGAAATCGCCGCTCAATTCAGCAAGGCGGCAGAGTCTTATCGCGACAATCCGACGGCGATGCATCTGCGCGCGATGAACATGCTGTACGAAGGTTTGAAAGAGAAAGGGGCGCTGATGATCGTCCCGAGCAGCGCGGTTGAAACGATGGGAATGGGCGGCTTCATCGGAGCGGCAGCAATGCGGCAACAGGCACTGACTGAAAGTAAGGAGCCACCTGAGTAAGACATTAACGCAAAGGCCGCAAAGTACCTCGCAAAGGAACGCAAAGAGATTTCCTTGGCGATACTTTGCGGCTTCTCTTTGCGTACTTTGCGTTTAATTCTTCCGACGGTGTTTCTATGAACACTCGTCCGGCTCAATCTTAATCTTCATCGCCGACAGCACGCGCATATCCTCATCCGTCAACTCCAGGGAGCCCGAACTCTCGCTGTCCGGTTCACCCTCACGCTGCGGCCGCAAGCCAATCTCCAGCCGCAGCGTCAGTTCCATCTCAAATCCTGCTTCGCGCAGACGTTCAATCGCGGCCGCGACCGTCGGCGATTGCTGAACCGATTCATTGATGGCCGTGCCGACTTCTTCGGCTAACTGTTTGGTCTCGTCATCCATTTCCACGGTTGTTTGTCTACTGGTGTATAGAGTACCAGCTTTAGCTGGGTTCTTTCTCGCTTGACGAAAGCCCGACTGAAGTCGGTACTCCGAAACACCGCCAGCTCCAATTTGTCGTGATGCTAAGCCAGACTCAGTTGAGAGTTCAAGCTTTAGCTTGTCCTTTGCGAGTGGGGCAACCCAAAGGTTGAACTCTCAACCTCAGAATTGCCGCGCTTGCTTTCGTTATGCTAGCCTTCGACTGCTCAGAGTCAAGACCAGTCACATCAAGTCATGGTCGTAAAAACCAACGCCGAGCGGCGCGAGCATTTCAAGACTTCTTCCGGCATCGAACTGCCCGTCGATTTCAATCCGTCGAACGCGGAACCAATCGAGTACGATCGCGACCTCGGCGATCCCGGCGAGTTTCCTTACACGCGAGGCATTCGCCACAACCTCTACCGCGGCCGTCTGTGGACGATGCGACAGTACGCGGGCTATGCGAGCGCGGAAGAATCCAACGCGCGTTACAAATATCTGCTTTCGCAGGGCACGACGGGTTTGTCAGTCGCGTTCGATCTGCCGACGCAGATCGGTTTGGATTCCGACGATCCTTTAGCGGCGGGCGAAGTCGGCAAGGTTGGCGTGGCGATCGATTCGCTGGAAGACATGTCAAGACTGTTCGAAGGGATTCCGTTGGGCGAAGTTTCGACTTCGATGACGATCAATGCGACGGCGGCGATCCTGCTCTGTCTTTATCTAGCCGTGGCGCGGAAGCAGGGTGTCGCATTCGAGAAACTAAACGGCACGCTCCAGAACGATATCCTGAAGGAGTACATCGCGCGCGGCACTTACATCTATCCGCCCGAGCCATCGTTGCGCTTGATCACCGACACGTTCGCGTTCTGCGCGCGCGAGGCGCCGAACTGGAACACAATTTCGATCAGCGGTTATCACATTCGCGAGGCCGGCTCGACCGCCGTCCAGGAAGTTGCGTTTACGATTGCCGACGCGATTGCCTACGTCGAAGCGGCGATCAAAGCTGGTTTGGAGATTGACGATTTTGCGCCGCGCATTTCGTTTTTCTTCAATTCGCACAACAACCTCCTGGAAGAAGTCGCAAAGTTTCGTGCCGCGCGCCGTCTTTGGGCCCGCATCATGCGCGAACGTTTTCACGCGCGCGATCCGCGCTCGCAGATGCTGCGCTTTCACACCCAGACGGCTGGATCGACGCTGACCGCGCAACAGCCGGAAGTAAACGTCGTGCGCACGACGATCCAGGCGCTGGCTGCGGTGCTCGGCGGCACACAGTCTCTGCACACAAACGCGATGGACGAAGCGCTGGCTTTGCCGACCGAAGACGCCGCGCGCGTCGCGTTGCGGACCCAACAAGTCATCGCTTACGAATCCGGCGTCGCCGACACGGTCGATCCGCTGGCTGGTTCCTTCGCGATTGAAGAGCTGACAAGCGAGATCGAACGGCGCGTAGTTGATTACCTCGACAAGATCGATGCGATTGGCGGGACGCTGCACGCGATTGAATCAGGTTACATTCAGCGCGAAATTCAGAACGCGGCTTACGAGTATCAACGCGCCCTGGAAGCCAACGACGCGATTGTAGTTGGCGTGAATCGTTTTCAGAACGAAGGGGATTCTCACGTTAAGACCCTCCGCGTCGATCCGGCTGTTGAGAAAGCTCAGATTGATCGGTTGCGTTCATTACGCGAGCGCCGCGACGCGATCGCCTGTGAAACTGCGCTGGTGCAGCTCGAAGAAGCCGCGCGCGGAGATGAAAACGTTCTGCCAAGAATCCTCGAATGCGTCGAAGCGCTCGCGACCGTCGGCGAGATCAGTAATCGTCTGCGCACCGTCTGGGGTGAGTACCGCGAAGCCGTGACTGTCTGACATGTGGATCGCTCTTTTCTCCATCCTCTTCATCTTCCTGATCATCGGCGTGATCGTTGTGGTCGCTGTTTATTCCTGGCAGAAGGAGAAAGAACGAACGCGTGTCTTGCAAGCGACAGCGACTCAGCTTGGTTGGAGTTTTGTGGCCAGCGCGCCGCTCAACATGATTCCCGGGCTCGAGCGCTTCGCCCTTTTCGATAGTGGCCAGGGCAAACGAATCACGAACTTCATGTACGGCGAGGCGAGCGGCATCAAGGCCGCAGTCTTTGATTATGCCTACACCACGGGTTCCGGCAAGAATCGCCAGACGCACTATCAATCGGTCGTCTATCTGGAGCCCGGCAATTTGAGCCTTCCGTACTTCTCGTTACGACCGGAGGGTTTTCTCTACAAGATTTTCACTGCATTTGGATATCAGGACATTGATTTTGGACAACGCCCGGACTTTTCCCGTCAATACATTCTGCGCGGCCAGGACGAGCAGGCAATCCGCCGCACGTTCAGTGACGGCTTGCTTTCTTTTTACGAATCGTACCCCGGGACCTGCACAGACGGGGGAGGGAATCAGCTCTTCGTTTATCGCGGCGGGTATCGTTTCCAGCCGCAAGAGATTCAGTCCTACGTGGGTCTTGGCCTGAACGTATTGAATTTGTTGCCGCGTTACTAATAGCTGTGGTGAGTCCTTGCTGGAAGGAGTACCATTTAATTCAAATGCGCATTAAGATACGAAAACCCGCCTTCATGCTTTTCGTTTGTTTAGTACTCCCTTCCGTTTTGGTAGGCTGGCAGACGATGCTCACGAAAGCGCGTGCGTCGTTTCCAGTTGGCCAGGCGCCGGCATTTTGGCATGCGTACAAACTCAACGATGACGAGTTCTCGGTCTCGCTGCCGACGCTTCCTGCGATGAGCAGCTACAGGTTAAATCCGGAGCCGGGTAGTGAGAGCCGCGTGAGGCACATAATTGGCGCATACGCTGAAGGTGTTGCTTACGTTGTCTATGTTTTTGAGCGAAAGCAATCTCTCGATGACTTCGTTTCCAATTTCCGGCATTTCTCGGCAGGCAATTTCGTTCGGGACATGGATGTCGGCGGAATGCGCGGCAAGGCTTATGGTTTTAAGAACGACCAGCGAATTGGTTCGACCTACTTCCTGGCCAGCAAATCGCGGATCTATGTGTTCGAGGCGCAAGGCTCACTTTTGGGAAAGCCGGACGTGGGCATATCAAAGTTTTTGGAATCGATTAAGTTTGGCAAGAATCCTGACGGCGAGATATTGGTCGATGGTCCGGGCTTGCAACTGAGTTCGGAGGCAGTAACGAGCGCAGCGATTGGCGCTGGTCAGCAAGGGAACGACGGAGTAATTGTGCTCAGGGCTGATCAGCCAATGAGCGGCAAATTAGTTTCCCTCAAGCCTGTAGTCGTAGCCAAACCCGAGCCGACTTACACTGAAGACGCCCGACGGCACCAAATCACCGGTACAATAGTTATCAGATGTGTTTTCGCTTCTTCTGGGGCCGTCACCAACATTGTCGCGATGTCCAAGTTACCCGATGGCCTGACGGAGAAAGCTATCGCCGCCGCTCAGCAAATCAGATTCATTCCTGCAATAAAAGACGGCAAGTTTGTATCGATGTATATGCAGCTCGAGTACAATTTCAATCTGTACTAAACGCGCAAACTATCTTCGCCCGCCACGCAGCAGCAATCCCAAGAACAAGCCCGCCGCCGCGGAAATCAGGATCGCGTGGCCTGGATTCTTACGCGCGTAGTCCTTGGCTTCGCCGGCAATCTCGTTAAAGTCTTTGCCCTGCAAGTCCTTGATCTTTTCGCCCGCGATGGTGGCTTTCTCGTTTAGATAATCGCCGGCCTTTGATGCGGTCGCGGCGATCTTGCGTCCATATTCGCGCGCCGTTTCTTCAAGTTCTGACATGTGCATTTCGCTCCTACAAATAATTGCCGCGTTCGGCGTCGTGTTTTGTCCGTTTTCGGTGGCTTCTGGCATTTTCTTGCTCCTTGTCTGCCGCTTTTGTTGCGACCAAACTCTCCATACGAGCAAAGGCTTCGCTGAGTTGCGGAAAAGTTACTGAACCGCGAGCGGTAGCGACCGGATCATAGAAGTGCCTGGAGAAGTAAGGAGAACGAACGTGGCTTGATCAAGATGTGTTTTGGGTCCGGTCGCTACCGCTCGCGGTTCTGACACGATTCGGGCTTGACTTTGTTCCGTGAACGATGGTAAGTGAGTACTTACTTCGAAAGCTGAGAGCGACCTTTGCGACCTCTGAGAAAACCAATCACGACTAGTAACGGCGCCACCACCAGCGGCGCGCGCATGGCGGGCGGAGAGCGCCGGCTGCAAATCCTGCGGCTCGCGGTGCGGCTGTTTTCGCAACGCGGTTTTCGCGGCACGACAACGAAAGAAATTGCGCTCGCCGCCGGCGTGTCTGAGGCGATGGTCTTTCGGCATTTCGCGACGAAGGAAGAACTTTACAGCGCGATCATCGATCATAAAGCGTGTTCGGGCGACGAGCGGGATCCCTATCAGCTGGTCGCGGAGGCGATCGAACGAAAAGATGATCGAGCGGTTTTTGAGCAATTGGCGCTCGACGCGCTCACCCAGAATGAGTGTGACCCGGATTTTCAGCGCCTGCTGCTGCACTCGGCGCTGGAAGATCACAAGCTGGCCCAGATGTTCTGGGAGAAATTCGTTCGCCGTGTGTACGCGTTTTTGGGCGACTACATTCGCCAGCGGCAGCGCGACGGCGCCATGATCCAGATTGAACCGCTGGTCATAGTACGCGCTTTCGTCGGCATGGTGATTCATCACTCGCTCAACAACAATCTCTGGGATCGCAAGCGGCGACTGCTCAAGATTTCCAACGAAGACGCGGCGCGCGAGTTCACCGACATTCTGTTGCGCGGCGTGACCAGCACCGCCAGGCGCAATGGTCTGTCGAAAAAGGCAACCGGGAAGAAATCCAGAAAGAAATCGAGCAGATGATTTCACGACAATCGATCAAACGCCCACTTATCGTTTTGTTGGCGATGGCTGCGGGCGCGAGCTTCATTGCCTGTAGCCGCTCCAACGGCCAGAACAACAACACGGCATCGGCGAGTCCGGCGGCGTCAGTGATCGAAGTTTCGACCACCGCCGCGATCTCGCGGCAACTGCCGCGCTACTTTGAAGCCACCGGCAGTCTCGCCGCTGATGTGCAGACGGATGTGCAGCCGCAGACGGCGGGCAAAATTGTCGCGGTCGGCGTGGACATGGGCAGCGCAGTGAAGAAAGGCCAGATGCTCGTGCGTCTGGAAGCTGCCGATTACAAGTTGCGCGTCGATCAGGTCGTCGCCCAGCTCGACAACGCTAAGGCCGCGGTGAAGCAGGCGGAAGAAAAGATCGGGCTGCGATCGAATCAGCAATTTGTTCCGGAGAGAGTGGCGGACGTGTCGGCGGCGCGCGCGAATTACGATCTCGCGGAGAGCAATTTTCAGCGCGCTCAGAAGCTGGTTGAATCCGGAGACGTTTCGCGCGCCGAATACGATCAACGCAAGTCGCAGCGCGACGCGCTCAGACAAGTTTACGAATCCGCGATTGCGCAGGCGCGCCAGAACTATGCGGCCGTGCTGGTGGCGCGCACCAACGTTACAAACGCACAGACGCAAGTCAGCATGGCGCAGCGAACGCTTTCGTACACGGTAGTCACGGCGCCGATCGATGGTTTCGTGCTGGACCGGCCGGTTGATCTCGGCGCCTATGTTTCAACTACGACCAAGATTGCGACCATCGTGCGCACGAATCCTTTGTGGATTCGCATAGACATCCCGGAACAGGCGGTGCCGCAGATCAAGAACGGCCAATCGGTTTCACTTACGACCAGTTCCTTCGCCGATAGATCTTTCAGCGGACGGGTCGCGCGCATTTCGCCAAACGTCTCGGCAACTTCGCGCACGCTGACGGTGGAAGCACAGATCGACAATGGCGGCGGCTCGCTCAAACCCGGACAGTTCGGCACGGTGCGAATTCTACTGCCGCAAAGCTCGCCCGCGGTGCTCGTGCCCCAGCGAGCGCTGCGCACAATCTCGGGCGCGACTTACGTGTTTGTAATCAAGAACGGTCACGCCGAGCAGCGCCTGGTGCAAGCGGGACAGACCGAAGGCGATCTGGTTGAGATCAAGAGCGGCGTTTCGGAGAACGAAATCGTGGCCACCAGCAATGTCGATCAATTGAGCGATGGAGCGGCGGTAAGACATTGATGTTCAGAGTTCAACCTTTAGGTGGCCGTTGCGAAACTGCACAAGCTGAAGCTTGGAACTCTAAACTCCAGGTTCGATCATGCAAAAATTAGCTGAAATTTGCGTTCGTCGTCCGGTATTCGCGACCATGCTCATCCTGAGCATCACGGTCGTGGGCATATTCTCCTTCAGATCGTTGGGAGTCGATCTGTTTCCGAAGATCGACCTGCCGACGATTACGGTGACCGTGATCAATCCCGGCGCTTCGCCGCAGGAGATCGAAACCGAAATCACCGACAAGGTCGAAGGCGCGGTCAACACCGTCAGCGGAATCGACGAGTTGCGATCGACTTCGATCGAGGGCGTCTCGCAGATCTTCATCACTTTCGTGCTGGAAAAGAACGCCGACGTGGCGGCCCAGGAAGTGCGCAACAAGATCGATCTCATCGTCAACGATCTGCCCACGACGGCCGAACAGCCCATTGTGCAAAAGCTCGACACGGACGCAACGCCGGTTTTGCGCATCGCGGTTTCCGCGCCCCGATCGCTGCGCGAAGTTACCGACATCGCTGACAAGCAAATCAAGCGGCTGATCGAATCGATCAACGGCGTCGGCAACGTCGAAATCGTCGGCGGCCGGCAGCGCGAAGTGGAAGTGTGGGTAAATCCGGACAAGATGCGCGCGTTCAATGTCTCGGCCGTCGACGTAGCCACCGCGGTACGCGTACAAAACATGGAAGTGCCGGGCGGCCGCGTAGAAGAGGGCAAGCGCGAGCTGACCGTGCGCACGATGGGGCGGATTCCCGACCCGGCGCAGTTTAATAATCTGGTGGTAGCGAATCGCGGACCCTACGCGGTTAAGTTGAGCGACATCGGCTACGTCGAAGACGGCGCGGAAGAGCAACGCACCGAAGCGCGTCTGAACGGACAGCCGGCCGTGACGCTGGTTGTTTCCAAACAGTCCGGACAGAACACCGTCGCCGTCGCCGATGACGTGAAAGAAAGACTCGCGGAGATTGCGTCGACCCTGCCGCGCGACGTCAAGACTAAAATCGTCGGCGACCAAACAATCTTCATCAAGGCCGCGCTGCATTCGATTCAACTGCACCTGATCGAAGGCAGCATCCTGGCGGCCATCGTCGTCTTCGTCTTCCTCTGGAACTTCCGGGCGACGCTCATCGCGGCCATAGCGATTCCGACTTCGATCATCGCAACCTTCGGATTGATGGCGGCGATGGGATTTACGCTGAACCAGATCACGATGCTGGCGCTGACGCTGATGGTCGGAATCGTGATTGACGACGCGGTCGTGGTGCTCGAGAATATTTTCCGCTTCGTCGAAGAAAAAGGAATGCCGCCGTTTCAAGCCGCCATCGAAGGCACGCGCGAGATTGGTTTGGCGGTTACAGCGACCACGCTTTCGCTGCTGGCGGTGTTCCTGCCCGTCGGTTTTATGGCCGGCATCGTGGGCCGGTTCATGTCATCGTTCGGCTTCACTTCTTCGTTCGCGATCGCCGTTTCTTTGCTGGTGTCGTTCACGCTGACGCCCATGCTGGCGGCGCGCCTGATCAAGCGCAAGACCGAAACTCGAAAGAGTAAGACCGAAACCACGGATGATCCGCACGCTTCCGAGGGCAGCCAAAAACGCGAATTTACGCTTGCCGAATTCAAAGACAAATACAGCCAGGCCCAATCGAAAGAGGGCCGCTTCTATCGTCCGATCGATCGCACTTACACGTGGATGCTCAAGTGGTCCATGGCCCATCGCTGGGCGATCGTTTTGCTGTCGGTGCTGGTAATTGTCAGCACCATTCCGCTGTTCATGTTCGTTGGCAAGAACTTTCTGCCGGTTGACGATCAGTCGCAGTTTGAAGTTAACCTGCGCACGCCTGAGGGCTCGACGCTTTCGTCAACCGCCGCGCTGAGTGAACGCATTGCCGCCGACGTGCGCAAGCTGCCCGGAGTTACCGATACGCTGGTGACGATTGGCAGCGGCCAGCAGCAGATCGTCAATCTCGCGAGCATCTACGTGAAGCTGACTCCGATCGACGGGCGCAGCGCCTCGCAAATCGATCTGATGTTGCGCGTGCGTTCTGAGATTCTGGCTAAGTATCAGAAGGAGTTTCCCAATCAGTTGCGCACCAGCCTCAATGCCGTGGCCGCAATTTCGGGCGGCGGATTTCGCAACACGGACATACAGTTTGTCATCGGCGGACCTGATCTCGACAAGCTGACGAAGTATTCCGACGACCTGCTGGCTAAAATGAAAAGCATTCCAGACGTAGTGGACGCGGATTCTACTTTGATCACTGGAAAGCCCGAGTTGCGGGTCGTTATCGATCGCGCGCGCGCGGCCGATTTGGGGGTGCGCGTCGGCGACATCGCGCAATCGCTCAACACTCTGGTGGCCGGTCAAAAGGTTTCCACGTTCAATGCGGGCACCGATCAATACAACGTGCGCGTGCGCGCGATCGGCGAGTTTCGCGCCAACGCCGAAGGCATAAAGCGAATGCTGGTGGCGTCGCAGAAGCTGGGCTGGGTCAGTCTCGACAATCTGGTGCGCGTCGAAGAAGGCACCGGTCCATCGTCCATCGATCGCTTGAATCGGCAAAGACAGGTGACGTTGCTCGCGAACGTAAGGCCGGGCGGCTCGCAGGCAGCCATCATCGCGAAAATGAACCAGTTCTCGAAAGACGAGCGCCTGGACGCCACGTATACAACCGGACTGGCCGGACGGTCAAAGGAACTCGGCCGGGCGGCCCTCTATTTTCTGCTGGCTATCGTTTTGTCATTCATCTTTATGTACATGGTCCTGGCCGCGCAGTTTGAATCTTTCATCCACCCGATCACGATTCTTCTCACGCTGCCGCTGGCGATTCCGTTCGGCATCGTGTCTCTGCTCGTGACGTTTCAGACGGTGAATATCTTTTCCGGTCTTGGGCTGTTGTTGTTGTTCGGTGTCGTGAAGAAGAACGCAATTCTGCAAATCGATCACACGAACGGATTGCGCAAGCAGGGCATGGAGCGCCACGACGCAATCATTCAGGCGAACCGGGATCGCTTGCGGCCGATATTGATGACGACGATTGCGCTGGTTGCCGGCATGATGCCGCTGACGCTTTCCAGCGGGCCGGGCTCGGGCACCAACAGATCGATCGGCGTGCTGGTGGTCGGCGGACAGACGCTCTGTTTGCTGCTGACGCTTTTGGCGGTACCGGTTTTCTACTCGCTGTTTGACGATCTGGCCCGGAGCCGCGTCTGGTCGCGCATCGGCGGAGGCTTTCGGAACATCTTCGGACGCGCGCGTCGTCGCGCCGCGACGGTGGCCGCATCTTTGTTAGGACTTACGTCGAGGCAATAGGAGTTCGGATCTCTGGGCATGGAGACCAATTCAAGATCATGGACAACTCTAACCGGGCGATGAAGATTGAATCTCGAAATTTTGGCGGCGTGGTTATCGATCGCTTTTTCAACCGCAGAGGTCGCGGAGGATTTCGCAGAGGAACGCAAGGGCGATCTTTCTCTGCGATCTCTGCGCAAACCTCTGCGGACTCTGCGGTGAATCTGGTTCTAACTGTTGCGCTGCTGTGCGCGCTTGGAACGCACGCACTCGCTCAGGAACCAACTGCGGCGCCGAGTCCGTCACCCGTGCCGGATCAAACGCTCAAGGTCCCTTCGGTTGCGATTGATTATCGCGCGAACGCGAGCAAGCCGCTGCCGTCTCTCAGTCGCGTCGGTGTGGACGCAAATGAACAGAGGCCGCTGACGCTACGCGAAGCGATCGCGATGGCGTTGCGAAATAACAAAGACATCGAAGTTGCGCGCGATAGCGTTTCGATAGCCGAGGCCGATCTGCTCAGCGTGCGTGGCGCTTACGATCCGAGGTTCAGTGCGCAGAGTTACTACGAAAAGATTAAGACGCCGGCCGCCAGTTTTCTGAGCGGCGCCGGCACCGCGGTCGAGACGGCGGACGTCACGGCGACAACTCGTCTGGAAGGTTTGGCGCCCAAGGCCGGCGGCAACTATCGGCTCGATTTCTCGTCCGTGCGCGCGACGAGCAACAGTCTGTTCACCGCGCTCAATCCGCAATACCCGACGGCGCTGACTTTCACTTTCACGCAGCCGTTGATGCGCAGTCGGCGAATCGATCTGCCGCGGCGACAGATCGAAGTCGCGAAGAAAAATCTTTCACTGACCGACGCGCAATTTCGCCAACGCGCCATTGAAGTGATCACCAACGTGCAGCGCAGCTACTGGGACCTGGTTTTCGCGCTGCGCAATTTGCAGATTCAGCGCAACGCAGTCCAGGATGCGCGCACGCAACTAGATCACAACCGTCGTATGGTTGCCGAAGGATCGCTGGCGCCGATCGACGTCGTCGCTGCGGAAACTCAAGTGGCGAATTTCGAGCAGGCCGAATTCACGGCGCTGGAAGAAGTTAACCGCGCTGAGAATAATTTGAAGAACCTGATCGCGGAAAACCAGCAATCCCCTCTGTGGAATGCTTCGGTGGTTCCGACGGATGATGTCGATCTGGCGCTGCCTCAGGTCTCGCTGCCTGACGCGATGAAAGCCGCGAAGGAGAACCGGCAGGAATTAAAGCAGTCTGATTTGGCGCGTGAGATCAACCAGCTTGACCAAAAACTTTACCACGATCAAACGAAACCGCAGATCGATCTGGTCGGCAGTTATGGAATGGTCGGAAACGCGGGCACGGTGACGTCCACTACCAGCCCTTTTACGGCCAGCAGCGATCAACTTCGTGCCCGGGTAAATCAGTTGTCGCTGCTCGCGGGCCTGCAGCAATTGGTCGCGCCGCCGGCAACGACAATCTCGCCGGACTTGATGGGTGCCTACGGCCAGTCGCTCACGAACCTGGGCTCAAATCAGTTCAATAATTTTCGCGTCGGAGTCTCAATCAGTCTTCCGCTGCGCAATCGCACCGCGGCAGGGCAACTTGGGCACGCGCTGATCGAAGGAAAGCGCATCGCCACGCAGCGCGAGCAACTGGAACAACTAATTCAGGTTGAGGTGCGCAACGCTTTGCAGTCACTGACGACTGCGGAAGCGAGGTTGCGCTCGGCCGCAGTCGCGCGCGAGTCTGCCGAGCAGCAATACGAAAGCGAGAAGCGCAAGCTCGACGCGGGTCAATCAACGGTCTTCTTCGTGCTCGAGCGCCAGACGGCGCTGGCCACGGCGCGCGGCAACGAATTGCGCGCGCAGACTGACTTGAACAAAGCGATCGCTGAGCTGCAACGCGCGACGGGGAATTCGCTTGTTGCAAATAATGTCAGCGTCAGCATGCGTTGATGTGGCACCCCGCCGGATTGAGTTTGACCGCGCGCAGGCCAGCGAGCCAGATTCTCGGCAGCAGGATCGAACCCAAGTGCTTGGGGTTAGTCGTGAGTCACTTAACCTCGCATACTCGAAACATTTTCGGCGTCGTGAGCTAACTCCATGATGATGGCAGCACTCTCAATTCTATTTTGCGCTAGATCTAACCACCTGTTTCCGCCCGTGACTCATACGGTCGGGCTGCCGCCTTGTGATAATCTCCTGCGCGCTAGAACAAGCTTGTTCCATCCACAGCTTAGCGCATGCGCATCGGACTTGATGGCTTTCCGCTGCTCACGCCGAGGGCCGGCGTAGGGCATTACACTTTCGAACTTGCGCGCTCGCTCGCGCTGCTCGCGCCATCCGACGCATTCGAGTTGGTCGCGCCCGGCCCTTTCCCCGGTTCTATCATCGAAGACATTCGCCGTAACTGTCCCGACAATTTGCGCGCGGTCACCGTCGAAGCCAACTCGATTCGCCGTCGGCGCTGGTGGGCCGTTGGTCTGCCGCTTTACCTAAGAAAAGCTTCGCTGGATCTCTTTCACGGCACAAATTATGAAGTGCCGCTTTGGAGCAAGCGCCGAAGCATTTTGACGATTCACGATCTTTCCATCTTGCTCCATGCGGATACGCACAGGGCGGACCTGGCCCGACGTGCGCGCCGGCGTCTGCCGGTGATGGCCCGATCCGCAAGCATGATCATTACGCCTACGGAAAGCGTCAAGCGCGAGGTTTCCGAAAGACTGAAAGTCGATCCCGAAAAGATCGTGGTTACGCCTGAGGCGCCGCGCCGCGGTTTTCAACGAATGGCCTCGGAAGAGGTCGCCGAGACGAAACAACGGCTGGGCGTCGAAGACGAATTCCTGCTGTTTGTCGGCACCATCGAGCCACGAAAGAATCTGCTCACGCTGGTTCGGGCCTTCGATCAGATCCTGCGCCAGACGTCTCGCCGTCCTCAACTCGTAGTCGTCGGCGCGGAAGGCTGGCTGATGGACGAGTTAATCGCTTTCATCAAACAATCATCGATCAGCGATCGCCTGCGCCTCACGGGTTATCTGGATGATGACGATCTGCGCGCTCTCTACTCTTCATGCACCGTCTTTGTCTATCCTTCGATCTACGAGGGTTTTGGTCTCCCGCCGTTGGAGGCGATGGCTTGCGGCGCGCCGGTAATTGCGAGCAATATCGCGACGTTTCGGGAAACGCTTGGGAGCGCGGCACAACTATTCGAACCGAACGATGTTGAGGCGCTCGCCTCGAGCATTGTCGAAATTCTGGATGATGACGATCGCCGCCGGACTTTTTCGCATCGGGGACTGGAGCAAGCCGCGAAGTTTTCGTGGGAGCGGACTGCTCAATTAACCCTTGAGGTTTATCGCGAGGTAATGAGTCAGGCTTGAAAGAGTAATCGCCGCCTGAACTGATAAATGCTCCATGCTTTCCGCTTCTTTGCGCCTTGGCGAGAGAATATTTCACGCAAAGGCGCCAGGACGCAAAGAAAACGGCTCACTTCCCGGAATAATCCTCGATCTTACGAGGGCTTAGTCTACTTTTGATTGTGAATCCGCCCCTGGACACTCTAGCTAGGCTCCTATCGTTTCCGCTTTAAGTTCAGTTGCGTGCATCCCGATCCGTCTGGTCATCGCGGTGGCGTTGAGGTTTGCAACGCCTTCCACCGCTACGGCGCTCATCACGCGAAAGAACAGGACGCCGTCGAGCCAGTCAAAACTAATGCCATCAGCGCTGTGTACGGCGACAGTCGCCGAATAGGTGTCCGGCGCCAACCAACAATTGAAGGCGAAAGTGACTTCCACTACCTCACCGCGGTGAACAGGACCGAAATTCAGTTGCTGCAACTCCGTGTTGGTGCCGTAGAGATGAATGCCGTGACGATTACGTAGCAGAAAACCGAAGACCGGCCCTTCCGCTTCCGCGTTGAAGCGCACACGCAGGCGCAATAGCACCGCCTCGCCGGACTCTACAAGTTCTATCGGGTGATGAGCGGCGTTCAGAAGCTCGGCGCGAAGGACTTCCGCGCTGCCATCGCCGTGACGGTAAACCGAAAGAACCTCCGGGCCGCCCTCATCCTCTGCGGAAATGCTGATGGCTTCTTCTGTGGCCGGTTGTCCTGCTTCGTAGGCGTCCTCGCGCGCCATGATCAATTTCTGATAACGGTTGAGAACATCAGTCGGCTTACCTATCGCTTCCATGCATCCGGCTTGCAGCAAAACCGCGCGTGAGCACAGGGCGCGGATGGCGCTTGGATCGTGCGAGACAAACAGTATGGTCATCCCGCTTTCCTGCATCTCCCTGATGCGGCGCATACAGCGATGTTGAAAGACGGCGTCACCGACAGCGAGAGCCTCGTCAATAATCAAAATCTGGGGCATTGCGCTAATCGCTGTCGCGAACGCGAGGCGGACGTACATCCCACTCGAATACGTCTTGACGGGTTGATGAATGAAATCGCCGATCTCCGCGAAGCGTTCGATCTCAGGCACCATTGCTTCGGTTTCGGCCCGCGAAAATCCCATCAGCGAGGCGCTCATGAAAACATTTTCGATGCCCGTGAATTCGGGGTTGAATCCTGAACCGAGTTCAAGCAGAGCCGCCACGCGGCCTGTGTGCCAAACAGCGCCGAGTGTCGGCTCAAGCGTACCGGCGACGATCTGAAGCAGCGTTGATTTGCCACACCCGTTGGGGCCAATGATGCCGAATGTCGTGCCTTGCTCAACCTCGAAGCTGACATCACGAAGCGCCCAAAATTCGCGGTGCGTCTTCCAGCGGCCTCGCGAAATCATTTCCTTTAAGCGATCGGCCGGTCGCGCGTAGATACGGTATTGCTTGGATACGCCTTCAACGGAGATTGCTACGGCCATGCTGCCTATAATAGGGAAGGGCGTCGCCGAATGTCGAACCTAATTTCAGGTCAGGACGCGCGCCGTCGTCCTGTCTATATTGGTTTGGCTCGCCGTCTCAAAGAGTCTTCAAAAGCGAGGACGCTTAAGCTTGGCGTTGGTTTTAGGATAGAATTTCAGAGCCACAAGAGTCTTTGACGAAATAGCATTGGATCGAGAATCCGATACGAAACCACAATCTCATGAGTTGAGCCTCGATTGACAGAAATTGGGAGTACGCGCTTTGTACTTTGCCCGTCCTAACTCTTTTAGCATTTTCAGGTTGACCCTCAAACGAAGGTCAAGTGTTCTGCTCGCGGCTTGCCTCTCAGTATTCGTCTTTGTATCTCCTCTAAGTCTTAGCGTTTCGGTTGTTGCCGGCAGCGCGCGTTTGCGGGCGAGAAAAGGCGTGCGCCAGGTAGTCCTGACTCAAGGCAGCAGTGAAGTACAAAATCAGAAAGCAGAAAAGAGCAGTGTTAACAGCTTCATTATTCAAATGGTCAATGGCGCGGCGACTTGCCGGGCGGCAACAGTTGAAGAGATTCCTTCAACCTTGCCGAGACCGGATGATCGAGGAGTTCCGGCTAGAGATCTTTTGCACCCTGATTCAAAAAGCCAGGCGGCTATCCGGGCCGGCGAGAATTCCTCTACGGGTTTGACGATCAATCTTGTGGCCCTTTCACAATTGCAGAGCGATTCAGACAGGGCCACTGTGATAGCAGCTTTCGAAAGAGCCGCCGCAGTCTGGACCTCTCGAATTAAATCTCCCGTTACTATCAATGTGAATATTGACTATGGTGTAAATCGTCCTAATGGGACCGCGTTTCCATCCAGCGTTCTGGGCTCGACCAGTTCGGGCAGTCTTTCGATTGACTATCCAACTGCGCGGGCCCATCTAATTAGCAGTTCCTCGAGTTCAGCAGAAACAGGGATCTATAATTCGCTGCCCGCCTCTGTTGTTCCCACCGATACAGGCGATGGTTCAGCGGTAGAGGTATCGCGCTCTCTCGCGCAGCCACTTGGTTTGCTGGCCTTAAATCCGAACGACACAGTAGCCACTATTTCCTTCAATAAGAATTTCGCCTTCGACTTTGATCCCGACGATGGTATTGACTTCGACAAGGTGGATTTTGTCGCCGTAGCAACTCATGAGGTCGGCCATGCCTTAGGTTTTATCTCAAATGCCGGCGGGGGCAGCACAGTCCCAGTGTCTGTTTGGGACATCTTTCGCTTTCGTCACGGCACAACGACGAGCACCTTCACCACCGCGCCACGCATCATGTCCATTGGCGGCGGCAGTCAGGTTTATTTTACCGGCCAGACTTTTGTTGTTGAGGGGATTAGTACTAACGAGTTGGGACTGTCTACCGGAGGTCCGGATGGAGTCGGAGGTGATGGGAGTCAGTCAAGCCATTGGAAGGATGACGACCTTACCGGAAACTACATAGGGATCATGGATCCCACTCTCTCGAATGGCGAGCATGAGGAAGCTACGGAAAACGACTTCTCCACGCTCGAAACATTAGGCTGGAATCTTATTAGCTCTACGCTTCCGCCGACTCCACCACCGCCCCCGAGCAATGACAACTTTGCCAACGCGGGGGTAATCGTCGGTTGCTCAGGCAGCGTTAGCGGCACGAACCTCAATGCCACCAAAGAAACAGGCGAACCCAACCACTCACCAGATGGTCATGGAGGGACTCACTCCGTCTGGTATCAGTGGCAGTCTCCCAGTAGCGGCACCGTAACGTTTACGACAGCAGGCAGCAGCTATGACACCGTGCTCGCCGTTTACACTGGAACAAGCGTAGACGCTTTGACAGAGATTAAAAAAAACGACGATATTCCAGACGTTCCAGGCCAACCGCATCAAGTCACCAGCAGCGTTACTTTTCCCGCGAGCGCGGGAGCTGTCTACCGAATAGCCGTCGATGGGTACGACAACGGTGGGTCCGGCGGTGACATGGGTCCGCTCAAACTCAACTGGACCGAGAGCAATTGCACAGAGCCACCGCCGACACTGCTGACCGAAGAAGGAACAAACCGGGCAGTCGCGCTCGATTCGGTGACCTTCGTCCGTGGGCCATTTTCCAAAACTGGTCTTCATAACTTTAGCTCTGATCACATTACACGGGTGATGTTGTTTACTTCCAACCTTGGATTGGGGCCGAGCGGCAACCTAACCGGCGTATTGTCAGTGCAGGTCCAGGGGGCTTCGTTGGTTTCGTTGGTAATCGAACGAGTGGACGCAGTGCCGGGACTGACCGGCATCTCCTACATCATTGTGAAGTTGGATGGTGCGCCTTTGGGCACGAATCTGCCGTTAACCGTTACCCTACGCGGAGCGATAAGCAACACAGCTACAATCGATATTGGACCTTAGCAGCGGCGCATATAGCGATGTTAAGAGACAGCCTCACCGGCGGCCTGGGAATAGCCGCGGATCATAGTGAGCAACGGTTTCGTTGAGATCCGCCACTAATAATCTTTGCGGAAGACTAATCGGCCAATTACATCGTTTGATATTGCGGTAAACGAACGGAAATTGTTATATTCTTGGGAGCCCCTTGGCCTGGCTCAACCGAGATTTGGCATTTGACCTTGTTAGGGTTTCAGGAACTTTGGATTGTTGGTTTCGCCACATCGAGCGCGCCCTCGCAGAAACGCTCGCCAATCTAAGGATTAAAGCACCAAAGAGGAGGACATAGTGAGAAATCAAGCAGGAAGAAAGAGGATCACTGTGGCAAAGAAATTCGGGCGTGTGCACGTCTTTGGCATCATCGCGGCCCTGGCCGTCCTGGTTGTTGGCGCCGTAACCGTCCTGTCGCGCCAAACCGCCGGGGTGACGGAATCGAAGAGTCTGGCGAAGACGTCTCTGCCGGCTGCTAAGCCTAATGAGAATTACGCAACCGTAAAAGTGGCCGGACAGGAGCCTCAAGTGAATAGTCAAAAGGAAGATATCCAGCCGCTGACTCCTCAAGAGGCCGAGAAGCTGGCAGCCGGACTCAAGCCCATGCTCAACCAATCCACAGAAGGGCTGGTTCAGGTTCAGCATCCCGATGGTTCAGTGTCGGTGGATCTCGAGGACCGTTTTCAGAACGTCACAGTCGCGAGAGTAAACAAGGACGGCACCATCACTCAATCCTGTGTTGATAATCCGCGAGCGGCCGGCGCGTTTTTCGGAATCGATCCGAAGCTGATTGAAAACGCACCAGATCAAACTCGCGTTAAGCCCAATAGAAATTAGAATCATAATTAGTCATGCACTCGCTGCTCGCTAAGATTCCGGCACTTTTGCTCACGCTGATCGTGGGCCTTATTGCTTCTTCTTCAGCGTTCGCCGCGACAATTCTAATCCAGAACAATGACGCGCCCGGTGTTGGTTTCAACGATCCGAGTCCGCCAGTGGCAGGTGCGACCGGCAACACCGGCATTACTTTGGGAGACCAACGGCTGAAGGCTTTTGAGGAAGCTGCGAGAATTTGGGGCGCGACGCTGACGAGCGGGCCGACGATCGTCATTCGCGCGCAGTGGGCGGCTCAGACTTGCAGTGCATCCTCCGGCACGCTTGGCTCTGCCGGAAATTCAGGCAACATCTGGAGGGATTTTCCGGGTTCAGTTCCCGGCTTCTGGTATGGCAACGCGCTCGCCAACGCGTTAAGGAACACCGACTTGAATGGCGCTAGTGTGGAGATAAACGCGACGTTCAATGTCAATCTTGGCACTCCTGGCTGTTTGGAGACCCTTCATTGGTATTACGGCCTCGATAATAATCACGGTGCCACTGGCGTTGATTTAGTAGCCGTGCTCCTGCACGAGTTTGCGCACGGTCTCGGCTTCCAGACTTTCACTAGTTCCAGCACCGGCTTACAGACGTCTGGTTTTCCCACAATTTACGACAGGTTTCTTTTTGATAACACCAAAGGTAAGACGTGGGCGCAAATGACCGACCTCGAACGCCAGGCTTCTGCGAAAAATACTCGAAGGCTTGCGTGGAATGGCTCGCAAGTGGTGAGTGACGTGCCGAGTGTCCTCGCGCTGGGCACGCCCCTCTTTAGAGTTAATTCGCCACTGGCACTGGCTGGAGTCTATCCAATCGGCACTGCCGCTTTCGGACCTCCTCTGTCTTCACCCGGTGTTACTGGAAACCTGGTTCAAGCTCTTGACGTTGCAGATGGGATCGGGCCGTCAACCACTGATGGTTGCTCGGCGCTTACGAATCCAGCGGCCATCAGTGGAAACATAGCGATGATCGATCGCGGGCCCACGGGCGGATCTTGTAGCTTCGCACTGAAGGTGAAGAACGCCCAAAATGCGGGCGCTATCGGAGTAGTAATAGCTAATAACGTAGCCGGCAGCCCACCGGGAAACATGGGCGGAACAGACGGGACCATTACAATTCCGTCTTTAATGATTGCGCTGAGTGATGGCGATAATATCAAGGCCCAGCTTGGATCAGGTGTCAATGTGACCTTAACCCAGGACCCGGCGGTGCGCGCAGGAGCGGATCCATCCGGCCGGGCATTGGTATTTACCCCCGATCCCGTCGCGGGCGGTTCTTCCGTTTCTCACTGGGACACGAGCGAATCTCCCAACCAGTTGATGGAGCCGAACATTAGTAATGATCTCACTCACAGCGTAACCCCACCTCAGGATTTAACGCAGTCTCTGTTGAAGGATATTGGATGGCCAACCGGCTCGGCCCCGCCGCCACCATCGCCGACGCCGACTCCTTCGCCGCCCGCGAACGACAACTTTGCTAACGCTCAGTTAGTAACTGGATGTTTCGGCAGCGTTGCCGGCACAAACGTCGGAGCTACACATGAGTGGGGCGAGCCGAGTCACGATTCAGCCACTCCTCCCGATCCCGGGGCTTCGTCGGTTTGGTATCAGTGGCAGGCGCCCAGCACCGGAAGCGTTACGATCACCACCGCGGGCAGCAACTACGACACGATGCTCGGAGTTTATACCGGGACCAGTGTGGGCAGTCTTACGGTCATAGCGAAAAACGATGACGTGAACCCCGGCATTGTGACGACCAGCACTGTAACTTTCAGCGCCACTACAGCCACGATCTATAGGATTGCTGTTGACGGATGGGGTGGCGCCACGGGGAGCATCGTACTCAACTGGGACGCATCCAACTGCGTCGATTCTGCGGCTGCGATTCACTTAAGTGCGAGGAATTACAGCGTAGGAGAAGGCACCGCCTTTAAAGATATCCTGGTAACGCGCAGCAACACTTCGACCGCTGCCACAATTGATTACTCAACGAATGATTATATGGCTCCGCGATGCGATACCGTTTCTGGTATCGCTTCTGCCAAGTGCGACTATGTAACGTCAGGGGGCACTTTACGCTTCGCTGCCGGCGAGGCTAGCAAGACCATTGTGCTCTCGATAATTGATGATGCTTTTTTGGACGGTAATGAGGTCCTGAGCATTACCCTAACCAATCCTACAGGAGCTCCATTGGGTTCGCCTACATCAGCGATCATCACCATTCTGGACAATGACACTGACCCGAACGCTGCCAATCCATACCTCAACAACGCTTTCTTTGTCAGGCAGCAGTATCTGGATTTTCTGCTGCGTGAGCCGGATACCGCCGGTTACACTGACTGGCTTACCCGGCTCAACGGCTGTGGACCAGAACAGGGCGGGTTGGGTGCACCAGCGGGATGTGATCGCGTCGAGGTTTCTTCAGGCTTCTTCCGTTCGACCGAGTTTGGCGAGAAGGGGTATTGGGTCTACCGTTTCTACCAGGGTGCTTTGGGAAGGCGGCCGCAGTTTGCCGAGTTCACGTCCGAGATGCGACGGCTCAGCGGCTTGATGACTGACGCGGAACAGGAAACAAGACGCGCTGATTTCATCACGCGCTTCATGCAACTGCCCGAGTTCACCGGCATCTATGCGGGGCTGACCACGCCGGCCAAAGCCTCGGATTTCATCACAAAGTTGGAGCAAGAAGCCGGCGTTACCTTGCCGGCGTCAGCTCAAACGCTTCCCGGTCAACCCACGCAATATGGCCGGGCACAACTTATCGGGTTAATGCAAAATGGGACATTAACTCCGGGGCAGACGCTGCGAGCCTTCATCGAGCAGCAAGTTGTCTGGGATAAGTATTTCTTCCGGGCATTTGTGGCGATGCAATACTTCGGCTACCTGAGACGCGATCCGGAAGATGCCGGCTATAACGATTGGGTTCGGGTGTTGACGCTCGGCGACGCTCCTACGGGCATTCAGCCGGGTGATTACCGGCATCTCATCTTCGGCTTCGTCTATTCAGTTGAATACAGAGAACGTTTTGGGAACCAGTAACCCGAGTCGGCTGCGATGCTCGTTCCGGCATCGCACCCCGCGATACCAGTTAGTGCTCTATCCGAGCACTACCATAGTTACTGCAAACTTCGTCGCGCCTTAACCGCTAGGGGCTTCAGCCTATCTCTAATTCCGGTGTCCATCGATCCATGCGTATCGGCCTTGACGGTATCCCGCTCGCATCGCTTCGCACCGGAATCGGGCACTACACCGCCGAACTTGCGCAGACTCTGGCGCGCATCAGTCCCACAAACGAATTCGAATTGATCTCTCCCGTCCCCATTGTGGGCGTCGTGAATGAAGATGGCGTAGGCGAGTTGCCCTCGAACCTTCGCATCGTGCGCACCAAGATAAACCCGTTCTGGTGGACAGTAGGTCTTCCGCTTTACCTTAAGCAAACCTCGTTATCGATCTTCCACGGCACCAATTACGACGTGCCTTTGTGGGGTAGAAGTGGAAAAGTTGTGACCATTCACGACCTATCACTACTGCTGCATCCGGAGACGCATCCCGACAATCTGGTACGTCGGGCGCGCCGCAGACTGCCCATTATGGCCAAAGCCGCAACCATGATTATCACAGCCACGGAAAGCGTCAAACGAGAGATTTGTGAGCAACTGCGAGTTGAAGCCGGCAAAGTTGCCGTCACTCCCTACGCACCGCGTCGCAACTTTCGACCCCTACCTCTGGAACAGACTGTTGAGGTTCGAAAGCGACTAAATATCGCCGATGAGTTCGTGCTCTTTGTTGGTACCATTGAGCCACGCAAAAACTTAGTCACTCTCGCAAAGGCGCTCGATGAAATTCTGCGCACAACGACTTTGCGGCCCCAGTTGGTAATCGCCGGAAGAAAAGGGTGGCTCAATGACGAACTCTTCTCCTATATTCAACGATCGGGTGTTGCTGAACACATTCGTTTTATCGGCTACGTGTCAGACCCGGATCTGCGCGCTCTCTATTCGTCGTGCCGGATCTGCGTTTATCCTTCGCTTTATGAAGGATTCGGCCTGCCACCGCTGGAAGCGATGGCGTGTGGCGCGCCCGTGATCACAAGTCGAATTCCAAGCATCATGGAAACGGTGGGCGCGGCAGCAAGTTTAGTTTCGCCCACCGACGTGCAGGGCCTGGCTGAAGCAATTACTCAATTGCTGGGGGATGAAAACAAACGCAGCCAGCTTGCCAACGCCGGTATTCAGCGTGCCGCTGAGTTCACCTGGGAGAAGACCGCGCGCGCAACGCTGGACGTTTATGAGGAAGCACTCAAGCGGAACAGGAAGGGGAGTTAATGAGCGAATGAAGTTTAGAGTTCAACCTTTAGGTTGTCGTGTCGAGGAATTAAGCAAGCTAAAGCTTGAACTCTGAACTTCACCCACTTCGTTCATTAAATCAAAAGGGCCTGCTGATTACTCAGCAAGCCCTTTGTTCAATAACTAAAGATTTGTTACTGATTAAAACCTGGCGCGGTATTCGACGGACCAGATGAAGCCAAACACGAGGTGGCGGTAATCACCCGGGGCAATGCCCGCTGAGGCCCGTCCATTAGTTAACACGTCAACCCAGTCGTCATAACCAGCCTGGTCCGGATCGCGTTTTAGATAGCCGAAGTACTCCATCGCGACAAATCCCCTGAAGAAAAATTTGTCCCACACCACCTTCTGCTCAATAAAAGCCCTCAGTGTTTGCGCGGGAGTTAATGTCCCATTTTGCATTAACCCGATGAGCTGTGACCTGCCATATTGCGTGGGTTGACCGGGATCGGTTGAAGCTGAGGCCGGCAAAGTGACGCCAGCTTCTTGCTCCAACTTTGTGATGAATTGCGATGCATGGGCCGCGTCGGTTATCCCCGCATAAATTCCGGTAAACCCCGGTAGTTGGATGAACGCATTGAGGTAGGCGGAACGTTTGGCTTCCTCTTCGGCGGTCGTCATTATGCCGCTGAGTTTTAGCAAGTCTGGCCGAAACTCGGCATACTTTGGCAATCGTCCCAAAGTCGCGTCATAGAAGCGATATATCCAGTAACCACGTTCACCAAACTCTGTTGAGCGGAAAAAACCGGAAGAGACATGAGTGCGATCACATGCCGGGTCAGCGCCCAGCTTGCCCTGGTTGGTGCAAGTATTCAGAACTTTATTCCAGTCGGCAAATCCAGCGTCGTCCGGCATACGGCCCAGAAAATCCACGTAATGCTGGAAGACGAAGATATCATTGTCTTCGAAGACCACCGGTATATTGGTCCCGGGTCGCATGCGTACGGGCTTTACCTTGACGTCTCCGTAGTAGAGGTCGGATGGTAAGTTAGGAGCTTCAGTGACTATTCTCAAGGTAGGCGCGGATTGCCCGAATGCACCGATAGCAGTGATGGCCACGATAAGGGAAATAACAGCTAACTTCATATACGGCTCCTACGACTCTAAGATATCTTGGGCATTGGAACTTATTGAGGTGGGGACACTCCAAAAAGTTACCCCCCCCTGGTGCCTTTTAAAGCAAAAGCAGTATATCCTGACGCTTCTCTTTGCGTCAATCAATAGACGTACCGGGCGGCTGGTTAGTTTGAAAAAAGTGGCACGGCGGTGGGGGGTTCCAGCAGGATTTTGTTCTTTCTGATCGAGTGACCTGCCGTGACGAACGCGCGAGATACGCTTGCCACAATTAATCTGGACCCACTACCTGGCGTCCGGGGACTCCGAAGTCTACCCGGATTTCTGCGCTGCAACCTATGAATAAAGACCTCGACTTAGGGGCTCAACATCAACCAAATACGCAGGGAAGGAATAGGATTCGGAGTCTCGGGTCCTGGCTGTTTGCCCTGATCGTTGGTTTGGTGGGGACGTGGCAGTTTCACATCGTCCAGTTCGCTTCACGGTTTGACATCTTTCCCGGGGACCGCGGCGACGCCAGACTGGTTAGCTACCTTTTGGAGCATTGGTACCAGGTATTCAGGGGAAGCGAAAGCTGGCTGTCGCCTCCCATGTTCTATCCGGTCAAAGGAGTGCTTGGCTACGCGGATTTGCTGATCGGTTACGCGATCCCATTTTCAATTTTGCGGGCGTCTGGCCTGGGCATTTTCGAGTCATCTGAGTTCACGATCATCCTCTTTAATTTTTTGAACTACCTGATTTGCTTTGTGCTGCTGAAAAAGATCCTTCGCTTCAATACCTTTGCCGCTGCCGCAGGTGCAGCGTTCTTTGCTTTCAATAGCCCGAAGCTCGTGCAGTTGGGCCATCTACAGTTGCAGCCGCTATTGTTTCTACCGCTGGCAATCATTTTTATCGTCTTGTTGGTGCAGAGGGCCGACAGCCTTAACCAGAAAAAGGCTTTCGCTTTGTTGTCACTGGCTGCCTTGTCTCTCGATCTCCAACTCCATACGGGTTTTTATCCGGGTTGGTTTTTCATCTTCTGGTGCTTCCTTTTCCTGGTCCTGGCCTTTCTCTTCAGCGATACACGATCATTTTTACTGTCTCGACTGAGACGGTTCTGGCCCGCCTTTACCGCCAGCTTGCTCGTATTTGTTTTTGGGTTGGTTCCGTTTTTGGCAGCGTACGTGCCGGTGATCCAATCCTCCGGCGGCAGGTCGTATGAAGAAGTGAAGCCATTGATCCCCGTCTTTTGGTCATTACTAGTAATGGGCGAGGGCAATTATGTTTGGGGAGGTCTGGCGGCAGCGGTAAAGCACTCTCATCCGCTGCATCCGGAGCTTCAGATCGGAATTGGCTTGGTCCCTTCGCTGACCTGGCTGGGACTGACGATCTTCGCGGTGTGGTTGATCAAGACAAACCAAAAAAAGATCGCTCGCGCCGGCAATGATTATTCGGCTCCGCGTTTCGCAGCGCCGGCGAATTTACAACACATGTTCATTGCGCTGCTGATTCTTGCTACCACTCTCTTCTACATCATCGGTATGAGGTACGGGCAGGATCATTCGCCGTGGGTGTTCGTTTATTTTGGTGTCCCTGGGGCACAGGGCATTCGCGCCGTGGCCCGCTACGTGATTTCGCTGGCCTTGCCGATGGCCATTGCGTTCGCGTTTCTAATTCACTATGCGATGGCGAGAATTTCAGTGCAAAAAAGTCGCACACTTCGAGTAGCAATGTTCGCAGCCCTTCTTGTTACAGTTACTTTTGGGCTGGTTGAACAGTTTGCCACCAAGAAGGACTTTAACGGCTTCTCGGTCAGAGCCGAAAATGAATATCTGAAGAAACAAGCAGCAGCTCTTCCTGATAACTGCTCTTCATTTTACGTAGCGGTTGGGCCATACGCCGCGCATAACCAATTTGAATATCAGATTGATGCCGTCTTCCTCTCAATCATGCGACACGTTCCCACGCTGAACGGCTACAGCGGGCAATTGCCGCCTGGTTGGTCCCTATGGGAAGTGAAGGCGCCTGACTATGAAGCGAATGTGAAGAAATGGATCGAGAAGAACCACATCGGCGGGAATGTTTGCCGTTTTCTTATAGATGAAACGCCAACGTCGGCGCTCGAGGATGCGGGCCGCTTCGTTCGCCAGCAGTATCTTGATCTGCTGGCGCGCGAACCCGATCCGATAGGTTTCGAGCAGGGAGTTCGGCAATTGGCGGGCTGCGGCGCAGGCTCTAACCCGAATTGCGATCGCGCGTATATCGTCGGCGGCATCCTGAGCTCCGCTGAGTTTCGAGATAGAAGCTACTTTGTCTACCGCCTTTACGACGCCACCCTGGGAAGACTGCCGCGATACGACGAATTCATGGCAGATAGGCAAGGTATTGTCGCGTCGCAGAATGAAGCGGAGGAGGCAGCGAGTAAAGACAAACTAATAAACGACTGGGTAGAGCGAGCTGAATTCAAGGCCCGTTACGGTGCGCTGACGGATACCGCATACGTAGACAAACTTTTGGCAACTGCTGGAGTTGCACTGCCAAATCGAGATGAGTTGATTGCGGATCTTACGAGCCGTCGAAAGACACGAGCTGAAGTGTTGCGCGCGGTATTGGAAAGTCCGGAGGTATCTAAAAAATTCTACAACCGTGCGTTTGTGGCGACGCAGTTTTTCGGCTTCCTCCGGCGAGATCCACGGCCCGAGGAATTTAGCCAGTGCCTAAGGACACTTGAGGCTAGCGGGGATTACCGACAAGTGATCAATGATTTCATAAACTCAACTGAGTATCGCCGGCGTTTGGATTCTGCTCAATGAACCTACAAGCTGACTGAGTGGTTCAAACACCTACCCTTTGGTTTAGAATGAGTAACGAAGAATCCGTGTCACATTCAGGAAGGCTGCCGGCAATCTGACATGATTACCCGAGAACATGCCATTTGGGCGTACCGTCTTTTTCTGGATCGAGAGCCGGAGAACGAAGGAGTGATTACGGAGTGGCTTAACAAAGTCCGTAACACTAAAGACCTGCGGGCCGATTTTATGTTCTCGCCGGAGTTTGCTGAGAAGAACTCCGATTTGATCTTCACTGGCGACGCGAACGTGGTGATCAAGGAGATCGGCAACGGGCTCAGGTTGTTTGTCGATCTTTCCGATCACGTGATCGGCTGGGGAATTATCAGAGGCGGGTATGAGCAGGATGAAATCAACTTCGTGCGCCGGAAGGTTCAATCTAATCAGAACGTACTCGACATCGGGGCCCACATTGGACTGTTTACGATCACTATGGCTGGGCTGGTTGGTCCCCAGGGCAAGGTCTATTCCTTCGAGCCACTAGCGCCACAGCAGTCGTTACTGGCACGCTCGGTTGGTGAAAATGGTTTTGCCGATCGGGTCGTGATTGAACGCGCTGCTGTTAGCGATCATGAAGGCCAGGGACAATTGATCGTACCGGAATACACTGTCAACTCGGGAGGCGCGCATCTACTGGGCATCGGCCTCGTGTCGCAGGTGCCACATGGACACGTAACAAACGCTGTGAAGCTTATCAAGCTTGATGAATATCCACTGCGCCGGCCCGTTAGCTTCATAAAGATCGATATTGAAGGAGCTGAGCCGCTCGCCTTGCGTGGCGCTGCCAACCTGTTGCGGACGGATCGTCCCATCATCTTGTCCGAACTTCACGCCGCACAGCTCGAGAGAGTGTCGGGTTGCACGCCTGAACAGTTCATCTCTGAGATGAAGACTTATGGTTACGACATTTATTCTCTGGGAGCAAACGGCCCGGCGCCTTTTACTGAACAAGACTCCGCGGAGATTAGGACGATAGTGTTCTTGCCAAATGGAAATTAGGAAGAAGGCCCCGGGGCAAGCTCATCTCTACAGCCGGGCGCGTCTTACCGGCAACAAGGTTTGGCAAGTTAAAGGAACTGCAAATACCTCGAGTGCCTGGTAGTTTTGTGTGACACCCTATGCCGAAGACTGCGCCGGAACTACTTCATGAAAGTTGGCCTAGTGGTCCAGGCCGCCCTTCGAATCTCCATAAGACGTTGAGGGCCCTCTACAGCAGAGTAGAGTTAGGCGATGCCGTGCTGCTTTTGTACGTGATGGCCTTCATCCGGCAGTATTTGTGGCTGGTGGGCAACAACAAACTCGCCTGGTCGTTCACGCTGCTGTTGTCACTGCTTGTCTGGTACTTCCACCTCACTACGAAGCGACGCGAACCAGACGCGGATAGGATCCCACCCGTCTTCTGGCCCGTAGTAGCTTTGCCGCTATTTGTAGTTTACGCGATGAGGGTCGCTTTCCCGGACGGCAGTTTCGACCAGTTGAACTATCACCTGCTGAGCTCCGTGAGAGCGCTCCGAGGCTTGCCGTTCATGTCGGGCGACTTCTTTCCGGCGCCATTCCAATTGAATCCGGCGCCGGACATGGTTACCGGAATCAGTCGCTACCTGCTGGGCTACAGGCTGGGCACCATCATTAATTACTTCGCGATGGTCTGGTCCGGAACGATTCTTTACAAACTACTTCGCGACTACGTCGGCAGTAAGTTGCTCAGGTGTCTCGGCGTTCTGCTGATTGTTTTCACTGAGCAAGCGCTCTTTGAGATCAATAACTACATGGTCGACTTGTTGGCCGTGCCGCTCTTGCTCGAAGCCACGTACCTAATTCTAAACACTGAAGAAGCGAATGAAAGGCGTGAGGTTGTTCGAGTCGCGGTCTTGCTGGGCGCAAGCGTGGCTTTCAAGCTAACGAACCTGGCGCTAGTGTTGCCGCTAGTAATGGTCTACGGATACAGGTTGCTTCGCAGTCATGCGCTCAGACGGAAAGATCCGTTGCTGTTTGTCATTGGTTTCCTGGCACCGCTACTGCCGTTTAGCGCGTTCATGTATTGGCAAACACGAAACCCAGTATTCCCGTTCTACAACAAGATTTTCAGATCGCCTTACTGGCCTCTCATTAACTGGGTGGACGTCAGGTGGGGACCAAAGGCGGTGTGGGAAGCACTCGTGTGGCCCATCTTTATTTTTTTAAGGCCCGAGCGCACCTCTGAGTTAGCCGTTTACTCAGGCAGGCTTTGCATCACCTTCGCCGCGGTCATTTTGTGCTTGCTTATTAAGCCGGCCGGCAAGAACATGCGTACGTTGTGCGTAATCATTCTGCTCGGTCTCGGCTTATGGACCTTGAGCACCGGCTATGTTCGTTACGCCACCTACCTGGAACTGCTCGGCGGGGTCGCAATCCTTGGCCTCACTTACCATCTTTCATTGAAGGCTGCCGATTTTCCCCGCGCGATCAAGCGGCTCCTGACCGTCTTGCCGTGGGCCATCCTGGTCGTGCAGGCGTGCATTGCCGGCGGATACATCTATCGATATGAATGGAGCATGCGGCGGACGGTCTTTGACAACCGGGCAGCATTCGCTACCGAGTCGAAGAATCTCCTTCGCGACCATTCGTTCATGAAGTTTGTCCCTGCACGTGAGCGAAAGCTTTTTGATGACGTGGACGTTTGGGTCGAGAGCAACTTCATCACTAACGGCGTCGAGACATTGGCGAGGGACGATGTGCCGATCATCCTCGTGTGTTTCCCTTACTATTTTGAAACGCCTGGAGGGCTCGAGCGATTTTCCCGAACCCTTGATGCGGCGGCGGGCAAGCGCATGTATTCTTTAGTTTTTACCAAAGACCTGAGCCCGTCTCTGGACATGCTTTACTTCAGAGGTTTGGAGATGGGCAGGTTTACGCCGGTGAGCATTCCGTATTACTCACAAAACAACCGCTTCGATATGGTCATGATAGAGATACTACCGCCGGGTAAAGGTGTCAGCAGGGAAAACATCAAGACGACGCGAGCGACGTCGCCGCAACCGGCCAGCGCATTCAAAGCCAATATTCACTTGGACGACACGCCACCGCTGAGTATTAAAGCTGGCGAGAAGGCGACGATTTATTTCAGAGTCAGAAACGTTAGCGACGTAACCTGGCCCGCCCTCGGGCGAACTGATGGTGCGTATTCAATCAGGCTCGGTGACCACTGGCTCAACAACAAGAACACTATGGTGGTTCAGGACGATGGCAGAGCTTCACTCATCTACGATTTGCAACCGGGAAACGAGATCGATTTGCCTTTAACTGTTACCGCTCCCGGTGAGCCCGGCCAGTACACCCTGCAGATTGATATGGTGCAGGAATTGGTGGACTGGTACGGTAGCAGAGGCTCGAATACATTGAGGTTAGAGATGAAGGTTGAACGTTGATAGAACCATATGGGCAGCGTGGAAGGTTCCGTGACTTCGCTGGCGTCCTGCTGATCAATGGTAATCCTCGGTGATCAATGACCAACTCTTTCGCAATGAAAATAGTTCTTCGGGCAGTAATAGCGTTATCGCTCTGCCTGGTCCCGACTGCTTGTAGCCTACAAAACGAGCCCTCCACCGCCTCGACTAAGTACGCGGCATCCCCGTGTGAGCAGACGAAACAAAGTCTTGTTACTCAAGACGGTCATCAAGTCGCGTACGTTTTATCCGATCCGAATCTCAATCGCTTGCAAGAGTTTCTTCACTTGGTCCTGGAAGCTAACAAAAAGGAGTTTGCGGGCCAGGGAAGCGTGGTTAGAGGCTTCGGCGCCGGCTCCAGTTATCCGCAGATCTGGCTGCGAGATAGTGCCACGATTATTCCCGTGGCCAGGTATTACTACCCCCGCGAATATCTGACGAGCTGGCTGGAGGAACATCTGAACTATCAGCAAACTGATGGACAGCTTTACGACTGGATTGCATCCGGCGCTGCCGTGAATTTCGTGGGCGGCGCGCCCCTCGCGAGAGAAGTCTATCGGTCAGCGAGGAGGAAAGTTGCCGACAAGATCATTACAATATCAGCGGACAAAAATACGACGGAGGCTGATCAGGAGAGCAGCGCCGTTGATGCTGCTTATCAAGTTTTCAAAATTACCGGCGACCGCGATTGGTTAAACAAAACAATCCGAGGGCAGTCGCTCATCGAACGTCTGAACCTTGCCCTCAATTATTTGCTAACGAAGAGATTCGATCCCCGGTATGGGCTGATCACCAATGCCTTCACCGCCGACTGGGGAGACGTCAGCCCCGTTTACCCGGATCAGCGTGCGATCTATTTGGATGAGAAGACTCCTACAGTCGCCGGTCTATACACGAATGCTCTTTTTTATCGCGCTGCAAAGCAGATGGAAGATCTGAATTCAGTAGTGGCTAACAAAACCATGGCGGAACTGTGGAAGTCAAAGGCCGAATTGATCAAAGAGAACATGAACAAGAATCTCTGGCAGGAGGACAAGGGGTTCTACCGAATTCACTTGCTGCTTCAACCAAAAGCCCTCTCTGTTCCGCCCGACGATTCTGATATTTTCGCGATGGGTGGGAATGCGCTTGCGGTGCTTAACGGCGTAGCTGACGATCGTCAGGCGCGAAGAATCTTCGATGTTGCAGCTCAGCGTCAGCGCAACTTCGGGGTCTCCACAAACGCCGGCGTACTGTTGCCTCCCTATCCCGCAGGGTTCTTCAAACATCCAGCCACGAGTGAGGAGTATGTCTATCAAAACGGCGGGCAGTGGGATTGGTGGGCTGGGCGGTTCTTGCTGGCTGAATTCGAAAGAGGGTACTCTCAGCGAGCCTACCAGCAAGTTCTCGAAATTGCGAAGAAGGCGGTTGACAATGATGGGTTGTACGAATGGCACACCATAACCGGCGAAGGAAAGGGAAGTCGGAACTATGCGGGAAGCGCCGGCGTGTTGGGTGGAGCTATTTTTCAGGGCCTATTTGGAGTTTACTTGAGCCAGGACTCGTTGACTTTGAGAATTCGTCTGGCGTACCAGTCGGGGCAAATCCACCTTTACGAACCCGCAACGGATCGCTACGTTGATTACCAGCATTGCTATGATAAAGTTGCAAACTTGATCACAGTAAGGTACGCAAGTAACTTTCCGAACGCTGGCCGGATTCATATATTGATACCAAACAACCAGCGCGCCGGAGAGTTAACGTTTGACGGTAACAAGACGGATTTCGCAACCGAAGTGATCGGCGAAGACACCTACGTTATTCTGGACACGGATTGGAAGTCACATCAGTTGCAAGTAAGGCTTACTAATTAATGCCGAGCCTATGGCAATGAAAATCCAGAACAATTCACAGTGCCTTTCTGTTGTTGTGCCTGTTTACAATGAAGAGGGCAGCCTGGCTTTCATTGTGCAGAAGTTAGTCGCGCTTCCGCAGCTGCTGGAAGTCATCGTCGTAGATGATTGCTCCACGGATCAGACGCCGGAAATCGCCAGACGACTTGCCGAAGCCTATCCGCAGGTACAGTTAGTTTGCCATCGCGAAAACCTTGGCAAGACGAAAGCGCTTAAAACCGGTATTGGTCTTACGCGAGGCGATATAGTAATTGTGCAGGACGCGGATCTTGAATATGACCCCGATGAAATTCCGGATGTTATTCGGCCCATCGTCGAGGGTCACGCCGATGTTGTCTACGGTTCTCGCTTCCTTGTTCGACGGACCGCGCGCGTTCTCTATTTCTACCACTTCCTTGCCAACAAGCTTCTCACCTTTACTTCAAACCTTTTAACGAATCTCAACATGACGGATATTGAGACTGGCTACAAAGCCTTTCGTGGTGACATCATTCGAGATATGGTGATCGTCTCCAGCGGATTTGGATTTGAGGTCGAAGCGACCGCGAAGATCGCTAAGTTGGGCTGCGCCATCTATGAGGTCCCAATTAGTTACTACGGAAGGACCTACAAGGAAGGCAAGAAGATTGGGCTGAAAGATGGAATAGTTGCCCTGTGGCTGGTTTTTCGCTTCAACTTGTTTTGCAGGTTGTCTTCAGCATTTCGCGAGGTTCCGGAGAAGCGGGCCAAATTTCCTCATTCGACACCGGCAGAAAAGAAGAGAGGTATCGCCAACTAATCTTCTCGTGACAATCACAATTCCATGAATGATACGGTCGTCTATGTCGGAAAAGATTTGGAGGCCATGTCATCTGCCGTCAACTATCACCGTTGGATCTTGCAGATCTTCGACAGTTACCTGGGAATGCGCGTGGTGGAAGTCGGCGCCGGGATTGGCTCCTTTTCGGATTTGCTGATGGAACGCTCATTTGAATCGCTAACGCTGGTTGAGCCTTCCCCGCAAATGTACGAAGTCTTGCTGACGCGCCTGGCTGAATTGAAAGCGTCAGCGCGCATCCATGCCCATCGGGCGCTGTTTTGCCAAATCGCCGATGAAATCAAGTCGACCGAGCGACCTGATTCAATTATCTATCTTAACGTTCTGGAACATATTTCGGACGACGAAGCCGAGTTAGCGATAGTCAATCAGACACTAACAGAGGGCGGGAGGATTTTTGTTTTCGTGCCTGCGTTCAATTGGCTGTACGGAAGTTTTGATCGTCAAATCGGACACTTTCGTCGTTACACCAAAACTGAGCTGACGGAGAAATGCCGGCGGGCTGGGTTCAGGATATTGGAGGCGAGATACTTTGACTTTCTCGGTATCGTGCCGTGGTGGATCAAGTATCGTCTACTGAAGTCTGAGACGATGGATCCGGGCGCCGTCCGATTTTACGATAACTATGTAGTGCCGGCAGCAAAAGCGATTGAGTCGTACGTCAAGGCGCCGATAGGAAGGAATATCCTTCTGGTAGGCGAAAAGATCCGGAATTAAATTGCCTAACTGATTAAGCCTAGATTTAGGGTGCCAACGCTCCGGTCAGCTCCTTATCGTTTGACACCATCTCGGTGCAGGACTCTACTGCCGCCTTTAGAGATTCTCGAATGTGCTCGGGCCGGTATCTGGAAATGGCATAGACCCTGGCCAAGTTGCCTAACTCCGTGCGTCGCTCTTCATCCGACAACATTTCATGAAGTACTGTAGCGAAGCTTTCGTAGTCGTGATAGATCCATCCTCCTCCGCTAAGCTTGATGTGGTCTACGAGTACGGCGCTCTTGTTGCTTGCCAGGACCGGCGTCCGTTGGGCCATCGCTTCCAGAGTGACAATACTGAAACTTTCGTTACCGGAAGGCATGACAAAAACCTTTGCACCTGCCATAAGTCGAAACTTTTCCTCGATCGGAACAAAACCCAGAAAGTGAATGTCAGGATGAATCGGCACCGCCATATGGTCCTCGCCCGTGAGTAGCAAACGAAGATTTGAAGGTTGCGCTTTCTTGAATTCAGTGAAGTACTGAAAAAGTTCGCTGCAGCCCTTGTTCGGATCGATCCGTCCGCAATAGAGGATGTAGGGCGACTCAGCTTTGGCCGGCAAGCGGGGCTTAGTGTCCACACTCATGGATACTACTCGCCCGGGTAAGTCGCCCCACAGATCGAGACCGACTCGTCTTTCAGCATCCGTTAGCCAAATTAACGACCGGGCCCGGCGCGCCGCATGTTTGTAGGCTGACAAATAGGCAGTCTGTTCATCGTGAAGTGTTGGAACAATGAAAGCGCGATTTGCTGGAAGCTGTAACAGCCCGAAGTAGGTTGTGGGATAAAGATAGGTGATAAACAAGATTGCTTTGTATTCCGTCCACTTTTGCGCAAGGAACTTCATGAGACCCTCGGAGTAAGGACCTTGAGTTCTGATGAATTCCTCTTGCAGTGGGATACTCCAGGGCAAATAGCGCGTGCCTTCAGCATACCTGCCGACGCCGCATACTTGAAAATCTCTGAAGAGTCGCTCGATGAGTTTGCCCCAGTAGGGAGTGCGGCCCAGAGTTACCGCAAAGCGATGAATGTTTATGCCGTCCCGCGTCTCAACGCCTTCGGACAATTCATTGGCCCAGTCAGAAATATCAACAGCGGTCGTGGTCAGGACGTCAACAGCGTAGAAATCTCGGAGGAGCGTGGCGTAATGCCATGCCAGCGATTCCGATCCGCCCACCACGCTTTCGTGGCAGCGCTGAACGACTATGGCTACTTTGTTCATATCAAGCCGTTCAGCGCCTGGCGAAACTTCATATCGATCTTCTCTTTGGTGAAGTGTTGCTCGTAGCGTCGCCGTCCTGTCAATCCAAGTGCAACACTGATTGATTCGTTCCGGGCAAGCACGTCAAGCGATTCAGCGAGTAAAAAAGGATTGCGCTCCTTCCAGACCAAACCGGCTTTGCCTACTGTTGCTGAAATGGCAGGCAACTCGTAAGCGACAACTGGAACCTTCATGGCCATGGCTTCGACGAGGGGCACGCAGAAGCCTTCGTGAAGGCTGGTCATCACAAAAACATGAGCCACCAGATAGAAGGCCTTCAGTTGTTCATTGGAAACACAACCAGCGAACACTACCGAATCGCGCACGCCCAACTGCGCAACCAAATCGCGAAGCGACTCGGCGTAACTCTCCAGGTTCCTCGGCTCTTTGCCTACGATGAGCAGCCGGCTGTCAGGATTGTATCTGCTCCGGTAAAGTGCGAACGCCTTGATGAGCTCCGCGTGGTCCTTGTTAGGCACCACCCGCCCCACCATTAGGATGTTGGTCTTCCGATCGCGGTAGGCGTCGATGATGTCCATGTCCGCCTCTATCGTCTGGAGCAAATCAATCTGGTGGAAGGGCGGTACGACCTCGCTCTTTTTCTCCTCAACTCCTTCGGAAAGGAGTTCCCGCATATTGAATTCGGAATCCGACAGGTATAGGTCGCAGTCAGCCTGCGCGATGTCTTTGAGTTGTTGTCTGCCGATGCGGCAAATGTCTTCGTAGATACTGCTGAATCCGGTGAAGTAATCTGGCGTAGTGATGTTGTGATACTTCACAACTTTTTTGCAGTTGATCGTCCGAAGCAGCTCCAGACCCGGATCCCAGCCCATTGAGTAGTGGTAAATCAGAACGTCATTACCTCCGGTAAGGAAGCGCGAAATTTTCCCGGGCGTTGCAACGTCGAAACCGTTGGTGGTCCATTCTTCAGCAAACAGTCGGGCTTCGTGTCCACTATCATGCAGGCTCTGGTGCATTCCAAACACGTCATTACCGATGGCATCAGCCGTCGTAATGAAGGGAGTTAGGATTGCTACTCGAGTCACGTTCTTGATTCCTTAAAACTTATTGCCGATCAATCAACTTGGACGTTTAGACCTGTCGGAGGCCGCGCTAATTCGTCAGCACTTACTGAACTCTAATCCCTCTTTGAAGCAACAGATGACTTCCCGCGTCGCAGGTATGCTAGTTTTTCTTGCCTATCACAGCAAAATCCCGTGCACCGTAGAACCAGGTATGCAGCGCTTGCAACGCCGGGTCATCAGCATTGAATGGGCTGTCCTCGACTGGGTGTAGGTACTCAAGGCGGAGATTTGCGAAACCCTTTAGATCCAAAATAAAGGTCAGGGTGTGTGGATAGATTGGCTTGTGATGGGTCGGGTCAGAATAGAAGTTGCATGCCGCTACAACGAGATTCTCCGGGTTGGGTGTTTCCAGTATAATCAAGCCACCGGACTTGAGTACTCGCTGCACCTCACCGAGCAAACGAATCAACGTCTGAAAGGGCAAATGTTCGATCAGATGGAAAGCAGTCACGACTCCGACGCTATTGTCGGGCAACTTACCCAGGTGCACCATCACGTCATCGTCAATGACCTCTAAACCTCGCAGCCGGCAGCGCTCGATCATGATCCGATTATTTTCAACGCCCTGCGCCTTGAACCCATTCTCCTTTAACAACTCAAGCCAGTCTCCATACCCACAGCCAAGATCCAGAATTTCCGCTGCCGGAACTCCGTTTCTAATCACCGGCAAGTAAAACTCCAGCCGTTTTCTTATCTCGCCCGAATCACCGCGAAACCTTTCTTCAAACGCGGCATACAAGGCTTGCGATTCCTCGCGCTCTGCCGGCGAGTCAGGCAGTGACCGTTGCAGCAAGATCCCGAGGCTATGGACTTCAGCCTGCATCTGCTTTAAGAGCTCGCCTTGGTCCCCAATCTCCGCACGGATATTTTGTGCCTCCTGGACAATCTGATTCAGTCGATCAGACACCAGGCGATGCACGGCTTCAGCTCGAGTTAGACGTTCTTCTCCCGCGGCGAAACGAGCAAGAACCGCTTCCCTCCATGCCGATAGCTCACCAAACAATTGGTGCAACTGGGCCAAAGCGCGAGAATGTTCCTGAAGACCCCCGGACAATTCGGCGTGCTGTTCCTGAAGTCGCCGAGACAATTCAGCGCCCTGATGCTGAAGTCGCCGAGACAATTCGACACCCTGCTGCTGAATATGGTCGACAATTAAATATTGCTGTGACAAAACGTAGGCTTCGATTGTTCTCTGATTTCGAATTGAAATGGGGAGGCGACCCAAGCCGACCGCGAGTTGCACAAAGTATCCCAGTACAGGAATCCGCCCTAAGCGGCGAATTGTGTGTGGCAGCCGGAGCCCATCAATTCTGACTCCGGTCTTCTCGCCTTCGGCCGAGTAAAGCAAGCTCCCCAGAACGTCAATCTTATTGAAGGCGCCGCTGCGAAGCGTTTCGAGATTCTCCTCAAATCCTTTCTCATCCGGCTCTCGTTTCAGAATTGCTTTGTATGCATGCCGCACGAAATCGCGGTCGTGAAACTTCAAGAGGTCGTTGACGTGGTAGCAATCATCAGTATGCGGCTGAAATTTCGGCGCCAGGCTCAACTGAGGCATCGGAACGTACGAGATGGAGCTGCTGATTGAAGGTTTAAGCGACACGGCAAGAGCTGAATCAAAAGGAGCGTTCACATTTATACCGCGCTTGGCGACTGCTTCACGAATTTCGATCATCAACTGATCCACATCGATCTCGGGAGGGTTGATTTCATTCATTTGCGTTCTGATTTCCACTTCTCTCAGCATCCTTGAAACGCACCGCCTGCGGTTAGCTGTTCAGAGTGTTTCTGGCGATTTAGGTGCAGCTTTGTCTAATCAGACTGAATTTATGCTTTCGAGTTTCGCCGAGTCAGGACGACCGCTCAGTCGTCTCGAAGTAACACTGGCATTGAGATTGGCTACCCCTTCCATTGGCGTTGCCCTCATGACCTGGAAGAATAAGGCACCATCAACCCAATCAAAACTGATGGCTTCGGGGCTGTGTGACACGCAGTGTCAAGCGGCCTCGATCACACTGGGAGGAAAACCCTTGCGATCACGGGATCGCACATCGGCGTTGCTCCCTGGCGGACTATTTATCCTACGGATTGATCTTTATGTGCGGCGCGGAGGCAGTCGGCCGGCTGGTTGCCGTGCCCACCGTGATCACAATTGGAAGATCGCCTATATTGACTGCTGAAGGCAGCGTAAAGTCAATCTCCTCGAATCCCGGCTGATCCAGCAAAATCACGTTTGATGGAACTATTACAGTCGTGCCAATAGTTACATTGATCGAACTTGCGACCGTACCGCGCACGCCGGTTAAATGGACCTCAAGCACCGTGGGTACGGGTGTGCCGCTGGCATCGGGTGTCGTGACACTAAACGGCTCGATCACGCACATTGGAATAATCGGGTTAGTCACGTTGCACACAACCGCGCGTCCGCCAGGGCCGTTTGAGTCCGTAAAGATATCGGGCTGCGCCGCTACAATTACCACCCGACCGCGAATCACCGTGCCGTTGTTATTGATGACCACCGGATAGCTGTCTGTTCCGGAGTTGGGCACGAGACCGATCGGCACGACGAAGTTGATCTGGGCCGGTGATGTGCCGACCGAGTACAACCCGCAAGCGGCTCCGTTGATTGACATGGAAACGCCGTTGAGTTCGATTGGCAACGCGGGCGAGCGCTTTGCATAAGACGCATTGTTGTTGCTCACCTGAGCGTTTGAAGGCGCAAGGGCCACATTGGATTGCACAACGCCCAGCTCGCCGGGCGCAAGGCCGGGCGCAAAGCCGGGAGGAGTAGTCGGCGAAGCGGCAGGACTAGCCGTTGGACTTGCAGTTGGAGTTGCGATTGGACTTACCAGCGGGACCAGGCTGGCGCCTGTGAATAGCGAGATCGATCCGATTGACTCCGTCGTGATACTCGGCGACAAGTGATAGAAGACTTCACTCGAGCCATCCCTGTTGCCGCCACCCAGTTCGGAAGTCAAAGAGAATGCTATCCGGCTGCTGGAGTTACTCGGAAGCCCGCGCAGGCCGGCGAACGTCGGCATATTTGTGAGCCGAGTGAACGGTCCCGTTGATGTTGCCGGCAGCGTGGCTGCCGGAAGCGGGGCCAGAAAAAGCTGCTCAACGTGTAGCGGATTCAAACCGGTGATGTCCTGGTCATTCGTGGGGGCCGTACCATCGGATTTAAAGTTCAAAACCGAAGTGAATACTACAGATTTCGGGTTGAGTGCACCGTCATAGTCGGTGAATGTCGGAAAGTGAAACACATCTATTCCCGACGTAGCCCGCGGTCCCACCTGAGCGAAAGTGTCGGCCTGCACGTTGTAAACAAAGGTGACCGCGGGCCCAGCCGGCGTGGCATTCGCTTTCGGGTCGCCAGCCGTCGACTCAAAGGCGATTAACTTTCCATCGCGACTCAACCGTCGGCCGAAGCTAAAAATTGTAGCCGTGCCACCACCTGCTGAAGCCACAGGATCTTTCGTCTTAGTCACCTGACGCAGACCTGCGCCATCCTTAAGATAGACTTCAGCGTTCCCGTCGGCGTTGGCTGCTGTCAGATTCGCGTTGGAAACAAACGCGAGCACTGATGCATCACTCGAAAGGCACGGATTCGAGCTGAAGATCGGATTGTTCAGTGACGTCGTCTTTGTGTTAGTTACCTGAGTAAATGTCGCAGCCGCGAGGTTATACAGGAAGACTTCGGGGTTTGGTATCGCCCCCGTATCGACATTGCCCCCCGGCACCAAATCACGGGTGGAAATAAAAGCAATTATCCGGCCATCATCGCTGATGCTCGCGTCACGATTATCGTCGGCTACGCGCGGACCTCCCAGCGTTCCGCCGGCCACCGGTAGCTGGCTGGCTGGCGTATTCGTAATCCTGGTAAAGGCGCCGGTAGAAAGATCCTGAAACGGAACGTCTGCGCCGGTAGTCAGATCAACATCGGAAACGGGCGGCATCTGGTAGATCCAGAGTTCCTGATTCATGTCGAGGTTAGTTGGAGCACCAGGATCAGTACCGTCAAAGCTGGCTGGGGTAACCGGCGCGTTCGAGCTGAAGACAATCGTGAAAGTTCGTTTGCCCGCAACCAACGACGGCTCAAGGCTGATCACCGGGCGCGTATTGGCAATCTCGATTGCGACGTTGCTCGACTCAACCGGCGTCGGCGATGGGCTTGGCGTCGGAGAAGGGCTCACCGACGGACTTGGACTCGGGCTTGGACTGGGTGAAGGACTCGAAGCCGGCTTTAACACGCTTTTCGTATCAGTAAGCTGGAAAGTGCGACGCTGCGCGTAATCGTACAAGAACAGTTCAAGATTTCCGTCGGCGTTGTTCGGACTCTTTGTGGCGGCGGTCTGGCCGGGCTTGAGCGTGGCGATGTCCCCGGTCGATTCAATCACGACGAACCGGCCGTTGGCGGACATGTCTCCGGCAAACGAGTTGCGCGTCGTCGAAGTAGTGACTTGCGTGACGAACGGATCGGGCGTGAAATTCGTCGTACTTTGCGCCGACGATGTCAGCGCACCCGCGACCAGCGTGCACGCGGCGGCGGCGAACAGAAAGGCAAGTATGAGTCTCAACATCAAGACACCCAACAAATAACTATCTGCTCACTGGGGATTGAGCCAAAGCAGCCAGAACAAACACCGCGAAGCGTTCTGCGGTTAGAGTCCGACATTGTAATCGTTAGCCCTTGGCAACCGCAAGCAGCCATTCCAGAGCACCCCATCTTAACTACGGCCCGAATCTGTTGCGATACTCGGGCGAAGTCACAAAACCCGTCACCATCCCACGCGGGTCGTTTGATTGATCCAGCACCTGAATCCAGGCGAGATGGAATGCGTCCGGCTGGCGCCGCAGGGAGCCAAAGTTCCATTACCGCGTGCGCCTGGTCGTTGTATTTCGTTGACACTTCCGAACCCTCAACGATTTGTCTCAGCACCTGGCTAAGATTACAGCGCCGCATCGCAGGTTGTCTAAGCTCATCGAGGCAATGGCCCACCATCAGGGTGGGCGCAGCTTTTTCGCTTACAACTTCCGGCGTGCGTGCTAAGATGCGGCATGGCACGGGCGTCCCGCCCAGAAATCACGCGCAGGATGCGCGGGCCAGAACCAAACTTAGCGTCTCTCCCCAGACCGCAGATGATTCGAAAAGCAATCAGCGCTCTGACCACGATGGTTTTGATGCTGGGCGCGAGCTTGCCTGCCACGGCCTACTCGCTTCACTATCACGACGCGTCCGGCATTGTCGCGCGACGCTGGCTGGCTAATCCAATCATCGTGGCTTTCTCGCGTTCGCTCAATTCGCCACCGCCGAACATCAAGGTCGGCAGCGACGTCACCGGCGCGGCGCGCCGGGCGCTGCAACACTGGGCCGCGGTGACCAACATTCAGTTTCTGGAAATCAATTCTTCCGAGACCTCGATCAGTCCGTCGAACGCCGGCGACGGAGTCAATCTGATCACAGTTTCCACCGATAACCTCGCGGCGTTTGGTTCATCGAATAGCCCGGGCCGGACTCGAGTCTTTTACGATTCGGGCGGCGCCATTGTCGAAGCCGACATCGCTTTAAATCCCGCGGAAACTTTTTCCAGCGACGGCACGATCGGCACGTACGATCTCGAATCGACGTTCACGCACGAAGTCGGACACTTGCTCGGACTTGAGCACTCGGTGGTGATCGGCGCGACGATGCAGCCGCGCCAGGCAAAGAACGGCGTCTATGGTTTGCCGGCGCTGACGCAGCGCGCTTTGTCCGCGGACGACATTGCCGGCGCGCGATCGCTCTACGGCTCGGCGGCTGAGTCAGGCTCGATCTCAGGCAAGATTTTGGTTAATCGTGGAGGCGGCGCGGCCACGAACACCACCGGCCTGATGGTGTTCGCCGAAGAGTTTGAATCTGGCAAGGTAGTCGCCGGCGCCATCGCATCTGTCTCTGGAGATTATCAACTCGCTGGTTTGGCGCCGGGCTCTTATCGCTTGATTGCCCAAAGCGCGAATGGACTCCTGGCGGGAACGGATATTGGCGCGGCAGAATCCGAAGACACGGCTAACAGTTCGCTTTTGCGCACATTCGAGATTTCGCGCGCGGCCCTGGTGGTGAAATCCGGCGTGAACTCAAACGCCGCGCCGGTCTTTCTCTTGCCGACCGATCCGCCGGCGACGATCCATCCACGAATGATTGGGCTCAACGGTGAGCTTTCGACGGTGGCCCTACCGCTCGAGGCGGGCAAGACTTTTACGATTTACGTTGGCGGCGAAGGCCTTTGGCAAATTGCGGAGAGTGGTATCTCGGTCAGCTCGCCCCTGATCAGAATTGTTCCCGAGACTTTGTCGCCCGCAGAATTCGCCACACCTTATCCGGTCATCAGCTTCCAGGTTACCGTCGGTGCCGATGCCGCAGCCGGCGATTACAGCATTCGCTTGCGGTCCGTAAGCGGCGAACGCTCTTATCTCGCCGGTGCGATTACGATCAAGCCCTGATTCCGATCCGCGGCCGCGAAACCTCGTTTGAGATCATCCAGTCGCGAGGTTTACGCGTCGAAACACGCACCGTTCTTACTAGTGGACTGTAACATTGAATACGCTAGTACAATATAGTATCATGAGGCATGTCCAACGAAACAGTTCGATTGACCGCCTCGGAAGAAAATGAACTTAGGTCCCGTGCTCGGTCCCGCACGTTGCCTGCGGGCGAGGTGCGGCGGGCACGTTTGCTTCTGATGTTGGCTGAAGGAAAATCCTACCAGATGATCCAAGCAGAGGCTGATAACTTCTCGGCTCATAAAACGAAACTTGTCCAACAATTCTTGGACTCTCATCCTAAGGTGAAACTGCACTACACGCCGACATATTCTTCCTGGCTCAACCAAGTAGAACTCTGGTTCGCGAAAGTCGAGCGCGACGTGATTGCTCGCGGCGTCTTCACCTCG
>ORMF011200864.1_pt1 | contig 51238 bp, 42 predicted proteins | sample 1779871 | NCBI WGS metagenome assembly ORMF01 (sample SAMEA104232316, study PRJEB22302) | groundwater metagenome | biome: forest; feature: aquifer; material: groundwater | place: USA | collected 2011-08-07 | depth 5.4 m | reverse complement strand
GTTACCGCCGTGAAAGGGCGATGTCCTAGGCCAGGCTAGACGACGGGGACGCTTCGTGTTGCGGTGGGTTTTGACGCTGGCAGGATTCATACTAACAGGGGCTTTTTTGCACTGTCAAAGATGGGCGCGATGGCGAGGGGCGTCGACTGTAGGCTTTGCCGCATGCGGTGGGTCCTCGCGAGAGGGCTGCGCGGTGCCATTAGAATAGCTCCATGGCGGATTCTCTTTACTTGAGCCTGTGGTTTCCCAGTTTCGAGGAGCCGGAGATTTTGTCCCGCACGGTCAGCGTGCTCCGGCAATTCCCGTTTTCGGCGCGGCGTCCCGGCGTGACGTATGTCGCGGTGCAGCCGGTTTCGTGGAATGAGCCGACGATCCTGGAGCAGCGCTTCCAGCCCGGCATTGCTCCAGAACAGGCAGCCGGAATTGCGGCCGAGCTTCTGCACGAGGATTATGCGTACGTTTTCGAGGCGTATTGGGATTTGTGGTCGCCTCCCGAGGGCAATGGAACATGGGTGGAGGCGCCGACCCTGGCGCGGTTCATCGCGCAGGGAGCTGAATTCGAAGAAGGAGCCGCCGCAGAGACCGGACACATCCAGGTTGACTTCGGACTGGACGCGCCTTTTCTGCACGAGGAACTCGCGCTGACGGCGGAGGCGGAGGAGCACGTGCGGAACAACGTGCACAAACTAGTCGAATTCACCGCGCTCGTGGAGAAGAACGCGGGCGCGACCGGACGCCTGCTGTGGTCGGAGTCGGAGGAGAACCTGGCGCAGAAATTGATTACGCGGCTTCAGAAGGTCAACTGATCAACCACAGAGGACACAGAGGATTTCGCCGAAACTCTCTGCGTCCTCGGCGGTCTTTATTTGGTCCTTCCCGCTTCGCCTTGCATCTTCTCTCCGGCGGCGGCCTGGGCGGCGGCAAGGCGCGCCGTCAGGACCCGGAACGGTGAGCAGGACACGTAGTTGAGGCCGATCTGGTAGCAGAACTCAACCGACGACGGTTCGCCGCCGTGCTCGCCGCAGATCCCGACTTTCAGGTTCGGGCGTGTTATGCGGCCGCGCTCGGTCGCCATCTTCACCAGCTGGCCGACACCTTCGCGGTCGAGCACCTCGAACGGATCCTGTTTCAAAATGCCCTGTTCGATGTAGGCCGGCAGGACCTTGTTGACGTCGTCGCGCGAGAAGCCGAACGTGGTCTGCGTGAGATCGTTGGTGCCGAAGGAGAAGAACTCGGCTTCTTTCGCGATCTCATCCGCGACGAGCGCGGCGCGCGGCAACTCGATCATGGTGCCGACCAGATATTCCACGGTCCGCTCTTTTTCTTCGAATACTTCTTTCGCGACGCGGCGAACGATCTCCGCCTGGTTCGCCATTTCTTTCAGCGTGGCGGTCAGCGGGATCATGACTTCGGGAAAGACCTTAACGCCTTCTTTGGCAACTGCAACCGCTGCTTCAAAGATGGCGCGAGCCTGCATCTCGGTAATCTCTGGATAGGTGATGCCGAGGCGGCAGCCGCGATGTCCGAGCATGGGGTTGAATTCGTGCAACTGCTCGACGCGGCTGAGGAGCGTTCTCAGTTCTTTCAGCTTGGACGATTTTGGCTTGGTGACTTCGAGCACCGCGATCTGCACCATCAGGTCTTCCCGCCGGGGCAGGAATTCGTGCAGGGGAGGATCGAGCGTTCGGATGGTAACCGGGAAGCCGTCCATAGCACGAAAGACGCCGGCAAAGTCGGAGCGTTGCATGGGCAGCAGTTTCTTGAGCGCCGCGCGGCGGTCTTTCTCGGTGTTCGCGAGAATCATGGCGCGCATGTGCCCGATGCGGTCCTCGGCGAAGAACATGTGCTCGGTGCGGCAGAGGCCGATGCCTTCCGCGCCGAACGCGCGCGCCTGGATGGCGTCGCGCGGGATGTCGGCGTTGGCGCGGACCTTCATGGTGCGGAAGGGTTCGGCCCAACTCATAAATTTCTGTAGGTCGGGGTCGTCCGCTTTCGGCGGGATGGTGTTCAGCCTCCCTTTGATCACACGGCCAGTTGTGCCGTCGAGGGAGATCCAGTCGCCTTCGCGGAATACCTGGCCTTTCACACGCATCTCGCCGGCCTTTTCATCCACTTCGATGTCGCCGGCGCCGGCGACGCAGCACTTGCCCATGCCGCGCGTAACGACGGCGGCGTGGCTGGTCATGCCACCTCGCGATGTCAGGATGCCTACCGCCACTTCCATGCCGTGGATATCCTCCGGAGTGGTTTCGGCGCGCACCAAGATAACGTGCTTTCGTTGACTGCTCGGACCGGCCTTCTCTACGGCTTCGTCTGCCGTGAAAACGATCTGGCCAACGGCGGCTCCCGGAGAAGCGGGAAGACCCTTCGCGAGCACTTCGATCTTCGCGCCCTTCTCGTCGAGACGCGGAACCAGGAAATCGTAGAGCTGGTTGGGTTCGACGCGGAAAATAGCTTCTTCTTTCTTGATCAGTCCTTCTTCCACCATCTGCAGCGCAACCCGCACAGCGGCCAAGCCGGTGCGTTTTCCGTTGCGCGTCTGGAGCATGTAAAGCTTGCCGTCCTGGATAGTGAACTCGAAGTCCTGCATGTCGCGATAATGTTTTTCGAGGCGCGTGGTGATGTCGCGTAGCTGGTTGTAAACATCGGGCATAACTTTTTCGAGTTCGAGGATGGGAACTGGAGTGCGCACGCCCGAAACCACGTCTTCACCCTGCGCGTTGAGCAAGAATTCGCCGTAGAACTCCTTGGTGCCGATGGCGGGATTGCGGGTGAAGCCCACGCCGGTACCGCTGGTGTCGCCGAGATTGCCGAAGACCATGGCCTGCACGTTGACCGCAGTTCCGAGATCGTCGGAGATGTTGTTGATGCGACGATAGTGCTTGGCACGATCGTTCTGCCAGGAGCGGAACACGGCATCGCGCGCCATGACCAGTTGTTCGTTCGCGTCCTGCGGAAAGTCGCGATGGGCGTGCTTCTTGACGGCTTTCTTGTACTCCGCGATGACCTCTTGCAGCGCCTTGGCGTCGAGGCCCGTGTCGAACTTGGTTTTCTTCTGTTTCTTCTTGGTGTCGAAAATTTCCTCGAATACCGATTTCTCGATGTCGAGCACGACATTGCCGAACATCTGAATCAGGCGGCGATAGGAGTCATAAGCAAAGCGCGGGTTACTGGTGCGGCGGGCGAGGGCTTCGACGCTTTGGTCGTTCAGCCCGAGGTTGAGGATTGTATCCATCATGCCGGGCATGGAAAACTTCGCGCCCGAGCGCACGCTGACCAGCAGCGGGTTGGAGCCTTTACCGAGCTTTTGGCCTTGCAGGCTTTCGAGTCGGGCGAGCGCGGCTTCCATCTGAGAATCGACTTCTCTGGAGACCGCGTTGTGGCGCATGTATTCGCGACAGGCGTCGGTTTGGATAGTGAAGCCGGGAGGCACGGGAAGACCAGCGTTGGTCATCTCGGCGAGTCCGGCGCCTTTGCCGCCGAGCACGTCTTTCATCTTGCCGTTGCCGTCGGCTTTCCCGCCGCCGAAGAAGTACACGTATTTCGGGGTCGCGGGTTTGGATTCGATCATTTCCGTTTCGGGGAGAGTCGTGGTGGCCATATCAGTCGTTGGATCCTTTTCTTACTTCGTAGATTCTTTGCCTTCGGTCACGATTTCGGAGAAGTCGGCGATCGTAGAAAATTCTTTAACCAGAGTCTGCAACAGAGCCAGGCGGTTGGCGCGCAGGTTGTCGTCATCAACCATCACCATGACCTTGTCGAAGAACTTGTCGACGGCCGGACGTAGCTTGGCGATTTCCAGCAGCGCCGCCTGGTAGTCGCCGGTCGAGCGTAATTTTTCGACGGTGCGGGCGGCTTGCGGGATGAGCGTGGCGAGTTCCTTTTCAGAGTCTTCTCGCAGGACGGCCGCCTCCACGTGACTCGCAGTACGTCGTTTATTTTCTTCCGCTTGCCGAAGAATGTTCTTGGTACGCTTGAAGGCGACTGAAATCGATTCGAAATCCGCCGAGCCACGCACTTTGCTCACGGCTTCGGCTCGGGCGGCTGCGTCCACTACGTCGTCGGCATCGGCGACCAGCACGGCGTTGACGACGTCGTAAGCGAAGCCACGCGCTTCCTTGAGGTAAAACTCCAGGCGCTCGCGGAAGAAGCTGCGGATGGAACCGGCGTAGTCGGCGTTCGAAAACTTCTTCTCGGCCTCGGACCCTTGGTAGCGGGCGCGCGCGTCGTTCATGATCTCCGAGAGGCGGAACGGCAGCTTGTGCTCCGCGATCGTCTTGACGATGCCATTCGCCTGGCGGCGCAGCGCGAACGGGTCCTTCGATCCGCTGGGGATCAGGCCCAGGGAGAACATGCCGGCGATGGAATCGGCCTTGTCGGCGATCGAGAGCACGGCGCCTTCTATGGTGCGCGGGACGCCGTCTTCCATGGACTCGGGTTTGTAGTGATCGTAGATGGCCTTGGCGACTTCGCCCTGGACCTCCGGCTTCAGGTCGTCGTCGAGCGGCTGCACTCGGGCGTAGAGGCCGCCGATGATTCCCTGTAGCTCGGTGAATTCCTTGACCAGTTCAGTCGTGAGGTCGGCCTTGGCAAGCAGCGCAGCTTTGTGTACGACGCCGGGCCGGACCGCCATGCCGGCTTGCTTGATGGTCTCGGAGAGCCAACTGGCGAGGCGCTGCACGCGAATCGTTTTTTCGTAGTAGCTGCCGAGATCTTTCTGGAAAGTGACGTGTTTCAACAATTCGACGCGCTGACGCAGGGTCTGCTTCTGGTCGGTCTGCCAAAAGAAACGGGCGTCGTTGAAACGGGCGCGCAGCACGCGTTCGTTGCCATGGCGGATCAGGCCTTGACTGTCGGCGGCAGTGTTGAGCACGGCAAGGAAATGCGGCAGCAACTTGCCGGCGGCGTCTTCGATGGCGAAGTATTTCTGGTGGTCGCGCATCACCGTGACCGAAACTTCTTCGGGGAGTTCGAGAAACTCGGGATCGAAGCTCCCGAGAATGGCCGAAGGAAATTCCGTCAGGTTCACGACGGTCGTGAGCAGCGCCTTGTCTTCGCGCCAGCGTGCGCCCGGGATGGTGCGGGTAGCGGCGTCGAGCGCCTTGCGGATGACTTGCTCGCGCTCGGCTGCGCCCAGAACCTTTACGCCGCGCAGGGTTTCGACGTATGCGCGGGGTTGGGGGATGGCGACGGTTTCGCTTCCGATGATGCGGTGTCCGCGGGACGTTTTTCCGGCGGCGATCCCGAAGAGTTCCATCGGGACGACTTGCTCGTCGAGCATCGCGACCAGCCAGCGCACCGGACGCACGAACACTTCGCCGCGCTTGCGCCAGTACATGTTCTTGGGCCAATAGAGTGACGCGATTTCCTTGGGAAGCGACTCGGCGAGGATCTCGCCTGCGGAACGTCCTTTGCGAGTGACCGTTGCGGCCAGATATTCGCCCTTGGGAGTGGTGACCTTTTCCAGGCGGCTGACTTCTACGCTGACTTTTTTGGCAAACGCATGCGCGGCGGGTGTCGGCTGACCGTCTTTATAGGCAACCTGCACGGACGGGCCGGTTACTTGCTCGGTGACGTCCGCCTGGGCGGCGGGAAGTCCGGACGCAAGAACAGCGAGGCGGCGCGGAGAATCCAGATGGGCGATGGCGCCAGTTGGCTCCAGGCGCTCGCGTTGCAGCAACGTGTTCAGACGCTCCCGGAGTTCCTGGGAGGCGGCGTCGATCATTCTTGCCGGGATTTCTTCGCAACCGATTTCAAGTAGAAAATCTGGCATCAGTGTTTCAGTCTATGCTCTCAGAATTACAGATAGGTAAATGTGAGATGGGTCACAAAGCGCGGTTTGATCGGCCCATTCGATCCACAAAAAACATTCCCCTGTGATCCTCTGTGCCCCCTGTGGTAAAGCACTCATCCCACCGGAGCAAGCTTGCCGCTCTTCTCCTTAGCCGCTGGCTTAGAAACCTCGCCACTCTTCTCACTTTTTTTTTCCGTCGAGTAGTGCTGGTCCATCCAAGCCTTGGCGATTCCCACGGCCAACGCCCGCACACGCGCGATTACGCCGACACGCTCGGTCACCGAAATCGCGCCCCGGGCATCCAGCAGGTTGAAAAGATGTGAACACTTCAAACACAAGTCGTACGCGCCCAACAACGGATATCGTTTCAGTGGTTTCACGTTGCCGGACGCATCGATCAAACCTCGAAGGCCGAGCGTTTCGAGTTCGTTGGCTTTTCCTGAGCTCGACGCCCAGTACCCCTTAATCAGGACCTCACACTCGCGTTCGTAGTGATTGAAGTGATTCCATAGAAAGTCTGTATTAGCGACCTCAAAATTGTAAACCGAGAACTGCTGCTCATCAGCAAGACGGACGTCCCCATACCTCACTTCCCTGCCCGTGACGGGATCGCGAGCCCAGACAATGTCGTAAATCGAGTCTACGTCTTGGAGAAACGCGCAGAGGCGCTCAAGGCCGTAGGTCAGTTCGGCGGAAATCGGATCGAGATCCACACCGCCGCACTGTTGGAAATATGTGAACTGGGTGATCTCCAGGCCGTCGAGCATCACCTGCCATCCGATGCCCCAGGCGCCGAGCGTGGGCGACTCCCAGTTGTCTTCTTCGAACTTGATGTCGTGCTGGCGCAAGTCGATGCCGACCGCGGTGAGCGACTCGAGATAGAGTTCCTGCACATTTTCCGGCGGAGGCTTCAGGATTACCTGCAACTGTAGGTGCTTGAACAGGCGGTTGGGATTCTCTCCGTAGCGGCCGTCGGCGGGACGGCGCGAGGGCTGCACGTAGGCGACCTTATATGGACTCGGTCCGAGCACACGCAGGAATGTTTCGGGCGCCATGGTGCCCGCGCCGACTTCGACGTCGTAGGGCTGCTGAACAATCGCGCCGCGCTCAGCAAAAAAGCTTTGGAGCTTCAGGATGAGTTCCTGGAAGGTCGGCGGGTTGGGTTTGGATGAGGTCACGTCTTTAACAAAAGCTACTAGCTTCTAGCTACTGGCTTCTGGCAAACACTTCTGATCGGTCGCGTTCGCGGCGCGGAGCAAACCAGCGACGGGCGTGCCGTCCCTACGGGACTCAAGTCTTACCTCGCTTACCCAGGGCTTACGCCCTGGGCTAAAATATGTCGCCCCTTCGGGGCTGGTGCTTGCCGCATTGATGTCGCACCCTTTCCCGGAAATTGGACTTCCACCCCGGCGGAGCCGTTTCGTTAGTAGCTAGCAGCCAGTAGCTACTAGCTGATCTTCTCCAGCATTCCCGCCGTCACCAGCTTCTTCTCAATGTGCCGCTCCAGTATCTGGAGAAGAAACTTGCGAAGGTCTGCTCCCACCACCTTCGGCCAGTCGATCTCGGCGAAATCTGACACGCGCGAGCGCAGCATTTGCGCGGCGATCTTGCGCGATTCGGCTGACATTTCCGACGAAGCCAGACGCTTGTCTTCGGCGCACACCAGGCCGTCGGCTAACGCGTGGTAGAACGCCCGGCTGCCGTTGAGCGAGCGTCCGCAGACTACGCACTCGGAAAACTCCGGCAGAAACCCCATCAGCCGCGTCATCCAGAGCTCGAAGTAGGTGAGCGGCATCCACAGCGATGGGCCGCGCAGCTCCTGCAAAACCGCGAGCGCTAACCGAAAGACTGCGTCGCTCGCCTCGCGGTCCGGCAGCAATTCGTCGAGCAACTCAGCGACATGCCCGAGCGCAACCGCCCGCGGATAGCCGATCTCGCTGGCCATCGGCGACTCGATCACCTCGCACGAATCGAGCCGCACTAGCTCCTGCCGCTCGCGGTCGTCGTAAAACGCCCGGACGTAGGTGAGCGGCTCAAGGGCGCCTCCGAAACGGCGCTTCGACTTCTTGGCCGCTCGGGCCACCCCTTTTACCTTACCTTCCAGCCGGGTGAAGAGCGTGACCAGCAGGTCGGACTCGCGCAACGGATACGTGCGCAGAACGATCGCTTCCGACTCCTTCAGCGCCATGGAAGGCCAGCAGGGTAATGATTGATTGTAATGGAGAAGGCGGGCTTTTGGCTCTTAGCTTTTAGCTCTTAGCTTTTGGCTCTTGGCTCGACGCTCGTAGCTGCTCGCCTCAGGCCGACGCAAGCCAAAAGCTAAGAGCTAAAAGCCAACAGCTGCTTTCTATCGCCCGAAGTACTTCGCGTTGATCTCGGTGTATTCCTTCCACTTTTCCGGCAGGTCGTCGAGGGCGAAGATGGCCGACACCGGGCACACCGGCACGCACGCGCCGCAGTCGATGCATTCAACCGGATCGATATACAGCATCGTTTCGGTGGCGAACTTGTCGGAGTCCTTCTTGGGATGAATGCAGTCCACCGGGCAGGCGTCAACGCAGGCCGTATCTTTGGTTCCAATGCACGGCTCGGCAATTATGTAGGCCATAAACTCTCATGCTCCTCGGGCGCCGGGAGGGTGATCGAACTCGTAATTCTAGCAAGAACGCAGCTATCGGTACAGGCAGCGCCACTCAGCAGCAGCTTTCCGAGGTCGAAAAGCGCATAAGCGACTTTCAATTGACGGGAAACCTAATTGCTTGCCCGCTCCGTTCACGGCTCCGCTACTTGTGCGATCGCTTCGATCGGCTCCATCGGCGGCAACGGGCTGGCGGGAATCCTCGCAGGCGCGCCGCGCCAAGCACCAGCCTTGAACCCGTTCCTTACGAGCTTGAAGATTGTTCGCCGATTTTGCGCAATCACCTTCACCCATGCCATTTTTCCCATCATGGGGAAATAGATGCCGCGGAAGCACAAGCGTGCCAGAAAGATGTTGACGCGATAACCGAGGGGCTGGTCCTCCAGCGCGTCGACCGCCTGTGCCAGTGCCTCCGGGCTGTAAGCCTGGGCCCAGCCGTAATTCACTTCGGCATGAGCTTCTTCAATGGTCATCTTCAACGGCGTATGAGCCATGGCAAACGGGATGAACTCTTGCCAGTGCTTGGGTCGCGTCAGCCGCCCGGCGGTCTCCAGCCGCTTGTAGAGCGGCGTTGCGGGCAAAGGAGTCAGCAGACCAAAAATGGGCAGACCCGGAGGCCAGGTTCGAACTTGTTCGAGCGTTCGCTCGGCTACGCCTGGCGTGTCATTGTCCATGCCAAAAATAAACGACGTGATCGCATAGACGTTGCGTTGCGCAAGGCGCTCGAGCACGCCCGCATACTCACCCGGCTTGTTGAATCCTTTGTTCACGTCTTTCAGGTTGGCCGGGTCGATGGACTCCATGCCGATAAAGATCCACTTCCCTCCCGAAGCCGCGATCAGGTCCACCAGTTCCTCGTCGCGCAACAAATTGGCGCTAATCTGCGCCACCCAATGTACCTGGGCGCCGGCGGCAATGATGTCGCGCAGCAGCGATTTCGTGCGCTTGATGTTGATGGCGAAATTGTCGTCGATGAAGAAAACCGCGATCTGACCCTTCTCGTTGCGGGCGCGGGCCTTCAACAACAGCAGTTCATTCACCACGCTCTCATTGGTGCGGAAGCGAATCGAGTCTCCGAAAAATCCGGTTACGGTGCAGAACTCGCAGCCGTAAGGACAGCCTCGCCCGGACTCGACGGGAATAATGCGAAATGTCCCCCAGCCTTCTCCTATTTTTTGCAGCAGGGCGGTGGCGGCTCTCGGCACCAGATTAAACTGGTCGAGATCGATCGACTGCCAGGGAATCGCCGGGTATTCCTTCAGCGAGGGCTTGCGCTCTTTGCCCGCGTCATCCACCGGCGCATAAATTTCCTTAAGCTCACCTCGGACGGCATCGTTCACAATCAGCGGCCAGGTTTCATCGGCTTCCCCCAGGGCGACTGCATCGGCGTGGCGCGGCCCGCCATCTCGACCCAGGGCCTCATCGGCCATTTCCGTCACGTGAGGTCCGCCCATCACCACCGGAACTCCCGCGGCCCGAACCGCGTCCGCCATGCGATACGCCTTGGCGATCATTCTGGTCATGGCGCCGATACCGACCAGTCCAATATTGTTGTCGCGCACATACTGCGCGATCCCCGCTTCATCCATGGGTTGGGCGTTGCCATCCACCAGCAGCACCTCATGGCCCGACGGAGGGAGCGTCTGGAGCAGAAACATCCAGAGATGCGGCATGAAATTGCGGGTTACGCCGTTGTCAGGGTTGTAGAGAAGGATTCTCATGATTCCTTTCGCAATTCCGCAAAACTGCCCTTTGCTGCCCGCTTCACCGCGGGGAAGAAATCAGCGACGCCAGAACAGCGGCTGCCCCTTGCGCTTAAATCAGAGGTCTTTCGATTGGAGTCCCCACGTAGCGGCATTGTACACCGGGATCTCTATGCCGGCACGAGATCATTCGCCTTCGGGGGATGGTACTCAACGATGTACCCAGCCACGGCGCTGGCGGCCACGGTCAGGGGCGAGGCCAAGTACATCTGGCCGGGACCGCTGCGGCCGGGGAAGTTGCGGTTCTGGGCACTGATGACGACCTGGTCGGGGCGCGTTGACACACCCGGCCCGGCGTTGATGCAGGCGCCGCAACTGGGCTCGATTACGTGGGCTCCAGCCTTTTCGAAAATCTCGATGTAGCCTTTGCGCTTGCAGTACTCGCGCGTTTCCTGAGAGCCGAACTGGATCCAGAAGTTTACGTTCGGCGCCACGCGCTTGCCCTGCTTCAGGGCGTCGGCGAGGACGGCGGCGTACATGTCCATGTCTTCGTTCTTGCCGGCGGTGCAGGTTCCGCCGTAGGCGATCTCGACCGGCACTGGCGTGTTGAGTTCGCGGATGTACTTGCCATTGCCGGGATCGCCGGGAGTGGCGACCATGGGCGTGATCTCGGCGGCGTCGAGTTCGATGACACGGGCGTACTCGGCGTTGGGATCGCTCTGGAGGCCTTCGATCATCTTCTCGGCTTCAGCGCGCTTCATGCCGCGGCGCTCCATCAGGAACTCGACGACTTTTTCGTCGGGCGCGACGATGCCGGTGAAGCCTCCGATTTCGGCGGCCATGTTGGTCATGGTGGCACGCTCGTCCACGGAGAGGGCTTCGACGGCCTCGCCCGCGTACTCCATCACCTTGGCCAGAGCTTTGCCGCTGCGCACGTAGTCGAGCGAAAGGATTTTCAAGATGAAATCTTTGGCGGTGACGTTGGGATGCTTCTTCCCGCGGATCACAATCTTTACCGACTCGGGGACTTTGACGCGGACGTCTTTGGTGATCCAGGAATTGAAAACGTCGGTGGTGCCGATGCCGAAAGCGATGCAGCCGAGGGCGCCCACGTGGGGCGTGTGCGAATCGGAACCGACGTTGACCTGGCCGGGAAGCGCGTAGGTCTCGAGCATGACCGAGTGGCAGATGCCCTCGGAGCCTTTGCGGTCGGTAAGTTCGCCGTGCAGCTTGATTCCCTGCTGCTTGGCGAAGTCGGCTTGCTTGAACTTGAGCTGGGTGGCGAGGTCGAGCAGACCGAGCTTCTTCTTCTCTTCAGAAATAACTTCGTCGAGGAAAGTAAGGTGATCGCGGAAGAAGCGGATGCTCGCAGCGTCGTTCACTGGAACATTCTTGCCGACGTTTTGCTCGTAGAAGATGGCCGCCATCGGAGTGACGTATTCGTGGCTGAAGCGGAGGTCCACGCGCGTGAAACCGGTGTCGCCGGGCTTTACGGCCTCGACTCCGACCGCGCCTTCCGGCGTGGTCATGTGGCGCGCGAAGATCTTCTCGGCCAGCGTCATACCCCGTGTGGGGAGGATACTGGCCGCTTTGATCGGCGGCAGAAAGACTTTCTTCTGCATACGAGCGACGTTGAACGGGAACAGCCCACCATGCTCGATCACTTGTCTGGTGATCTCGTCCTCGCCCGTGGTGAATTCGCTCAGCGAAATTTCCACTCCGGCGCGGATGCGTTCAATGAGCGAGAAATTCGTCGACGTCAGCAGGCCCAGGTTCTGGCAGTTCTGCTTGTAGATGCGCTCGATATTTTCGGCGATAACGACCTGGATGCCGGCACACATCTCGGCGTACGGCGACTGCTCGCGGCTCGAGCCTTTGCCACGCCGCTTGCCGCTGACCGAGCACACGAAGCCGCCTTTCTTCACCTCGCAACGGCCGATGGGGTGGACGGCTCCGCATTTCAGGCCGAGGTAGGGAATCTCGCCCAGCGTCTGGTCGAAGTAGAAGCAGTAGTGGGCGGGCGTGATCTCGTCGGTTGAGATATCGTCGCGGAGCTTGGGATTGCTGGCAGGATTCTTCGTGTCCCAGGGCAAGTCCCAGCCGGAGAGTTGCTTCTTGATCAGGTCCGGGTCTTCGGCGAGAAAGAGGATGCGTCCCTGGAGGCGGACCTTGTCAGGGCGCTTCTGGATCTGGCGTTCTAGAAGTGAATTGCTCACGGTAGTTTGAGTGCAGAAAACCTTTTCACCACAGGGGACACAGGGGATCACAGGGGAAATCCTGGGCCCTACATCTTTATATATTGTACTGCCTAGGGTGTGCGCACTTTGGCGTAGGCAACGGGGCTGGGCAACTCTTCCAGGCCGCGGCCGGCGAAGATGGCTTGAAATTCGGCGATCAGTGCGTCGTGAACTAATCCGTTGGATGCCAGAGTCTCTCGGCTGTCGAGTTGGAACGGGCCGCCGGAGAAATTGGTCACGCGGCCTCCGGCTTCTTCCACGATCAGCACGCCTGCCGCCGTGTCCCAGGGATTCAGATTGAACTCCCAGAAGCCATCGAGGCGTCCGGAGGCCACGTTGCACAAGTCGAGCGCCGCCGAACCTGCCCGGCGCACTCCGTGGGTGCGCAATGTGAGCTGATGATAGAAGTAAATGTTGGGATTCTGGTGGCGCTTGTGGCTGGGGAATCCGGTGCCCAGCAGACACTCGGCCAGGCGAGACGTGGTCGAGACGTGAATCGGTCGGCCATTCAGTCGGGCACCCTTGCCCACTTCGGCAGCGAACATCTCGTCGCGCGTCGGGTCATATATCACGCCGGCGGCGCGCCGCCCGCGGTACTCCACACCGAGCGAAACGCAGAATACCGGAAAGCCGTGGGCGAAGTTGGTGGTGCCATCGAGCGGATCGACGTACCACTTGTAGTCGCTGCCGGAGTCGATGCGCGTGCCTTCTTCGCCCATCACGTCGTGAGTGGGAAACTCCGCGCGGATTCTTTCCAGGATCAACGCTTCCGACTTGCGGTCGGCCACGGTCACCAGGTCCGCCTCGCCCTTGTACTCGATCTTTACCTGCTGATGAAAGTAACTCATGAGCAGGCTACCGGCCTCGCGGGCAATGGATTGCATCGGCGCAATCAGATCTTGGGAGTGATTTGGATTCATGGTCGCTGTGGGCCGCGGGCCGGGCGGCGTCCGGCTGCGAGCTTCGAGCAAGCGCTCACTTCTTCTTTCCGTCTTCAGAGATGTACATGATTTCGTGTTTGAAGATGAAGAGGTTGGGGCCATCCTCGCGAGTGAGCCGGACCATGTTCTTGTCGTAGTACTCGATCCATCCGCGAACCACTTCACCGTCGGCCAGTTTGAGGCTTACAACCTTCTGCTTTTCCCCAAGTGCCTTGAGGTAAGTGGCTTCCTCGAAGGTCTCGTCCGGGGGCGGAGTACGTTTCTTGCCTAAGTTGGGATTTCCAGACTGGAACGGCATAGGGACATTTTACACGTCGGCTGGATTCGGCAGCAGGCGGCGTGATTTCGCGGACTCGATCTAGCAAACTCGGCGGGAAAACAACACGTCCCACTCAGTGGGCTAGCGCCCGCGCTTCTTCGAACTCTGGACTGCAAGGTGATTGTCCAGCTTCGCGTAGAAGCGCCGGCTGGCAGAGGCAGGAATCTCGAAGGACTTCCCATCGCCGACCAGTTTCAAAACATTCCGCATGCCATCCAGGATGGCGCTGCAATGGGCGCAGCCCTTGAAGTGGGACGTCATGATGGCGCGGAGTTCTGGGTCAACCTCGTTGTCGAGATAGTTTGAGACTTGCCGCCAGACTTCTACGCACTCGATTTCTACGATGGGTTTCTTTGCCAACTCGCTGTACTCTCCGGCGGAAGGATTAAAATCTATGTCTAACCTTTCACCTCTAATTAAAACGGCCGCACCTTCTCGTATTCCCGACCTTTGCGCCAGGCGCCGTCAAAGCCGGGGGCGAGCGCGTCGCGCATCATCAGCCGGGCGCGCAGCAGACGGGTCTTGACTGTTGCTTCGGTGATGCCCATCAGTTTTGCGGTTTCGGCGATGTTCAGATGTTCGATGTCGCGCAGAACCAGCACCTGCCGATACTTGGGGGCTAACGACTCCAACCCCTTCTTGAGGGCCTCGCGCAGGCGCGAGTTCTCGAGCGCTTCCGACGGAATCTCGCGCCAATCGGCAAAATCCCGGGGAATGTAGTCGCCCTCATCTTCTCCCCTGCGGGGCTCATCGAGCGAGTCGTAGAGATGGCGGCGATCCTTGCGCAGCCTCATGCGCGCTTCGTTGATCGTAATCTGGATGATCCAGGTACTGAATTTGGCCTCGCCCCGAAACTTTCCGATCGCTTTGAAGGCCTTGAGGATGGCCTCCTGGACGACCTCTTCGGCGTCGGCGTCGTTATTGACGATGGAAAAGGCCGCCATGTAGATCCCGCGTTCGTGCGGCCGGACGAGCTCGTAGAAAGCCTCATGCTCACCGCCGCGAACCCGCTCAATGAGGTCGGCTTCCACTTCGGGTTGCACGCGTGCCGTGGCCATCGGAGTCGATTATTATCGGCATTTAGCGGGGGAAAGGCAAGGTAAGTAGCGTGGGTTTCCCAGTCTGCGCGCTCTGCAAATTTCTTGGTTGACTCGGCGTCAAGACCCTTACCGCAAAGGTCGCGAAGGGTTCGCAAAGAGCGCGAAGAAGGTCTCGGCCCACTGCTTTAGTCAGCAGGAAGGACACAATCAGGCTACGGCTGACTTTCGCCGGCGGGCGGGGGCGCGACGAGCGCGGACAGGCCGCTTGGCTTCCATCGCGATCATTACTTCCCTGGGCGGCATCTCGGGCGGGAGATCCAGGTTGTCAAAGAAAATCGCGATCTTCCATTGCCCGTCGGCTTGCTTCTGCCAAATCTCCATGTAGCGAGTGCGCGTCGTCTTCGGCCTGCCGCCTTTCTTGGGTGTCAGCGTGAGCTTGTGCCAGCCCCAGTCGAAAGCCAGACCGCCCTGGATACCGATCGAGATGATGGTCACCGCCAGTCGGGCGCGGTAGCGGGTGAAGAGCTTCGTAATGCGGTGCTTCAGCACCGCCTTCGCTTCGGCGCCATAAAAAGAGGCGCGGCCCGTCGACATGTCGTGGTAGGCGTCCGCATAGATCGACAGGACGCGATTTACGTCGCCGGCGCTGTACGCCTCACGTAACTCGGTTTTGGCCAGGCGGATTGCGTAGGCGTCGTCCATGGCTTTTCTCACGAGTCTGATGATCTGCGACTGCGAATCTTACCAGAACACAGCAATGACAAGTCCCTCAGGGGCTAGAGCGCATTCCGGGCAACCCCGAACGGCACGACTGAATCCCGAATAACGAACGCAGTTGCGACGAGTGTTCATGACTCTCCTGCTTTCTATTTGTTGCGAAGGGGCGCACCGTCCAGGTTCGAACCGGCTCACGCCCCCTCGGTTGAAGGTTGGCTTACTTGACGGGGGAGCTGAAGCTGGCTTCCCCCAGGTTGGCTTCGGCCCAGGCGCACCAGATCACGACTTTGGACACGTTCTTCACGTAGCTGGGCACGACGATTTCTTTCTGGTACTTGTCGCCGATGAAAGCCTTCTTCTTGAGTTTGTCGAGCTGGTAGACGTTGCCGTCGGAATCCACCAGCTGCCAGTGCGGGTCCGGCGTGTCGGGGACCACGAAGTCGTCAGACAGGGTAAGGACGCTCTTGCCGTCGCGCGTGCTGTGCGTGACCGTACCCTTGTTCGCTTTCGGGCCCTGGAACGGGCTGGAGGTGTGCATGCTCTGAGCGGCGGCCGAGACGGCGAACAGCATGGTCGTCGCCAGCAGAGCGAGGAGCGCAGATTGAATTCTCTTGGTCATGTCGTTTTTGTTCCTTCGAAGTTGAGATTTGTTTGCGAGCTTGCACCCAGCTGCCGGATGAATCGTTAACGATTCGCGAACCCAGGTTCATCCTGCGGCTCATGTGTGGCGCCGGGGTGCTCACGTGGCAGTGGGATTCGGAAGTGTTGGGAAGGTTTCAGGGATTCGTCGCTAACCAAACATTCGCCGTGTTCGTCACTTTTACAGCGATACGGCATCTCATCGGCCGGAATCGTTTGTGCGAAATAACAAGATCATAGAAGTCGACTGCTACGAAGTTCGCCGTGAACTGGTGAACTGGATGGAAGGCGATCTGACGGCCGAGTTGCGAGCCCAGGTTGACCTGCATCTTCAGAATTGCCAGCACTGCACCGCCGTGTATGACGGCGCGCGGAATGTTGTGCGCCTGCTGGGCGACGAGCGGGCCATCGAGCTGCCGCCGGGCTTGAGCAAGCGGCTGTACCAGCGGCTGTTTCGGGCACGGTAGGCGCCATCCTGTCCCAGTCCCACCACAACGCACACACCTCGGACTGAGATCTCACGTCTCCAGCCTTCACTGAGAACTGAGAACCAGGAACTGAGAACTAGGTTTACCGAGTTTTCTTGTCACTTCCGCAGAATCCCTGAATCACATCGCCCATGAACGGCATCGAGCACAACCTGGTGGCGGATGCGTCAAACCTGGCGCTGGCGCCCGAGTCGCCGATGGCGGCTTCTCTTCCAGCGCCCGAACGGGGCGCCGTTGCTTCGCTCAGCGCTCATTGGCCCGAATACTTGATGGAAGCGGGGCTGCTCGGTGCGTTCATGGTGTCGGCTTGTGTGTTCGGCGTGCTCTATGGATTTCCGAGTTCGCCGGTAAGGCAGGCAGTTCCCTCCCCCTTTGTGCGCCAGCTGCTGGGCGGCATTTCCATGGGCCTGACCGCGATTGCGATCTTCTATTCGCCTTGGGGAAAGCAGTCGGGCGCGCATATCAATCCTTCGGTGACACTGACGTTTCTTCGCCTGGGAAAGATCTCGTTCTGGGACGCCTTCTTTTATATATGTGCTCAGTTCCTCGGGGCGGCGGGGGCCGTCTATGTCGTAGCGGCCTTGTTCGGCAACGCGATCGCCGATCCGGCGGTGCGCTACGTCGTGACAGTTCCTGGTCCCCAAGGGCCGTGGGTGGCATTTCTTGCAGAATTTCTGATCGCCACCGGGATGATGTCGGCTGTACTTTACTTTTCCAATCACCACCGGCTCAGCAACTACACCGGCCTGTTCGCCAGCATTCTGGTCGCGATTTACATCACTTTTGAAGGCCCGTTCTCGGGCATGAGCATCAATCCGGCCCGAACGTTTGCGTCTGCCCTCCCCGCGGGGGTCTGGGACAGTTTTTGGATTTATCTCATTGCGCCCCCACTGGGCATGCTGGTCGCGGCCGAGGTCTATCTGTGGCGGGCGGGCAAAATCGCGGTCAAATGCTGCAAGCTCCATCACGACAACGACAAGCGCTGCATTTTTTGCGGAGCCAATGGAGGATTCGCATCATGACAGACAATCGTTACGACGTAATCATCATCGGAACCGGCGCCGGCGGCGGAACGCTCGCCTATCACCTGGCTCCTTCCGGCAAGCGGATTCTCATCCTCGAGCTCGGCGACTATGTGCCCCGGGAAAAGGCCAACTGGGATCCCCAGGTCGTTAACGTGGACGGCCACTACAACACGAAAGAGTCCTGGCTCGACAAAGACGGCAAGGATCTGCATCCACATACCAACTACTACGTAGGTGGCAACACGAAGTTTTACGGTGCGGCGCTGTTCCGGTTGCGCAAGGAAGACTTCGGCGAACTCCGCCACCACGGCGGGATCTCGCCGGCGTGGCCGATCGGCTATGACGAGTTGGAGCCCTACTACACGCAGGCGGAGCATCTCTATCAGGTACACGGCAACCGCGGCGAGGACCCGACGGAACCGCCGGCGAGCGCGCCCTATCGGTTCCCATCCGTCAGCCACGAGCCGCGCATCCAGCATTTGGCCGATGACTTTGCCCGTGCCGGACTGAAACCTTTCCACGTGCCTGTGGGCGTCATGCTGGATGAAAAGAATCCACAGAAGAGCCGCTGCATCCGCTGCAACACCTGCGACGGATTTCCCTGCCTGGTAGGCGCGAAGTCAGACGCACAGGTGGTTTGCATCGACGAAGCGGTGAAATATGCCAACGTTACCCTGCTCACTCGGTCGGAGGTGAAGCGTCTGGAAACGGATGCATCCGGACGCGAAGTGAAAGGGGTGCTTGTGGAGCGCAACGGCAGCCTGGAGACTTACTCCGCGGATATGGTTGTCGTCTCGTGTGGGGCTATCAACTCCGCCGCGCTGCTGTTGCGCTCCGCCAATGACCGGCACCCGCGCGGGCTGGCCAACAGCTCGGACACCGTAGGCCGCCACTACATGGGGCACACCAACTCGGTGATGATGGCCATTTCCAAGTGTCCGAACCCGACTATTTTTCAAAAGACTTTGGGCGTGAATGATTTCTACTTCGGTTCCAAAGACTGGGAATACCCGATTGGTCATATCTCGTTCGTCGGGAAGCTGGACGCGATCACGCTGAAAGCGGGGGCGCCTGCCATCGCGCCGAATTTCACTCTTGAGCTGATGGCTAAACACTCACTCGACTTCTGGCTCACGTCGGAAGACCTGCCCGATCCGAACAACCGAGTCACGGTGGATCGTAGTGGGAAAATTGTCCTGAGCTATACGCCGAACAACCTCGAGGCGCATGAGCGGCTCCAGGCGAAACTCAAGCAAGCCATGAAGCAGACGAATTGCACCATGCATGGCCACGAGTGTCATCAGGGCTTGTTCTCGCGCAACCTTTTTGTCGGGCAGACAATTCCGCTGGCCGGCGTCGCGCACCAGAACGGCACGATTCGCTTCGGACAAGATCCGAAAGCGTCGGCACTCGATGTTAATTGCAAGGCTCACGACCTGGAGAATCTCTACGTCGTGGATGGGAGCTTCTTCCCATCGAGCGCGGCCGTGAACCCGGCGCTGACCATCATGGCCAATGCGATGAGGGTCGGCGATCACCTGCTGGAACGGATGGGAGTGTCCCAGGTGGACAGAGTTGCGCAACCAGTCCTGGCACAGGTCTAGAGATGTAGCGCCGGCGCCTCGCCGGCTGTCCCGAGGGCACCTTGCCCTCGGAAGTGGGGGCGAGGGCGCCCCCACGACAACTGCCGAGGGCGGCGGCGCTACAGAAGAGCCCCTATGAACCTACTTCTTCAATTCCGTCTTTTGTGCCACAGAACGCTCGCAGTCCTGGCCCTGTCGCTGGTCCTGGCTGTTCCCCAGGTACTGGCGCAACAGCACCCGGCCCTGGTCGATGGTGTCGACGCCATCGGAATCACGGTCTCCGACATGAATCGTGCGGTTGACTTCTATTCCCGAGTGCTCACGTTCGAAAAGGTGTCAGACATCGAGGTGGCGGGCGACGACTACGAACACCTCGCGGGCGTCTTTGGGTTGCGGATGCGGGTAGTAAGGATGAGGCTGGGCGACGAATCCATCGAACTGATCGAATACCTGGCGCCGAAGGGCCGGCCGATCCCGGTTGATTCGCGCAGTAACGACCGCTGGTTCCAGCATATTGCCATCATCGTCAGCGACATGGGCAGGGCCTACCAGCGGCTACGGCAGAACAGAGTGGAACATGCTTCTTCCGGGCCGCAGCGGCTTCCTGACTGGAACAAGAATGCGGCCGGTATTTCGGCGTTCTATTTCAAGGACCCGGATGGGCATCCCGTCGAAGTGCTGCAATTTCCGCCCGATAAAGGTCTGGAGAAATGGCGTCGTCCGACCGATAAGCTCTTTATGGGCATCGACCACACTGCCATCGTGGTTTGGGACACGGACGCCAGCCTCAAGTTTTATCGCGATCTGCTGGGAATGCGGGTCGCCGGAGAGAGCGAAAACTACGGCACCGAGCAGGAACACCTGAACAACGTGTTTGGGGCGCATCTGCGGATTACGGCGCTGCGCGGCGCCAGCGGACCGGGGATTGAACTGCTGGAGTACCTGGCGCCTCGCGACGGCCGTCCGTTCCCCGTGGACGAGCGCGCCAACGACATTGTCCACCGGCAAACCCTGCTATTGGCCCATGACGCTCAGGCGGCCGCTCGCCAGGCGCGTGAAGCCAAGGTTAGTTTTGTTTCTTCCGGAGTGGTTGCGAATCAGAATAGAGAGCTTGGGTTCACTAAAGCTTTTGTGGTTCGTGACCCCGATGGCCACGCAATTGAGATCGAGGAGAAGTAGAAGGGAGAAGTCGATGAACAACGGCATCATTCAAACTGCCCTGACGGGAATGGCCCTGGAACTCGAATATCGGCCGCGGCCGGCTTACGGCCGAAGCAGTACAATTTCAGAGCAATTTACGGACTCTGGTTTGCCGTCTCAGCAATCGGAGCAGACGGCGAGCGATGAGTTTGCGTGCCTGCTGAGCGTGATCTGAGAAGGAGAAATCCTCATGACACAGGAAGAAATCAGGCTGGCGGAATCCGGGGCGAAAAAGAAGCACTGGAAGCGTTGGGGACCCTATCTCAGCGAGCGCGCCTGGGGCACAGTGCGCGAAGATTACAGCCCTTACGGGAACGCATGGGAATATCTTCCCCACGACCATGCCCGCTCGCGCGCGTACCGCTGGAACGAGGACGGCCTGGCGGGGATCTGCGACCGGCGCCAATTCATCTGCTTCGCGGTGGCGCTGTGGAACGAACGCGATCCTATCTTGAAAGAACGGATCTTTGGCCTCACCGGCAACGAGGGCAATCACGGCGAGGATGTGAAGGAATACTACTTCTACCTCGACAGCACGCCCACGCACTCCTACATGAAGTATCTCTACAAGTATCCCCAGGCGGAGTTTCCTTACGGCCAGTTAGTCGACGAAAACCGCGGGCGTGGCAAGAGCCAGGCCGAGTTTGAGCTGCTCGATGCCGGAGTGTTCAACGACGATCGCTATTTCGATGTGTTCGTGGAGTACGCCAAGGCCGACGTCGAGGACATTCTGATCAAGATCACGGTCGCGAACCGCGGGCCGGAAGCCGCCAATCTTCGACTGCTGCCGACGGTATGGTTCCGCAACATCTGGTCCTGGGGAGGGCGCGATCCGCTGCCCGAACTGCATCAGGCACGTTCAGCGCCGAATCCCGTCGTTGAGTTGAACCATACTCAGTCGGGCAACCGCTGGCTCCACTGCGAAGGGTCGCCAGAGTTGCTGTTCACCGAGAACGAGACGAACGCGCAACGGCTGTTTGGCGCGGAGAACCGCACACCCTACGTCAAAGACGGCATCAACAACTATGTGGTTCACGGCGCGCAGGAGGCGGTCAACCCGGAGCATGCCGGCACCAAAGCGGCCGCGCATTACAAGCTGACAGTCGGGGCCGGGGAGACGGTAGTCGTCCGGATGCGTCTCGCGAATTCCGACTTCGCCGGAAAAAACGCGTTTGACGGCTTCGACAAAACATTCGCGCTTCGCCAGCGTGAAGCCGATGAATTCTACGCCACTGTCATCCCGCAGGATCTGTCTGCGGATGCGCAAAGTGTAATGCGCCAGGGCCTGGCCGGCATGTTGTGGTCCAAACAGTTCTATCACTACGTCGTCAAGGATTGGTTGCAGGGCGATCCGGGCAATCCTGCCCCGCCGCCGGAGCGCCTGAAGGGCCGCAACCACGAGTGGACCCACTTGTATAACGCAGACGTCATTTCGATGCCCGACAAGTGGGAATACCCGTGGTACGCGGCCTGGGACCTGGCGTTTCACTGCGTCCCACTCGCGCTGGTGGATTCCGACTTTGCCAAGGAGCAGCTCACGTTGATGCTGCGCGAGTGGTATATGCATCCCAACGGACAGATTCCCGCCTACGAGTGGGCGCTTGGAGACGTCAATCCACCGGTGCATGCCTGGGCGGCGTGGCGTGTTTACAAGATCGACAAGAAGCGTAAGGGCAAAGGCGACCAGGATTTTCTAAAGCGCGTCTTCCACAAGCTGATGCTGAATTTCACCTGGTGGGTGAACCGCAAAGACGCCGACGGCATGAACATTTTCCAGGGCGGCTTCCTGGGGCTGGACAACATCGGAGTATTCGACCGCAGCGCTCCTCTGCCGACGGGGGGGTACATCGAGCAGTCCGACGGCACGAGTTGGATGGCGATGTACACGCTCAACCTGCTGGCGATCGCGCTCGAACTGGCTAAGGATGATCCCGTCTACGAAGACGTGGCCAGCAAGTTCTGGGAACACTTCATCTACATCGCGCATGCCATGAGCCATCGTGGCCACGACAGCATGGGACTGTGGAACGAGGAAGACGGCTTCTTCTATGACGTGCTCAAGCTGCCGGACGGTACGCAATTCCCCATGAAAATCCGCTCCATGGTGGGACTGATTCCGCTGTTCGCGGTGGAAACGCTCGAGCAAGAGGTGCTGGATCGCCTGCCGGATTTCAAGAGGCGGCTGGAATGGTTCGTCGACAATCGTCCGGATCTGACGGAAAACATCGCCTCCATGAAGACGCATGGCCAAGGCGAGCGCAGGTTGCTCTCCATCGCCACCGAACAGCAACTCCGCGCCATTCTCCGCTACATGCTCGACGAGCGCGAGTTTCTGTCGCCCCACGGGATCCGCGCGCTGTCCCAGTTCCACCGCGACAATCCGTACAAACTCTCAGTTCACGGCATGGAACACCGCGTGGACTATGAGCCGGGAGAATCGTCCACTGGGTTGTTCGGCGGCAATTCCAACTGGCGCGGACCCGTCTGGTTCCCGGTGAACTTCCTGCTGGTCGAGTCGCTCCAGAAATTCCACCACTACCTCGGGGATGGCTTCAAAGTGGAGTTCCCGACTGGGTCTGGAAAGATGCTCACCTTGTGGGATGTGGCGGGCGAATTGTCACGCCGCATGACCAGCATTTTCCTTCAGGACGAGAAGGGCCGCCGGCCAGTGTTCGGCAATCTCGAAAAGTTCCAGACCGACCCGCACTGGCGCGATCTGGTGCTCTTCCACGAATACTTCCACGGAGACTCCGGCGCCGGAGTCGGCGCCAGCCATCAGACGGGGTGGACGGGCATCGTCACCAAACTGATGCAGCAGAGCGGCGAGTCCCGCAAACGCCAGAAACATGAACCGGCGGCGGCCACGGTCGCCGCAGACTGATTTCATAAGGAGTAACGAAAATGAAAGCCATTAGTGTGTCCCCAGGAAAACCCGATAGCGTCCACATTGCCGAACTCCCGAAGCCCGGCCTGGATCAGGTTCCCAACGGGCGCGGCGTGCTGGTGAAAGTTCTGCGCGTGGGCGTGGACGGCACCGACAAAGAAATCAACGCCGCCGAGTACGGCGCTGCGCCTCCGGGATACGACTTCCTGGTCATTGGCCATGAAGGCTTCGGGCGCGTCGAAGCAGTGGGGCCGAATGTCACCGAGCTGAAGCCCGGCGACTATGTGGTGGCCACGGTGCGCCGTCCGGGCAAGAGCATCTATGACCTGATCGGCACCAACGACATGACCACTGATGACACGTATTACGAGCGCGGGATCAATCTGCGCCACGGCTATTTGACGGAGTACTACGTGGATGATGTCGAGTTCATCGTCAAGGTGCCGCAGGGTCTGAAACATGTCGGCGTGCTGCTTGAGCCGACGACGGTCGTAGAGAAAGGTATTTATCAGGCGTACGAGATTCAGCGGCGCTTGAAAGTCTGGAAGCCGCGGAAGGCGGCCGTGATGGGGGCGGGCACCATCGGCTTGCTCGCAACCATGGTGCTGCGTCTGCGCGGTCTGGATGTCACCACTTTTGCCCGCAGCAACAAGCCTTACTTGAACGCCGACCTGATCGAAGAGCTCGGCGCCCGCTACATTTCGACCAAAGAGACGCCGCTGCTCGACGCGGCCAAGCAGCACGGTCCCTTCGACCTGATCTTCGAAGGCACCGGCAACTCGTCGGTGGTGTTCGACAGCATGCAAGCCCTGGGCAAGAACGGTGTGCTGGTGCTCTCGAGCGTGACGGGTGGAGACAAGATGATCCAAGTACCGGCGGACCGCATCAACCTGGAGTTTGTTCTCGGCAACAAGGTCATGGTCGGAACCGTCAACGCCAACCGCGAGTACTTCGAGTTGGGCGTGCGGGACATGGCGCATGCGGAAGCGGAGTATCCGGGCTGGCTGAGCAAGCTTCTTACGGACCCGGTCAAAGGCCTGGAGAACTACACCGAGCTGTTCAAGAAGCTGACGTCGCCCAATGGGGCGATCAAAGTTTTCTGCCAGGTGGCGGAGCTGTAGAGCAACATTTTGGAACTGTCATCCGCGATATGCGGTTTGCAGAGCACCGAGAGAACTCCCTGAGGCACCGTACGCGGGTCGAGACTGTAGGGGTCCTTCGACTCCGCCAGTTCGTTCGCTTCGCGAACGAACCGGCTGCGCTCAGGATGACAGTGTGGAGAGAATCATGATTCAGTTCAAGCAGGAAACATGCGGTGACCTGGACGCGGCTCTTCGCCGCGAGTGGCTGGAAACTAATGGGCTGGGCGGCTTTGCCTCCTCGACGATCATCGGCCTGAACACGCGCCGCTATCACGGTTTGCTGGTGGCCGCGACCAAGCCGCCGGTCGGCAGGCTGGTGCTGCTCTCCAAGCTGGAAGAAATCCTGTTCATTGATGGTCAGGCGTTCGATCTGTCGGCCAATCGCTATCCGGGAGTGGTACACCCGCAGGGTTTTCGCTATCTGAAGCGGTTTCGCCTCGACCCATTTCCGTTCTTCACTTATGAAGTCGAGGGGATCGAGATCGAAAAAACCGTTTTCATGGTTCAGGGCGAGAACAGCACGGTCGTCCACTATGAACTGAAGAAAAACAACCATCCCGAGTCTCCAAAGAATCTGTCGTTGGAAGTAAGGCCGTTGATTGCCTTCCGCGACTACCACAGCACGACCCACGCGAATGGAGCGATCAGCGCAGCAGTGAACGAGGATCCCGGGTTAGCAACGGTCACTCCTTATCAGGGTCTGCCTTCGCTGCACTTGGCGCACAATGCCGTCGAGCTCAGCAAGGCGGGAGACTGGTACCGCAATTTTGAGTACGACGCGGAGCGTGAACGGGGTCTGGATTTCTCCGAAGATCTCTTCAATCCGTTCGTTTTGCGGTTCGACTTGCGTCTTCGCCGCCAGGCTTCGGTGATTGCTTCTACGGAAAAGCGCGATGTGGCCAACGTCGCCGAATACCGGCAGGCCGAGATCACGCGCCGCCGGAATGCGGTGGCCTCGTCGCCGATTGAAGACAGTTTCGCGCAGACCCTGGCCGCCGCGGCCGAACAGTACATCGTTTCCCGTGGAGACCAGAAGACGGTCATCGCCGGCTACCACTGGTTCAGCGACTGGGGCCGCGACACCATGATCGCCTTGCCGGGTCTGACTCTACCGACGGGCAAGCATGAGGTGGCGCGCAGCATCCTGAGGACGTTCGCCAAGCATGTGGATCAGGGCATGCTGCCGAATCGCTTTCCCGACGCCGGCGAAACGCCGGAATACAACACGGTCGACGCCACACTCTGGTTCTTCGAAGCGGCTCGTGCGTTCCTCGAGTACACCGGCGACCTGGAATTTGTGCGCACGGAACTCTATCCGGTGTTTGCGGACATCATCGGCTGGCACGCTCGGGGCACGCGTTACGGAATCAAGGTTGATCCCAGCGGCCTGCTGGCATCCGGAGAGCCCGGTGTCCAGCTGACCTGGATGGATGCCAAGGTTGGCGACTGGGTGGTAACGCCGCGCCGCGGCAAGCCAGTGGAAATCCAAGCGCTCTGGTATAACGCGCTCTGCATCATGGAAGATCTGGCCCGCAGGTTTGGGGACGAATCCGAACAGAAACGCTATCGCGGTATGGCGACGGTCGCGAGCTGGAGCTTCAACCGGCTCTTTTGGAACGAGAAGGATGCGTGCCTGTACGACGTGGTCAACGGCGGTCCGCCCGACCCGTCCATCCGCCCCAATCAGATCTTCGCCGTCAGCCTGACTCACAGCATGCTGTCGCCGGAGCGGGCGAAGAGCGTAGTTGAGAAAGTTCAGGAGCACCTGTTGACGCCGTACGGGCTGCGCAGTCTCGCGCCCAGCGATCCGCAATATCGCGGACGTTACACCGGCGGTCCCGCCGAGCGCGATGGCGCGTACCACCAGGGGACAGTGTGGCCGTGGTTGATTGGACCGTTTATCTCGGCCTATGTGAAGGTTAACGGAGGAAGCCAGACCGCGCGGGCGCAGGCGGGCGAGTGGCTCGCTCCGCTACAAGATCATCTTGCCGATGGCGGACTGGGGCACATCTCGGAGATTCTTGACGGCGACGCGCCGCAGCGACCTTGCGGGTGTATTGCTCAGGCCTGGAGCGTGGCCGAGGTGTTGCGAGCTTACGTGGAGGACGTCAAGGGACTCAGGCCGGGGGCGCAGATGGAAAGCCGCCTCGCTCAACCGAAAGATCGCAGCTCTTGGAATCGCCGGGACGCTGCTACTGTGCCTTAGGATTGATCTCCATCACAAAATCGGGATCGCCAACCGCCGGACTCGGCTCGCCGCCCGCTTGAGCTGCAGTACGCTTTAGGCTTTACGCTTTACGTAACGCATACTTTTGTAGTATACTGATCTATGGTCGGTGGCTACCGGGACAAGCGGACCAGGGACTTCGCGCTTGGCAAGCGGGTCAAGGCCTTCTCTGGCATCGAACGCGCCGCGCGCCTGAAGCTGGACCGTCTGGAGGCGGCGGTCATGCTCCAAGATCTGGCGGCGTTGCCGGGCAACCGTCTGGAGGCGCTAAAAGGCGACCGCAAGGGACAATACAGCATCCGTATCAACGACCAGTGGCGGATTTGTTTCGAATGGCGAGAGGGCGCACCAGGCCCTTCGAACGTGGAGATTGTCGATTACCATTAGGAGAATGCCATGGCACGGACCGCAATTCACCCGGGGGAACATCTGGCCGAAGAGCTTCGCGAGTTGGGCATGAGCGCCGCTGAACTGGCGCGGCAACTCGGTGTTCCGACCAACCGCATCACCGAAATCCTGAATGAACGGCGGGCAATCACCGGCGACACCGCGCTCCGCCTCGCCCATTTCTTCGGCACTACCGCGGAATTCTGGCTAAATTTGCAGGGTCTTTATGAAATCCGGCTGGCTGAGCAAAGATCAGGCAAGTCCATCCGGGCATTGCCCATACTGAAACGCCTGGAACACGTTCATGCCTAAGCACTCCCGGGATCACGTTCCATCGTGACCACAGACTCTACCTCTCGCATTGCGCAAGGACTTCCGTCGATGTAGTGGCAACGCACTTCTTCTGCCGTGCAAACAATCTCGGTGTAGCTGAGCGTCCCCACGTTCTCGCGATGCACGCACAGACTGAAAGGCCCCGGCCCGTTGGCATGGGAAGTATGCAAGCGGCGCAGCCAGGGCAATGAACCGGCGTCCTCCAGATTCCAAGCGGCTGCACAGACCTCACCCCGCTGTGCCGAAGCCTGCTCATCCGACAAACTCGACGAGAACCAGTGCTGCGGCTTCCAGTCATAAAATTGGGACTCCATCGTCTGCTGGTTCCAGCGCCACTCGCCAATTCTCTTTTCTGCCGAAAAAACACCGACCAGGCGAAAGGGCCAGATACCCTGCAAATCGAGCTTCTGTAGCGCCTTTTGGACTTCATCCTGGGAAGCGACGCCAATCAGGGCAGGAATCACGTCTCCGCGGCTGCGAGTTTTCTCCATACTGGGCTGTGGCACGTCATTCCAGTTCAGGAGCGCAAGCGCGATCCCGTGGTTGTTCGCTGCGACCCAGGTGCCGCCGGCGCCGTCACGCGGATAAACGGCAGTCGTTCTGCCCAGATCGACCTTCGAAGGCGGGATCGCGTCGCCGCGAGTCAGGCGTTCGTCGCGATTCATCGCCAGGTGGTAACCGTTGTCGCGAGTGATGACGCTAAGCGTGCACATAGCAGTTGGTCGTCTTGGGATTCTAGTCGGCGGCTGGGTAGGCCGCGGAGATCGTCCGATAGAGCTTCCAGTCTCTCAGAAAATCGAGGACCGAAGGTGGCTTGTGACCCAGATCCCGATTGGCACGGCCAACGGCGTAGACCAGCTCCCACTGCCGATAGAGTGTCCGGTACGCGGAAAGCAGCGAATTGCGTTCGTCGTAAATGTTGGTCGCTTCCGAGGCGGCGCCGTTCAGCTCGATGATCTTGAAGTTCTCGCCACGCCGCAGGTCTTCATCGCTCGAATAACGGATGTCGTAGCGACCGATGAAGAATCCGGGGAGAGTGCGCGAAATCTGGTCGATGCGATCGCGGAGACCTTCTGAGATCAAGTGGCTGCCGTCGCGGAAGATGCAACCCTGGCAATGGTTCCCTGCCTCGACCAGCCGCACGCGCTCGCCCGCGGGCAACACCTGTCCGAGCAATTCGGGGAATCGGTCCAGATAAGTCGTCGCGATCAGCGAGGCGCGGCTATCGGCGCTGACCAGCTCTTCGAATGTGCTGATGCCGTCGCCGACTACTGCCGGGAACGCTTTTTCGGTAACGGCAAAGATCTGGCCGCGCTGCTGGCCTGGAAACCGATAGTAGAAAACGCCGATCTCTTTCTGGTCGCTGACATAGCGCTGAAGAATAATGTCGGACTGCACTTGCGCCAGGTATTGCTCGGCGTCGGCGGACGTGAATATGAGCTTGAAACCGGCGCCACGCTGTCCGACGTTGGGCTTGAGGACAAAGGGGTAACCGATTCCCTGTTCCCGGCAAAATCGCTCGAGAGTCTGGCGCCGTTGCGTAAGTTCACTGGCAGCGATCAGGTAGCCATCGGCCACTGCCTCGGGCGCAGCGTTCATCAGGGCTTGCAGCACTTCGATCTTTGATTCTCCAACCATGCCCCCGTTGCGGAAAGCCGGGTTCGCGATGGTGGGCAGCGACAATCCGCGATAGCGTACGCTCAGCCAGGCGCACATGGCGGCCACGGGCGGGTAGAACATCCATGCGGGCCAGAACTCCCAGCGCTGGTATTTTCGGATGAACAAGCGCACGCGTTTGAAAACGCGCGGCGCGACGCTGAGCAGGGCCGGGCCCAGGAGCAGAGCGGCCACTAGAAACCACGGAGCCTTTCGTCCGGCCAGGAAGGACACTCGCGGGGCAACATGCCAGATCCCAAAGATGGCGCCTACCCAGATCGCGGAGCAGATGCCTGTGATGGTACTGAAAAGCCTGGCCGGGAGTTTGAGAGCGCCCGCCGCAACGTACAGCGGCAGACGGCTTCCGGGGAGAAACCGGCTCATGACGATCGTCAGTGGCCCGCGCTTTTGAAACCACGCTTCCGCTTTGGCAAGCGATTGATCTGAGACGAAACGCCGTGACCAGCGCGACGTTGCGGCCCGCCGTCCGAACCTTGACCCCAACGCGTACAGCCCCATATCCCCGATCCAAATGCCGAGAAAGGCACTGACAAATCCCAGACGCACATCCAGTTTGCCGGCGGCACTCAGGGTGGCCGCCAGCAGCGTGGCGCCATCTTCGTACGCAAACGTGAACAGGAAGATGGACAGCGCCAGCGTGGTTTGCGTCTCCGGAAATGGTAGGTGTGGAAACATGGGGTCAATGAGCGGCTTGGGCTTCGAGGTGCTTCAGCGTGGAGGGAGCAACGCCGAATTCATATGGCAACGTCACTGCCATTCCGGCTGCGAGCAGTTTGAGGATGGCGTAGTGATGGATCGCATGCCCGACGCAGAACATGGCCTCACGCGCCACATTGGAGCTAACTGCCTGCGCATCGCTCTCTCCGTAGCCGACGCTGTAGATCACGGTGCAATCGCGCTGCAAGACGTCGGCCGGCAGCTCGCGAAATTTCCGGATCAGATCCTCCGTCACGAAGAGCGCTTCAGCCGTCGAGTTCTCGATTTCCGGACTGCGGCGGCGCTGGTCGTAATCAATCTGGCCGGTTTCGAGTCCCTCCAGCAGACAGAGAAAGTGGTCGAGCACATGACGGTAGTGCGCACCGAGCGAGGCTCCGTGCGGCCCGTCTTCTCTGCGGATGTAAACCTCGCTGCTGACGCTCGTCAGCAGGGTGCAGCCTTGCAGCAGCACATCTTCGACCGCCGACATCAGAGACAAGGGCTTCATGTCAGAACCGCTCCCCAAAAACTGGAATCTGTTTGCGATGCAGGAACAAAGCGACGGCGCTGGTGACGACTACAGTAATCGCGAGCGCGAACAGCAGACCTTTGTCGCCCTGGACTTCGATGCCCAGGAAGGTCAGGTGGCTGGCGATCCCTCCCGCGGTAACCGCGATCGCGAGGAGCGCGCCCGCCCAGACAAAGCGCGGTGTCAACAACAGGATGGCCGCGATCAGTTCCATGGCGCCCGACCCGATCCGTCCCCACTGTTCAGCGCCGCTAACCGGCACAAACGGCAAGTAGGCGTGCAGGAACGTTCCGAGCTTGGTGAAGATGTAGACCGACTCCGGCGCCGCGGTGAACTTGAAGAACAGCGTCTGCAAAAGAATGATCGCGGCGACGATTCGGCAGATCCAGCCAACGATCAGCACGGGAGTCGCGGCCGGTTTGCTGGTAGTTGCGATGGCTTGGCTGCTCATGGTTGGCTCCTTCACTTCCCGTATTCTCGACCCTCTGGTTTTTGGGCGTCCCGTTTCATAAGCAGTGAGAGTCAGCCGGGAGTGAAAAGTTTCAATCGGCGGGCAATCTTGAGGAGTGCTGGAACAGAGGGTTGAAACGACGAATCGAGCCGCGAGGAGGATTTTGTGGCCTCAAATGCCCACAATCTGCCTGTAGGGACGGCCCTCCCTTCGCTTGCTCATACGATTCGGCTACTGTGCGGAAGTTTCAGGGTGGAATCTATATTTTTCGCTTATTTTTCCGGTGCGGGCGATCGCCGCGCCGCCTGGAGTCCGCCCGGCGTGTGACGCAGCGATCGTGGATCCATCATCAACAGCCGATCATCCCCGCGCTGTAGCAGCTCTCCGTGGATGGTAATCGGCTCAGCGATAAACTCGCGCAATGAATCGCGCCCCAAAGCCCGTCCATCGGTCCCGACCAGCAGAAATTGCTTGTGGCCATCGGCCGCGATGAAAATCGGCGGGATGCCTCCGCTCAGGCAGCGCGCCGCGCAGTCTCGGTGAACCTTGCCGTTGCCAGGATTCATCACCCCCAGGTAACACTTGCTGTCCACGATCTCGCCCGTGACTGTCACCGCTCCCAGGTCGCGGGTTGTGTCCTGGGTTACAGTTCCCGACTCTCTTGCAGTGATGGACCCTGGCTCGATCTCCACCATTGTCCTGCCGTCACGATAGATCAGCTGGCCTCGCAGACGAACTGGCTTGCCCGCAAAGCCCGCGACCAGATCGTCAGCTCCGTGCTTGCCCGGCGCGACCAGAAGGTATTGTGAGTAGTCTTCTTGCTGACCAGTCTGGCCCGGGCGCGCGACCAGCAACATGGGATACGGATCGGCGACAACTGTCCCCTCAAAGCTGAGCAGCTTCCCGTATTCGAAAGCAGAATTGGCAAACGGCATCTGTCCGCGAATCAGCAGAAGAGCGAGTGCTACCGCCAGCAAGCCGAGCCCCAAGACTACCTTGCGGACGAAGCGGGCGAGTTCGGTGGGCGCCTTCGGCAAATACCCGACGTAGAAATCGTTCATCGCGGCTGCCCCTGTCTGGGCTCAACTCTCGCTGGCTCAACGTACTTTCCCGGAGCATTCGGGCGCGGATGCACGAACACCGTCCCCTCGACCACCTTGACGCGGAAGGTCGGAACCTTCTCTTTGAATGGTGCCGGAGCAGCCCCCGACTCCGGTTGATATTGATAGCCGTGCCACGGGCAGGTGACGCAACCATCGATGATTCTTCCCTCCCCCAGTGGTCCGTTCTGATGCTGGCAGACGTTCGAGATGGCGGAGACCTTGCCATCGTAGCGAAACACGGCCACGCGCTCACCGGAGAGAGAAACGATGGTCGCGCACTTCTCGGAAATTCGGTCGTATTTGCATACTTCGACGAAGCCTTCGTCCGCGGCTTGGAGCTTTGATTGGTCAATCCGCTTCTCACGAAATGCGGCCGCCAGGTGAAGCGAGACGACAGTGGTCACTCCAACGATCAGCGCGCCCGCCAGTACTGGACTGGTTTCAGATTGCAGGGCTCCCAATACGATGTGCGCAACCAACAGCGTGTAGGCCAGGTACACCAGCATGTGGAGTCGCTTCCACATCGGGGCAGACAGGTTGCGCAGCCAGAAGTCGTGACTGGTGGCGGCCATCAGAAAGAGGATGATCAGCGCGAAGAAGCCAAGCGCCTGGAACGGGAAGTTAGCAATACTCCTATATCGCGGATTACTGATGAAAAGACTCACCAGCGGATTTACGTTTCCCAACGCATGAAACTGGAACAATGCAAACGCGCCATGCGCGAGGCCCAGCAGAAACGTGGTGACCCCCAAGTGCCGGCGGTTGTAAAGCAAGGGAAGGAAGCGGCGATCTAATCTGGCCAGCGGTCCGATACAGAGCACTAGGTTGAGCAGCAGAAATGCGACGGTTCCGAAGGCGCGGATCAGCAGTGTTTCCGCTGTCGCCGTCGGATTCAACCACGCGCCAACACTCACAAAGAGTGCCAGGTAAAGAACCAGAAGCGAAACGAGCACGGCGTCATAGATTTTTTTCTGGCGGTTCCAGCTGATGGCGCCATATTGGACGCTCATGGCAGTTTTTCCACTGTCGCGATGTCTACCACCGCCTGGTGAGCCCCGCTGTACAGCACCAGATGGCCGGCCCGCTCTCCATCCAAATGCAGAGAGAATATCTTGCCGGGCGCAAGCGAGCCGAGCAGGCGCGCTTCGGGCGGCAGAGTGTTTCCCTGCGGTTCGCTGGTGGCCCAGTAAAGCAACAGATCGGGCTCGTTCAGCGTTTGCGCCGGGTGGAGCACAACATAGAAATCTTGCGCATCGCTCGCTTCGCTATAGAACTCTGTCTGAATCGTATGCCTTTGCCACAGCGTGTCCGCTTTCTTCAACAACTGAGCTGAGGCCGGCGCTTTGGGATCGTTCCCCTCCGACTGCGGCTGCGGCCGCGAGCGCCGCGCACCGAGCCCTGCCAGCAGGATCGCCGGCAGCACCAGGGCGAGCGCGACGAACGCACGGCGATGAACGGCTCTGAGTGGCTGAATCATGACTATGCGATCATCGGTGCGGATTCTTTTCCACAGGAGGCTCCGTGACTCCTCGAGTCCAGCGGTACAGGAACATCGGCCAGAAGGCAGCGACACCGGGCAGAATCAACAATCGGAAACCGATACGCGATCCTTGCGCTTCCGAATCCAGACGTTGAATTCCAGTCAACACGAACGGCACCGCAAACACTAGACCCAGGCCGGCGTATCCAGCCAGCGTGTAGACAAACGCTTTGGCGAGGGTCTCAAACATCTTTGCCGTAGACCGGGATCACGGCCCCGTTTACGTCTTTGCCGGCGTCGGCGGCGAGCCAGACAACCAGGCTCGCAACGTTGGCCGGCTGCACCCACTTGCTGACGTCGGCGGTCGGCATCGCTTTGCGGTTGGCCGGCGTGTCCATGGTGCCGGGCAGGATCACGTTGGCGGTGATTCCCACGTCCTTGTTTTCCGCGGCCACTGTCCTGATCAGCGAGACCAGAGCAGCTTTGGAAGCACTGTACGCGCCGACACCTGCGCCGGGTTCCAGCGCGGCGCGGCTCCCGATAGCAACGATACGGCCGTTGCCTGTCTTTCGCATCGCAGGTAGCACGGCACGAAGAAGATAGAACGCACTGTTCAAGTTGAGGTCGAACATGCGCTGAAACGTGGCGTCGTCGGTTTCGGCGATCGACTGCCCACCGGCGAAACCTCCGACGGTGTGGGCCAGAACGTCGATCCTTCCGAAACGCGCAACCACCTGATCCGCCAGCACCCTGGCGCCATCAGGTGTCGAAATTTCGGCCGGCACCGCTGTAAAGCCCGGACTGTTGAAATCCGATTGCTGAATCTTCCGCGACGTGCCCATGACGGTCGCGCCAGCGTCGAGGAATGCCTGCGTCACATAAACTCCGAGACCCCCGTTGGCCCCGGTTACTAGTACGACCTTACCTTTCATCGCGGATGCTCCGATCTGTTAGCTGGCGATCAGATTCCCGCCGCCATCAAAGGTTACGGCAATCCGAAGGAAAAAAACTTGACAATTTCGGTAGTAGGTCAGTTTGAGTCATTAAGTTGAGCAGAATTATCGGACGCAAATACATCTTTGCGATCTCGGCGGCACTTCTTTGCGAGCTTTGCGGTTAAGAGCTTTTGACCGCAAAGGCCGCGAGTAGTGGTTCCGATCGGGGGCCCTCTGCTGGTGTCTGACCACGCGTTGAGAAAAGATACAGTGGCAACGCCGGTTGGGGGGTTTTGATGGACATTGATCGGGTTTTCGAAGTGCTGACGCTAACTTACAGAAGGACAATGCATTTAGCTCCCCGCTTGCCAGGGTTCTCCCGTTTGTAACTTTCCGCGTTCAGCCGAATCTCACCGGTCACGGGCTTGTGTGGCTGTGCCCGGTACGCAACAGATTCGCGGTCAAAAAACATTTGAAGGAGCCTTTCGCATCGAGAGTAAAATACGCGGTTGCTTCCGTGGGCGAACAGAGATGTGCTGCGCTGGCCGTCGAGTCGGAACAGCGCCGCCGGAGTCGTTGGAGGTCCGATCATGGCCGTGGAAATGAAATGCGCGGATGTGCGGCGGGAGATCTCCAACTACGTGGATCGGAATGTCTCCGCTCCTCGGCGGCGCCAAATGCAGCGCCACTTCGCCGGCTGTGAGCGCTGCAAGGCGGTTCTGGACGGAACGCACAACGTCGTCGAACTAACAGGCGATGAGCGGGCGTTCGGGCTGCCGCGCGCGGTCTCACGGCGTCTCTATTCGAAGCTGGAACGGCACCTGGAAGCCCAAAAGACGAGTCTGCGAGAAGCCCCTCGAGAGATTCCTGTTGGCATTACTGACGATCGCGTTCGGCTGGGCGCTCATCTCATTTACTTCTGGGAGAGCGACGCGGACTTCGAGCGTGGCGTGCGCTTCCTTTATCCCGGCCTGGGGACGGGAGAGCACTGCATCATCTTCGGACACGACGAGGCTCTGCAAAAGGTAATGGCAACACTTCGGTCCAAAGGCTACGACCCGGACGAGTTGATTCGGAAGCTGGAACTCACCGTCCTCCGGCGCCACGCTTCTGCCGAAGCGACTCTTTCCGATATCAAGGACGTTGCACAAGCGTGCTTGAACGCGGGAGCAACCGCGGTTCGCTTCCTAGGAAATCTGGGAATGGGGCGGGATCCCTTGCCAGCCGGCGAGGACGACGTGCTGGAGCTTGAAGCCAAAGTCAGCGCTCTTATCAGTGCGATCCCGTGCGTAGTGGTTTGCATGTACGACGTACGCACGCTTTCCGGCCGGTTAATTCTCAAGGGCGGATTGCAGACCCATCATTTGGCGGTGTGCCCAGAGGGCGTCCACGAGAATCCGTACTTCCAGCAGCCATGCGCGCCGGCGAGCAACCGTCCGACTGCCGCCGTCTGAGTCATTTTCTGGCGTAAACCTTCACGTAGTCCACCAGCATCTGCTGAGGAAAGATGGTGGTAGGGCCGGGACTTCCCGGCCAGTCTCCACCAACAGCTACGTTGAGCAAAATAAAAAATGGATGATCGAAGACCCAGTTCTTACCCGCAGGAAGATCAGCGGGCGCGCGGGTCCCGTACAGGTTGCCATCCACATAGAAGCGGACGACTGCGGGTTCCCATTCGACAGCAAAAATGTGGGAATCGTCGGCGAACTTGCCAGAAGGTAAGGTGTAGCTCCCACTCAGTCCGTCTCCTCCCGAGTAGCCCGGGCCGTGCATGCTGCCATGAACTTTGTCCGGCTCCTTTCCAACGTTCTCCATGATGTCGATCTCGCCGCAGTTGGGCCAGTCGACGGTGCCGATGTTGTTGCCGAGCATCCAGAAGGCCGGCCACATTCCTTGCCCCCGCGGAATCCTGATGCGGGCTTCGAAGCGTCCATACTTCTGCTCAAACAATCCCAGAGTCTTGAGACGGGCGGAAGTGTACGGACGCGTGATGCCGTCGGAGCCCTTGTAGGTCTCCTGGTTGGCGGTGATGACCAGGTTGCCGTCCTGCACGTGGACGTTCTGGGCCCGGTCGGTGTAGGTCTCGAGTTCGTTATTGCCCCAACCGCTGCCGCCGGTTTCCATGATCCATTTGGAAGAGTCGGGGAGAGATCCGTTAGCCGCGCTGAATTCGTCGCTCCAAACCAGAACATAGCTCGGCGGTGGTGCCGGAGTTTGGGAAAAACCGGCAGTGGTTGACAGAATGAACAGACCGAAAAGCCAATGCGATATCTTCCTCGGCACCGGGTTCTCTCCTTCGATGCGGGCAGGGTTAATGACGTTCCTCTGTGATGACGGTGCGCCTTACAGTGCTATTTCAACGCCTTCGCCTCCTCTATGATCTGCTCTGGCCGCGCTCGCACGCGGAAATCTTCCGTCAGGTTCACCCAGCGGATCACTCCGGAAGAATCCAGCAGGAACTCTGCCGGCCGGGCGATGTCTTGGCCATTCACTCCCGCGCCCGGATGCAACAGATCATATTGGCGAATGACCTCCGCCTTCGGGTCGGAGAGAAATGTGTACGTATATCCCGCCTTCTGGCACAAATCGCGCGACACATCAGGCGCGTCCACGCTGATTGCAACCGGCCGCACGCCCAGTTGTTGAATCTCTGTCAGGTGCTTTTCGATACCCCGTAACTCGGAGTTGCAGAACGGTCACCAATAGCCGCGATAGAAAACCAGGAGCACTCCTTTGGGAGACGCCTGCGAGTTCGCCAGAGGCGTGGAAAGCAGGCTGGAGAGCGAAACCGGTTGGTTGTTCGTATCAGGCAGCACAAACTCGGGGGCCCTCTGTCCGATCCGCGGAGCACCGGCAGAAGCCGGCAATTGTCTGGTCTGATAAAAGATCAGGAAGCAGAAGAAGCCCACGGCAAGCAGGCTGAGCAGACTCAAGATCGGCCCTGCGATCTTTCCCCGATATTGCTGGGGCTCGCGGAAGGCGTGCTTCACCCCGACGAACAGAAAGGCAATGCCCGTTCCGAAAAGCAGGAAGTTCGCCCATGGGACATCGCGCGTAACCGGAAACCTGGCAAATACGAAGAAATAGCTGGCCAACGCAATCAGGCAGAGCACAAATCCTGCCCACAGGTGCCAGTTCCATCGGCGCGGGGTCATCGAGACACCTCCAGACTATTCGTTTAGCGAGGAATCTGGGTGGCGTCGCTGACATCAAGTGCTTTGTCCCATGCCACCCAATCAAGCTACCAAGGCTACCACCCACTTTGCACCAACGCTAAAGGGTACCGCAAGGATCAGCGAATGGCTCCCCACGACCCAGATAACGTCCATGCTGATCGCAAACCCAGGCGTCGGTGAATTTTATTTTCGGACGGCCAGGGACCTCATCGACGACTCCATCGGTGCAAACGGTTCCAGCCCCTGCTCCAAAACCGTGCCCCCGCCTTGCCGTTCGGCGGTGCCCTTCGGATTCAGGATGCCGTCCAAGCCGCTAGTCTGCGTCATTTAGTCGCCTCACGCTCCAGTCCAGCAGAACCACCTTCCAGGCCGACCCTGCTTTCTGAAAGACGTAAGTCGACCAGACCAAGTACCCGGCCGGCTTGCCGTCCTTCCCGGTCGCATTAATGGTCTGTTTGGTATAGCCCCAAGCCATTGCGGAACTGGCGGCCACCTTCACGAACTCCCACGTGGACGGCGCTGCCGGTTCCTTGAACTCTGGGATCAAATGATGGTCACGAAAATCTGGCCACCCATCATTTCGGTGTCCATTCTCCAGGACCACGACGTCAGCCGACACCAGCGCCTCGATGGTAGCCACGTCGTGGCGGTCAAGCGCCTGGTGAAATTGCCGGATGAGGCCCTTTACCTCCGTGGTCTCCGCTCCGTCCGCAGCCAGCATAGCTGGGGAGACGGCGGCGAGAAATAAGGTGAGGCAGATCTGTCTCAGCACAAGTCCTCCGTTCTATCTGCGAAACACGGGCGCAGAGCATGCCATTTTGTACATCGCTCTGCTGCCCGTGTCGAGAGCAGCCCGGTCTTCCGCAAAGTCACGGAACCGATCTGCTCTCTCCACCGGCAACATTAGATATGCAAACGCAGCCCAAGGATGCCCCTGCCAGTTCCCCGCCTGGGGCCGACTTCCGCACATTACTGACTGGGGAGAACCGCAGAATTTCTACTGCAGGATGACCTTTTTCCCGTGCAACTGCTGGATGGATTCGAGTCGACCTCAAACAGCGTTAGCGGCTGGCCGCCGGGCTCTATTGGTGACGCCACTTTGGGAATCTAGTAGAATCGGCTCAGTCGACGACCGTGTTTGGGACCCTCTGCCTTTACAAGGCTGAAAAGAAAGAGCGGTAGCGTAGTCACCGGCATGGGAAGCTGGCCGGTGAGCGCGGTTACACGCGGCTGTGACTTTCGTCACAGCTAGGGCAGGCACCGTCCAGTAGTATCCTTAATGTAGTATCCTTATTAAAGAACATGACGTGGCAATTCAAACTCGTCGCCTCGGCGCTAGTCATGGTTTTACTGGCTATGCCAGTTTCGGCGCTGGCTTCGTGCTGGTTGCACATGGCGGCAGCTGAGAATTTCACACCCCGTTGCCCGATGATGAGCGGGCCTGCGCCTTCACTCAGCGTTGAGCAAGCACCTGCGAATGCCTCTTGCTGTCAAGTCTCTGCCGCCAGGCCGACCGCGGCTTCGGTGCCTCAGGCTCCAACTGGCAGGGGCGCTGGAGTGGCTCCAACCTTCAGTGCTTTGACACTTGATTCCCCCAGCGAACTGACCCCAGCGGAACCGGCTGATCCGGTCGCCCGAGCATCTTGTCCTTCCCCCCAGTCCCTCTTCTGTACTTTCCTTATCTAGTCCTGTCTCTTCTTGCTGCGTTTTCAGGCATGATTGCCTGAGATCACCCATGCATTTTTAGTGTTGATTGAGCAAGAGAGAGCATTCTTATGATCAGCAAAGTACTCGCTCTGATTACGTTCGGTTGTTTATGGCCGGGCCTCGGCGCCGCACAACAGGTTCAGGTCCCGGTAGCGGTCCAGGCGCCTGCGACCGGCGCCACCGCACAAACTGCCGAACCGTCACCGGTTGGCCTTGAAGATCTGGTTCGCGAAGCGCTACAGAAGAATCCTGCGGTCCAAAGCGCTTGGCATACGGTGGAAGCGCAGCGGCGGCGTGTGCCGCAAGTGAAGACGCTGCCTGACCCGACGGTTGGGATTGGCTGGGCGGGAAATATCAGGCCTTTCAGCGTACAGACTGGCGACCCGTCCAGCTACCGCGCTGTAACCGCCACCCAGCAATTGCCCTATCCCGGCAAGCTGAAAATCCGCGGCGAGATTGCCTCGAAGGAAGCAGACGCCGCGTTTTCAGACTACGAGGCGGTTCGTCGGCGGGTAACCGCGGATCTTAAGGTCGCTTATTACGAGTACTGGTTTTATGACAAGGCGATTCAGACGACCCTTAAGGACAAAGATTTGTTGACGAAGCTGTCCCAGATTGCCGAAGCCCGTTATCGGGTGGGCAAAGGCATTCAGCAGGACGTTCTCAGGTCGCAGGTTGAGATTTCGTTGCTGCTCCAACGGCTCACCGTGTTGCAACAGCAACGCGCGACTTCGCAAGCACGCGTAAACACGTTGTTGGCGCGCAGTCCGGAAGCGCCGCTGCCCCCGGCGGCGAACATCGAGCGATCGCCTCTGAACTACTCGCTGGAAGACCTGTACAGGCTAGCGCACCAAAATGATCCCGGCCTTCAGCGCGAGCAACAAATGATTGAGCGCAACCAGTTCGCCGTGAACTTGGCGCAGAAGGATTACTACCCAGACTTGAGTGTCGGGTACATGTACCAGCAGCGTCCGATGATGCCCGACATGCACGGGATGACGTTTAGCGTAAACATTCCAGTCTTCTACAAGAGCAAGCAACGCGAGGAAGTGAAGCAGGCCACTGAAGAGCGGCTTTCCGCGGAGCGCAGCCGTGACAGTCGACAGAACGAGCTGAATTTCGAGCTGAAGCAGCAATACCTGGCGGCAAAGGCCTCGGATGAGCTTCTGCGCTTGTTCTCTCAAGCCGTGGTGCCGCAGTCCTCGCTGGCGCTGGAATCCTCGATGTCCTCCTACCAAGTGGGGACAGTGGATTTCCTCAGCGTCCTGGGAAACTTTTCGACAGTTCTGAATTACGAAATCGATTACTACCGCGAGCTCGCGAATTACCAATCTTCGCTAGCACGCATGGAAAGCATGGTGGGCGTGGATTTGACTTCGACAGTCGCGCAACCTGGCAACCAGCACCCGGCGGGAGGAGAGTGAAACAATGCTCCGCAAAATCATAAGAATTTCGGCACTAGTAGCAGCAATCGCCTTAGCGATCGGAGTCACTTTCGGTGGAAGAATTTCAGCCATCTTCCAACAGCAACATTCCGCCGCGCAGACGACCACTGCGGGAAGCGAGCGCAAGGTCCTCTATTGGTATGACGCCATGAACCCGCAACACCATTACGACAAACCCGGAAAAACGCCGGACGGAATGGACCTGGTGCCTCAATACGCGGAGAACAGCACATCTCAGAGTGCCAGTAGGACAAGCGCAGCGGCGCCGACCGGCGAACGAAAGATCCTCTTCTGGTATGACCCGATGCATCCGGCCTACAAGACTGACAAGCCTGGAATCGCGCCGGATTGTGGCATGCAGCTGGTCCCCAGGTACGTCGATGATGAGATGGCAAAGATGCCGGCTGGCACGATCAAAATTGCGCCGGACAAGCAGCAACTGATCGGCGTGAGGACTGAGCTCGTGAAACGGCAGTCGCTCGTGCGTTCCGTGCGCACAACTGGTCAGCTTACGGCCGATGAGACCAAGATTGCGCATGTGCACGTAAAGATCAACGGGTATATCGACAAGGTCTACGTAGACTACGTCGGCCAACTCGTCAAGAAAGGCCAACCTCTGTTTACGCTGTACAGCCCGGACCTGGTGGCTACCCAAGAGGAATACCTGATCGCGAAGCGCGGCGCGAACAATCTGGGCACCTCGCAATTCCCCGAAGTTTCGCAGGGCTCGCAGTCGCTGCTGCGTTCTACCCGCGAACGGCTCAAATTGTGGGACATCAGCGACGAACAAATCAAAAAGCTCGATGAGACTGGCGAGGTCAGCAAGACATTGACCTTCTACTCGCCGATTAGCGGCTTCGTAACGGACCGCAAAGCCTTTCCCCAAACGGCCATCACCCCGGATATGGATCTATACACGATCAGCGATCTATCCACGATCTGGGTGAATGCAGATGTGTATGAGTACGAAGTGCCGTTTGTGAAGGTGGGCCAGACGGCGGACATGCAGCTCAGCTACTACGCCGGTAAAATCTACACCGGGAAAATCACCTACATCTACCCGACCGTCGATCCCGTTTCCCGTACTGTAAAAGTACGCATCGAGTTTCCGAACCCAAGTTTCGAATTGAAGCCGCAGATGTTCGCTAACGTGCAGCTCAAGATCGATTACGGCAAGCAGATTTTGGCGCCCCAGGAAGCGGTGATGGATTCCGGGGACAAGCAGTACGTGTTTGTCGTGCACGAGGGTGGCGTATTCGAAGCGCGCATGATTCAGATGGGCGCGAAGTTCGAAGGCAAGGTGGTCGTTCTGTCTGGCCTGAAGGCAGGGGAAACTGTCGTGACCTCTGGAAACTTCCTGATCGACTCGGAAAGCCGTCTGAAGAGCGCCATGAGCGGGATGCAGCACTAAGGAGCTTGTTATGGCAAAGAAAGCTTCCGTTTATTCAGCAATCGTCTTAATCGTAATCGCGGGCCTGTTCGCGGGCGGCTACCGGCTGATGAACCGCCGCTCGCAGACGGTATGCGGATTCTGCCAACGCCACATCAATCCGAAAGCACATGTCGTGGCTGAAGTTGGCGGCCGGCGCCGCGATGTCTGCTGTGCGCATTGTGCGGTGACGGAGGCACGACAGGAGAAGAAGCCCCTGCGGCTGATCGCAGTGACCGACTATCCCACGGGAAAGATGGTGAGCCCAGACGGGGCATGGTTTATCGAGGACAGCCGCATGATCGCTTGCGAACACGACATGACCATGATGGATGAATCGAAACACGCGGAACGGTTGGCATTCGATCGCTGCTCGCCCGGCACATTTGCGTTCAGCGACCGAAAAGCAGCAGAAGCGTTCGTGGCCCAGAACGGTGGTGTTTTGCGGAGCCTGCCTGAGTTGCTGGCGGAGGCCCAGTAGTAATGATTAATCGAGTAATTGAAGCCTGCGCACATAACAAGTTTCTCGTGTTTCTCTTTACCGGTGTGGCCGTGCTGCTGGGCTGGCATTCGCTGAAGAACACGAAGCTGGACGCGATCCCAGACCTGTCGGATACGCAGGTGATCGTCTATTCCAAGTGGGATCGCAGCCCCGACATCATGGAAGATCAGGTCACGTATCCGATCACCTCCGCGCTGCTGGGCATGCCCAAGGTAAAGGACATCCGCGGCTTCTCGGACTTCGGGTACTCCTACGTTTACATCATCTTCGAGGAAGGCACTGATATTTACTGGGCACGTTCGCGAACGCTGGAGTATCTGAATTCCGTCGTCCCACGCCTGCCGAAAGGCGTCAACGTTGAGTTGGCAAAGGATGCGACCGCAGTCGGCTGGATCTATCAGTACGCACTGGTGGATACAACCGGGCAATACAGCCTTGAGAAGATGCGCAGTTTCCAGGATTGGTACCTGCGCTACGCTTTGCAGTCTGTGCCCGGAGTCGCGGAAGTCGCTCCCTTGGGTGGCTTCGTTCGGCAATACCAAGTCAATGTCGATCCCAACAAGCTGCTCGGCTACAAGATCCCGATCAACATGGTGGTGGATGCCATTCAGAAGAGCAACAACGACGTCGGCGCTCGACTGGTGGAGATGTCGGGCCGCGAGTACATGGTGCGTGGCCGCGGGTATATCAAATCGCTCGACGATATCGGCAATATCGTCGTGATGTCGAACCCCCAGACCGGCACGCCGGTGCTGGTAAAGGACCTTGCGACGGTCACCTACGGGCCGGACATTCGGCGTGGTGTCGGCGAACTTGACGGTCAGGGGGAAACCGTCGGCGGTGTCGTGATCATGCGGTTCGGGGAGAACGCGCAGAAGGTTATTGAGCGCGTCAAGCAAAGGATCGAAGACATTGAGCCCACGCTGCCGAAGGGCCTAAACATCATCAACACCTATGACCGTTCGGAATTGATCGACCGCTCCGTCGACAACTTGACGCAGACGCTCACGGAAGAATTGATCATCGTCAGTCTGGTGATCATGATCTTTTTGTGGCACTTCCCAAGTGCCATCATCCCGATTATCACGATTCCTGTCACCGTGGTGCTGGCGTTTATTCCCATTCAGATGAGCGGCATGACCGCCAATATCATGTCGCTCGGCGGGATCGCCATCGCTATCGGAGCCATGATTGATGCGGCGGTCGTGGTGGTCGAGCAGACCCATAAAAAGCTGGAGCATTGGGACGCCGAGGGCCGGCCGGGTAGTTACAAGGACGTCGTGATTAGCGCGGTCAAAGAGGTGGGTGGGCCCAGCTTCTTCGCGCTGCTCGTCATCGCCGTCGCCTTCGTGCCGGTGTTCACGCTGGAAGCGCAGGAAGGCCGCCTGTTCAAGCCGCTGGCCTTCACGAAGAACTTCGCGATGGCGATTGCGGCGGTGCTGGCCATCACGCTCGATCCAGCCATGCGGTTGTTGTTCACCCGCATGGACAATTTCAAGTTCCGTCCGCGCTGGCTGGCGAAAATCGTAAACAGCGTGCTCGTCGGCAAGATTCGCAGCGAAGATAACCACCCCATCAGCCGTCCGCTGATGAAGCTCTACCACCCGGTCGTGGAGTTCGTTCTGGAACACAAGTGGAAGACGATTGCTGCCGCCATTATTGCCATGGCTCTGACCGTGCCGGTGTTCTTCAAGCTCGGCTCGGAGTTCATGCCGCCTCTCGATGAGGGCACGTTGCTGTACATGCCGACGACTTTGCCCGGCATGTCGGTTACGGAAGCCTCCCGGCTGCTTCAGGTGCAGGACAAGATCATCAAGAGCTTCCCTGAAGTTGAGCGCGTCTTCGGTAAGGCCGGCCGCGTGGAGAGCGCCACCGATCCTGCACCGTACTCAATGATGGAGACCGTCATTGTTCTGAAGCCCCACCTGAACTGGCCCAAGCGCGAACGCTGGTATTCCAAATGGGCTCCAAATTGGTTGCAGGGCACACTCGGCCGCTTCTGGCCGGATCATGAGACCACACAGGAATTGATCTATGGTCCCGGCGGTCTGAACGACGCCCTCACCATGCCGGGTATTGCGAATGCCTGGACCATGCCGATCAAAGCGCGCATCGACATGCTAACCACGGGTGTGCGCACGCCGCTCGGGATCAAGGTGCTGGGCTCCGATTTGAGCGAAATCGAGAAAGTTGGCGAACAAATCGAGATGGCGCTGAAGGACATCCGCGGTACGACCAGCGTCTTTGCCGAGCGCACGACCGGCGGTTATTTCCTGGACTTCGACCTCAAACGCGATCGGCTCGCAAGGTATGGTCTAACCGTGGACGACGCGAATGAGGTGCTGATGTCCGCGGTGGGCGGCGAGCCGGTTACTACTACGATCGAAGGCCGCGAGAGGTATTCGGTGAACGTCCGCTACTTGCGCGATTATCGCAGTGACATCGATGCACTACAGCGAGTGCTGGTCAACACCCCTTCGGGCGCGCAGATCCCGCTGGCGCAGATTGCCGACATCTCGCTAAAAACCGGCCCCGGCATGATCCGCGATGAAAACGGCCGGTTGAGCGGATATGTATACGTCGACGTCTCCGGCCGCGACATTGGCAGCTATGTCGCCGACGCCAAGAAAGTGGTCTCGGAAAAGGTCGGCGTTCCAGCCGGGTATCAGCTCGTCTGGAGCGGACAGTATGAAGCGATGGAACGCGTGAAGGAGCGCCTGAAGCTGGTGGTACCGATCACGCTTTTCATCGTGTTCCTGTTGCTGTACTGCAACACCAAGTCCACGGTGAAGACGTTCATCATCCTCCTGGCAGTGCCGTTCTCCGCGATTGGCGCGATCTGGTTCCTTTACCTCCTGAACTACAACATGAGCATTGCAGTGTGGGTCGGGCTCATCGCGCTACTGGGAGTAGACGCTGAGACAGCCGTGTTCATGCTGCTGTATTTGGATCTGGCGTATCACGATGCGATCCAAAAAGGCCGCATGCGGAATTGGGACGACCTGCGCGAAGCGATCGTGGTGGGGGCCGTCAAGCGCCTCCGCCCGAAGGTGATGACGGTGTCGTGCATGCTATTCGGACTGCTGCCGATTATGTGGTCGGTGGGAGCTGGCGGCGACGTCATGAAGCGCATTGCCGCCCCGATGATTGGCGGCATCATCACCTCCTTTCTCATGGAACTGGTGATTTATCCGCCCATCTTCGCGATCTGGAAATGGAATTTTGAGGTGAAGCCCACCCTGGGACGGCTAGATCCCAAGCAGCCTGCGCCAGGCAACGTTCAGGAGCCGGTACGTGCGTAATCGATTCCAGCAACTCGGAACGTTGGTCGTCCTGATCGCATGGGCTGCATCCGCATGGTCGCAGACGGCACGTTACACCGTCCCGGCGGCTTCGGTCGAATATGACTTTTCGGCGTACCACCAAACCTTAACCAATAAAGCAGATGTGGCGCTAGCGAGTTTGGCGCACGGCGCTGAAACCAGCACTCCGATTGCTGACGGCGGGACCAATCGGGCGGCCCATCCAGACGCGGCAATCCTGCAACACTTCGCTCAGCAGTATTGGAACGGCGACCATGAGAACGCGCGCCGCGCTCTCGAAAGGGTCACACGATTGAGGCCGACGTTAGATCCCATTCTGCGCGCAGAAGGCGTTCCCCATGAGCTCGTGGCCGTGGTGATAGTAGAGAGCGGCGGTCGCCCGATGGCCCTCTCCCCCAAGGGTGCACGCGGTATCTGGCAATTCATGCCGGAGACCGCGCGTCGCTACGGTCTGACTGTGACGGGTGAAACCGATGAACGCTTGGACGTGCAGAAATCAACACTAGCGGCAGCGCAATACCTCCGCGATCTGCATGTACGGTTCGGTGACTGGTCCCTTGCTCTGGCGGCATATAACGCCGGCGAAAAGCTGGTGCAGAACGCAGTCTTGCGCGCTGGCAGCAAGGATTTTGCGCTCTTGAGCAGAAACCGCTTGCTTCCGGCGGAGACGAGAACCTACGTGCCGGCCGTGCTAGCCGCGTCGAATTTGCTGACTGGTACCAACCCGCTCGGAAGTGGCGGGAGGCAAATCCTCGGAAGTGCGGCGGTCCGGTATGCAAGCTCAGCAGCCGGAAGCCAGTAATGAGAATCTTGGCTCCGGTGCGAGGCTTTGTCAGGGGCCATCGACACCAAGCCGCGCAGGAAAAGATGACCTCTCGGCGCTTGCTCTGGTTGCGATTCGCCACGAACTACAAGTCACCAGCGTAGCTTGCTCTCTCACGACGTAATCCTCTCGTGACCCCACCCAAACACGGAGAGGCACGCTCCACCTGCACTTTTCCGCCGTGGCAGGACACTCAGGATCGGTAACTGGTTGAAATTGCAGGGTACGGATGGTGACCTGGGCGTTCTTGAACACACCAAGGGACCAACTATTGAATTCCTAATGAACCACGGCCCCTGCCCTGCCTTCGACCAGCGTGAGATGGCGCCGTAATGAAAATTGCTTGAACAGACGATGGAGAGTTGAAGAGAGTAAACGGACTATTCCCCACAGCATGGAACTTCACTCACCCAAGGAACGCACGATCCAAAAGGCGCAACCAGGCAGACAGCGGCAAGCAGCCTCCCGCCCGCCAGGAAATCGCTCCCGATTTGGAAAGGAACGACCACGATGAGCGACAGCGACATCGTTCAAGATTTTCTGGTCGAGAGTTACGAGAACCTGGACCGGCTGGACCGGGACTTGGTCGGTCTGGAGAAGAATCCGAAGGACAAGGAAGCCCTGGCGGGTGTGTTTCGCACCATTCACACCATCAAGGGCACCTGCGGATTCCTGGGTTTCAACAAGCTGGAAAAGGTCGCGCACGTAGGCGAAAACCTGCTGACCCGCCTGCGGGACGGCCAGCTCACGCTCAATCCTGAGATCACCACGGCGCTGCTGGGCATGGTGGATGCCGTCCGCCAAATGCTCAAGGAAATTCAATCGACAGGCCGGGACGGCGAGGTAGATTACCCCGAGCTCCGGGAAACGCTGACGCGGCTGCAAGGCTCCGGCGCAGGCGACGCTGGGCGGGTTTCGGCGGCGGCGCCACCATCTCCGCAGGCCCAAGTTGAAGCGCAGCCGCTGGAGAAGCCGGATGTGTCCTCACTTCCGCCGAAGAAAGTCGACCTTCCCGCCGTGGCGCCGGTGTTGGCCAAACAGGAAGACGTTCTTACCCCTCAGCAAGCCCTGGAATCAAAAGCGCGCGACACCGCGTCCGAGACCATCCGTGTGGGCGTCAACCTGCTGGACAAACTCATGACGCTGGTCGGCGAGTTGGTTCTGGCGCGTAACCAACTCCTGCAATTCTCAAATACGCTGGAAGACACCAGTCTTCAGGCCGTCTCCCAACGGATGAACCTCATCGCCACCGAGCTGCAGGAAGAGGTCATGAAGACCCGCATGCAGCCCATCGGAAACGTCTGGAGCCAATTCCCACGGACGGTGCGCGACGTCGCGCTCGGTTGCGGCAAGGAAGTGGGCATCGAGATGGAGGGCAAAGAAACGGAACTGGACAAAACCATTATCGAAGCGATCAAGGACCCGCTCACGCATCTGGTGCGCAATTCCGTGGACCATGGTATCGAACTTCCCGAAGCCCGCGTGAAGGCGGGGAAGGATCGAGCCGGACGCCTGATTCTGCGCGCTTTTCATGAGGGTGGGCAGGTCAATATCGAGATCAGTGACGATGGCGCCGGCTTGAACGGGGAACGCATCCGCCAAAAGGCGGTCGAGCGCGGAGTGATCACTGCCGAACAGGCCGCACGCATGACCGAGCGGGAAATCTTCAATTTGATATTCCTCCCCGGATTCTCCACCGCGTAAAAGGTGACCAACGTTTCGGGCCGCGGCGTCGGCATGGATGTGGTGAAGACGAATGTAGAAAAGATTGGCGGCACCGTGGACGTGCAGTCAGCCCTGGGCCGGGGCACCACGGTTCGCGTCAAAATCCCCCTGACCCTGGCCATCATCCCCGCGTTGGTGGTGACCTGCGGTGGCGATCGCTACGCCATTCCTCAGGTGAGCTTGCTCGAACTGGTGCGGCTCGAGGCCGACGAGGTGGGTAAGGGCATCGAATTGGTCCACGGCGCACCGGTATACCGGCTGCGCGGACGTCTGCTGCCTTTGGTGTATCTCAACCGGGAGCTGAAACTCGCCGCGGATGCGAATCCCGCGACCGGAAACAACGGTGCGGTCAACATCGTTGTGCTGCAAGCCGATGAGCGCCAATTCGGGCTGGTAGTGGATCAGATCAACGATACCGAAGAAATTGTGGTGAAGCCGCTGCGCAAACAGCTCAAGACGGTCAAGACCTTTGCCGGCTCGAGCATCATGGGCGACGGCAAAGTAGCACTCATCCTGGACGTGCTCGGCCTGGCGCAGCGTGCCAGCGTGGTTACGGAAACGCGCCACCGGGCTCTGACTGAAAAAGCCACGGAATCGGCGGGGACGGCGGGAGACAAACAAACCTTTCTGCTGTTCGCGGGGCCGGGCGATTGCCGCATGGCCATACCACTCAGCACTCTGGCACGGCTGGAGGAGTTCCCGGTTTCGCAAGTGGAAATGTCAGGCCGCCAGTGGGTCACGCAATATCGCGGCCAGATCCTGCCCTTGATTCGCCTCAACGTAGTTCTGGAAGAGCGGCGCAATAGATTGCGAGCCCTGCAAGCTCCGCCCGCGCTGGATTCGGGACCGATTCAGGTGCTGGTGCTGAATCACGATGGGCGCTCCTTCGGCCTGGTGGTGGAACGGATTCTGGACATCGTCGAAGACCGGGCGGACGTGAGGTCGGCGGCGACCCGGGCGGCTGTTCTCTATTCCGTCGTGATCGGCGACCGGGTCACGGAATTGCTGGATATCCCAGCCATTCTGCGAAGCGCGGATGTGAGCGCTGCGCGTCCCGGCCTTGCGATGAGATCGGCGGAGGTTGCGAACTAAGCCATGGCCCAGACTTCACAGTTTTGCACGTTCTATCTGGACAAGCTGCTGTTCGGTGTGGAATTGAAAGGCGTTCAGGAAGTCATCCGCTCGCTCGAGATGACCAGGGTTCCGCTGGCGCCTGCGGTGGTCAGTGGCCTCATCAACCTGCGCGGCCAAATCGTCACCGCGGTCGATCTGCGGCGGCGGCTGGAACTGGAGCCTCGCCCGGCGGGCATGCTCGCCATGAATGTGGTGGTCCGTTCTACGGACGGCGCGGTCAGCTTGCTGGTGGACGAAATCGGCGATGTGGTCGAAGTCGAAGAAACCACCTTCGAGCCGCCGCCCGAAACCTTGCGCGGCTCAGTCCGGACCATGATCGTGGGTGTCCACAAACTGAATGACCGGTTGCTGCATGTGCTGGACATCGAAAAAGCGTGCCAGATGACGGAAGTGGCGGAGACTGCGGCGGCTGGCCGATAGCTTTCGAGGGCGAGCTGGGCATTCGCTTCTGAGGCCGGCTCGGAATGATTTGTGATCGGCCCGAAGGCCGGCAAACTTGCAACAAACCGGAGATCGTCGATTTAGCAAATCACCGAAGAGAGGAAAACCATGTTCAACAACCTGAAACTCACGCCGAAAATCGCGGGGTCGATCGCGATCACACTACTCGTCACCTCGAGTGTGGGCTTCTTCATCACTCAAAACCACATCAGCGCGCAAGACGAGGACTCATTCGTGGATAAGCTGCGGAAAACAGACGGGATGGCAACCGCGATACGCACCTACTTCTCCGCGAATGTGGACGTCTATGTTCCCAATCACGAGTTTAAGCAGGTTAAGCAGGTTCCGGTGGTTGTCGCCTGGAATATTGCCCGTGACTATGCCGAGTCTCAGGGCATGAAATTCTCGACCCCTTGGTTGCATCCCCGCAACCCCCAGAACGCGCCGGACGAGTTTGAACGCGAGGCACTCAAAAGATTTGCGGGCAACAGCGACCTGAAGGAGTACTACAAGCGCGCGGTCGTCGACGGTCAGGAAGTGATGCGCTACGCCCAACCGGTGCGTTTGACAGAGGACTGCCTGTTTTGCCACGGCGATCCGGCAGGAGCGAAGGATCCGTTCGGCTACACAAAAGAGGGCATGAAGGCGGGCGATTTGAGGGGAGCGTTTGTGGTTACTGCGCCACTCACGGCGGTGCGAGAAGCGGCTAAGGGGGACACCTTGGCTCTTTTGCTAGTGAGCGCCGTGACGATGCTTTCGGCAGTGGCGGCTGTCTTTTTCCTGGTCCGACGCTTCGTCGTCACACCCGTTGCGGAGGCGGCGGCTTTGGCAAACCAAATCGCCAACAACAACCTGGCGGTGGCTGACATCAAAGTCCGTGCTCACGATGAGATCGGGGAGGCAGGAGCAGCGCTCAACAAGATGAAGAACAATCTTCATGCGGTGATTCAGTCCATCGCCGGGTCGGCGCTTCAGGTAGGCAGTGCGAGCGAGGAACTTTCCAGCACCAGCCAGCAGATCACCGCCAATTCCGAGGAAACCTCGGCCCAGGCGAACGTGGTTTCGCAAGCCGCGCAGCAGGTGAGCCAGAACCTCCAGACCGTCGCCACCGGGGCGGAAGAGATGGGAGTCAGCATCAAGGAGATCGCCAAGAACGCCACCGAAGCCGCGAAAGTAGCCACCTCGGCCGTCAAGGTGGCTGAAACCACCACCGCCACCGTGTCTAAGCTGGGCGAGTCCTCCACCGAGATCGGCCAGGTCATTAAAGCCATTACTTCGATTGCCCAGCAGACCAACCTGCTGGCGCTCAATGCCACCATTGAAGCGGCCCGCGCCGGCGAGGCCGGCAAGGGCTTTGCGGTAGTC
>ORMF010109689.1_pt1 | contig 51346 bp, 41 predicted proteins | sample 1779871 | NCBI WGS metagenome assembly ORMF01 (sample SAMEA104232316, study PRJEB22302) | groundwater metagenome | biome: forest; feature: aquifer; material: groundwater | place: USA | collected 2011-08-07 | depth 5.4 m | reverse complement strand
TTTGGGGATTTGGATTTCACTTTTCCGAGACTGATTTCTGATTTGGGGATTTTGTCCGCCCGCAGGAGGGGTTTGGGGAGGAATGCGGGCGGGCTGATTTTGGTTTTTTGGAGGCTTCTACAAAGACAAGAAAAATGGTAAAATAAAAATAACTATGGAATTCCTACGAGACCTTAAAAAAATAAACAAAGATGACGTATTCCTCGCTGGGGGTAAAGGAGCTTCTCTTGGTGAAATAACACAAGCTGGTATTTTAGTACCGCCTGGTTTTGTAATTTTTGCGAATGCCTTTGAAAAATTTTTAGAAGAAACTGATTTGAATGTAGAGATTGAGGCAGTACTCGATTCGGTCAACCACAAAAAAATTCATACGGTTGAAAATGCCTCTGAGAAAATTAAAGCGTTAATATTTGGTGCAGAAATACCAAAAGATATTAACGAAGAAATCAAAAAATTTTTCAAAAATCTTGGTGCAAAATATGTAGCAGTTAGATCGTCGGCTACCGCTGAGGATTCAATAAGCGCGGCGTGGGCTGGACAACTTGAAAGTTATCTCAATACTACTGATAAAACTTTACTGGAAAATGTGAAGAAATGTTGGGCTTCACTATTTACACCACGAGCTATATTTTATCGGTTTGAAAAAGATCTACACAAACAAAAAATATCCGTTGCTGTTATTGTACAGAAAATGATTGAGAGTGAAAAATCAGGAATAGCTTTTTCGGTTCATCCTGTAACACAAGATAAAAATCAACTCATAATTGAAGCGGGGTTTGGACTTGGTGAAGCAATCGTCTCGGGGCAGATTACACCAGACAGTTATGTTGTAGAGAAACGATCGCGACGAATTATTGATAAAAATATTCAAACACAGTCAAAGGGACTTTATCGTGCAAAAAAAGGTGGCAATAAATGGTTAGATATTCCAAAAAAACAAGGAGGAATACAAGTCCTGTCAGATAAGGAAATCGAGGAATTGTCAAAAATTATTCTTTACATTGAAAATCACTATGACTTTCCCTGTGATATTGAATGGGCTTTTGAAAATGGAAAATTTTATATTGTGCAGAGCAGACCAATTACGACATTAAAAAAAGAGATAGATATTCTAAACGAAAATTGGCAAAAGATTTGGACTACAGAGTATTCTCTATTTTCTATCTGGTTATTTGGAAAGAATTTTACAGATATTTGTTTTAAAGAAGTCGGTGTTGGTTTCAGTAATGTGATCTTTTCTTTGAATGGAGACCTTGCAACATTATTCCGACTTGACCATGAACAGAAAGCATTCTCGAGAAAATTCGCTAACCGCATGATTTTTGAAAAGGGATTTAAGGAAAAAGTAAGAAACATTGTCATTGAAAGCCAGAAGGAATTCGAGAAATTTAAAAAAATGAAGGAGAAGGATTTTCTTACTACCAGAAATCTCATGGATTTTCTAAAAATACATTATAGATTCATACCTCATTATCTAGGAAATTTGTGGACACCCAATGAGTTTGCTTCAATTGAAGCCAGTGAAGATGAAAAAAATAATGTATTGGAATTTTGTCTGACATTAAGAAAGAGTACTGAAACAATTTTGCCAGATCTAGAAAAATTCCTACAAAGGATTTTTGAATTTATTGCACGGCGCAAGAAAATAGATAAAAAATTACTACGTTCAATTTTGCCTGATGAGATACTTGAATATATTCAATCTGGGGTTTTACCTAATCTTAATGTTCTTGAAAATAGGTATGCGAATACAGCAGTGTGGGCAAGAACAACGGAAATAAAATTATTTACTGGTGCTGATGCAACTAAATTGATTAAAAGAATTTACAAAGTCGATAAGACAATAAAGGAATTCCGTGGGGAAATTGCTCAAAAGGGTATTCATAAAGGTGTCGTTAAAATAATGTTTTCGGAAAAAGATATGTCAAAAATTAAGATTGGTGATGTTATTGTAACGACTATGACTAGACCAGAGTGGGTTCCAGCCATGAAAATTGCTGGGGCGTTTGTTACGGACGCGGGAAGTGTTTTATGTCACGCCGCGATAGTGGCAAGAGAGTTAAATAAGCCATGTATTATCTCTACTAAAATTGCAACTCAAGTACTTAATGACGGAGATCTTGTTGAAGTAGATGCTATCAACGGTATTGTAAAAATTTTAAAATAGAAGCCTCCAAAAAACCAAAATCAGCCCGCCCGCATTCCTCCCCAAACCCCTCCTGCGGGCGGACAAAATCCCCAAATCAGAAATCAGTCTCGGAAAAGTGAAATCCAAATCCCCAAAAAATCGTTTTCACTTTTCCGAGTCCAAATTTAGCCCCGCCAACTGCCCGAGACCTTGAGGGCAGAACACCAGAAATAAAATTTTCTTTTCCATTTAAGAGAAATTCTTCCGCGCGCCAAATCAGAAAATGTAAAGAAAATTTTTTGTTTCTGGTGTCCGCCGAGTCCGCGAGGCGGTGGTGGGGCGTTCAGTCCTTCATTTTGTCTTGAAAATAAGTTCGAGCAAATGCTATAATAACACCACCAAGAGAAACATTGTCGGAATTAGAAAAGCGGAGCGATTTTGCAGAAGCCAAAATCGCTCTGTCAATTTTTTCAAAACCCTTTCCGCCTACGGCGGAAGCTGTGAATTCAAAAAGTTCCCCCCAATTAAAACATGAAAGAAATCAAACCAAAATATTTTCTCTACGCGAGGAAATCAACAGAGGATGATGACCACCAAATAATGTCCATTGAGGCACAGCTTTTTGAGTTGCGAGAATATGCGCGTAGGGAAAATGTGGAAATTCTGCAAGAATTTACCGAGTCGAAAAGTGCAAAGAAACCCGGACGAGAAATGTTCGCCGCCATGATAGCCGAGATTGAGAAGTTAGACGGCGTGGGAATACTCGCATGGCATCCGGACAGATTGGCGAGAAATAGTGTTGATGGTGGGCGCGTCATCTATCTCGTGGATACTGAAAAGATTGTTTCTTTGCGCTTTCCAACATTTTGGTTTGAGCCAACTCCGCAAGGAAAATTCATGTTGCAAGTGGCGTTCGGTCAATCCAAGTATTACAGCGATAATCTCGTTGAAAATATCAATCGCGGTATCCGCCAAAAACTCCGCCGTGGCGAATGGCTGACGCTCGCGCCATTTGGCTATGTGAACAATCCGAAAACACGGCAAATTGAACCGCACCTCACAAAATCAAAAATTGTAGTGCGAGCGTTTGAGGAATTCGCCAAAGGGACGCACACGCTCAAATCTCTTTCGGAGTTTTTGGCGGAACTTGGTATTGAAACTCGGCACCGAACGCCACTTGCCAAAGCGTCCGTCCACCGGATGCTGACCAATCGTGCCTATCTTGGTTTTGTGGCACACAAAGGCGAATATCACGAAGGACACTTTGAGCCAATTCTTTCCCTCGCAACCTTTGAAGCCGTGCAGGAAATACTGAAGCGAAAAGCAAAACCTCGCAAATCAAAACAAAGACACAATTTCCCTTTTACCGGACTACTCACTTGCGGACAATGTGGAAGCGCGATCACAGCGCAATTTGCCCACGGCAACGGCGGGACATATCGCTATTATCGTTGCACCAAGAAAAAGGGAAATTGTGCTCAAAAATATTTGCGAGAAGATTTGCTCGTTTCGCAACTCAAGGCACGGCTTCAAAGGGTTGCGCTTTGCGATGAGTGGACAAAAAAGATGTTAGCGAAAGTAAATGAATGGGAAAAAGAAAATGTCCACTCATCGCAAACATTCGTCAAAAATCTTGAAACGGAACAAAGCGAAGTTTCCGCAAAACTAGATAAACTTGTTTCATCGTACATTGATGGCGATGTACCAAAAGAAAGTTATCTCGTCAAAAAGGAGGAACTGATGATGCGGAAACTCGCTTTGACCAATCAAAAAGAAGATTTTGGACGAACGGGAAAGAATTGGATTGAACCCTTGCGGAGTTGGATTTTAGATATACAGAAAGCCAAAAAATCGTCGCAAGGCGACAATTTTGAGGACATTAAGGCATTTGTCCAAAAAGTTGGAACGAACCATCAACTTTTGGACAAATCCGCTTCCTTTTCTTTTTCCGAGCCGTGGGATTTTTTGGCTCAATTCCTTGCGAGCCGCGCCGTTCGGCGCGGCGAGCATTCGGACTTGTCCCCAGCGAAAAAGTTGAAAAGTTTTGAATTGTGGAAGTGGTGGGAATCGAACCCACGTACAAAATAGGTATACCAAACAGTCTACAAGCGTATCCTCGTTGAATTTAGAGAGCTTAAGGTTTAGACGAGGCGAAATGCCTTACACTCTTTTATCGGTAATTTTCGTCCTGAAGCCCGACATTTTCAGAATAGAGCTTGAAATATAACACCGGTTATGACGTATCAAGCATTCGTCGCCGATGCCGCATTAAGCAAAAGCTAACGCGGGTTCTCGATTAAATGCGTTGGCAGTTAATCATTGCGTAGACGTTTAACGAGATCCACGGCTCGGCTTGCGTGTCTGGCTTCACTACTTCGTCGAAGCCGATCACTCCCGTACATTAACCTACAACTGAATAACTAATAACTTATAACGAATTTGATTCTTAATTGTTAAGTTAAAAATGGGGCCGCTTCCTGTTTGAAGAAATCCGATTACCGAACGGTAGCTAACCAAATCCGGGATCGAAAACGCCAGGGCGTAATTTCTCCAAATCAGGAAGCAGCTTTTTCGTTATTGAAGTGCCCCCCATCCGTCAAGGCATAACCTACTTACCGAGTTTGTTGTCACGCAACTTCGGGAAGAGGAGCGGTTGGGAAATATGCCCGGCGGATGGGAGGCGACTTTATCTTTTCAAAGTGCGTTCGATTTCTCGGTCAGTTTCGCGTTTTTTGATGCTTTCGCGCTTGTCGGCTTTCTTTTTGCCGCGACCGAGACCAAGTTCAACCTTCACAAGACCGCCCTTATTATACAACTTTAATGCTACTAATGTCAACTTAGCCGAACGCATTTTCCGTTCGATTTCTTCGATCTCGGATTTTTTTAAAAGCAATTTCCTGGTCCGTTTCGAATCATAGTCGAGTGGCGTGTTGTTTTGTTGGTAAGGAGGAATATTGGCATTTACCAGAAATAGTTCGCCGCCGCGGACGATCGCAAAAGCGCCCGCGAGATTCGCGCGATTGTTTTTTATCGCCTTAACCTCAAAACCCTTGAGTTCGATGCCGGCTTCATACGTTTCGAGAATGAAGTAGTCAAAGCGAGCTTTTGAATTTTCGGTGTAGTTAGCCATATCCGTATCTTAAACTACTTTACGGGTAAAAAAAATCACCTTCGCAAATGCTTATCGCATTCACAAAGGTGAAAAGATTCGTGACGAGAACGCTACGTCAGTTGCCGACGACACCACCGTCGTAGTTGAAACTATTGCCGGATCCGCCGGCCATATCGAAGTTCACATGCGTGCCGTCGATGTCGCCGGTGTTGCTGTGAGCATCCGGCCCCGTTGTGATCGTTCCACCGCCGGAGCCGTGGGTGACGATACGACCTCCATAACCAGCCATGGTGACCGAGATATTTGAGCCGGAAATGTCACCATTGGCACGAGATCCAAGGGTAAAATGACTGTCGCTCCAGTCGGCTCCAGGAGGACCGGCGGTGAAGGTCGTCCGAGGATCCACCTCGAACTCGTAGGTCATCGTCGTTGACCCGTCGGGGTTGTGCTTGGGCACACAGTGGATTTTTACCCGACCACTCGAAACCGGGATGGTGCGGTTTCCCGGGCCCGGAACCGAGAACGGCGAGTTCGCTGGCGTGACCGTCTTCGGCCACGCATCCGTTGTCTTCGGGACCTGGTCCATCGTGCTTGGCCCCGGACCGCTTCTTGCGGGTTGGGCCGTCGCCGAAGGCGAGAGACCACCGAAGCCGATGAAAGCGAAGATTGAAATCAGGGCAGAAAGCAGTTTGCGCGACATAAAGATCTCCTTTCGCGTCTCCCCACTGTTTGGAATCAATCGTTTTCAGAGATTGACGTACCGTACTTCAATGCTTTGAATCTCTCCTTTCCCAGTAGTTCGAGAAGACGATCGTCAACTGCGATTCCTAACCGTTGTTGTTCCTGCCAGAGATTCTCCGCGTCGGCCCTCTTGGCCCGAAACGCCGCCATGTATTTCGTTTCCGCTTCTTTCAGTTTCTCGTAGGTTTCGCGGAGTATGTCGTCCGATCGGACGAGATTGACCTCCGCACCATTCAGGCCGGCCCAGGAAATATTACATTCCCGGAGGACTTCAAAGGTCCGGCGCAGATCAGGATTGTCGGTGTCGGATGCGAGTGCGAGGAACGCCGGGTAGGGATCGAGGTACTTCAGTTCATTGCGGAGAAGTTCGTTTTTCTTGAGAGCCGCGTCGAGCTTCCTTTTGAGATCGTCGCGTTCGAGGATGAGGTGTTGAACGCTGGGCGAGATAGCGTCTTCAGCTCGAAGTTCGCCTATAAGCGAGTTGTTCCTTGCTAGTTTGGCTGAACTGAGATCGTCACCGAATGGCGGAGCCTTCAGGTCAACATTCCATTGGTCGGAATCGGACTCCTTTTTCGGCACGGATGGAGGGTTGGGGGCCGCGGCGTTCACGACCGAGGTGTTTGTCTTGGAACTAGACGAGGGCATGAGCAAGAACACTATATTCGCACTGATCAGTACCGCAAAAACGATGCAAAACCCGAGCGATCTCATGGAAATCTACTCCTTCTGGCTTTGCCAGATAAAAGGTAAGGGTTAGTTTTCGAAGGGCTGGCTTTCGAGTCGGATAAACATCCGACTCATAGTACTAACTACTTTATATTACCTTTTAGATTGTTTGTCAAATAAACCGGTAGGGCCTCAAAAAGCCTTTCTTTATTTACTAAAAGCGTCCGAATGGCCTATAATGGACTTATTGCATGGCCACTCCTAAAGACAAGAAAATCCAGCTTTCCCCGTCGGCCCTAAACATCTTTCTCGAATGCCCAAAGTGTTTTTGGCTCGAGTACGGCGCCGGTATTTCCCGGCCTAAAGGGCCATTTCCTTCTCTGCCCGGCGGAATGGATGTTTTAATCAAGAAATATTTTGATCGTTACCGGGCGGTTGGGAAGTTGCCGCCGGAAATTGAGGGTCAGGTTCAGGGAAATCTTTTACCCGACGTCGAACTTTTAAATAAGTGGCGGAGCTGGCGCAGTGGTTTAAGTTATTACGATAAAGAACTCGACGCCGTCTTAGTTGGCGCGCTCGATGATTGCCTCGTGCACGAAGGGCAGTACATTCCAGTTGATTACAAAACCCGCGGCTTTGATGTTAAAGAAGGCGGAGAAAGTTTTTATCAGAATCAGTTGAATTGTTATTCGTTATTACTCGAAGTCCACGATTTGCAGCAGCCCTCTTACGCCTACCTGGTCTATTTTATTCCGAAAGAGTTCAGCGAGAAGAATACGGTGAAGTTTGCGGTGGAGGTGAAAAAGGTGGCGACGAATTCGGAAAAAGCTTTGGAAGTTTTCCGGCAGGCCGCGGCCTTGCTCCGCCAGCCGATGCCCAGCGCGCACAGCAGTTGTCAATTCTGCAGTTGGATTAAGGACGCTTCATTTTAAACCATGATACAGAGGATTCAGGAATTGGTCGCGCCATTCCTCCCGAGCGGCGCCCCGTTAGTGATTGAAATTCCGACCGAACTCAAGTTCGGTCATTACTCAACGGGTGTAGCCTTAAAACTTGGGAAAGAATTGAAGAAATCGCCGCTCGCGATTGCCGAGGAGTTACGGGATAAACTTGTCGCCGCGCACGGAGATTTTTTTGAGAAAATCGAAGTCGCGCCGCCGGGCTTCGTTAATTTTTGGCTTTCGAAAGACGTTTTATACGAAGAGCTTGTTTTGGTTTCGCGCGAAAAGTCTGACTATGGCCGGAGCGCCATCGGGAAGGGCCAGACGGTGATTGTCGAGTACTCCGACCCGAATATCGCGAAGCGGATGCACGTCGGGCATCTCCGGGCCACGATTATCGGCGACGCCATCGCGAACATCCATAGTTTTTTGGGCTACAAAGTGATTCGCTGGAATTATTTAGGCGACTGGGGAACGCAATTCGGGAAAATGATCGCCGCCTATAAATTGTGGGGGAAGAAAGAGGAGGTTAAAAAAAATCCGATTGAGAGCTTGCAGGCGCTCTACGTTAAGTTTCATGAAAAGATGAAAAAACAGCCCGAACTTGAAAACCGCGGCCGCGAGGAGTTCCGGAAGCTCGAAACCGGTAACGCTGAGAACCGGAAGTTATGGGAGTGGTTCAAAAAGGAGTCGCTTAAGGAATTCGATAAAATTTATAAGACGCTTGGCGTTCATTTCGACGTCGAGATTGGGGAAAGTTTTTACGAAAAAGATTTGATTCCGCTGGTCCAGGATTTGGTTTCGCGCGGTTTCGCGAAAACCAGCGAGGGATCGATTATCGTTCCGCTCGATTCCCAGAGTTTGCCGCCGGCTTTAGTTCAGAAGTCCGACGGCGGGAGTCTGTACCTGACTCGCGACATCGCGAATATTGCCTATCGTCTCAAAAAGTATCATCCGGCGAAGATTTTGTACGTGGTCGGCAACGAACAGTCGCTGCACTTCGAGCAATTATTCGCGGTCGCTCGCTTGATCGGTATGGAACTGCCGGTTGTCGCCCACTTGAAATACGGCTTAGTGTTGGGTAAAGACAGCAAGAAGCTCGCGACTCGGGAAGGCAAGACGATTCTTTTGGAAGACGTCATTCGAAAAGTCATTGAGTTGGCTCGCGGCATTGTCGAAGAAAAAAACCCCGAACTTTCCGGGGTGGAGAAAAATAAAGTGGCGGCGGCGGGCGGCGTCGGAGCGTTGAAGTATAATGACCTGAAGGAAAACCGCCATTCCGACATTGTGTTTGATTGGGAGCGGATGTTGAGCCTTGAGGGTAACAGCGCGCCGTATCTTTTATACACGTACACGCGGCTCACGAGTATTCTGCGGAAAGCCAAGGTTGGAAAATTCGATCCGCGCCGCCTTGAAAAGCCTTTGGATTTTGAACTAGTCTTAAAACTGATCCAATTCCCCGACGTGATTCAGAAAGTCGCCCTGACCTACTTCCCTCATTTTTTGGCTGAGTATCTTTACGGATTGGCTAAGACCATCAACTATTTCTATCAAACCGAACCGGTTTTGAAAGCGCCGGACGGGATTCGCGAGGCCCGGCTGGGCTTGATTCGGTCTCTAGGATACGTGATGGAAACCGGCCTTGGTCTTTTGGGAATTAACGTTGTTTCAAGAATGTAACCTATGCTGAAAGACTTATCACAATTTAACTTACCCGAGCTTGAAGAAAAAGTGTTGGCTTTTTGGAAAACGAATCAAGTTTTTGAAAAGTCGTTGTCTTTGCGGCGGAAACAAAAAGTTTTTCGATTCTTTGAGGGGCCCCCTTACGCGAACGGCAAGCCAGGCATTCATCACGTGGAAGCCAGAGTTTTTAAAGATATCGTTTTGCGCTATAAGACGATGCGAGGTTATTATGTGCCCCGGAAAGCCGGCTGGGACACGCATGGGTTGCCGGTTGAAATTGCCGCCGAAAAGCAATTAGGACTAAAATCCAAAGCTGATATCGAAAAGCTGGGCGTCGCGCTCTTTAATCAAACAGCGAAAGAGGCCGTCTGGGCTTACAAAGATGAATGGGAGAAGATGACCGAGCGGATTGGCTACTGGCTTGATTTGAAAGACGCCTATGTGACCTATGGAAACGACTATATCGAAACGCTCTGGTGGATTTTTAAACAAATCTGGAAACGCAAACTATTAGTCAAAGGTCATAAGGTCGTCCCGTGGTGCACGCGATGCGGTACGGCTTTGGCGTCGCACGAACTGGCGCAGGGATACAAAGAGGTGACGGATACTTCGGTCTACGTGAAGTTTAAACTGTTGCCCGGACAGAAAATCGGAAAGAGTTTTACGACCGACGACGCAACCTACGTTCTTTCGTGGACCACAACGCCCTGGACGCTACCGGGGAATGTCGCGCTCGCGGTGGGGGAAAAGATTGAATATGTAGTAGTAAGAAAAACACCTCGGTTGGAACGTTTTTCAGATGGAGGAGCAATACCGAATTACAAGCCCGAGTATTACGTTTTAGCAAAGAATATAATCAATAAGCAAAATCCTGATTTGGCTTTGAACCAGAAAGAAATTTTTTGGTTTGAAGGTAGGTATGAGGTCGTACAAGAACTCACTGGAAATAAACTTGTTGGCCTTGCATATGAACCACTTTTTAATGTTCCTAAACTTAAAAGTGAAGTTTCGTATAAAATCTATGCCGCGGATTTCGTGACGACGACTGACGGTACGGGTGTCGTGCATACTGCGGTTATGTACGGTGAGGACGACTATGCTTTAGGTAAAAAAGTTGGCTTACCTCAGTACCATACTGTCGATGAAGAAGGAAAATTCAAACATGATGTTAACAATTGGGACGGTACTGATTTAGAAGGAATGCTTGTGAAGGCAGACGAAACCACAGAAAGAATTATTACTCAGCTAGAAAAGAATAATTTTTTCTTCAAAAGAGAAAAGTATACTCACGAATATCCTCATTGCTGGCGTTGCGGCACGCCGCTTTTGTACTACGCGCGAGATTCCTGGTTTATTTTGATGAGTAAACTCCGAGCCGAGTTGGTCAAGGCTAATCAGACGGTTGATTGGGTGCCGGAACATATTAAGGATGGCCGGTTTGGCGAGTGGCTGCGTGAGGTGAAAGATTGGAACATTTCCCGCGAGCGCTATTGGGGAACGCCATTGCCGATTTGGGAGTGCGAAACGTGCGAGCATCGGGAGCTGGTCGGCAGTCTCGAGGAATTTTCGGCTTTAGCGGAGACGTCGGGTAATCGTTATTTTGCGATTCGCCACGGAAATTCTGAGGTCCAGCTTTTAGGAGTCGCGGCTGATGATCGGAATGCTTTTCATCTGACCGGACAAGGTATTAAAGAAATCGAGGCCGCGGGCAAACGTTTAGCGAAAGAAAAGATTGATTTGATTCTGACCTCACCAGTTTTGCGGGCCCGAGAGAGCGCCGCGAGGCTTTCAAAAGTCTTCGGCGGAACGTCGGTTGTCGTTGACGACCGCTTGGCCGAAATTCATATCGGCCAATTCGAACATAAACCGATTGCCGAATATCACGCCTATTTTTCTTCTTTGCTCGAGAAATTCACCAAGCGTCCGTCTGACGGGGAGTCGTTGAATGATTTAAAGCGGCGAGTCGCTCATGTATTGCGGGATTGCGAAACTCGTTATAAGGACAAGAAGATATTATTCGTGAGTCACGACTATCCATTATGGATGCTTTCGGGAATTTCCGGGGGGCTTTCGAATGAGGCGATGGTCAGGGCGAAAGAGAAGCGCGGTGATGATTTTCTGAGAACCGGAGAATTTATGAAGGTCGTTTATCATTCTTTGCCCCGGGACCCGAACGGCGACGTCGATTTACACCGGCCGTTTGTTGATACGGCGCGTCTTCACTGCCCGAAGTGTAAAAAGGCGATGCGCCGGGTGCCAGAGGTCGCGGACGTCTGGTTCGATTCGGGCGCCATGCCTTTTGCCCAATGGCACTATCCGTTCGAACATAAAGATTTCGTTGATAAAAAAATTCGGTTTCCCGCCGACTACATCGCCGAGGCACTTGACCAGACGCGCGGTTGGTTTTATACCCTCCTTGCCGTTTCAATCTTGCTGAAAAAAGGGATGCCGTACCATAACGTGGTTTGTCTGGGTTTGATTTTGGATAAACATGGCCAGAAGATGTCGAAATCAAAAGGGAATATCGTCGAACCCTGGGCGGTGATCCAAAAGTACGGCGTTGATCCGGTTCGGTGGTTCTTTTTCTCGTCCGGCGATCCTTCGGAGCCTCGCAGTTTTGACGAAGCCGAGCTCGTGAAGATTACCCGGCGTTTTATTTTGATACTCTATAATTCTTTCGTTTTCTGGTCGACGTACGCGAATCAGAAATCGAAAGCCGATCCGAACGTTTCAACGCATCCTCTTGACCAATGGATTCTGTCCCGACTTGCAAGTCTCGAAACTCTCACGCGGGACAACCTGGATCGTTACCAGATAGGCGCGGCCGCGCGGCTCATCGAAGAATTCAGCGACGATTTGTCGCGTTGGTATATCCGGCGTTCGCGCAAGCGTTTCCAAGGATCTGATCGCGATATGGCCTCGGCCGTGCTCTGTTATGCCTTGAGAACAGTGAGCCAGCTCCTCGCCCCTTTCCTACCCTTTTTCTCCGAAGCGCTTTTTCAGAGCCTGCGGGACGCGCGCGATCCGCTCTCGGTGCATCTGACTGATTGGCCGAAAACCGACAAGCAGAAGATTAATAAGGGGCTTTTGAGCGTAATGGCGGATGTAAGAAAACTTTCGAGCGACGGTTTGGCCTTGCGCGCCGAAGCGCAGCTCAAGGTTCGTCAGCCGCTCGCCTCGCTTAAAATCAAGAATCAGAAATCGGTTTTGAAAGGAAATAAAGAATTGCTCGAAATTTTGAAAGATGAAGTGAACGTCAAGGAAATTATTTTCGATTCAAAAATTAAAAACGAAATTGAGTTCGATACCGTGATCACTCCCGAATTGTATCAGGAAGGCGTTTTGCGCGAACTTTCCCGGACGATCCAACAGCTTCGCCAGGAGGCGGGATTGAAAGTCGGGGATAAGATTGAGGTAGAGCTTCGGGCTTCGCCGGCCATTCTCGGCGTAGTCGCAATAAAGGAAAAAGACCTTAGAGAAGCAGTGGGAGCTGTCCGGGTAATTCTGCAAACAACCGACGTCAAAAAATCAGCAAAATTCGACATCAAGCTCGACTCCAAGCTCGGCGATGAACCTTTGTGGGTCGCGATTCGGAAGGTATAAAAATGCCCGATCACTACCACCTATATCTCAATCACGACCGGCAAAATCATCGGCCGGCGATGCGTTTTATTATAAAGGAATTGTCCGATCTGGTCGCGGATCAGGGTTTTCAGATAATCAGGCTCCACTTCCTGATGTTGCGGAATGCGGGTAAAGATGCCGCGGATCCGCGATCGGATTTCGTTTAACATTTCTTGGTTTTCTTTAAGATAAATAAATCCTCGGGAAATAATGTCGGGGTTTTTGAGGACCCGGCCAGTCGCCTTGTCGAGGGTCGCGATAATCACAAGCATGCCTTCCTGGGCTAAGACCATTCGGTCGCGGAGCACGACTTTCTCAACGTCGCCCACGCCCAAACCGTCAACCATCACGTAGTAGGCATCAACGGTGCGCGAGGTGATTTTAAACGTGGTTTTAGTCGCCTCGGCAACTTGACCGTTGTCCATCAGGAGTACATTTTCGGCTGGAATACCGGCAGCCTCGGCATTTTCTTTATTGGCCGATCGCATGAAATAGTAGCCGTGGACGGGGATTAAGAACTTTGGTTTTACGATTCGCATCACTTCTTTTAGTTCTTCTTTGGGCGCGTGGCCGCTCGAATGAATGTCGATATATTTCGACTGGTAGACTCTGGCGCCTTGACGAGTGAAGTCGTCTTTTAAAACCTGTACGCCGCGTTCATTACCCGGGACGATGGAGGAAGAGAAGATGATTGTGTCGCCTTTCTTCACTTTCAGGAACCGATGTTCGCCGGTCACCATTTTCATCAAGCTCGCGTTTGGTTCGCCCTGGGCGCCGGTACAGAGCACCAGCACTTTTTCGTCTTTATATTTTCCGATTTCTTCAATGGGCAGAATCGTTCCTTTTTCAAACTTTAAGTGGCCGAGATTTTGGGCGATCTGTAGGTTGGTCTTCATGCTGTAGCCGCTCACAAACACCTTGCGGTGCAGGCGACTGCCGATTTTGATGATTTCACCAAGACGAGTAATGAGCGAGCCGAAGGTGCCGACCACGACGCGGCCGGCGGCGTTTTTGAACAATTCTTCAAGATTTTTTTCGACCAATCGTTCTGAAATTGAAATGCCTTCTTGTTCGGCGTTCGTACTGTCGATAATTAAGGTATGAATGCCTTCTTTGCCGACTTTAATGAAACGATCAAGGCCGCGTATTTTGCCCTCGTGGTCATAGTCGAACTTGAAATCGGGGAAATGGGCGATATTGCCGACCGGGGTTCTTAAGATAACGCCGCTCGTATCGGGAATAGTGTGGTCAACATCGAAAAAGGCCGCCGTGAAATATTCTCCAAGTTTGATTTCGTCGCCATCTTTCACGACCTCGATTTTTGCCTTCGGGTAGTTCGGAAAATCTTCCTGTCGTTTCAAGACGATTTCTTTGGTGATGCCGGTCGCGAAAATCGGCGGATTGCCGAGTTTTTGCAAGACGTAGGGTACGGCGCCGATATGGTCATAATGGCCGTGTGTGAGAATCAGGGCGCGGACATTATGTTTTTTCGTTTCTAAATAACTGACATTGGGGATGATGTAATCAATACCGGGAGTAGTTTCTTCCGGGAATTGTAGTCCGGCGTCGATAATCACGATTTCATCGCGATATTCGAAGAACATCATGTTGCGACCGATTTCTTCTAACCCCCCCAGAGGAACGAACTTAAGGGTTTCTTTTGGTTCTCGGTCCGAGAGAAGCGGTAATGCTGAATCAGTTTTTGTGTGTCTTGTTTTTATCATAGATTATTTTATTGATGTTTGGTTTTTAATTTTTTTCGACTAGCGAAACGGTTGGATCTCATAGTGCCCCCGAGAGGATTCGAACCTCTAACCCTTTCGGGACAGCGTCCTGAACGCTGCGTGTATACCAATTCCACCACGGGGGCATGGCTTTTTTAACAAAGGAGAAATAAGGGAACGCGCCGGTTCCAGTTTCTGACACTCATAAATTCAAAGGAGTAAATCTATATAGTAAATTGATTATAGCTTATTTCTAATAAATATGCAAGCACGGCTTCGATTTTTTCTTTACTTGAATACCCGGGCGGTTTTCAAGAACCATTTCGTGATTTTACTAAAACGTTCGGCGGGGATGCTCATAAACGTCACTTTCATGCCGCCAAGGTTCTTGGGGGCGATGTAGAGGAAGCTTGGCGAAAAGAGGAAGACGGCTGGATAGTCGTCCCGGATAGATTCCTGAATTTTTGTGAGTTCTTTTTGGCGGGAAGTCGGATCGAAGTCGATCCGAACCGATTCAAGCAACGAGTCGACGTTTTTATTTTCGTAGAGGGCAAGGTTCAGTCCTGGATAAAATTCCTCAGACGAATGCCAGAAAGAAAATATGTCGGGATTGTTTTTAAGAATGTTGCCATAGAGAATCATCTGATAATTCCTGGTTTTGATGTAGTTATTGACGACGTCGGCCGGACTCGTGACAAGTAGGGTCAGTCGGACCCCGATTTTTTGCCACTCGTTTTTAAGGGCATTCGCGGTTTCAATTAGGAATGGGATATCCGGGACGACTATTTCAAAGTCGAGAGTCGTCGTGACGTCGCCGCTCTTTTGAGTTTGGACGTTTTCGTCGTTTGGTTTAAATCCTTGTTTACTGAGAGTATCTTGGGCTTTTTGCAGGTTGAAACTCGGGTCTTGATAGGTTTCGCTCGAAAATCCTTCGAGGTGAGGGTAAATCGGTCCGAGAGTGAGCGTGGCTTTACCTCCAAGGACCGTCCGAATAATATCTTCGCGATCAGTCGCGAGACTCAAGGCGTGCCGAATCTCTTTATTTTTAAGGGCCGGCGCGCTTTTGGGGTTGAAAAAGACAGTATAGTAGCGCGGCATGGCGATTTCAAAAACTTGGTGACTTACCGAAATAGTCGCAAGATCTTGGTTAATCAATCCTCCTAAACCGTCAATCATCCGTTCATTGAAGGCTTGGATTGCTTCTTTCGTTTCTGAAAAGAATTTAAAAGAGAAGTTTTTTATTAAGGGCTGGTCACCTTCGTACCGTTGATTAGTCACGAGGTCATAGGCTGTCACGAAGCCATCCTTCCGTTTTTCGTAGCGACTGAATTTATAGGGACCGCTCCCGACGGGTTCGAAATTGTAGACCGAGAGACGGATATTGGCTAGAGGAATTTTACTGAAAATATGCTGAGGGACTATTCGTAATGTTTGTAGCGTGTCGAAGAAAAAGGCGTAGGGAGCCTTGAGCGTGAGTCGAGCCGCGCGTTCGCTTAATCGTTCAACGGAAACTCCTTGCCAGGCCGGACGCAGCCAAGATTCAGTTTCTGGGTTTTGGATTGCCTGGAGCGTGAAGATAAGGTCATCACTAGTTAAGGGTTCGCCGTCGCTCCATGTAAGATTTTGTTTAAAGGTAATAGTCCAGGTTTTAAAATCATCGCTTTGTTTATAACTTTCCATTAGGTCAGCCAGATTGGCAAAAAGAAGCGTGACTAAATCTTGATCGATTTCTCGACTTTGAGCAATCAGCGGATTCAAGCTGATTGGCTGCCCCACGACGCCTTCGGCGTAGCCGCCTCCTTGAACCGGGGCAATCACGGTATTTTTGAAGAAAGAATAAACGCCGAGAGAAAGTGCCGCAATAATAAAAATCGCAAGCGCGATCGTAAAAATCTGACGTTCTGATTTTGTCAGCGAATCAAAAATTTTATGGAGGCGTGAAAACATGAAAATAAATACAAGCTGATAGGCCCACGAAAGCGCCTCTCAGGGGGATTATCGGATTACTAAATGAATCAGAGCGAGGGCTGCGAATATGGCTATGAGTACGATAGTCGCGACGAAGGCGATTTTTTCCAAACCGCGGCGGGCTTGATAGAAACTACCTTCACCGCCGCCAAAAATGCCAGAGGTCCCTCCGGATCGTTCTTGTATAAGAATTAGTCCAATAATGATAAGGGAAACGATAATTTGAAAAATAGCGATTATACTCATAAGGGGGTTTTAAATAATTATTTTTAGAGCCCGATAGACAATATGTAGTACGATGTTAACCACGCTGATAATAACGGTCGCGAAAAAAAGCGCTTCTAATCCATTAATAGTAAGGCTTGAGGAGAATTTGTCAAGTAAAAATAGTAGTGTCGCGTTGATGATTAAGATAAAAAGACCAAATGTTATCATGATAATCGGTGAAAATATAAGCTTAATCAATGGTCGGATAAAGGTTTGGATGACTGTCAGTAACAACGCAACCACTGTTAATGACATGCCTCCCGGGGTAATCAAGAAATTCGGAACGAAGCGAGAAGTAATCCAAAGCGCGATCAGATTGGCGAGAAAGGTGACTGTTAACTTACCTAAAAATTTCATTGATGTGGTAGTGCTATCGCAAGAATTTCAAAAGACTTTGTCCAGTCATACTTTTAGGTTGAGGGATGTTCATGAGTTCCAGAATAGTTGGGGCGACGTCTGAAAGCAACCCTGAGGCTTCTTTTTCAATCCATTCGATTTCGGTATCACCCTTTGGCCGTTCAAATCCGCGTCCGACCAGATAAAAAGGAACAAGATTCGCGGCGTGCCGCGTTGTCGGTTCTCCGGTTAAAGGATCGAGCATGATTTCAATATGTCCGTGATCCGAGGTGATGGCTAGAACAGCGTCATGATCAAGAGTCGTCTTCACGATTTTACCAATTTCTTCATCAATGATCCTAACAGACTCGACGCCGGCATCGTAGTTCCCGGTGTGGGCCACCATATCGGAGCTCGCGAAATTAGCCACGATGGAATCAAAGCCACCACTCGCGATTGATTCAATAACGCGCGCTGAGATTTCTTTGGTCATCATTTCCGGGAATTGATCGATATGGGTTACATTGCGAGACGGTATCAGTACTCGATATTCATTTTTGAATGGTTGTTCGCGATAACCGTTAAAGAAATAGGTCACGTGAGCGTACTTTTCGGTTTCCGCAATCCGAATTTGGATCTTATTGTTTTTTTCAAGAACCCTACCCAATGGTTCTTCGATGGTTTCGGTGGGGTAGGCAACGGGGACTTGAAATTCTTCAAGATAATTAGTCATAGTCGTGACGTAGAGATTTTTAATTGGTTCACGACTAAATTTATCAAATGTGGGCGCGATGAACGTACGGGCGATTTGGCGAATACTATCCTCGCGGAAATCAAAGAAAATCAGGGCGTCGTTTGAACGAACCGGATGCGGCTCGGGGCCGGCCATGAATGGTTCAATGTAGGGGTCGTCAAGTCCTTTTCCGTACGCTTCCTTTACTGCTTCGCTAGGAATTTTAAGCGGGGCTCGTCCGATCATGGCTTGATAGGCTTTTTCGGTGCGGTCCCAATGTTCGTCGCGGTCTTCGGCGTAAAAACGGCCCGAAATAGTACTCAGCGTTCCAGTTCCAAAACGTTTCGTCATTTCGGTTATTTTTTCTAATAACTCAAGAACGGAATGAGGCGGGCTGTCTTTGCCATCGCTGAAGAGATGCAGGAAGAATGACTGGCATTTTTCTCGACTGGCTAAATCGATTAATCCTTCGATGTGTTCCATTGAGGCGTGGATATTTCCTTTTGTTAGAAGTCCCATGGCGTGAACGGCCGATTGATTTTGGGCGGCGTGAGCGAAGGCGTTATGAAGGGCGCTGTTTTTGAAAAAACTGCCGTCACGGATGCTTAAACTAATCCGAGGATAATGTTGGTAGATAACTTTTCCCGCCCCAAGCGTGAGGTGTCCGACTTCGCTATTGCCTTCTTCTCCCCAGGGGAGACCAACGGCAATACCCGACGATTGGAGTGCGCCGGTCAAGTAGCGGGCTTTGAGAGTGTTGATGTTGGTTGGTTGGGCGGTATGAATTGGGTTAGAGTAATCTTTTTTTCCGATACCCCAGCCGTCAATAATCAGTAACGCGACCACTTTGCGTGTATTCATACTACAGATAAAATCGTGCCGACAGACAGTCTTAGTCTTTTTAATCTCTAGAATTCATTATATACGGATTTTGACAAATTTTAAAATTCCTTTATACTGAGGCTAGCGAAATTAGAAATTAATTCGTTCCTAAAGAATTCTCTTTATGAAGAATTTAGCGAACAATTCATTATATGAATTTAGACCTAGCGCTTGCGGGGGGCTTATTAGTGGCCGGCCTAGTTTTTGGGTACCTGCTTCGAAGGACGATTGCGGTCCAAGGAGCTAATTCTGTTGAACAAAAAGTAAAGCTACAGCTTGAAGAGGCCCGTAACGAGGCCAAGAGTATTCTGTTAGAGGCTAAAGAAAAGTCCACCACGCTTTTAGATGAAGTGAAGCGGGAGGAGCGTGAACGGAAGCTTCAACTTGATAAAGTCGAGGAACGGTTGCTTCGGAAAGAAGAGTTACTGGAACGGCAATCGCAGAATGTACTCTCAAAAGAGCATCAACTGAGCGTGGAATCCGGCCGAATCGCGAGTTTGAAAGCCGAGTTGACGGATCTACAGAAAAAATCTCACGAAGAGTTAGAACGACACGCTGGTTTGACGAGCGAACAAGCGAAAGCAGAGCTCTTTAAGAATCTTGAAGAAAGTTATCGTCAGGAGATTGTGGGGGCCATCCAGAAGTTGGAAAAAGAACGACGTGAAGAGATTGAAAAAAAGAGTCTGGAAATTATCACGACCGCCATTCAGCGTTACGCGCGTTCTCATGTGTCTGACGTGACGACCAGTGTTTTTACTTTACCCAGCGAGGAGTTGAAAGGAAAAATTATTGGCCGTGAAGGAAGAAATATCCGGGCTTTGGAACGAGCGACTGGCGTTGAGGTTGTGATTGATGAGACGCCAGAGAGTATTATTATTTCATCTTTTGATCCTCTACGACGAGAAATAGCTAAGTTGGCTTTAGAAAAGCTGATTAAGGATGGTCGGATTCAGCCCGCTAAAATCGAAGAAAAAGTAGAAGAGGCCAAGCAAGAGCTTACGAAAAGAATGCAAGCGATCGGCGAACAGGCGGCGCAGGAGGTTGGTATTATCGATTTACCGAAAGAGATTCTTCAGCTTTTAGGCCGGCTGCACTTCCGTACTAGTTACGGTCAGAACGTCTTAGTCCATTCTATTGAGATGACTCACTTAGCGGGAATGATTGCCGCCGAACTTGGAGTTAATGTGGAGGTCGCGAAAAAGGCGGCCTTGCTCCACGATATTGGCAAAGCCATCAGTCATGAAGTTGAGGGAACCCATGTTGAGTTAGGTCGGAAGATTCTTAAAAAGTACAATGTCGATGAGGCGGTCATTAAGGGTATGGAGGCTCATCATGAGGAATATCCGTTTTCAACGCCGGAATCCTTTATTGTGGCGGCGACCGATGTTTTGTCCGCCGCTCGCCCTGGCGCGCGTCGGGATAGTGTTGAAAACTACCTGAAACGACTCGAAGAACTGGAAAAAATAGTCGCGGGATTTGAAGGAGTTAAAACCGTCTACGCCTTATCGGCGGGAAGAGAAGTGCGGGTTTTCGTGGTACCGGAGAAAGTTGACGACTTTCGAGCTTTACAGATGGCTAAAGAAATCGCCGCGAAGATTCAATCAGAGTTAAAATACCCCGGTGAGATCAAGGTTAATGTGATTAGAGAAATGCGGGCCGTTGAGTACGCTCGGTAGCGATCCTGCGAGGGTGGGACTTACTACCCGTCCGCCCGTTAGCCCTGCTTTTGCGCTCTTGCTTGCTTTTTGTTATACTCAAGGCGTAGAAATTTTCTAATTAAATCTAGAAAGGTCGATTATTAACGTACGTCAATCATACTCAATATGAAAAAAGATGGATTGGTAGAAGCTATCATGAAGGCTGGTAACTTAGAAACCAAGAAACAGGCTCAAGAAATAGTTGAGGCGTTTTTCGATACTATTGTGAAAACCTTGGGTCGGGGCGAAGAGGTGGCAGTCGCCGGATTCGGTGTATTTAAAGTAGTGAAGCGAGCTGCTCGTATGGGTGTAAATCCAAAAACGGGCGAAAAGATTCAAATTGCCGCATCCACTAAGCCGAAATTTAGAGCCGGAAAGTTCTTAAAAGAAGCCGTAAAATAAAACTTTGTTTATTTAATTGTATCTTAAAAAAGAGTGGGCCCAGTCGGGGCCCACTCTTTTTGTTAGTCTAAGGCGTCGTACATCGAGATGAAATTTTGATAGCAAGATTTGACGGCGGTCATAGTCGCCGCGAATAGGTCTTGGATAGTTGGTTCTATTTGATTGATTTGGTTTTGATCCGGAGCGGGTGAGTCACCGTTTGTCGTCTCGGTGGTCACCGTATCGTTTTTAGGAAGATACTCGGAGAGTTTGTTTTCAGCCTGGTATTGCAATTGGCGTGCCGTTTTGAGATTGAGTGCTGCTTGGCTTAATAAACCTCTAAGCAGTGTTGTCTGTTCTTTTCCGCCCTTGAATTGTTTGAAACTTTCAAAGATATTTGTAAATCGGGCGTCAGCTTTTTTTAAAACGGCATCACCCGTGAAGACCGAGACGAGATCGATGACTTTTTGAATGTGCGGATTGTATTCTTTTTCTCTCCAGTTAGTAAAGTTTCCGCCAATCGTTTCTATGTCAGCGAGTGACAAGTTAACAGTGAGTAATTTCTTCTGAGCAACGAGATATTGAAGATAGGTAGTTAATTTATCATCCATTGCTAATTGGAGGCTTGTAAATTCAGGATTAACGGCCGTCTCTGTTAGTTGTTTTTCTAAGGCCTGTGTTTCAAGACTTAGAAGATCGAAGACGTTAGTTAAAAGGGAATATTTCGCGGTGCGTACGTTGTTAGGTAGTGTCGCGAGCTGGAGCGTTTTGAAGCTTAGATCGACTTTATCCTTAGCTATTTTAATTTCGTTGGATTGCGCGAAAACCACGTGGCTGGTAGTAAAGCCGGCGATGAGGAGAAAACCGGCGATCCACGCCAGTATTTTTGGATAGTGACACTTCATATAAAATTAATGTTCTTTTCCTTTATCGAAAGCCTCATTCAACGCTACCGTCACGTTTTCGGCTGACTGGTTGAAGTACTGAACCTCTTTTACCTTGATATCAAAATTGAGTGATTGAGCTTCCGAAAGTAATTTTTGTTTATTGGTTTTCGCCAGCGCGTTGCTGTGGCGTTGATTCAGCAAAATCCCGCCGCCCACGACTATCAGTACCGCGAGCCCCGCGAGGACTACTGTTTTCGAAATTTGGGCGCCGAAAATAGACCATTGTTTTTTTCCGACCACTCTCGTCACTTCCTGTCGTTCCGAGAGGATTAAGCGTCGAGAGAGTTCAGTAAACCCCGTGTCCGGCTTAATCCCTTTTAAGGACTGGAGAGTGTCTATAATTTTTTCTTCCTGGTTTTCCATATCGATATTATTTAGCCAGTTTTTTCAGCTCGTTAATCGCGCGATGTTGAATGAGTCGTACCGCGCCCTCGCTTTTATGTAAGGCTTCGGCGATTTCTCTGTGGGATAGTCCTTCGACGAATCGTAAGAGAAGTACGTCTTGTTGATCAGAATTCAGAACCTTCATCATTGTTTTCACCCGAGATACATCCAATGAGCGATCCAGGTCTGCTTCGTTGCTACTTGCTACTTTGACGATATCGGTGTCGATTGTCTCTAAACTCAATTCGTTTTTCTTTAATCGGTAATAATCGATTACTTGATTGCGAGCGATCTGATAGAGCCAGCTGGAAAAAGGAAATCCTTGACTCTTGTAGCCCTTTATGTTTTTCCAAGCCTTGAGAAAGATTTCGTGCGTCAAGTCTTCGGCTTCGTGTTTATAGCTGACCTTGAGTAGCACAAAACGGTAGATTCTGCTTATGTAATGATCGTATAAATGACCAAAACAGTCGGCACGGCCCGTTTGAGCCTCTTTGATTAAGTTTTCTTCACCTTCTAACATATGAAAACGAATCAGAACCCCTTTAGTTACCTGAAGGCAACCGTTTAGTATTCTGACGTCTCGTGCTATTATAATAGCGATTTTATATTTATGGAAGGCGTGAGTTCAGGGTATATAATTTTATCGTAGCCTTTTCAACAAACATACAATGAAAACTAAATATATTTTTGTCTCAGGCGGGGTGATTTCGGGATTGGGTAAAGGAGTGACGACCGCGTCGATCGCTCTTCTTTTAAAGTCCGCCGGCTATAAGGTGACGTTGATTAAGTACGAAAATTATTTGAACCTCGATGCTGGAATGATTAACCCGATCGAGCACGGGGATACTTTTTTGTGTGAGGATGGAACCGAAACCGATATGGATATCGGCACCTACGAGAAATTTTTGAATCAGGATATGGGGCGGAAAAATTTCGTGACCATGGGTCAGATTTACAAGGCGGTGATCGATCGTGAGCGGACGTTTGGATACGACGGCGAGGACGTTGAGGCCATTCCCCATATTACCGATGAAATTCTTTTGCGTTTGCGCGAGGTGGCGAAAAAAGACAAGGCGCAGGTCGTTATTATCGAATTGGGCGGCACGGCTGGCGAATACCAGAACGCGCTTTACTACGAGGCGTCGCGCATCTTGCACTTAAAAAATCCCGGCGACGTGATTCATGTGCACGTTGGTTATATGCCCACCCCTAGCCACCTTGGAGAACCTAAAACTAAACCGACCCAACTTTCAGTCCGGATGTTAAACTCGATGGGTATTCAGCCCGATTTTATTGTTGCTCGTTCAGATCGGTACTTGGATGAGCGCCGGCGCGAGAGATTCGCGCTTTTTTGTAACGTGCGGCCGGAAAATATTATTTCCAGTCCGGACGTGAAAACCGTCTATGAAATTCCGATCCAGTTTTATAACCAGAATTTTCATAAGAATATATTAAAAGACCTTGGCTTGCCGCTTCGCCGACCGAACTTGTCCGCCTGGAAGAAATTATTGCATCGGATTTTCGTCCCGAAAAAAATCGAGATCAATATCGCGATCGTCGGCAAGTATTTCGGTACCGGAGAGTATCATCTACGTGATTCTTACGCCGCTCTTTTTGATGCCTTAAATCATGCTTCATGGGCGAACGGGGTGACTCTGAAAACGCACTGGGTAGACGCGGCAAAAGTTGAGGAAGAGGGCGTTGAGAAAGCTATTGGACGTCCCGACGGGATTATTGTACCGATCGGCTGGGGTCGCCGCGGCGCCGAAGGCATGATTCAGGCCGCGAGCTACGCACGGAAGGCCAAAATTCCTTATTTGGGGCTTTGTTATGGCATGCAGTTGGCGGTCGTGGCCTTTGCCCGGGACGTGTTGAAATGGCATGACGCCGACACTGAAGAAAACAGTAAAATCAGCAAGCATCCGGTGATTCATTTTATCCCGCATCAGCGGGCGCTGGTTGAGCAAAAACAATACGGGGCTTCGATGCGTTTAGGCGGCTGGGAGGCGATTGTGAAGCCGGGAACTCGAGCTTGGGAGATTTATAAAAAGCACGATGGTTTTATCAACGCCAAAAAAGGACTGACGAGCGAGCGGCATCGTCATCGGTATGAGTTTAATGATAAGTACGCCGTGAATTTTGAGAAAAAAGGCTTAGTCATCGCCGCGCGGTCAGTCAAGGAAAAACTCGCGGAAATTATCGAGCTCCCGAAATCGGTCCATCCGTTTTATCTCGGCACGCAGGGGCATCCGGAATACAAAAGCCGGCCGCTCGAACCGCATCCGATCTTTTTAGCCTTCATTGAAGCGGCAAAGAAAGGAAAAAAAGTCTCTTAAAAAGAAAAGGGAACCCGCGCGGGGGTTCCTGAAGCTTTGGTTACGTAAGGAGCTCGAGAAGGGTCGCCATTCTAGTAGGGACGCCGTTGTCGCTTTGGTCAAAGTAGGCGCCCCGGGGGTCTTGATCTACCTCGTCCGGGATTTCGTTCGTTGCTGGGAGTGGATGCATGATGATAGCTTCGGGTTTGAGGCAGGATCGGATTTCAGGAGATAGGACGTATTTTCCGTACTCACGTTCGAGCTCTGGAAGCGATTCTGTGTTCTCACGTTCCCGTTGAAGGCGAGTCATGTAGACGACGTCAACCTCTCGTGCCGCCCGCGCGAAATCCGGTTCGATCTCAAAGCGGGTTTTGTGACGAGTAAGATAGTCTAAAATATCTTCTTTCATCTGGACAATCTTCGGTGCTACGTAGTAGATTTTGATATCCGGGAACTTCGCGAGGAGGTAGGAGAACGAACGAACCGTGCGGCCATTTTTAAGGTCGCCGACCATCGCGATTTTTAAACCCTCGATGCGTTTTTCAGGGCGCTTGTCACGAATGGTGTAGAGGTCGAGGCGTGCCTGCGTCGGATGCTGGCCGCGGCCATCTCCGGCGTTGATGATTGGTACCTTGCTTACCTCTGCCGCAATCATCGCGCCGCCTTCGGTATGGTATCGGAGGACGATGATGTCGCAGAAGCCGCTCACACAACGGATGGTGTGCGTGAATCGTTCTCCTTTTGCGTCAGAAGAAAAGTGACTCGCGCTCTCCGTGCCCATCACCTGACCGCCTAGTCTAAGCATAGCGCTCTCAAACGAAAGGCGAGTTCTGGTAGACGGTTCGTAGAAGAGCGTCGTCATGATCTTTCGGTGAAGCATATCCGAGCCGCCCTTGGCGAGCACTTTTTTCATCTCGTCGGTCAGTAAGAAGAACCTTTCAAGCATCGGTTGGTCATACTGCTGAGCTTCAATCGAGTGTTTCGGCTTCATGTTCCCTCCCTAAGTTTTCGAGGTGCGGACTATAGACTCTTTAAAAAGAGTAACGGAGTGGTTACTACGCGTCAACCTTCAAGGAGTAAACTTTTGTCTACTAGTCAAAAGTGATTTTCGTTTAGCAAGGGTAAAAAGGAACGTGAGAGAAAGATTAAGAAGTCGATGCGGTTTTTCTAAACCCCATGTCTTCCAAGAGCGCTTCGAATGTCATAGTTTGTCTTCGCGCGGATTTTTCTTCTGAGGCCTTCATAGAATCATCGAATTTTGTGAAAATTTCTCGTACTGCTTTTTGCGCCGTTGTGGATAGACCGGCAATTTCGGACTCGAACAAATTTTTCCTTCCCGCGACAAATTTGATTTGAAACGCCGACCACTTAAGCATTCTCTCGCGGAAGCGATTTTTATCTTCTTCAGAAATAGTTTCCGGATGGGCGCTCGCTTCAGCAATATCGAAATTCTCTTCTCGGAATAAGGCGTTGCACTCCGGCAAGAATTTCACTGGACCATCGAAGCCGGCCGTGCCAATGTCCGCGAGTGCCAGTGCGCGCGTGACTGGTGGACTCTCTTTTTTGAGATTTGGCTGGAATACGCCTTTTTCAGGATCGAAACCAGGAACGGTAACGTCAATCGCGTTAAGAGTCGTTCTGTCTTGCTCGGTAAAAATCGGTTGATTGCCACTCGTGGTGCGTTCTTGATTAATGGCGTTGATGAATGACGCGCCCTCCGCAATACTTTTCGTTTCATTCAGCCCGATTTCTCGTTTTCGAAAAATTTTCTTGTAAGTTTTATCTCCAGCCTTTTCATCCACCTGTGCTTCGGTGTAATTTTGGACCGTATCATGAAACGCGGCGGCAAGTTTTCCTAGAAGGCGGTCTCGATCCTTGACCAGCGCCGGGTCGGCGTTTTGGATTGTCTTAAGAATAGCGTCCGTTCTTCGGATAACATCTTTGGTGTGGGTTTGGTTATGAAAGGCCAAATTATCACGCGGAACGGACGATCTTTCGAATCGATCGGCGATTTGAGAGAGCGCCCGTTCAATGCCCTGGTCTATGACTTGGGTGAACTCGGCGTTTTCTTTCCGTTCTTTGATTGAGGCAAGTTTTAATTCCAGCGCCGCGATGGTTTCCCTTGTTTCAAGAACGCTTGGCGGATCTACTTCAAGAGGCGGTAGCCCTAATTGCGTGCGAGCCTCTCGAAGTGCCCGCTCTGTTTCTTGTTGTCCGTGCGAAAGTTCTTCGATCCGTGCGGTAAGAGCATGAACATCACTAGAAGATTCTTTAGCTGGTTCTTCGGGATCAGTGGGGGTTTCGAGATTACCCTCGTCTCTTTCAGTTTTAGAATTTTTAGAGCCAAATTCCTCAATTTCTTGCGGCATGAATATATATTTACTATACCACGCAACTTTTGTAGCATACAGCGTGCGTCCACCAGGATTAAACTAAGGTCATTTTTAGAAATTTTTTCTTTGGCGGTAGCCAAAGAAAGCCAATGGTTTTGGGCAATTCCGAACGCTCCGCGTTTTTTTAAGGTGAGGTTCACGAAATACAAAGCCGAAGATTTTTGGAGGGAGATTTTTTTGGAGGGGAGGTCGAAGACGAAGACATAACACTTGCCCCACCCTACCCGTGCGCGTGTTAAAAACTTTTGCCGTCTTGGAAGATCGGCAAACTCCCTATTTTTTAGATTCAAAATACTGATCTAACTTCTCCAAGATGTTATCTACTGTCAATAAGTCTTTCGGCGAAGAGCCAACAATATGATCAATGTATTTATCCTTTTTCAGTTCAGTTAAAAGATTAGCACTCTGATTACCTCGTCCGGAATGACTGTAAATTTGCCCTGTCATAATGATATTAAATTTCGTTTGCCCCTTTTTCAATCCACTCAAAACGTCGCTATTTTTGAGCTTTGAATTGCTGTAAAACACAACGTCCCAATCCGTCGCCTTTAAGCCATACTTCGCAAAGTAGCCTCTTAATTTCTCACGAATTAAGTCCTCATCGGCAACCTCGCCTAAAACGCAGATGTTAAATGGCGAAGGAATTTTAATATCTAGCTTAGTTTCGCGAGTTTTCTTTGGCTGGTAGGCAAGGGCTTCTTTTAAGCTACCGATTGTCGTTTCTGCACCCTGTAGGTCAATTTTTAGTATTTCGTTTTCTAACTTTTTATCATCAAGATTTTTAATAGCTTTCGTCAATTCGGATTCATATAATTCCAAAAGCTCTTGATCTTCCTTTGATTTATCCGTCTGTTTAGAAGAGGCGACTTTACGGCTTTGAGTAAAACGTACCAAATTTTCTTCAAATTTTGATTTGAAGTTATTTAGTGTCTGACTTTTTAGTGCACGGAAAAAATTGAAGTAATCAAGTGGGGAAATAATGTAGAAATAAAGATTTTCCTTTCCTTTATACTTCTTTTGATATTCTCTACCAGCGTTTAGCTTATATAGATTTTCATTTTTGAAATCCTTATCGTCCTTAATTTCTACAATAAGAGTGTCTTTCTTGGTCTTGATGATAAAGTCAGGATAAAAAGCATAGTAGCTATTATGACTACCGCCATTTTTCTTGTATGCAATTCCAAAATACTTACTCTCATTAACACCATTCTTAAACCACCACAAAACGTCGTTGTCGGTTTTCTCAAGCTCATCAATGAAAACTTTTTCAGGCTTTGACCATTGTTGTTTTTCATTCTTATCTATTTTCACAAAATACGGTTTGAGAATAGATTTTTTTATCTCTTTTCTCTCATCAAATTTATCAAATACACTGACTATTTCTGGCACTTGCCAATCTTTGTTTGGCACAATCTCATCAGCTTTTTCCGGCAAAGATTTGAATTTATTTTTTGCCGCCTCAATTAGCTCAATGAATTCACCCTTGTTCACAGGGTTCAATACTATGGCGGCGATCTCATCTTCATTATCAATACCAAAATCTTTTTTGAACCAAGAACGAACGCTGGATTTAATAATATCTGTAGGGCGTGTTCCTCCGCTAAAAGGATGCGACAGCGATCTTACAAATGCTGTGTATTCTGCACACACCTCTTCACGATCCTTTACAATCGTTTTTCCTTTGCGGAATTCAACTGCTTGTTTTTTATCTAATTCGGCAATCTTACCCTCAACACCGACATTTTTGGAAAAACTAACCTTGCCGATATTGATTTTCTTATCATCAATCTTTAATTCTTTTGCCGCCTCGAATAGACAATCCTTAAATTCGCCGGACAATCTAAATAGTTCTCGCTTTCTTCTGACAAGTTCACTCGGCAAGTAGATGTTTTTATAAATAGTATTATCTCGGACCATTTGATCCTTGCTAACATAATCCTTTGCCAAATCTTCAACAATCTCGAAATTGTCGGAAGCTGTATAAACATACCCAACATTCAACGCGGGATAGTTATCATAATGCTTCTGTTCGGGCATACGCATAATGCGACCGAGTGTCTGAATGTTGAAAACATAATTTTCCGCGTTCCATTCCCGCTGAAGAAGTAAGATACTCGCTCGCGGGCAATCCCACCCTTGTGCGATTGCTTCTTTGAAAACCAAGACTTCGACTTCGCTATCGTCGTTTTCAAGGTAATCAAGGTTTTTCTTTTTGTCTTTTTCGGCAAGCCAAAGAGCGAGCTTCCCATTTTCAATCGTGATACTGTCTTTATTTAATATCTCAATGATTTTGTCCTCAGGCTCTCGCACATCGGACTTTCTTCTTTTCGGTATCTGAATTAGAAGCAAAGGATTTATGTCAGTTCCGATTTCCTTATAAAGTCGTTTTAGCTCATTCCGTTTCTTTAATGCCTCACGGACAATGTCTTCGTTTGTCTGCACTCGTCCAAGTCCGGGGTTTATCTGTATTTCCTCCTTTATCATTCCCTCCGCAACAACCTCGCTTAATTTGACACTAATTTTATGGTCGTTAGTAACACCCTCTTTTGGAGTAGCGGAAACCTCGATTGTTAGCTTTGGTCCGATCATGCTAACAATTTCTTGCGACTTGCTCGTCTTTGCGGTGCGATGGCTTTCGTCAATTATCAAAACAATTTTCCGTCCTGCGTCTCTAGTGTTTTCCATGACCTTACTTAAATTCCAATCCTTTTCGTTATCGGACATAAAAAGAGAAATACCCTCTTTATTTAAGCTATCCCAGTTTACAAAGACGATCTGATTTTGCTCTATCTCATTTTTCTGAATATCGCCGATATTTATACAATCAAGTAGTCGCTCATTCTCAAAGTGTTTTTCGAGTTTTTTCTTGCTCTGTTCGTGCAAGTAATTTACTGAAATCCAAACAAACGCCAATTCTTTCTCATCGGTTAAATCTTTAACTATGCGCGACATGGCCTCCGCGAGCATAATAGTTTTCCCCGATCCTGTCGGTGCTTGGAAAACGATTAGCTTCGGGTCTTCATCTTGAAGATACCCAACAGAAGTTGAGACGAGTTCTTTTATGTATTTTTTCTGGTATCCTAAGTCCTTCATAGGTTTCTTGGTTTATAAAGCTCCTTATAGATTTTTCGGTAAACATTCAGAATGACTTCCGGTATTGGTTTTACGGTTCTTAGATTCTCCATACCTTCAAAGTCTTCTTCGTTGTAGGTGTGATCGTAGCTGAACACATAAACAACTAGGGGCTTTTTATATTTTCTTGCTTCCTTTTTGAAATCAGGAATCGCGTCTTCATCGTAAATGATACCAGTCATTTGCTCCTCGTTTTCATAGATTGCAAACGTGCCGATTTTGCCCGATGTCTTATCAAAAGTTCTTTCGGCAAGACACAACATTTCAGTACATCTTGAAGTAAAAATTCTTTTATCGTTATCAGTTTTTACTTTATCTACAAAGGCAGTAGAGAAATACTTTAAGTTACCCCCGAGAGCTTGAACCTTCCCTGTGCCTGTTTTGTATCCCCGTATTACATTTTTAATTCGCGGATAGCAAATATCAGAAGCTATTTTTGTTCCGCTTCCATTATTATCTTCATTATTAGTGCAAAGAATAAATTGCCTTTTGCCATTATCTTTGTTATTTAACTTCAGCACCGCATGTCCCGTTGTTCCAGAACCTGCGAAAAAATCGAGAATAATTGCACTATCTTTATTATGAATAACTGCTTTTATGCAGTCTTCAACAGTATATAAAGACTTTGGATAAGGAAATTTTGTGTCAATTATTTTATTTAATAATTGAGTGCCGTGATTATTGGCAGAGTATTTACTATCTGTCCATACAGTTTTGTAGTTAAAACTATTTTTGAAACGTTTTATGTCAAAAATATTTCGAGACTTTAGGTAATGAACCTTGAGTTCATCTTTTATTTCTTCCACTGTATTTCTTGCAAATCTCCACTTTCTTTCGACCCCTTTTGGATCAACCGGATAGACTTCTATTATCCCACCTTTACGTTTAATGTTCGGCCCTTTGGGATGGAAGTTTTCTTTGCATACTTCTCCAAAGCCGATAATTTCACCATCTTTAATCAAGACGGGATAAAAGCAATTTTTGCCAGCATTGCGAAGTGAGTCACTGCCCGTTACGTCCCTAAAATTCCTTATATCTGGTTCATCATCGCCTCGTTTCTGATAGTCTATATACCTGCCACCAGAAGGAAAAACAAAATATGCATATTCATGTGTGTAAGAAAAGTTTTGTCCCTGAATACCTGCTGGATTGTGGATAATAGTTATACAGACTATCTCTTTACCGGAAAATATTTCTCTTAGAAGTAAACCGAGAGCTTCTTGCTCGTTATGATCAATGGCACAAATCAGCACCCCTTTTTCAGTGAGTAGATTTTTCGCGAGGCGTAGTCTCTTGCTCATAAAAGAGAGCCATTTGCTGTGAAGAAAGCGATCTTCTTTGTCTACATAATCATTATTATATTGCCAACTTTTATTTCCAGTGTTGTATGGCGGGTCTATATAAATGATGTCAATCTTGCGTTTATGAGTATAATTTAATACTGATAAAGCGTGGTAATTGTCTCCTTCAATCATGACGTGCGTAACATCATCTTTATCTGATGTTATGTCTTTTTTCTTTTCTTCTCTCAAAACCGGAAGTGATGTTTTGCATTGCTCGGCGACATCTTCCGGCTTGTCTTCCCAGACAATACCAAATTTTTTACGCTTCAAAAGCTCCTTATATTCGTGGAGTAGTTTTTCTTTTGACCAGTTTTGAAAATCTTTTTTCTGCATGAATTTTATTTCATTAAATCATCAATTCCGACCTTGAGAGCGTCGGCGATCTTCTTTAATGTTTCAACTCGCGGATTGTAAGTAACCCCCGATTCAATCTTAATGATTGTGGTATAGGTAACATCGGCAAGTTTTGATAACCTGTCTTGAGAAATACCAAGCTTGGCTCGATATTTCTTTATATTGTCGGAAATGGCTGATTTTTTAGACATTGGTATAGCAGTTATTTGCTATGCTATATGATGGTAGTATAATATAAGCACGCCACTATCTACCTAGAGTGATTATAGCACTTTTTCTAAAACCACATAAACAACTATATGAACACTAAATACTTTCTTTATTGTCGAAAAAGCACCGATGTTGAGGACAAACAAGTCCTCTCCATTGAAAGCCAACTCGCCGAACTGCGGACACTCGCCAAACACGAGAACCTTTCCATATCGGACGAGTTTATCGAAAAGCGATCCGCAAAAATGCCCGGTCGCCCGATCTTTAACGATATGCTCCGACGCATACAGACGGGCGAAGCACAAGGCATTATTTGTTGGAAGATAGACCGCCTCGCTCGCAATCCGGTGGACGGCGGGCAGATTCAATGGCTTCTACAACAAGGCGTGATCGCACACATACAAACGCACGACCGAAGCCATTATCCAAACGACAATGTTTTGATGATGTCCGTCGAGTTAGGCATGGCGAACGAATATATCCGCCAACTAAGTGCGAACACCGCAAGAGGATTAAGACAAAAAGCGCGGCAAGGAGATTTCCCCGGCCTTGCCCCGCTTGGCTATATAAACAATTCCAACATCAAGAAAATTGCTGTTCATCGTAAAAATGCGAAGCTCGTCAAAAAAATGTTTGAACTGTACGCAACGGGAAGTGTCCGCCTTGAAAATCTTTCCGTGGTTTTGGAACAGGCGGGTATCCAATCCCAGAATAAAAATCGTGTTCATATCTCACGAATATCAAATATTCTCACGAACCCGATATATTACGGACACTTCCGCCACGCAGGGGAAATATACGAGGGCAAACACGAACCGATAATCACCAAAGACCTCTTTGACAGGGCTAACGCCGTCTTGCGAGGCCGAGGCCGCACCCCCGCTAAAAAGACCGACCCGAGGCCTTTTTGTGGCCTCCTGTCGTGTGGGAGTTGCGGTATGGGTATCACCGGAGAGATAAAGATAAAGAGGCAGAAGAACGGCAACACCCACCGCTATGTTTATTACCACTGCACCAAGAAATCAAAGACGAGAAAATGCCCCGAACCCTGTATCCGGCAAGAGGAACTAGACCGCCAGTTGTCGGTCATGCTTACCGAATACGCTATGCCGAAAGAATGGGTAGCCCCACTTTCCGTCATGCTCGACAAAGAGGAACACGACACTAAAAATTCCGCGTCGGGGGCTGTTCAAGAAATGCGGGGGCAAGTCAGCGACTTTTCCCGCAACCTCGCCAGACTTACTGATGTCTATGTAGCCCAAGACATAGAGCGAGATGACTACCTTGAGCGTCGTCGTTCGCTTATGTCCGAGAAGAAGTCCGTCGAGGAGCAAATAGCCCGACTTCTACATACCCCCTCCGCGTGGATCGAACCGACCCGAGACTGGATTAAAGACGCTTCCATACTGGAAGAAGTAGCGAAAACAGACGACCTCCCCTCCAAAAAAATCTCCCTCCAAAAAATCTTCGGCTCGAACCTCACCTTAAAAAAACGCGGAGCGTTCGGAATTGCCCAAAACCATTGGCTTTCTTTGGCTACCGCCAAAGAAAAAATTTCTAAAAATGACCTTAGTTTAATTCTGGTGCGCCCACCAGGATTCGAACCTGGATCCTCTGCTTCGAAGGCAGATGCTCTATCCATTGAACTATAGGCGCGTCGTTTCCTTAAAACATCGATTCCACGTTATTAGTTTACCTGTTCTTTTAAAAACAAAAAACCCCGACAACCGGTGTGCGGGGTGTTTTAAGAAAGTGAAAGGCGGCCTAGCCAGACCCTCGGGATCGGGGAATTCTGCCTTCATCCCCACGTCACATCATATCTCTTCCGGGAGTTTCATTGCCTACGGGGAGTTTATTTGCCGCGGCTCCATTCCCGTACTCCGATATGATTTCCAAGACCTTGTGACCGGTCTCTTAGGCCGTTGCCTGACGCAAGGAGCAATGGGTGACCTTATATCTCAAGACTGATCGCTAATCTTGAGCGAGTCTCACGTCGTCAGAGCCACCTTTGCTAGGGGGGAAACTGGAAAGACTTCCCGATATTCCCACTTCCGCCTTTCACTTTTGATTAATTCCAAAGAACAGAATCAGATTATAATTTTATTTTTGTATTCTGTCAATCAGGGAATTATGAAACGAAGAACGATTCTTTTGAGGTTATTTAAAACTATATAAAAAAAGATGGTGGGTTCGGAAACGATCCGAACCCACCGGTACTTCAATGTGCGAACGTATGATTACTCATACGTTTCCGGCATCCAGTCCGGATCGGCGATCCGGGATAGGATGTCGAAGAAGGCGATCGTTTCCCCATTCGAGCAGGGGACGCAGCATCCCTTGCCGTTTGGGGCGACTCGCTTCATGACCGCCTCTTGGACGGTTGAATCGGCAGCTACCCGCGCGAGCCACCATTCGCCTCCCAGGGTAACAACGACTCGCATGCCGTTGTTACTGTCTTTCTTCCCGAGATCGGAAGGCGTTGTATCCTCACCGATCCGGTATGATTGGTACTCCTCATGGAGTACCAGGTGCTGGGTTTCCAGGCCGGTGACATAAACAAACCCGGCCTGGCGAAGCAACTCGCGTTCCTTCGCTGTTGATGGCGTTGTTCCTGAATCCAACCTGAAGCGCATACTTCCCTCCTTCTTGATTTCAAGCATCCGCTTTTAGCGGAAGATCACCAATCCTGGCGGTTTTTGTATTATATCATATTAATATTTAATTGTCAAGAATATCCTTAACCCAGAAATTAAAGTAGAATTTGAGATATGCAGTTTTCGATTCCAAAAGAGGTTCAGGCTATCGGGCAAGAATTACAGGGGAAAAAATTCGAGGCTTACCTTGTTGGCGGTTGCGTGCGGGATTTGCTTTTGAGTGTTGAGCCTAAGGACTGGGATATCGCGACGAATGCCAAGCCAGAACAAATCCAAAAACTTTTTGTAGATAGCGTCTATGAAAATAGTTTTGGGACCGTAGGCATAAAGACTGAATCAGAAGATTTAAAACTAAAAGTTATCGAAGTCACGACGTACCGCATCGAAGGCAAGTATACCGACAAACGTCATCCGGACGAAATCAAGTTTGCGAAAACCATCGAAGAAGATTTAAGCCGGAGAGATTTTACCGTGAATGCGATGGCACTGGCTATCACTCATAACAAACAACGGACAACTCACGACCCCCAAAAGCTATCAGTTGTTAGTGGTGAGTTATTAGTTGATCCTTTTAACGGCCAAAATGATTTGAAGAGAAAAATAATCCGCACCGTCGGCAAACCCGAGGACCGATTTAGTGAAGATGCACTCCGTTTGATGCGAGCGTTACGATTCGCAGCGCAATTGGGATTTATGATCGAGGAAAAAACCCGCGAAGCAATTAAAAAAGAAGCTCACCTTCTTGAGCTTATCGCTAAAGAACGAATTGCCGATGAGCTTGAAAAACTAATGATGACCGATCGCGCCCACGACGGAATCCGCGAGATGCAAGCATTAGGACTCTTGAAGTACGTCCTTCCCGAAACCGAAGAAGGAGTGGGAGTTGGTCAAAACAAGCATCACGTCTTTGATGTTTTTGAGCATAATGTGCGGGCGCTTGCATACGCGGTCGAAAAAGACTTTTCTTTGGAACTTAGACTTGCTTCGTTATTGCACGATGTCGGCAAACCAAAAACCAAGCGTAGCGAGGGATTGAATTCTACTTTTTATGGCCATCAGGTCGTGGGCGAGCATATAGCGATTAAAGCTCTTGATCGTCTTAAGTTTCCAAAAAAAATTACTGAAAAAGTCGCGTTACTCATCCGCGAGCACATGTTTGTCTACGATCCGGAGGTTGTGACTGACGCTGGTGTTCGCCGCCTGATCCGACGCGTTGGTTCGGAAAACGTCGAGGACTTATTAAAATTGCGTGAAGCCGATCGTATCGGCTCGGGGGTACCAAAAGCCCAGCCCTACCGACTGCGTTACTTGAAGGCGATGATCGAGAAGGTACAGAAAGATCCGGTGCATCCAAAAATGTTGAAGATCAAGGGCGATGCGGTGATGGAAATTTTGAAAATTGAACCTGGGCCGAGAGTTGGGAAAATTCTCGCCGTTCTCCTTGAAGAAGTGCTCGATAACCCCAGTCTCAATGAAAAAGATAATTTGAAGCGGCGAGTGGTGGAGTTAGGAGCATCGTCGGAAGCCGAGCTTTCGAAACTCGCCGATCGGGCCAAAGAAAGCGCCCAGGAAGCGCAAGGAAGAATCGACGCCGAAATTAAGAAAAAGTATTTTGTGGAGTAGTTTCTGGGTTCAACAAAAAAACCGCCGATCGCGAGATCTGGCGGTTTAGTCCTTTTCTACTAACTTAGGGCTTTTGGGCGTTGACGCGTCGGGCGGCGATGGCCGCGAGGCGGTTCGGAAGGAGCATGGCGTATGAGAGATATGGTCGTCCAGTTATATGGAATTGATCGGCCTTTAAGGGTGTGCGCATGACCTGGCTCTCGACGTCGGCCAAGTCGTACGGCCCGTCGCTTCCAGCGTCAAACCAGGTGTATCCTCTTAGGTCTGTTTCCGGGGCGGCGGGGTGCGCGATCGGCGTGTCAATTGGTGGCTGGTTGTTTATCACAGCAGGACTCCTTTCTTGAGGGGGTTTCTTATAATGAGTTTCTATTCTATAATTTAAATAATACTTGCGTTTATTGCAAGTCTAGCGAGCTTATCTACACTTTTAATGATGGCTTTCTAGGCGGGTAGTGGTAGACTATAAAAAATGAAACCATCTTCTTTTATCAGAGAATTCGTGGCGGTTGGCGCCCTTACAATTCTAACTGTCTGGATAGGTTTCAACGGAGGAAGTTTTGAAAGAAGCGCGCCCGGAAAACTCCAGGTCTCTATTTCTTCGTCCGAATCCCAAGCCGGTGGAATACAGTTTCCCTCAATAACAATTCCAACGACACCGCGATCACTTGGAAGCGTTGAGAGCGCCGATCATCGCTTTCTCTACACGCTTAGTACGAATGAAGTTGTAGGAATACTAGATATTGATGGGAACAGATTTATTCATGGTATAGACCTCAATGGTCGCATCATTGGTTCAGAGGGTATCGCGCTTTGTAAGGGTAAAATATATGTTGGCTCTTCGGGGAATATGTCTTTATCGGAATCAATCCCACCTTATAGCAATGTTTTAGTAATTGACGCAGCTACAGAATCAATTATAAGAGCAATTCCTCAATCTTTTTGGGCGACCGTTGGAAGAAGCGCTCTTGCTACCTCACCAGATTGTCATTTTGTGTACGCAGTGAGTGGAAATAGTAATGAGGTATTTATTATTGATACCTCGCTGGTAGCCAATCAAAACCAAAATCCGGTAGTTGGCGTTATTCAGTCTGATCCTCAACACAGGCCTCCTGGGTATGAAAAAATAGCCGTTTCTCCCGATGGCGTTCGGGCGTATATAATTAAATCAAGTGGTGAATTTTTTGTGATTAACCTGACGAGTCAGCAGATTATCTCGACAAGCAACTATGCGGGCGGTGGAGATACTTCACTCAATGTTTATCCCGATCTTGCCGTACGTTCCAACGGGAAAGTGTATGTAAATTGGCAAGATAATTATACTACGCGCATCTCCCGCTTAGATCGGGACGGAAATCTTGAGCAGATATTTAGCTTCCCCTTTGACCCCGGGCTTACCCTCTATGGGTTAGCATTTTCTTTGGATGAGCAGTATATAATCACAGGACAAGGAAAAGTTATTCGAACCGACACTAATATAATTGAGGGTACATATGACATAGGAACGGGGCCGGGGTCTGGCGGTATTGGGGTAACGAATGTTTCACTAAGCGGTGATGGCGCGAAGGCTTTCTCAACAAATCTGAATGCATTTTATGCACGTATAATATCCGGATTCACGCCTAGCCTTACCGTTTCTAATGATCACCCAGCTTCGGGTGAAGCAATTACCCTAAACGTTCTCGTGCCCAATCATCCCAACCAGGGTTTCCAAATTGCCGCGTCGTTAACGGGCGGATTTGAGAGTGGTTTGCGTCTGCCGGAAAATAGAATTTTACCGCTACGCCGTAATAATCGAGACGTGAACGATTTGTTTAACTATTCAATTCGGCCCGGGACAAGACTGGGAGGTACCTTGGATGGAAATGGAAGAGGAAGTGTAACAGTTACGCCATCATCGTTCCCCGGTGTTACGCCAGGATCAACTGTCTATTTCGATGTTGTAACATATAGTGGCACGCGTAACGCTTCGGGGGTAAACTTTTTGGGTAATCTTGTACCTGTGGTGGTTGGTCAATGATAGTATTTTAAACTAACCCAATTGCCTAAGCATCTACTTTTAAGGTAGAATATTCGTGTTTTCGTAGCGTCGAAAAAACGGGCCGTAGTATATCGGCAGTATACACGCTTCGGGTGCGTGAGGGCTGGGTTCAATTCCCAGCGGCCCGACCATTCAAGACAAGTCAAATTTTCGGAAGAGGTTGCCTCGGGGCTTCGCCCCTCGGCATCTCCGCGTCCCGCCTTGCGGGACGCGGTAAACCCCCACGGTTCGGAAAAATCCATTTGGGCTTTCCGGTTGAGGAGGAGACGGTTCGTTCCAATTTTTTCCATAGCTTGTTTCAATTCGTGGTAATTTTGGCATTTCTTCCCAATTTCGGCTTCACTGCTTGATTTTATCCAATCCCGCAATGGTTCGACCCAATTCTTTCTCTTTTGTCCAAAATCTTCTTTTTGTTTGAAGAGGGAGAGTTTTTGCTTCATTAGCTCTTCTTTCTTCTCGAGATAAATCTCTTTTTCAATATCGCCATCGAGATAAGCAGAAACGAGCTTGTCGAGTTTTTGTTGCGTTGTTTTTAAATCTGTTTCCAGATTTTGGACAAAAGTTCGCGATGATTGGGATTTTTCTTTTTCCCAAATCTCAACTTGTTCCAACATTTTTTCTACCCAATCATCACGAAGGACAACTGTTTGAAGCAGAGATTTTAGTTGTCCGGCTAAATTATTTTCGCTGATGTAGGGTTGCGAGCACGAGCCAAATTTTTTGGTACAGCGGTAATAGCGATAAATCCCGCCGTTGCCCTTGGCAAATTGAGCAGTAATCATTCCGCCACACTCACCGCAATGAAGTAATCCGACGAATGGAAAGTCGTGCCGTTTTTTACTATGTCTAGGCCGTGCTCGCTCTTTCAATTTTTTCTGCACTGCTTCAAACAATTGCCGAGAAAGAATTGGTTGGTAGTTGCTTTCGTAAATCTCGCTTCCGTGTTTGATAAGCCCAATGTAGGCAATATTGGTGAGCATTCTTTGAATTGTCGCTTTCGCAAGTGGCGTTCGGTTCTTGCTTTCCAAACCAAACTCCGCCAATCTTTTGCCCAAACTTTCAAGTGTATATGTTCCTTCCGAAAATTCCTCAAAAGCCCGCAAAATAATTTTCGCTTTTACCGGATGAGGTTCGATATTCCTTGTTTTTGGATTATTCACATATCCGAGCGGAGCTTTTGAGGGCCACTCTCCGCGGCGAAGTTTTTGACGGATACCGCGCTTCACATTTTCCGAAAGATTGTCGGAGTAATACTTGCTTTGACCGAACGCCACTTGCAACATAAACAACCCTTGAGGAGTTGGCTCAAACCAAAATGTTGGGAAGCGCAAAGAAACGATCTTGCCGATGTCTATGCTGTAAATTATTTGTCCGCCGTCAACACTGTTTCTCGCCAAGCGGTCGGGGTGCCACGCAATAAGTCCGACTGGCTCTTTGCTCTCGTGAACTTTACTCATCATTTGGTTAAATATTTCTCGGCCGGGTTTCTTTGCGCTTTTTGATTCAATAAAAGTTTCCGCAATTTCAATATTTTCCCGCTTGGCAAATTCCGCCAACTCCGCGAGCTGGGCTTCAATGCTCATCACTTGCCGTTCCTCGTCTTCAGTTGATTTTCTCGCATAGAGAAAGTATTTGGAGTTGTTCATGTTATTGATTAGTTAAAAAATTGGAAACAAATTTATTTGTTGTGCGCTTCGCGCACCCGAACCGCCTCTTCCTCAACCGGAAAGCCCAAATGGATTTTTCCGAACCGTGGGGGTTTACCGCGTCCCGCAAGGCGGGACGCGGAGATGCCGAGGGGCGAAGCCCCGAGGCAACCTCTTCCGAAAATTTGACTTGTCTTGAATGGTCGCGTATTCTGAATTTAGCGCGAACCTATTTTGAGAAAAATTCCTGACCGCTCCGCTCGGGTGCGGCGGAAGGAGGGGGTTGGGGGGAGGAATTCCGCCGCACCCTCGCTTCGGAAAAATTCGCGCCGATAGATTTCAGAACCGATAGGAAGAATTTCATAGAATTTTTGAGACAGAATCTTGTAAGCAGTTCTGTTTTTTGTTTTCACCGCGAACCTTGACACACAACCACAATTTTGGTAAGATAACATCAGTGGTTGAGTAGTCGTCCTATCATAGAAACTCGGCGAAAACTCCACCAAAACAGCAACTTGAAAAGAAAGGAGGTTTGTCAGCGATGACAGCCAAACAGGCAGTTCAGCACCGATACCGGATGAACCAGGTTTGTGTGTTCACGAACCGCGGTGTGTCTGGCGTCAGGAGCAACGACGGCAAGCGCTGCAAGATCGTTCGGCTCAAACCAGTCGAGGAGTGGGCTCAAGGTGAGCCGGAGTATGTCATCCATTTCCTCGACGAAAACCACGGGTTCGGAGCGCGCGAGTGCGAACTCGAACCCATCACAGAGAAAGGAGAGAAACGATGAGACTCTTCGAGCTCGATTCGCTGCCCAAGAAGGCCGGAGTTGCGACTCTCGCGTGGAGCGAGAAGGCGCAAATCGCCTCCCGCGAAGAAGGGGAGATAAGACTCCCCCACGATGACAACGTGCAGTTCTTTCCTCTTCAGGGAGGCGTGCAGTTCCTCGTCGCTGTCCCAGATAACAACGGAAGATCCACAGTCCGTCTGTTCTTCGGTGGCACCGACGAACGTCCGTTCCTCGTGGAGATGAACCCTGATGCTCTTCTTGGCCTGAAGAAGGGCGAAGTGGGGTTCTACGACGCCATCAAGCCAGAAGGTGCGAAGTTCTGCGAGGAGAAATTCGGGACGAAGGCGATTCGCCAGGGCGACTGGTTCGCTGTTCCCATTCCACTCATCTGGGGCTCTGTGCACGGCCTGCTCGGTCTCTTCTGTCGAGGCCACACGATCGTGACGAAGAAGGAGAAGGGAATTCCCATCGGGGGAACTCGGCATCTTTTGGTCGAGGGGCAGCTCGTGACCACGCCCTACAACCAACTCGCCTGTACTGGCATCGCCGAAGGACTTCTCCGAGCTCCTGACCACGAGGACAAGATGCTGAAGGGGCCACACGCCCTCTTCCAGACACGACACCTCAAGGAGCCTCAGAAGGCCGACTGATCGAGAATTCGGCAACATGCGCTCTGCGGTATTTCGGAAAACCAACCGAACCGCAGAGCGCTTTTTCTTTTTCAAAATCTCAAAGAACAAACTTTGCGAAAACGAATTCTTTCAGCTATTATTGATTTGTATTTGTTTTCGCAATGTCGGCGCGAATTTTCCCGAAGCGAGGGTGCGGCGGAATTCCTCCCCCCAACCCCCTCCTTCCGCCGCACCCGAGCGGAGCGGTCAGGAATTTTTCTCAAAATAGGTTCGCGCTAAATTCAGAATACGCGACACGAATGAAGACAGGCAAGGGTGCGTGAGGGCTCTGGTTCCCTGCCGGCAGGCAGGGATTCTCCCGACGCACAGTTGAAATAAAAAAGAAGAAGTCGGGACCCCGACTAACCGTCGGGGCCAGCAGTCCGACCGATTAGAATCGAATGAAATTAATTTCTTTAAATATCTGGGGCGGCAAAGTGTTTGAACCGTTGATGGATTTTTTCCGGACGTATGGCCAGGAAGCCGATTTTTTTTGTTTGCAGGAGGTATTCAGCACTACTTCATCGGAGACTGTTTTAAAAAGCGGCGCCCACGCCAATATTTTTGCCGAACTCTCGAAAGTGTTATCCGATTTTACCGGTTATTTCGCGTCCTTTCAGGACGGCCACGACATCAATGAGACTGGTCCCGTTGATTTTAATTTGTCCCTTGGGCTCGCAATTTTTGCTAGAAAAACAGTACCGATTAAAAAACACGCCGATTTTTTTGTCTATGGCACTCGGAATTCTATCGTCGGTAATGATCATAGCACGATGCCTCGGAATCTTGAGTACCTCGAGTTCGAAAATCATGGCAAGAATTTTACTCTTTCTAATTTACATGGCTATTGGTATCGTGGTCCGAAAACCGATACCGAGGCGCGGTTGGAACAATCGCGAAGGATTAAGCAGTTTTTAGATCGGACAGTTGGAGAAAAGATACTCTGCGGCGATTTCAATCTTTGGCCTGAGACGGAAAGCCTGCATATTCTGGAGCAGGGAATGAAGAATCTAATTAAAACGTCTAGTATTTCGACGACGCGTAGCAGTCTGTATTCATGGACTGATAAGTTTGCCGATTATACTCTAGTTTCTCCGGGTGTTCAGGTTGTGCGATTCGAAGTGCTTCAAGATACGGTTTCAGATCATTTACCGCTTATGCTCGAATTTAATTAGGCTTCCTATTTTTTAATTCCAAATAGGCTTAAGAGAAAGTTGGCGAGAAAGTTCGTAATCGAGTTCGTGCGGCGTGATTGTGGCGGCGGGGGCGTTTGAGCCGGTCCCGGGGATCCGGGTTGGTACGACCCAGGGGGCGGTGGGGTATAATTTAATCCAGGCGGAGGAGCCCCTCCTTCTTGCGGTGAGTGATAGTCTCCTCCGGCTCCTGGAGGCGGTGGATAAGATCCGGGCGTTGGTTGTGGGTACGATCCTCCGCCCGAATTCGGATATTGTCGCGGATTAGAGTTTGGATAATTTCCCGGCGGCGTATTATTTTGACTTCCCTCCGGAGGTTGGCGCTGCGATTGCTGATTTCGTATTTGTTGTTCGATTTGTTTTTGGTACTGGCCTTCTATTTCAAGACGTTTTTGCTCGTATTGTCGTTTATACTCTTCCTGGTATTGTTGGTTTTGAGTCGGAGTACCGGGTGAGCCGCCTTCTAGAGGCGTGCCGCCATGTTCTGGCATGCAAGCGTAGAAGGTACCGCACTTTTCAGATTCAAAGGTAACTACTTTGCGTTGGCCCTCGGGGCAAACATCAACCGTGGGCATCTTCGGGCAGATATCTCTCTTTCTTGGACCACCGCTTGTTTCGGGCAAAGCGCCGTGTTCACTATCGGGTTGACCAAAAGAACGGAAGCATTCTTGAGGCGTCTTGTCCTCGGCCTTGCAGCGTTCTAGGAGTTCTGGGGGAAAGCTTCCTTTTCCGGGACCGACGCCCGGAAATTCACCGGGGTGACCGGGGAATTCGCGAGACGGCCCACCCTCAAAATCTTTGACTCCGCCGAGTTTTTCCTGAACACAGGTACGAATTTTTTCTTCAAAACCAGGCGGTGATGGCCCTTTTGCTGTTGAAGGGTCGAACCCCGCTTCGACAAAACACTTTTTCATCGCTTCCGAGCTGCCAGGAAATCCGCCTTCACCCCTTGGCCCTCCTTCGGGGAAGCCGCCGGGCTGCTCGCTCTGAAAATCGCCTTGTTTGCCCTCAAACGTCTTCCTAAAACATTCTTGCATGACCTGCCCCAATTTTGGTCCCAGTTTTGCCATCTGTGACATCTTGATCGTTTCCGACTGGATAGCTTCATATGTTTCACTTCCAATCTTCGCCTTGAGACATTCGACTACCTCGGGCGGTGCCTGGGAAAGCGCATTCTTCATCTGTCCAAGACTTTCTCGCATGCGGCCTCGGTCTTCTGGGGGAATGAGTTCGGGGTGGCTTTCTGCGAAAGCAATACATGTCTCCTGGTTTTCCTCTTTTTCGCAAAAGTTTTTACACGCTCTACCACGGCAACCGCCTGGTCCGCCCTCTCGCATCATCTTCTTTGCAATATCTTTTTCCTCGGCCTTCATAAAGCCAAGTTTTTCACCGAGGTCAAGACATTTATTGAGTATCGTCTCGTCAACTTCACCGTCCTCGCCCAACTTTTCACATTGCTTCATCTCGCGAAAATTAATCTCACCATTATCAATGAGTTTAAACATCTGCTCTGTCTTCTGCTCGTCAAATTCCGGCGGAAGAAGCCCCGCGTCTTTTGCGAACGCAAAACACTGTTTGGCGGTCGCTTTATCTGCTGGCTCTCGGCACGTTTTTTCGCACGTATCTTTATTTGTGCAACCATCAGGTAGCCTTATTCCTCTATCAAGCGCGGCTTTCACCTTGCGGACCTCATCAAGTGCGTGAGCGGGAATGAGATTATTTTCTTCGGCAAACCCAATACACGTTCGTATATTGCGGGCGTTATTGCAGAAGTCTTCACAGCCGCTCTGGGTATTGCATCCGCCGGGGCCTCCTTTTTCGCCCAACACCTTCGCGAACTGTTCAACGTCTTCTTGTTTAACATTCGCGACCGGACCTTCGAGGAGGTTGTATTCCTTCGCGAATTTAAAGCAGGCTGAGAAGTTGGGCGGTTGGTCACAGTATTTGCGGCAGGCTACTTCGTCTTTGCAGCCGCCAAGGTCGTTTACCGGGTAAACGATATTCGCTTTTGAGGCCGCATGAGCAACGAAGAGTAGTGCTCCGATGAGCGAGCTTGCCACAATTCCGACGGCGAAAAATGTTTCTAAACGACGCCTGGCCACAGTTTAATTAAATATATTTTTATAGACCTTATTGAACGGACTTCCTGCTTCAACGGGGTTTACATCTGGCACCGCCGCATCAAGCGGATTGGCTGAAGGAACCTTAATTTGGGGAAGTTTAGAAGCTTCGGCGGCGGCATCACTTAAGTTCCTCTGGAGTTGTTGATTTTGAGCGCTAGAAGGTTTTTTAGGTTGTGCGGGCGAGGCGGCAAACTTATCGTAAAGCGCGAGTACAACCAGGGTCACGATAATCACAATCAGTATTGTCCAAAACCAAAGATTCTTTTTCATATATGTTTCTTGAAATTATATCATTCGGGGACTATACTTGTCTAAGTCAAGTTATCAACATTGAATTTTCCCGATTGCTGTCTATGGAGAAAATAGAAAAAGGCCCTATCGTCTAGCGGTTAGGACATGAGCTTTTCAAGCTCAGAACAGGGGTTCGACTCCCCTTGGGGCTACATAGAGTTGCCACAAGACGCAAAAAGACTTTTACAAAGGATATATAAAGGGCACTGGCAATGGTTGTTAAGGAATAATATCCAAAAACTCAACTTCCCGATGGGAGCGCCAAACTATATTATTCCCTTAACCTATGTTAAAATTGAAGTATGGACGCAAAGCCACTCGACAATCGCATCGAGGAAACTCTTTCCCGTTCTTCGCTCAATGCCCAGGATCAATCTTTGTGGCGCGATCGATTGAGTGTCGCGAGCGAGAAATACCTGAATCTTTTTATTGATCTTTTTTCGAAAGCCCCGGAGTTGCTACCTCAAGCTACGCAGACTTTGAAGGATAAAGTTGCCGCCGGAGATAGTTTAGAAAAATGGATGGCGATTGCGAAACGCGAGTATCAAGAATTAAGAGACGTACTTCAATCAAATAAAGAATAAACATCATGAATCCTTTTGAGCAGGTACAAGCTGATCCGGAAGTACCGAAGATTCCTCCGGATACGGAGGGCGAGCGCGAAGCTGGGCTTGAGGAAGCGATCAGAACCCAACCAGAATTAAGAAAAGCTTACGAGGAACGAGCCGAAGAAGCTACCGATGCCTTTATTGATGAAGTTGTCGTTGACGCAGAAAAAGAGCGCGGGCCGGACGGTTCGGAAAATGACTGGCCAGAAAAGATCAAAAAGTTTTTAAAGTCTTCACGGGCGGCTCGGATGATGATGCTTACGGCGGCGCTTTCCGGAACGGGGTGCGTGGCAACGTATAGCGGGTATAGCTCTTTTTCTTCGGGGATGGCCCCGCAGGAGAGTCAGGCATTTTTCAAAACCCAGAATGGCATAGAGAAACTCAATATCCAATTTCGTGCCGATAAAGCAATTCTTGAAGCACGGTTCCACGGTGAGTTGGAAAAGCTATTAGTTGAGCGCCGAGCTTTTGAGGGCCAAAAAAACCGAGTCGGCGTTGATCGAATCAACCGGCAACTCGCCGATCTTGATGTTCGTTTTAAAAAATCGAAAATCGACCTCGAGACGCGACACAAAACTCTTCTCATACAACGTGAGGCCGCGACAGGCCAACGATTTTAGGAATTCCTATCGATGCGGAAAAGCCGGACGAAAATTTATCAGTCATGGCGGCATGTTTTATTCACGCTTTTTATTGTCATTTTACCGTTCCTGGCTTTGCTTTTTTTCTCGCGCATTGCCGTAATTTCCAACACAGAACTTTTTCTCGCGGTTTTAACTTCTTTCAGTCGGCTGATTGTTGCTTATAGTATTGCCGTTGTTTTGGCCTGGATCTCGGCCACTCTTTTTTATCGGGGGAGGCGCGCGATCGTCGCGTTGCCGATTTTCGACGTTCTGCAAAGTTTTCCAACCTTCGCGGCCTTGCCGCTCGCGACCTATTGGTGGGGACGTTCGGATTTGACCGTTATCATTTTTTTGGTCATGACCGTGATTTGGCCAATTTTCTTTTCAATCGTCAGTTCCTTGAAGCTGATTAAACGGGATTGGGAAGAGGCGGCGGAAATCGCCGGTCTCAAGGGCGCTGGGTATATCCGTTCATTTCTTTGGCCGGTCAGTATCCCTGGTCTTGTCACCGGTTCAATTATCGGCCTGGGCGAGGGGTGGGAGGCTTTGGTCGCGACCGAAATCATTGTCGGTATCAAGACTGGATTGGGTAATTTTTTCCAAATTTTCGTCGACAATCCGACAGTAACAGCCCTTGGTATCCTAGGACTCCTGATTTTGATTTTCAGTATTAATAAGTTATTATGGCTCCCGCTTCTTGAGTGGGGTCATCATCGCATGGAGGAATAAAACATCTATGAACCCGGTTATCACGATTAAACACATCGGTAAGATCTTCGACGAGGAACTGAACGAACACCTCACGGTTTTAAAGAATATAAACCTCGAGATTGGGCAAGGAGAATTTTTTGTCTTCGTCGGTCCCTCCGGTTCCGGTAAGTCAACGCTCTTGCGGATTATGAGCGGGCTTGAGAAGGACTATGAAGGCGAGATTGTCTTGGGGTCGGGGATTACGCCTTTGGACATGAGCTTTGTTTTCCAGCAATTCGCCATTTTACCATGGCTCACAGTATTCCAGAACATCGAGCTACCATTGATTGCTCGTGGTGTTCTAGTTACCGATCGTCATGGCAAAGTCATGGAAGAATTAAGGAAGTTTCGATTAGAAAAATTCGCTCATAGTCGCCCGCGCGATCTCTCGGGGGGTATGCGTCAGCGGGTTGGCGTTGCCCGGGCGCTCATCACTAATCCCAAGATCGTCTTTATGGATGAGCCATTTTCCGAACTCGATTCATTTACCGCTGAAGAGCTGCGCGAAGAACTCTTGGCGTTGTGGCAGGAGCGGAGACCGACGATCGTGATGGTCACCCATATTATTGAAGAGGCGATTCAGTTGGCCGATCGGATCACGGTTTTGACACCACGGCCAGGGATGGTTGAGAAAGTAGTCCAAAACCACTTGCCGCGTCCGCGGCTTAAGCGTTCGGAAGAATTTTACCGACTAGAAGATCAGCTTTATAAATTGATTAGGCCCTAGAACTTTTAAACTCTCCTAACTAAAAGAGGAAAAAAGCGTCACGGTTAAATTTAAAGCCAGGAGCAAAAGGATGCTGAAGAGTGTCTCCGGAGAGAGTTGAATTTCCTCAGTCTTTTTTTCGTGATCATTCATACGATAACTGGAATCATTTTTATTATTGAGAAACTTTACAGTCGGTCTGGCAGACGGCGTATCCGGTCGCGGCGCAAATAACTGGAGAGGTACTCACTAAACTTTCCTTGATGGTCCCTTCGGGCATTAACTTCCCATTGCTATCCGGCGCGTAGACTCGGCTTGTTCCGGCAGTGAGTCGTACTCGACAAGAGGTAATCGCGCTGTCGGTGTAGGTGACGTACGGTTCACCCGTGGCGTGGCAACTTCCGCCGACGTCGCAGGGAAGCGTGGCCTGAAGGGCCGGCGCGCACTTAACCGCCGCGTCGTTCTTCGCGAGTAATAAGGCTTCGTTCTCCGCTTCTTCAAGAGTTTTGGCGTAGGCGGTGCCACTACCATCGCTCTTTAATGTCTGGAAGGCTGGACATAATGGCTTCTCAAGCGTGGCGCTGGCCGAGGCTTGGAAATTTTGAGAAGGTTTCCCGAAGTTTAATTTATTAAATGTCCCATCAGTCGTCACGATATTTAATAACAGTGTCAGAGCGACGATGGTTAAAAAGGGGAATGTTGTTACTACTCCCAACCCTTCTTTTTTTTCTGGATCAGACATAGAGAGAAAATTATTAATGATCGGTTTCGCGAGAACCTTTAGGGTCATTATAATTGACGTGAGTCTAGTTTTCAATGTGGATAACTGCGTTACACGAATAATATTGACAAAAGTGTATAAAAGATTTATTATCTATCCGGCGTCTTAGGATATTCTCTGATTTAGTAAGTATTGTTTAAGGAGGAACAAGCGTGTATCCCAAGGTTTCCCTCGTTCTATCAGCGTTTCTTTTTTCGGGATGCCTTTATCCGCGGGTGGTTTATTACGAACCGATTCCGCCGCCTCCGTACGTGGTCGCGCGGCCAGCCGTTTCTCAGCCGGTTTCGCCGCGGTACCAGACAAGGCTCGCGATCGAAAACCGGATCACGGACGCGACACTCGATGTCTTTGTGAACGAGGAGTGCCGAGCCGCCAATCTTCGTCCCGGCGAGGCAGTGACGCTTTCTTTCACGGATTCGGTTGCCGGAGCCGGACCCCTTCGGGTTCGGGTGGTCGCGATCCTGTCCGCGACCGGGAAAATGATTGCCCGTGGCTACCGTGAGTTTTCGGTCTCTCTAACCGAAAACCTCGACCTGCGATGGCAAGTCGACGCCCAAGATCTTTTCTGAAACAACAATCCCCTCGGGAGCGCCCGAAGGGATTTTTTATTCTCCTTTACCCGAAATCTCTATATGAAGGGTGTATAAGGAGAATAATCCTCCGAAGCCTTGGCGAAGGAGGATGTCTTAAGAAATCAAATCTAGAATGCTGGGCCGAGGCCAGCAGGAGGATGGGGTGGCGTCGGCGGAGGCGTCGGAGTCGATTCTCCCGGATGAGGAGCAAAGCCTGCTGGTGGGGTAGTACCAGGCTTGGGAGCTACTTTTGGAGTAGTGTTTCGAGGTGGAGGTGGATTCCTTCTTGGTGGAGGTGGGATTTTTGCCGGTCTCGATGTTCGTGGTCGAGGAACGAGGTGGCAGCGAGCGTTACAAGAAACTACTTCCGACGAGGTGCAGTCATAGGTCGCGGTTCCTGGAGTGTCGCCTCCATCATGGAAACAAGTCGTTCCTGATTGTGAAGAATATGCTGTTCCTGCGCCGGGTACGCAAGCTGAGTTGGCGTCCCCTCCAAAACAGACGCCGAACATATGAGCCGCGAAATCAGCGCAGTAGTCACGGGCGTTTTGATCTCTGATCCCTTCCGCGGCGGCTGTCGCCGGACCAAGGCCGAGGAAATGACTCACGTGGCCGCTGACAGTTTTATCGCCGGTATTAATTTGTTGGCACGAGGCCGCGGCACTCGCTTGTCCGGACGTGGCTTCGAGTGAGACGAAAGAAAAATCGTTTATCCCCAACTTTTCTATCGGAAGCATATTAAGTAAAAGCGTTGCGGCCATAATGAGAAGAATCGAAAAGGTCGCGACTGGCGAGAGTTTGATCGTATGTTCTTTTTTTTCGTGCTCTTCCATAAAAGAAATAGTTTTTAAAAATCTTTATGCTTTACGACTATATGATATTTCTACGTTGGATGGTTAGCGAGACCGGAGGGTTCGTTTTCTTAGTGGGTGGCGGAAGCCGACGTTTCAGAATGGTTTTGCTCGGTACGGCGCTGATTAAAAGTATGGCCGCGCACATCACGAGCACGATAAACGTTGCCTCCGGCGACAGCCACATTTTTCCTTTTTTTTGGTCTTCCATAAATGAGATTTTTAATGAGTCGACTTTTAACGTTCGCTTCTATATAATCTTATCACTTCCGGGAATTTGTTACTTCACGACCTGTGGATAATTATATGCGTATCCTCGCGATTGAAACCAGTTGTGACGAAACCTCGATGAAGTAAGCCGAGAAGACTTGATGCTTTCGTAGGAACACCAATTAAAATATCCTGACGGGCAGGATATTTTAAAGAGTGAGATTTTAGTAAACCGCAGGGCTATCTCGGTGGCTGTGAGCCCCCCTTTGGCGGGCCTGTTGGAGTAGGAGGTGGAGTCGGCGCTGGTGGTGGTTGTGTTGGAGTTACGCCTCCACTACGGGGAATACCATAATATGACTGGTCTGACCGAAGTCCTCCTTTACTGCACGCAGCCATTGTGGTAAATCGTTGTGTATTCACCTCTGCCGGGCAAATTTTTTCTACCAAATAAAGACCCCCAGCGATTGCTGCTCCGAGTCCGACTCCTGCCGCGGCTCCGGTACCCGCGGCCGCGGTAACGACCGCTTGACCAGCGCCAGTCGCAGTTGCGGCAGCGGCACCAACAGCCGCGCCAGCGTTTTTGGCAGAGTGACCAAATATCTCGGTGAGAGTTTCAGCTGCTACAGGCCAACCGGCATCAGTTATGACTTGTCTCGAGGCCCCATAGCACATACACCCATTAAGAAGAACAGACGGGTCAGATTGAGCATACGTCACGGGTGTCACGTGTCTCAAAAGATTCTCTAAAGCCAGGGGGATGGCTTTGAGCGAAGAGCCATAGCCAGAGATACTGCCCAGGGTTAAGAACGCGTTTTGCCAGGCCGCTCTTTCCATTGCTGTTACTGTGGGATCATTGAGTTCGGATCGTAGCACGTTCGTTACTTGCAAGACCTGTGTCCTGAACATTGGTCCAGCAGTATAGGGATAGATGCAAGGTGGAGCCACAAAACGTAACTCATAGCGGCTTCTTGCAAAGTCGTCCCGTACCGCATGGATGTCATTATTGTCATACATGAAGGGACGATTCACATTTTGGTAAAGATACTTATAGTCGGCAGGGTCTGGAGTATCTGAATCGGGTATGTCGGTTGGCGCCTCCACGATCACTTCATTTCTCGTGCTAATCCGAAGACGTACCGTTTGATCGTGTGTGGCAGGAGGATAGCACCTTGCTTGTGAGCTGGGATTCGCTGTTTGGGCTCCGGCGGACTGTGGATTAGCTTCGATACTGATCGGGCGGGGGGGGGGGTGTAAGGGA